>Ga0208788_1001200_pt1 | contig 12630 bp, 12 predicted proteins | sample Wag4_2014_7_11_3_FD_187363 | JGI IMG/M metagenome (GOLD analysis project Ga0208788, IMG submission 187363) | Fresh water mixed with fracking chemicals microbial communities from Ohio, USA - Utica-2 Time Series FC 2014_7_11 (SPAdes) (version 2) ... | reverse complement strand
CAGAGACTTATCCCCAATTGGGACAAAGTTAATGGCTTGGGTAGCCAAAGATACGTCTTCGCTCACGATGACCCTGTCTCCAACCGGGTCCACAAGGACTTTATCCCCGGTTGCCAGTTCGCTTGCCCCGGAACAAGAAACCACAGCTGCGATGTTTCTGGACCGACAAATTATTGCGGTGTGTGATGTTGGGCCACCCTTGATGGTGACAACCCCAATAACCGCATCGGTAAATTGAGCGGTATCGGCAGGGGAAAAATCGTCTCCAACCAATACGATTCGACCCGTTGCAGGCAGATCAAGCTCTAAGGTAATGCCAGCAAGTCTGGCCTGCACTCTTTTGGATAAGTCTTGGAAGTCGGCAATTCTCTCATCAAAGGTTGGGTCGCCCTTTAGCAGTTCGGAAAACTCATCAACCGCTTTCCCAAAGCTAGCTGCAGCACTCCAGCCCTCGGAAATATTCGATTTCGAAACTTCAAGAAGTTCATCGTCTTCCAAAAGCGCTTTCAGCGCTTCAAAGATTTCGGCACTGGTACCACCGGCTTTGGCGCCTAGTTCATCAAGTTGATTTGCGACAAAGGCAATTGCTCCAGTCAGCTCTGATGTTTCTTGCTCAGGAGTCTTGGTTGATTTAGTCCACTCTGGAATTAGTTGCGAATGCTCAATAACCAGCACTTCACCTTGTGCTGGGGAAAGTCCAACGCCAAGGCCGCTAAGAATGGTTCCAGGTTTTACAGACACCTATTCGCCTTTTAGGATTTCTTGAATCTCACTTATCATGTTGGTAGCCAATGACTGATCTTCAGTTGGAATCTGAACTACGAGAGTTTCCCCCGTGGATACTTTCAGGGCAAGAAGTCGCAAGGCAGAGTTGGCCTTAGCGGGTTCTTCGCTGGGCTTGCCGATTAGCACCTCTAGTCCGGATTCTTTTACAAGTTTCACTATCTGACTCGCAGGCCTAGCGTGCAGTCCGATTGGGTCCAAGACCTGGACTTCCCCTTGAATAACTGACACAGCGCTTCTCCTTGGCCATAGCGGGAATTGCTCCAATTATGGCGGTTGCTAACCAGATGGCCAAAACTTGGCTTTTTCTATTCACAGCCTACTAACAGCTAAACCGGATTCTTTCCACAGACTGTGGTGCTCAAATGGGAATAGGTAAACAAACAGAAGGAGCCACAAATGGCCGAAAAAGACAAGAAGTTCGATTTCACAAAACTAAACACCCTCGCGGTTGTTTCGATTGCCTCAGCACTTACCTCCATTGGAGCAGTGGCGGCAATCATTACCGGCCACGTGGCTCTAACTCAGATCAAGAAATCTGGGGAGAGCGGCCGAGGCCTAGCGCTAGCTGGAACCATAGTCGGATACGTGACTATCGCTCTCTGGGTGCTTACCACTATCGGATTCGTACTTGCAGGAGCTTACTTGCGCGGAATGTACGGCATGGATATGGGACCTCGAATGGGCAAGGACTGGTAACAAAAAACTTCTAGTCAGCTGATGGGTTGCGTGACTAGCACTCGGTGGGCGTCGTCCACTCTGGTAACAATCAGAGTGGCGGCGCCTTCCCCTTTGGGGGATAGTTCACGCCTTAGATCCTCAGGTGAAATGTCAGATCCTCGTTTCTTTATCTCCAAAATCCCGATTCCATTTTTCTTGACATAGGCCTTGAGCTGCTTGCGATCAAAGACAAGATTGTCAACAATCTCAAAGCCACGGACCCAAGGAGAACTAATTTTCTCGTCGGAAGTAAGGTAGGCAATGTCGGCGCTGATTATTTGAAGACCCAGCGGTTTGGCAAAATCTGAGATCAACCTTGAGCGAATCAATGAGTTATCAGGCTCGTAAATGTATTTTGCTAACTCACCAACTGGCGCGTTATAACTAGCGCTTTCTGAAGAAGTTATTTCGTGATGACCATTGCTATCAATAAGCAAGGCAGAGCGAACCACACCTTCTCTTTTGACGGAACCAAACCAAAGACCCAGCTCAACTAAATCACCGTCGATAGAAACCCACTGTGCTTCGGCGTCTTTTGGAATATGTCGATGATCGTGACCTGGGCCAACTTTTATACCGGCTGGTTTTTTGCGGGCCGCATCCAGACAGAACTCAAAGTTCGGAGAGTAGTTTGCTGGATCAAATATCCGCTTCGCGGAAGCTTTTTTTGCTCCTTTGAGATCTCTCCTGGCGGGGTCAAAAAATAGCGACTCGAATTGGCCCAAATCCAGTTTTTGAACATCAGCCAATTCAACCGTGACATTTTCAAACGGGGCAAGGTTATAGGTTGCTACGGCTGCGGTAACCTCATCAATCTCGAAGGCTCTTACTTCAAGATCCAATGCCGCCATGGCCATCGCTTCGGCGCCTATGCCACAGCCCAAGTCGGCGACTTGGCTGATGCCAGCAGTACGAAATCTTCCAGCGTGCAGCGCAGCAACTTTCAGTCTTGATGCCTGCTCGAGCCCAGCCTCGGTAAAGAGCATCCGGTTGGCAAAATCGCCAAACTTGGCTATCGCCCGCTTTCTTAGCTTGGCCTGGGTCAGGGCGGCTGCCACCGTTAGGGGGTCATGGCCTGCTTTTCGAAGTCGGGCCACCAACTTGAGCACGTCAGTATCCGAGGAGTAGTCGAGCTCCTCAAGAAGTAACTGGCCACCGGGGCTAGCTAGCCTTATAAAGTCCTCGCGCTCCATCGCTTCAGGCTACCAACCCCGCCTTGGCTGGCCACCAAATCCCGTGCTATTGTTGATTAGCACTCTCACCTTGAGTGTGCTAATTCATCCAAAACTTAGAAAAAGAAGAGGTCATAATGTCGGTTTCAATTAAGCCGCTTGAAGATCGCATTGTTGTGCGCCCAGTAGCCGCCGAGCAGGTAACAGCTTCAGGACTTGTAATTCCTGACACCGCTCAGGAGAAGCCTCAAGAGGCAGAGGTTATTGCCGTTGGCCCAGGACGCGTTGATGACAAGGGAGTACGTATCCCGGTTGATGTATCAGTAGGCGACATGGTGATTTTCTCAAAGTACGGAGGCACTGAGCTTAAGTACAACAATGAGGAATACCTCGTGCTATCAGCTCGTGACGTACTGGCGATAGTAACCAAGTAGACAGTTTCTAGATAACCCCACAGGCCTGCGTGCCTGTGGGGTTTTCATTTACCCCTAGATTTAGTATGTGAGTGATAAAGCAGTAGGAAAAGGAATTGGCTACGGACTTTCTGCGTACCTAATCTGGGGCTCTTTTCCAATAGTTATTGCGGCGCTCTCTTTCGCCGAGCCATTTGAAATTGTCGTGTGGCGAGTAATCTTTGGATTCGTTTTCGGAATTGGCGCAATTCTGATTACCAGGAAGTTTGCTGATTACCGCGCAGTATTTAGTCAACCCAAACAACTACTTTGGATATCTATTGCAGCAGTAGTTATATACATCAACTGGCAAGTCTATGTTTTTGCTGTTGCCGACGGGCATGTAATAGAAGCCTCGCTTGGGTATTTCATTAACCCGCTGGTGACCATAGCGCTCGCGACAATATTCCTCAAAGAAAAGCTAAACCTATTTCAATGGATAGCAGTTGGACTCGGGACTACCGCAGTTTTGGTAATGACTTTTAGTCTTGGTCAGCCGCCAATCATTGCCTTGGTCCTCGCTCTGTCTTTTGGTATCTATGGTCTCGCTAAAAATCGCTTGGGTGGAAAAGTCTCAGCCCTAAATAGCTTCACTATTGAAACAACAATGCTGCTGCCTTTAGGTATTGCCCAGCTAGTGTTTCTAGCGACCTTCTCTGGGATTCAATTTGGATCGGCCGGGTTGTTACCATCTCTTGGCTTAGCAGCCTATGGATTCCTAACGGCTATTCCTTTATTGCTTTTTGGCGCTGCCGCGAAGCGCGTCCCGCTAAGTTACATCGGGTTCATGCAGTATTTGACACCGACGCTACAGTTCTTGCTGGGGCTGTTCTATTTTCAGGAGCCCATGGCTCCAGCTCGCTGGTTCGGTTTCATTATGGTTTGGTTTGCCCTGGCCATTTTGTCTTTCGATGCTCTGAGGCAGCTAACCAACAAGGGAAAGCAAACAACACCCCAGATTTCCTAAGAGAGACCTATTCCAGATTTTGAAACCGAATTGTAATAAAGCCAAAAAGCTGCTTTTTGCAACTGATTTCGAAGCAAATTGGCCATTTCAGCCATAAAAAGAGGGTTTTTTGGCTATTTTTGGGCGATTTCAAAGCAGCGAATTCCTGAAGAGTCAAGTGGGGCTTGAAGGCTATGGTTTTCGAAACCTCCCCAATCTATACTTGGGAACTTGAACCATATTCTTCGGAAGTGGTTCAAACCCCATTATATAAAGGAGAAAAATGAGCTCATTTTCATTTTTGCCTCGTGCCGGAAAGAGCGCACCTGCTTTAGCTACATTTGCTATCGCTGCTCTTGTTCTTTCAGGTTGCGCGGCGACAGGTGAAACTACAGCATCAGGCAACTCACGAGCCGACGAGGTTTGTGGCCCTGACGCAGTAGTAGCATCTAACCCAACTGCAGTTGCACCCGCAGCCGCAATTGACCGTGCAGTAACACTAAAGCTGGGATCTATTCTTCCAGCAACAGGTAACCTTGCATTCCTTGGCCCACCAGAAGTTGCTGGTGTTGACTTGGCAGTAGCCGAGATCAACGCTTCAGAGGCAGGTGTACTTGGCGGAAACGTTGAGGTACTGCACCGTGACTCGGGAGACACCACAACTGACATCGCTACCCAGTCTGCAACCGAGCTTCTAGCTGCGGGTGTTTCTGGAATTGTTGGCGCTGCATCATCTGGTGTATCTAAGACATTCATTGACCAGGTAACTGGCGCAGGAGTTGTTCACTTCTCACCTGCCAACACTTCACCTTCATTGAGTGACTACGCAGACGACGGATACTACTTCAGAACTGCACCATCTGACGTTCTTCAGGGCCGAGTTGTTGGTAACAGAATCACTGGAGACGGTTTCAACCGTGTCGGTATTCTTTACCTAAACGACCCATACGGTATTGGTCTATACGACAACGCCAAGATTGCAATTGAAAAAGCAGGTGGAGAAGTAGTTGCCGCAACCATGTTCAACCCAGCAGACTCTGTACTTTCTGCTCAGATTGATGAGGTTCTAGCTGCATCACCAGAGGCAATCTTGCTTATTGCTTTCGACGAGACCAAGGTAATCATTCCTGAGCTTGCCGGAACCAAGGGCTTCGATGGAAGCAAGATCTACTTCGTTGACGGAAACCTTGCTGGTTACAAGGATGTATTCGAAGCTGGAATCATCAACTGTGCAGTTGGAACCCTTCCAGGTGTTCTAGCAACAGACGAGCAGAAGGCTGATCTACTGGGAATTAACCCAGAGCTAACCGACTTCAGCTACGCCAACGAATCATACGATGCAGTTATCTTGATGGCACTTGCAGCTATTGCAGGTGAGTCAACTGAGGGAAGCGCAATCCGCGACAACCTTCAGGCTGTATCTCGTGACGGTACCAAGTGCACCACCTTCCAGGAGTGTGCTGAACTACTAGCAAACGGTGAGGACATCGATTACGATGGCCGCTCCGGTCCAATCACCTTTGACGATAACGGTGACCCAACAGAGGCATACATGGGTATCTACCAGTACGGTAAGGACAACACATATGCACCTCTAGAGGTATTGTTCGGTCAGCTGGACTAATACCAAAAGAAGTAAAAGAAAACCCCCAGGCATTTAGCCTGGGGGTTTTCTTTATGTCTAGTTAGGCTCCGAGGGAACCAAGGTATAGCTCAATCACCTTTGGGTCAACCAGCAGGTTACGTCCAGTGTCGGAGTAGGCCACCTTGCCCTGGTCTAGTACGTACGCACGGTCACAAATCTGCAGGCACCTGCGAGCATTTTGCTCAACCATGATTGTCGTCACACCAGTTTTATTGATGTCTGACACCCTCACAAAGGCTGAGTCCTGAAGCATTGGCGAGAGTCCAGCTGAGGGTTCATCCAGCAAAATAACGCTGGGGTCCATCATCAGCGCTCTAGACATAGCGACCATTTGGCGCTCTCCACCAGAAAGTGACCCAGCTTTCTGACCCAAGCGGTTTTTTAGCTCCGAGAAGATCTGAATTACAACATCTAGCTGTGAGCTGAATTCCTTTGGCTTCTGAAAAACACCCATCTGGAGGTTCTCTTCAACAGTTAGGCCAGGGAAAACGTTGTTGTTCTGAGGCACGAAGGCAACCCCCGCACTTACCAGCTTGTTTGCCTTTAACCCGGTGATGTTCTTTCCGTGTAGCTCAACACTTCCGGATCGAATCTGAACTTGGCCGAAGATAGCTTTTAGAAGTGTCGACTTTCCAGCACCGTTAGGGCCGATGATTCCTATGAGCTCACCCTTGTTTGCGTAAATATTTGCACCGTTGAGGATGTTAACTCCTGGCAGGTAGCCGGCAACTAACTCATCAGTGACAATAACTGGTTGGGCATCCTTAGGCATTATTTGCTACTCCTTGTTGACTTGGCTGTAGATGGAAGAGTGATTCTTCCAGTTGCCACTCCGAGGTCGCTGTCTTGGTGGGAACCGAGGTAAGCGTCGATCACAGCAGACTCTTTTAGAACCTCATCTGGAAGACCCTCTGCAACAATCTTTCCTTCTGCCATAACAATTACCCAGTCAGAGATCTTTCTAACCATGGCAACATCGTGCTCAACGAATAGCACGGTCATACCTTCCTTCTTCAGGTCAATAATGTGATCTAGCAAGGACTCGGTTAGAGCCGGGTTCACACCTGCCATTGGCTCATCCAACATAATCAGCTTCGGGTGCGTCATTAGGGCACGAGCCATCTCCAAAAGCTTGCGTTGACCACCAGACAAACCAGCTGCGAAATCAGCTTGCTTTTCCAGAAGCTTGAAGCGCCTGAGGATGTCGGTAGCCTCAACCTCTAGTCCTTTATCCTGTCCTCTCCAGAAAAACGGGAAGAGGGAGGCAAGTAGCCGCTCACCGATTTGCTGTAAGGACGCTAACTTCATGTTTTCCATGACAGTAAGCAATCCAAGAACCTTAGTTAGCTGAAAGGTCCTCACCATTCCCATCTTTGGAAGCAGGTGGGGAGCTTTTCCTCGAAGGGGCTTGCCGTCAAATGACCAGTCACCAGAGTCCGCGGTTTCAAATCCAGTGAGGATGTTGAACAAGGTTGTCTTTCCGGCTCCGTTTGGACCGATTAGAGCAACAATCGCGTTTCTAGGGATCTCGACGTGAGCTACATCGATGGCCTGAAGCCCGCCGTAGCGCTTCGATACTCCATCTGCGACAAGGATAGGGTCAACCTTCTTAACCCCAGGACTTGGCTTCAGATCACCAATAAGGGATTTTTGCGTGGCCTTAGATTCTTTAGACACCAAAGGACATCTCCTTTTTGTTTCCCAAGATTCCTTGGGGTCGATAGATAACCAACAACATCAGCAGCAAGCCCACCAGCATGAATCGGATTTGGCCAACCTGGGTCACGGTCATAAATTCAATTAATCCTGAGTCAACTAGGCTGAAAAGAATTCCTTGGGTAAGTGATAGCAACACCCAGAAAGTCATAGCGCCGAGGATTGGACCCAGGATTGTTGCAGCGCCTCCTAGAAGAAGGATGGTCCAAATAAAGAATGTCAGCGTAGTGGCGTAGTTTCCTGGCTGGACAGCCCTTGGCAGAACAAACAAAACACCCGCAAGAGATCCCAGAACACCACCAATTGCTAGTGCCTGCATCTTCAAAACAAAGACGTTCTTACCCAAACTTCTTACGGCATCCTCGTCCTCGCGGATTCCCTTTAGCACGCGACCCCAAGGGCTTCTCATTAGAAGGAACAGTAGTAGAGCAACGAGGGTAACTAGTGACCAGCCAGTGATCCTGAGCCAGAGGTCGTACTCGTTAATAATGATTGTGCCTAAGTTATAAGTACCCTCCGGTATTGGATTCATCGCTTCGAATGTTCCTTTGAATCCTGAAATACCCTCGGCTCCTCCGGTCACATTTGTCATTCCGGTAGTTGTGATAACGTATCGAAGTATTTCCGCTGCTCCGATGGTCACAATTGCCAAGTAGTCCGCGCGGAGTCTCAGAGTTGGTATACCCAAGACAACTGTCAGAATAAGAGAAAGAGTTAGGCTCACAGCCACTGCTCCAAAAAACGGCCAACCGTTTATTGTTGCAATAGCAAAACCGTAAGAGCCAACCAGCATGTAAGCGGCCTGGCCGAAGTTCAATAGGCCCGTGTAACCGAAGTGCACGGCAAGGCCCATTGCGGCTAGCGCATAGGCTGCAGTTGTTGGGCTGAGGATTTCGTTGATTGCGTTGAACAGAATGCTTTGAAAGTCCATGATTTACCTAACCCACCCTCTGCTTCGTCCCAAGGACACCTTGTGGACGGAAGATCAAAACCAGAATCATCAAGAATAGAGCCGATGCGTACTTTAGATCCGCGGGCAGCACTAGGGCTGATAGCTCTACAAGGATTCCAACTATGAACGACCCGAGCAAGGCTCCGTAGGCGGAACCCAAGCCACCCAAGGTAACCGCGGCAAAGATAAGCAGCAAGATCTCAAATCCCATAGCCCAAGAAACCTGCCTGTATAGAGCAAGCAAGATGCCCCCAAGTGCCGCCAAAGCACTTCCTAGGATCCAGACGATTTGGATAATTTTGCCCGAGTCAATACCGGAAGCCTCAGCGAGGCTGATGTTGTCAGAAACTGCTCTAGTTGCCCTTCCCACTCTGGTTCTGGTTAGGAACAAAGCGAACAGTAAAAGCACTCCGATGGCCATAAAGAATGTCAACATCGAGCCTTGAGTTAGTCGAATCGGACCGATAGCAATTACTCCAGACAATCCACCGGTATAGCTCTTTGTGGTTCCATCAATGAAGAAGAGGTAGATGTAACGAATAACAATGGAAAGTCCAATACTGACAATCATCATCTGAACAATTTTGGTGCCACGGTTGCGAAGTGGAGTCCACAGGAAGCGGTTTTGCAAGAAACCACTCAGGGCACCAACTGCTAGGCCTATCAGGATTACAACAGGGAAAGGCATTCCATATATCGTGCCCGCAACCCAGGCTGTGATGCCACCTAGAGTTACTGCTTCACCGTGGGCAAAGTTACTCAAACCTGTGGTTCCAAAGATAAGGCTCAGGCCAACTGAAGCTAGAGCTAGAAGAGCACCAAAGATAAGGCCGGCAACGAGCCGCTGAAGGATTTGGTCGGTCAAAGATGTGGTTTCAACCGCAGCACCAACGAATCGGAAGTTCCTAGTAGAGGTGGAGGTTAGCCAGTCTGATTCCTTTACATTCAGCTCAGATCCTGCAGCATCGACCAATTCGACTCCAGAAGGCAAGGTGGATAGGTCAAGTGAGATCGTGTAGTCCGCCTTGAGGGGAACGGCAACTTCCCACTTACCATTGCTGTCAGATTCCACGGTCTCGTCGATGTCCGCACCAACTACTCGAACACTCACGCCAGATAGCTTGACGCCGTCGGCGATCAAGGTTCCGGAAACGACCAGATTCGATTCAAGCTCGGTTTGTTCGGTGCCATCCTCGGCCAAGGCGGCTGGAGCCAAGGCAAGGGAACCAGCAAGAAAGATGGCGCTAAGTAGAGCAAAAACCATGGTTCTTATCAATGTGGTGGGGGCTTTTGAGGCCAAGGTCATGAATCCTCCGACTCATCGATGAGTGTTGAACTGCTCAAGTTGTATTTGAGAAAGACTACCAGTATCTTTACGGGTCTCAAAAAGCTAGACTTGTGTTATTCACCCATCATTTAAGCGCTAGTGAGGCACCAAATGGCCCAGTCAGACCCCTTTGGCCTAGTTGGTCTGACCTACGATGACGTCCTTCTGCTTCCCGGCGAATCAGATGTGGTCCCGTCTCAGGTAAATACCAAAACCCGGGTGACCAAAAGAGTCGAAATCAACATCCCCCTGCTTTCTTCTGCCATGGACACCGTTACTGAGGCAAGGCTTGCCATAGCCATGGCTAGACAAGGCGGAATCGGCGTTTTGCACCGGAACCTCTCCTTGGAAGACCAAGCCAGCCAAGTAGATCTAGTAAAGAGGTCAGAAGCTGGAATGATTACTCATCCAGTAACTATTGGACCGCTAGCGACAATTCAAGAGGTAGATGATCTTTGTGGCAAGTTCCGAGTGTCCGGGTTGCCTGTTATTGACGAAGATGGACTGCTCCTTGGCATTGTGACCAACCGCGATATGAGATTTGTGCTGGATGTGCAACGAACCACTACTTTGGTCAAGGACGTAATGACACCGATGCCACTGGTCACCGCACCGGTAGGGATCGTCCCAGATAAGGCAATTGCGATTTTTGCCCAACACCGCATTGAGAAACTACCGTTGGTTGACGACAGAGGAAAACTTCGTGGACTAATTACTGTCAAGGATTTTGACAAGAGTGAAAAGTATCCTCTGGCATCCAAAGATATTGGCGGAAGATTGCTCGTTGCTGCCGCAGTTGGTGTTGGTAACGATGCCTGGGAGAGATCAATGGCACTTGTTGACGCTGGTGTTGACATTTTGGTTGTTGACACAGCCCACGGTCACAACAAAGCGGTTTTGGAAATGGTTGCCAAGCTAAAAGCAGAACCATTTGCAAAAAATGTTGATGTTGTCGGCGGCAACGTAGCAACAAGAGAAGGTGCGCAGGCACTAGTAGACGCGGGGGCTGACGGAGTAAAGGTCGGAGTTGGCCCGGGATCAATCTGCACCACCCGCGTAGTCGCCGGTGTTGGTGTTCCACAGATCACCGCGGTGTATCAAGCAAGCCTGGCTTGCAAGCCAGCCGGCGTTCCAGTTATTGCAGACGGCGGATTGCAATTTTCTGGAGACATCCCGAAGGCTCTGGTTGCTGGGGCCAACGCCGTGATGATTGGTTCCTTGCTTGCCGGTACCGACGAGGCGCCAGGGGAAATAACCTTCGTAGGCGGCAAGCAATACAAGACGTATAGAGGTATGGGATCTCTAGGAGCCATGCAGTCCAGGGGAGAGGCCCAGAGCTACTCCAAGGATCGTTACTTCCAAGACGATGTATTGCGCGAAGACAAGCTTGTTCCAGAAGGTATCGAGGGTCAGGTTCCCTACCGCGGATCAGTAGCTTCCGTAACCCACCAACTAATTGGTGGATTGCGGGCATCAATGGGCTACGTTGGTGGCTCTACCATCCCTGAACTTCAGCAAAAAGGAAAGTTTGTTCGCATCACAGCTGCTGGACTCAAAGAGTCCCACCCACATGATGTCCAAATGACCATTGAAGCCCCGAACTACGGAACTCGCTAGGAAGTAGATTCATGACCGAAATAGAAATTGGAAGAAACAAGCGCGCCAAGAGTGCCTACGCTTTTGATGACATCGCAATCGTACCAACCAGAAGAACACGCGATCCAAAAGATGTGTCAACCAGTTGGTCAATTGACGCCTACCAGTTCTCAATGCCAATTCTCGCGGCACCGATGGACTCGGTAATGTCCCCAGACACTGCTATTGAAATGGGAAAACTAGGCGGACTAGGTGTTTTGGATTTGGAAGGTCTCTGGACCAGGTATGACAAGCCAGAAAAACTCCTTGAGGAAATTTCTAAGCTAAATGAATCTGAAGCCACCGCAAGAATGCAACAGATTTATGCTGAGCCAATTAAGCCAGAACTAATTCGCGATCGCATTGCACAAATTAGAGCCGGTGGAGTCACCGTTTCAGCGGCGCTATCACCGCAGAGAACAGTTCAGTTCAGCGATGTGGTTCTCAAGGCTGGCGTTGACCTTTTTGTCATTCGCGGAAACACTGTCTCAGCAGAGCATGTTGCCAAAGACTCAGAGCCCTTGAACTTGAAAAAGTTCATCTACGAGCTGGATGTCCCTGTAATTGTTGGAGGGGTAGCAAACTACACCGCGGCCCTGCATTTGATGCGCACCGGTGCAGCTGGGGTCCTGGTTGGCTTTGGTGGTGGCGCTGCCTCTACAACCCGCGCGGTTCTGGGTATCCACGCCCCGATGGCTACTGCGGTAGCTGATGTAGCAGGGGCTAGGCGCGACTACATGGACGAGTCCGGGGGCCGCTATGTTCACGTTATTGCCGACGGAGGCCTTGGAACCTCAGGAGACATAGTCAAGGCAATCTCCTGCGGAGCTGATGCTGTGATGCTTGGATCAATTCTTGCCCGATCCAAAGATGCTCCAGGAAGAGGCTGGCACTGGGGCCAGGAGACCTTCCATCCGGAACTTCCAAGAGGTAACCGAGTCCGAGTTGAGCAAACTGGATCACTGAAACAGATTCTTACCGGACCTTCTTCATCCGCCGATGGCGCATCAAACATTGTTGGTGCACTAGCTCGATCAATGGCAACTACCGGATATTCCGATCTAAAAGAATTCCAACGTGTTGAAGTTGTAATTGCCCCTTACGTCAAGAGCTAATGACTAACCCAACCTGGTCTCAGGTGGCAAGAAGACCAAAGTGGATTGTGGGATTGTTTCTGGCGCTCGCTGTGGCAGCACTCTTTGCTTTATTGGGTCAGTGGCAGCTGGAAAGATCCTTCACAGAAGTTGAACCAGAAGATCAAAGTCAAAAACCACTTGTACTT
>Ga0208788_1001199_pt1 | contig 12655 bp, 10 predicted proteins | sample Wag4_2014_7_11_3_FD_187363 | JGI IMG/M metagenome (GOLD analysis project Ga0208788, IMG submission 187363) | Fresh water mixed with fracking chemicals microbial communities from Ohio, USA - Utica-2 Time Series FC 2014_7_11 (SPAdes) (version 2) ... | reverse complement strand
ACTAAAACAAGAATGGTCAAAATTCACCAACGATACTGGTATTTCTGAAAAAGAATCCTTACTTGCTTCCAAAGTAACTCCACTAGGAGTTGCCTCAAGTTTTCAACATTGGACTCCTTACCCAATTTCCATAGCTTCGGCTAAAGGTGCCTGGATGACTGATGTTGACGGTCGAAAACTTTTAGATCTTTCCATGGGCTTTGGTGCCATATTGGCAGGACACTTAAACCCAGTTGTTGTGCAAGAAATCAAAGACTCATTATCAGATGGAATGCTTTTTGTAACACCTTCACCAATTACTAGAGATGCATCAGAAAGAATTTGCACTCGCTTTGGTTTAGACATGGTCAGATTTACAAATTCTGGAACTGAATCAACCATGTATGCCACAAGATTGGCACGCGTTTATTCGGGCAAAAACGCCATCGTGAAACTAGAAGGTGGGTACCACGGATCATTTGATCCGTTAATGGTTTCTGCCAAACCTTCCCTTGATAAAGCTGGGGATCCAAATTCACCAAATGCAGTAAGTCAACCAGGAACTACACCTGGTGAAGTTTATGTTGTTCCTTTTAACAATTTAGAAGCATTAGAGAAAGTATTTACCCAGCATCACAAAGATATTGCCTGCTTCATTCTTGAACCAGTGTTAGAAAACATTGCCATCGTTTTACCTGATGAAGGTTATCTAGAAGGTGTTCGAGCACTGTGCGACAAGTTCAATATTGTTTTGATTTTTGATGAAGTTAAAACTGGTTTGACTGCAGGACCACAAGGTGCTGCCCAAAGATTAGGGATAAAACCAGATTTAATAACTATTGCCAAATCAATTGGTGGTGGAGTTCCAGTTGCAGCTTTTGGTGGCAAAAAAGAAATCATGGATACAATCAGCACAGGTCAAATGACTCACTTTGGAACTTTTAATGGAAATCCTTTAGCTATGGCTGGAGTGCGAGCAATGGATAAAATTTCCACCCCAGAAACATTAAAGAGTTCTGAAGGTTTCAACTTAAAAGCATTAAACAAAATTAATGAGACAATCGGTGAATTTGAATTACCAGCCCACACTGTTGGTTTCGGTGTGAAGGGTTGCGTCACCTGGTCTACTGCCCCGGTTCGAAATTATCGCGACTACAAAGCAACAGACTTCAAAGTTTCCGAACTTTCCTGGCTGTGGTCTATGAATCGCGGCATCATCACACCTCCTGGGCTGGATGAACAGTGGCTGATCAGCTTTGCTCATGGGCAAGATGAGATAGATGTTCTTACTGAGGATTTCCACCAAATGGCTTCAGCACTTAGAAGTTAATTTCTTCTCTATATATTCAAACCCGATATTGCCAAGTTTTGCTTGCGTGAAAGGATATACATAGAGAAACCTCACGAGGGTGGAACAAACGGAAAGGTTACAAGTGGCCACATACGACCTAGTAATCCTTGGAGCAGGAAGCGGCGGTTACGCCGCGGCATTGCGTGGTTCCCAACTTGGTTTGAAAGTCGCCCTAATTGAACGTGATGTTCTAGGCGGTACTTGTTTACATAGAGGTTGTATTCCAACAAAAGCTTTATTACATGCTGGAGAAATTGCAGACAGTGTTAGAGAGTCAGCATTATTTGGAGTTAAGTCAAATCTTTTAGGCATTGATATGCCACAAGTTAATGATTACAAAGATGGTGTTGTTAACCGTTTATATAAAGGTTTGCAAGGTTTAGTAAAACATCGTGGTGTTGATTATGTAACAGGAAATGGAAAATTTGTTGCTCCCAACAAAGTTATGGTGGGCGATCAAGTTTTTGAAGGCAAAAATGTAGTGCTTGCTACGGGTTCTTTTCCTAAATCACTTCCTGGTCTAGAAGTTGATGGAAATCAAGTTATTAATTCTGAACATGCTCTTAAATTAAGCAAAGTTCCAGCAAGTGTGATCATCCTTGGTGGTGGCGTAATCGGTGTGGAATTTGCCAGCGTTTGGAAATCATTAGGTGCTGAAGTAACTATCATTGAAGGTTTACCAAGATTGGTTCCTGCAGAAGATGAAGCAGTTTCAAAAGCAATGGAACGCGCTTTTAGAAAACGTGGCATCAATTTCTCAACTGGAGTTCGATTTGCCGGTGTTGATAAGACCAAGCACGGTGTCGTAGCAAAACTTGAAGATGGACAAACTTTTGCAGCTGATTTGATGTTGGTTGCTGTGGGACGAGGTTCTGCAACTAGAAATCAAGGTTTTGAGGAAGCAGGTTTGGAATTTGAAGGCGAATTAATAAAGGTAAATGAAAACCTACAAACTAATCTTGCAAATGTTTATGCTGTAGGAGATATTGTTCGAGGGCCCCAATTGGCTCACAAAGGATTCCAAGAAGGAATATTTGTTGCAGAACACATTAAAGGTTTGAATCCAAGAGTTATTGACGTAACTGCTATTCCAAGAGTTACTTATTCTGAACCAGAAGTGGCCTCTGTTGGATTAAATGAATCAGCTGCGAAAGAAAAATACGGTGCTGATCAATTAAGAACAGTTCAATACGATTTAGCAGGAAATGGTAAGAGTCAAATATTAAGAACTGCAGGATTTATTAAGTTAATTGCGCTAAAAAACGGTGGCCAAATTGTTGGCATCCACATGATTGGTTCAAGAGTTGGCGAATTGTTAGCCGAAGCTCAATTGATGTATTCATGGGATGCATCCCCAGAAGATGTTGCTCCATATATTCACGCTCATCCAACAATGTCTGAAGCAATGGGTGAAGCAGCAATGGCACTCTCCGGTAAACCGCTACACACTCACGATTAATTAGAAAAGGAAAATATTTAAATGGCAACTAACGTAACAATGCCTCAACTCGGTGAATCAGTTACCGAAGGAACGGTTACTCGTTGGTTAAAAAATGTGGGCGATGTAATTAAAGTTGATGAAGCCATTGTTGAAGTTTCAACAGACAAAGTCGATACTGAAATTCCTTCTCCAGTTGCTGGAGTTTTATTAGAAATTAAAGCTGCACAAGATTCTGTTGTTGCAGTTGGTGGCGTCATGGCAGTAATCGGAGAAGCAGGAGCTGCAGCACCTAGTGCACCTGCTCCAGTTGCACCACCAGTTGTACAAACTCCTCCACCTGCGCCTAAACCAGAACCAGTTATTGAAAAACCAGTTGTACAAACTCCTCCTCCAGCACCTGCTCCAGTTGCTCCACCAGTTGTGGCACCTGCTGCAAGTGGATCATCTGTAAATGTTGTTTTACCAGCATTAGGTGAATCTGTAACTGAAGGAACAGTTACACGTTGGTTGAAAAATGTGGGCGATTCAGTTTCATTAGATGAAGCAATTGTTGAAATATCAACAGACAAAGTTGATACTGAACTTCCATCACCTGCCGCAGGAGTAATTACTGAAATTAAAGTTTCCCAAGATCAAGTAGCAGCAGTGGGCGCAGTATTGGCAGTTATTTCATCATCTGCTGGAGCTGTTGCTCCAAAGTCTGCAACTCCTGCACCTGCACCTGTTGTGCAAACTCCACCACCTGCACCAAAAGTTGAAACAGTGGTTATTCCACAAGCGCCACCAGTTGCAAGTCCAACTCCTACGGTTTTTGCTACAACTCCAAGTTCAACAAAAGATACTTACGCAACTCCTATTGTTAGACAACTTGCCAAAGAAAAAGGAATTGATATTTCAACAATTTCTGGTTCCGGAGTAAATGGTCGAGTTAAAAAAGAAGATGTATTAAACGCAACAGGAACACCTGTTGCCGCTCCAGTTGTTGCAGCACCTGCTGCTCCACCGGTTGCTACACCTGTTGCCGTTGCAGTATCTGCTCCGGTTGCAACACCAACTCCAGTTTCTGCTCCGGCAAAACCTGCGGCTCCTGCAGCAAGTGTGGAACAACCACTTCGCGGAAGAATTGAACAAACTACTCGCTTAAGAAGAGTAATTGCCGAAAGAATGGTGCAATCACTTCACATTTCTGCACAATTAACAAGTGTGGTTGAAGTCGATGTAACAAAAATTTCTTCACTTCGAAATAAAGTTAAAGACTCTTTCGTAGCTCGTGAGGGAGTAAAACTTTCATTCCTTCCATTCTTTGCCAAAGTAGCAGTAGATACATTAAAAGAATTCCCAATAGTCAATGCCACTATTTCTGCTGATGCAACTCAAGTCGCCTACAGCGATGCAATTCACTTAGCTGTTGCTGTTGATACTCCTAAAGGTTTGCTAGTGCCAGTTATTAGAGATGCTGGAGATCTTTCAATTGCAGGTCTAGCCAGAAAAATTCAAGATGTTGCAAACAGAACCAGAGATAACAAAGTAACTCCCGACGAATTAAGCGGAGGTACTTTTACTTTGACCAACACCGGTAGTCGTGGCGCTTTGTTTGACACACCAATTATTAATCAACCACAAGTAGCCATTCTTGGAACTGGTGCTGTTGTGAAAAGACCAGTTGTGGTTAAGGGAAGCGATGGCAACGATCAGATTGCAATTAGACAAATGGTTTATCTAGCTCTTACCTACGATCACAGACTTGTTGATGGCGCAGATGCGGCCAGATTCCTATCTTCAATGAAAGTACGACTAGAAGAAGCTAATTTCGAATCTGAATTAGGTTTATAAAAACAATGAAATTAGTTATAACCGGAGCTTCCGGTTTAATTGGTTCTGCATTAGCTAGAGAAGCTGAAAAAAATAGAATCGAAGTTGTAAAACTTGTTCGACGTACTCCTAAAGAGAAGAACGAATCTCAATGGGATCCTAATAAAGGCGTCATTGATTTAGCAGCAATTGAGAATTCCACAGCAATTGTGCATCTTGCGGGTGCTGGCGTGGGAGATCATCGATGGACAAAAAAATATAAAAAAGAGATCCTAAATAGCAGAGTAAATTCCACTGAAACACTTGCTAATGCAATTGTTAACTTAAGAACTCCCCCTTCTGTTTTTGTGTCAGGTTCAGCCATGGGTTACTACGGTGACACAGGCGATGTTGCAGTTGATGAAAATGCTGGGTTAGGTGAAGGTTTCTTAAGTGACGTTGTTTTCAATTGGGAATATGCCGCACAAAGAGTTAGAACAAATAACATCAGAGTTGTACATCCTCGAACTGGATTAGTCATGAGTAAACGTGGTGGATTACTTAAAAAAGTATTACCACTATTTAGATTTGGTTTGGGTGGAAGATTAGGAAATGGAAAACAATATTGGTCCTATATCTCACTAGAAGATGAAGTTAGAGCAATTTTTCACTTAATTGATGATGTAAGACTTACTGGTGGAGTAAACCTAACTAATCCAACTCCAGTAACAAATGCAGAATTCACTAAAGCTTTATCAAGTATAGTTAATAAACCAGCATTCTTTAATGTTCCAGGTTTTGCTCTTAAAATTGCTTTAGGTGAATTTTCTGTTGAAGCACTTGGCTCGAGTAGGGTTTTACCTTCTAAATTGAAAGCTTCTGGCTTTAAATTTAATCATTCAGATATTTTGAGCACTTTAAACTCAGCTATTGCATATTAATGACTAAGCAAGTTGAAGTCGCCATCATTGGCGCTGGTTTAGCAGGCCTAGCTTGCGCAATCGAGTTACAGAAAAATAAAATTGACTTTCAAATTTTTGAAGCATCAGATGGTGTTGGTGGAAGAGTCAGATCAGATGTCATAGATGGATTCACTCTAGATCGAGGTTTTCAATTATATAACCCAAGTTATGCCGAAGGAAAACGTTTACTTAATTACCAAGATTTGGATTTAAAACCATTTACTCCAGGTGTTGCAATAAGAGATGGCAGACGTCTTAGACTAGTTGTTGATCCATTTCGCAGCAGAGACTTTCGCATTCGCCTACTAAGAGATTTACCAGGGAATCCTTTCAGTCAATTGGGCTTAGTTGGATATTTTCTGAAGTATTTGATTGCCTCTGATGCTCAAATTGCTACCACTAAAGATATTTCGGCACAGACTTCTTTAACAAAATCTGGGATTAAAGGTGCTCTATTAGAAAAACTTTTTAGACCTTTTTTGCAAGGAGTATTTCTCGAATCAGATTTATCTACTTCTCGTAAATTTCTTGACGTGGTTTTAAAAAACTTTTTGCAAGGAATACCAAGTGTTCCAGCCAAGGGAATGCAAGAGATTTCAAATCAATTAGCAGCTAAACTTCCAAAAGAAAAGATTTCTCTTAATACAAAAGTATTAAGCATTTCAGGAAACAATTTAATGACCTCCGAAGGTGAAATTGAGGCTCGAAAGATTGTTGTTGCCACAGATCCAACAACGGCAATTTCTTGGTTAAAACTTGAACCAAAAAAGATGTATTCGGTAACCACTTGGTATTTCAAGGCAGACAAAAGTATCAATACCGTAGTGAAGGCAAAACCAATACTTTTTGTTGATGCTCAAAAAACAGGACCTCTAACTAATGCTGTGGTTATAACAAATGCTGCTCCAAGTTACGCACCTCATGGTGAAGTTTTGGTTTCAGCTTCTGCTATTTCGCCAAACGAGAACGCAGATTTATCAAGTGTGAAGAAACATCTATCTCATCTTTTTGGTGTCAACACAGATAATTGGCAATTGATCAAGGAATACAAAATACAGGAAGCCCTTCCTGAGATGACTCCCCCATTTTCTCTAGTTTCTTCAAACCAAATAAACAAAGATTTATTTGTCGCAGGAGATCACCGCGTGACTTCCTCAATTCAAGGAGCACTTCTTAGTGGTACAAATACCGCAACATTAGTAAAGGTAAGTTTGGGATTATGACTAAAGAAAAATACATCGTTGCCACTTCTGGTGGATTTGTAACAACTAAACGCTGGGGTGTGATGAGACCTGGGGCCACATTCTTAAAAGCACTGGAGTTAACCAAAAAGGATCGTCCCAAAGTTTGTTTCATGATGACAGCAACTGGTGATGATGCTTCTTATATTTCAAGAAGTTATGAAGCAATGAGTGATTTAAGTGTTGATGTAACACATCTGTCTTTATTTCCTCAACCTAATGAAGATGTTGAAAAACGATTACTAAATGCAGATTTAGTCTGGGTTGGTGGAGGTTCGGTTGCAAATCTTTTGGCTGTATGGAAACTTCATAAAGTAGATGAAGTGTTAAAAAATGCCTGGGAAAATGGCACGGTTCTTTCTGGAGTAAGTGCTGGATCTATTTGTTGGTTTATTGGTGGCACAACTGATTCATTTGGCCCAGAATTAAAACCAGTCAATAACGGATTAGCACTTCTTCCCTACGCTAATGGTGTTCACTATGACTCAGAAGCGCAAAGAAGACCACTTTTACAATCACTTATTGGTAATGGAACTTTTGAAACTGCTTTTGCCACAGATGATCACACCGGAATTGTCTTTAAAGGAATTGAGCCTGTTGAAGTTATAAGTGATGTTGATTCAGATCCAAAAACCGGACCAGCAGCTTACAAATTAGAAAAAATAAACGGCGAGGTGCAAGAAATGCGCCTCGCCGTTGGAACTATTTCTTAATTTTTGCCTTTAGCAAGCTTGCTTGGCCACCAGATTTTCTTTCCAATACCAAGAGTTAATGCTGGTACTAGAACTGATCTAACCAAAATGGTGTCAAGCAATACTCCAAATGCAACAGCGAATCCAAGTTGAGCCAAGAAGACCAGTGGCAAAACTCCAAGGACGGCAAATGTTGCGGCTAATACAACTCCAGCTGAAGTAATTACTCCACCTGTAACTGTAAGAGCTTTTAGCGTTCCTGCTCTTGTGCCTAATTTCTTTGATTCTTCTCTCACTCGTGTCATCAAAAAGATGTTGTAATCGATTCCAAGAGCTACTAAGAATACGAATGCAAAGAGTGGAAACGAGGTGTCAGAACCTGGAAAATTGAAAATGTTTTCAAAGACCAGTTGACATGCACCAAGAGTTGCAGCAAATGACAACACCACTGTTGAAATAAGCATAAATGGTGCCAGAATGCTTCTTAACAGAATTACGAGAATGAAGAAAATAATCACCAACACTGTTGGAATAATTAATCTATTGTCTCGAGCATTTGCTTCAGCAATATCTTCGTTAACAGCAGTAAATCCACCAACAAATGCATCCTCACTTACTGAATCAAGATTTTTTCTCAATTCAATAACTGTTTCTTTTGCTTCCGCTGAATCAGCTGCATTATTCAGGGTTGCGCTAATTAATACTTGATTATTAACAACTTTTGGAAGCGGCAGAGGTTGACCTGGAACTACTGGTCCATCTGGAATTGGGAAGGCTTCTCCTACTCCTGGTGTATCAGTAATAACTTTCAACATTTCTTGAGTTTTGGCAGCCGGTCCAACAATGTAGGAAGGGTTTCCTTCTCCTGCTGGGAAATGTTTTCCTAACACTTCTTGGCCAACAACTGAATCTGGTTTGCCCACAAAAGTCTCTGTTTGAGATAGACCAGATGCATCAAGTTGAGTTGAATAACCAGCAAGAGCCAAAAGTAAAATACCGGTTATTAATCCTGCTCTTCTTGTTTTCTTATCAACATATCTTGCAACTTTTGACCAAATGCCAGAAAGTTTTTCATCTTTAGAATCAAAATGTGGAATTCTTGGCCAGAATACCCATCGGCCAAAAATCACTAACAAAGCTGGAAGCAAAGTCAACATTGTCAGTACTGCAACAGTTACACCAATTGCTCCAACTGGACCTAGTGATCTATTAGCGTCAAGTTCTGAAAGAAGTAGCACTAGCAAACCAACAGAAACTGTTGCACCGGATGCAACGATTGGTTCAAACACTCCACGAATCGCTTTTCGCATTGCAGTAAATCTTGATTCGACTAAATGAAGTTCTTCTCGATATCGCGCAATTAACAGCAAGCCGTAATCTGTGGCAGCACCAATTACGAGCACCGACAAAATACCTTGAGCTTGTCCGTTAAGGGTAATAATTTCTTCTTTTGCTAACAGGTAAACAACTGAACCTGCCAGGGTAAGTGCAATTACAGCTGACAGCAATGGGAATATCCACAGCAATGGACTTCTGTAAACAACAATCAAAATCAATGCAACAACAATAAGAGTTGCTGATAATAATGTTGAATCAATTGATCCAAATGCACCAAACAAGTCGGCAAGAATTCCACCAGCACCTGTGACGTTGATTGTTAGTCCCTCAACTTCGCTTGCTGCATCTCTAATAGTTTTAATAATTGCTGGAAGAGCAGGTTCTCCATTTGGCAAAGGCGTAATAATTTTCTCATTTGAAATATCAACACTTATTAATAGCGCTTTATCATCTTCAGAAGGAATTGGGAAAGATTTTGCACCATCTGTTAGATAATCGCTAATTAACTTTCCGTCACCTTCTTCAATCTTTAGTGAACTAATTTCAGCAGCAAAATCATTTGCTTTAGCGAGATTTTCTTTAGATAAATCTCCAGTCACAACTACTAATGCTGGGAGCGAGTCAGATGAAGTAAATTGCGCGGCAACATCACTAACCTTTGAAGATTCAGCAGTTGTTGGCAAGAATGCAGCATTATCGTTTTCTTGTACTTCGGAAAGTTTTCCAAAAAGTGGACCAGCTACACCTGAGATGCCCATCCAAATCACAACTACGGCTACTGCAAGAAATGTGAACTTCTTAGAAGCTTTTTGTTTTTTAACTGTAGGTTTCTTTGCGGCAGTCTTTTTGGCAACTACTTTTTTGCTGTGTTTTGGTTTTGCAGCAGGGCTCACGTAATTCACTCCAATGTGTATTTTTAGCTTTTAATCAAGGTGCACCATTTAGGTGACGCTAATTTGCTCTATTAAACAGTGTATTGAAGACAACCGATTTAGCACTAATTGACATTCACTAATACGATTAAGCCATGTCCAATTCTGAGTTAATCATCCAAAATTGGGGTTCAGGCGTCGAATTTCAAAGTGCTTGGGATCGACAAAGAGAACTACATCACAAAATTGTTACTGAAAATCATCCAGATGTTGCAGTCCTATTAGAACACCAAAATGTTTATACCGCTGGCAGATCAACAAAACCAGAAGATAGACCAACTGATTCATCCCCCGTTTTTGATATCGATCGCGGTGGTCGAATTACATGGCATGGTCCAGGACAAATTGTTTGTTACCCAATTATGAAATTAGATGATCCAGTTGATGTGGTGGCACATGTTCGAAGACTTGAATTATTAATAATGAATGTTTGTTCCAAACTTGGTCTAGAAACAACACAAATTGAAGGCCGAAGTGGTGTATGGGTTAAAGGGAATGGTTTACCTGATAAAAAAATTGCTGCAATTGGAATCAGAGTTGCCAAGAAAGCAACCATGCACGGCTTTGCTTTGAACTGCAATAACTCACTTGTCGCTTTTCGAAACATAGTTCCCTGTGGAATAGGAGATGCCGATGTCACTTCTATTTCTCTGGAATTAGGCAGAGATGTGAGCGTGGCAGAAGTTACTCCCCTGATCGAGGAAGAACTAAGAAACGGTGCGCTCAAGCGCAATGTCTCAAAACGTTCTAAAGTAGAAGTCTAATGACTACTGAAATTGTGACCGGATTAAATCCGGAAGGTAAAAAACTTCTTCGCATTGAAGCTCGTAATGCGGAAGTTCCTATTGAGAAAAAACCGGAATGGATTAAAACCAAACTAAAAACTGGACCTGAATACACCCGCATTAGAGACATGGTTAAAAAAGAAGGTTTACACACAGTTTGCCAAGAAGCTGGTTGTCCAAACATATTTGAATGTTGGGAAGATCGTGAAGCAACATTTCTAATTGGTGGTTCAGCTTGCACTAGACGTTGTGATTTTTGTTTAATCGATACTGGAAAACCTGATCCGTTAGATAGAACCGAACCAGACAAAGTTGCCTTAAGTGTTAAAACCATGGGTTTGAAATATGCAACAGTAACTGGGGTAACCCGAGATGATTTAGAAGATGAAGGCGCTTGGTTGTATGCCGAAACTATCAGAGCAATTCACAAACACAATCCTGATTGTGGTGTGGAAATTCTTACTCCCGATTTCAGTGGCAAAAAAGAATTATTACAACAAGTTTTTGATGCTAAACCTGAAGTATTTGCTCATAACTTAGAAACTGTTCCAAGAATTTTTAAATCAATTAGACCTGCATTCAACTACGAAAAGTCACTAGGTGTTATCACCACTGCTAAAGAAGCTGGCATGATTACTAAATCAAACTTGATTCTTGGCATGGGTGAAGAAAAAGCAGAAATCGTTACTGCTTTAGAAGATTTAGTCAAAGCAGGTTGTGACTTAATCACAATTACCCAGTATTTGAGACCTTCAACGCTTCATCACCCGATTGCGCGTTGGGTCAAGCCAGAAGAATTCGTAGAATTAGGTGACCTAGCCAAAGAATTAGGTTTCGTTGGCGTAATGTCGGGACCGTTGGTTAGATCTTCTTACCGAGCAGGTCGACTATATAAACAAGCACTAGAAGTTAAGAATGGGAAAAATTAGTGGCTAAGAATAAAGAACCAAAAGTAAAAAAAGAAAGATTCAAGACCTTAAAACAAATTGGTCAGACTTATTCAATTACTCGAAAAACTGACAAAGCCCTTCCCTTCATAATTCTTGGAACACTCATTGGTACAACAGTTCCACTGGTCTTAATAGCTCAATTTGCATTTCAATCTTCTTTTTCACAATTAATTACTACCACTTTGGCAGTATCAATTGGTTTACTTGCAACTGTTTATGTTTTCGGTAAGCGTGCTGAAAAGGCAGCTTATGCTCGAATTGAAGGCCAACCTGGTGCAGCAGCAGCTGTATTAAACACTTTGAGAAAAGGTTGGTTTGTTACTCCAGCAGTTGCGGTAACTAGAAATCAAGATCTTGTACACAGAGTTATTGGACCTGTGGGAATTGTTTTAGTCGGAGAAGGATCTCCTGGTCGAGTTGCTCAGTTATTGGAAAGTGAAAGAGTTAAAGCTAAAAGAATTGCAGGAGAAATTCCAGTGGCATCCCTAATCGTTGGAAATGGCGAAGGGCTTGTCACTTTCAAGAAGTTAAATAAAACCATTATGAAAATGGGTAAAAAGATTTCCCCTGCAGAATCTCGTGAATTAAGAAATAGATTCGGTGCCTCTGGAGCAAGTGCTCTTCCAATTCCAAAAGGTGCCATGCCCAAAGGCATGAGAATTCCTAGACGTTAGTTATTTTCGTCTTCGCAATTCGATCGTGTAATCCTCTACCCTCTGTATCTGCCAATAATGGCGGGACAAGTAGCACAATTAACAAAGTCCTAAATACGCTTTGCACAATTGTTGGATTTGAACCACTATCGAAATCCCTTACGCGCAATCCCACTATTCGTTGCCCAAAAGATGAACCCATCAACCAAGTCAAGAGTGCTACTTCGGTTGCAAAAACAATTAACGTTAGAAGTGAATTAGTTTGAGTCCCATAATCTGGACCATTAGGAATTACCTGCACCACCAAAATGGCAGCTACCCAATCAAAGATCAGGGCCAGGAGTCTCTTAAAAGTCATATCCCAAATCTATTGCCCAGGTCATATTTTGGCGATTTAATCTTGCTTTAGAGGCGTTTGGGAAAACTTGTTACAAGGCCGAAACAATTGGGTTACCGACGCGATACACCCCTTTAGTAGGTTATGAACCAACAGATTGATGGCCCGAGGTCGTGCCCTCTTTTTTAAAACCAATAGAAAGT
>Ga0208788_1001197_pt1 | contig 12662 bp, 13 predicted proteins | sample Wag4_2014_7_11_3_FD_187363 | JGI IMG/M metagenome (GOLD analysis project Ga0208788, IMG submission 187363) | Fresh water mixed with fracking chemicals microbial communities from Ohio, USA - Utica-2 Time Series FC 2014_7_11 (SPAdes) (version 2) ... | reverse complement strand
AACGGCAGAGTACGGTGTGCGCGATAAGCAGGGTCGACTCCCATATCACCACTGGATCTCAGGCTTTGTGGCCCCAACGAATGATTGGAGCCGCACCGATGCTGACTTCGCCTATGTGGTCTTCATGCACGGATCAAACACCGCCTCCAACGCAGCGATTGAAGTCCTCAAGCGGTACTTGCAGCTGCAGTACGATTTCAGGCGCGACTATAGAATCCCAGGCGCAATGTCGATCGGAAACTACTATGGCGAGTAGGTGGCGAAGGGCGAGTAGGCGGCGATGAGTCTCGGATCTTCAGTTACGCGTGGGCCGTTCGGTGCAGCTGGTTGGATCGGCAGCATCGTCCGTCGCATGGATTGGCTTGCAACCTCTGGGATGTTGCTCTTGATGCTCTCCGGAATCGGCATGGCGTGGATCAATGCACGGAGCTACGACCAAGAGCTGTTGAGCCTCTCGTCAATATTTTTACGCTCCATCATCTGGACACTGCTCGGGCTCGCCACCTTTACCGCCGCCACTGCAATCAACTGGCGTTGGATCCGCACGTTTGCATGGCCGCTCTACGCAGCAAATCTACTGCTGCTGGTTGCAACGTTGATCTTCGGTCAAGACTCGGGGGGAAACTCCCGCGCGATCGCGATCTTCGGGATCGCCATCCAGTCGAGCGAGGTTGCAAAGATCCTGACGCTTGTGGCGCTCGCCACTGTGCTGACACGTGATAATGCACAGCCAGACGATCTGAACGCAACGCTCCTCGCTGTGATTGTTGTTGCGGCACCGTTCCTCTTGGTTGCGGTGCAGCCAGACGCAGGGACCGCCGTGATCATCCTCGCCGCACTCTTCGGCGCGCTACTGCTTTACGGTGTGGCTACGCGCTGGGTTGCCGCACTCGCCGCACTCGGCGTGCTGGCGGTGCCGTTTGCTTGGGCCTTCTTGATCGCGGATTATCAGAAGGAGCGACTGATCGCCTTTATTGATCCGAACGCAGACCCTGCAGGGCCGAAGTATCAACTCACGCAAGCGCTCGACGCGATCGCAAGCGGCGGGCTTTTTGGGATCGGCTTTGACGGAACTGGGAGCATCGCGCCACTCCCCGTACAAGAGAGCGACTTCGTCTTTGCGGCGCTCGTTCGAAGTTTCGGAGCGTTTGGCGGCCTGCTGATTATTGCGCTGCTCGGCCTGATCGTGATCCGGCTGATCTGGCACGCGTGGGAGGCTGAGGATCGCTTTGGCATCGTCCTTGCGGGAGGGCTCGCGGCGATCTTCCTGATCCAGGCGGGGGTCAACATTGGAATGAACCTCGGAATGGCGCCAATTACAGGGATCCCCCTCCCCTTTGTGAGCTACGGCGGCGCCTCACTGATCTCGCTTTCCTTTGGGCTTGGCCTCGTGCAGAGCCATCGGGTGCATCAGGGGGGCGGCGCCTAGGGGTGCGCCAGGCGTGCCGTGAGCACGCCCTGAGCGTGCCGCGGTTGACGAGGGAGCGCGGGTACACCTAGACTCTCCCTCCCGCGCCTGACCTCTTCGTCAGCCCGCGACACGGCGGCTCGGCCGCCGCGGAAGTCTCGAATAAGAAGGGTGAACCAAGCATGTACGCAGTCATCGAAACCGGTGGGAAGCAGTATCGCGTGGAGCTCGGCAGCGAGCTGCACGTTGAGTTGCTCGACGCTACCCCAGGTAGCGAGGTCACCTTCGATCGCGTCCTCCTTGTGCGCACCGCAACCTCAACAGAGGTTGGAACCCCAGTAGTCAGCGGCGCAAAGGTCACCGCACTCGTGGTTGGCCAGGAGCGCGGCGTAAAGACGATCAGCTTCAAGTACCGACCAAAGGCGCGCAGCCGCATCACCAAGGGCCACCGCCAAGAGCTGCACCTTATTAAGGTCACAGAAGTTGCAGTGAATGGCACCAGCGCCAAGGCGCTCTGGGAGGCCGGCGCTGCAGAGCGCGAACAGGCGAAGGCTGCATCAAAGGCTGCCGCCGCTGAAAAGGCGAAGGCCGACGCTGCTATCGCCGAGAAGTTGAAGGTAGAAGCGCCTGCAGAGAAGAGCGCGCCAAAGAAGACGGCGGCGAAGAAGCCAGCTGCAAAGAAGACGGCGGCGAAGAAGCCAGCCGACGCTGAATAATCAAGTAGTCGCAGGAAACCAAGGAGGACGTCATGGCACATAAGAAGGCAGGATCAAGCAGCCGCAACGGACGCGACAGCGCTGGTCAGCGCCTTGGCGTGAAGGTTGGCGACGGCGAGTTCATCAATGCAGGCGGCATCATTGTGCGCCAGCGTGGAACGCAGTTCGCCGCTGGCCGCGGCGTTGGCCTTGGTAGTGACTACACCATCTATGCAACCGTCACAGGTCGCGTGAAGTTTGACTATGCGTCGCGCTTGAAGAAGCGCGTCAACGTGGTCGCCTCCGCGCCGGACGCGTAGAGAGCCGCTGATGAAGCCAGAGATTCATCCCAAGTACAACCAGATCGAGATCACGTGTCTCGCATGCAGCACCAAGTTCAGCGTCGGTTCAACGCGCTCAAGCGAAATGAAGACCGAAGTTTGCTCGAACTGCCACCCGTTCTTTACGGGGAAGCAGATCTTGCTCGACACCGCTGGACAGGTGGAGCGATTCCAGAAGCGCCTCGGGCGCTCGCGCTGATCTCCGTGCGACGCCGCTGTGGCGTCGTTGCTCGACGCGCATCACACCTGATCGCATTAGCACTCGCGGCTGTCGCCGCGCCCACGCGCACGCTTGCGTATGGCGGACAGGCCCTTGTGGACGGCATCCTGATGCGCGGACCGGCGCACATTGGCGTCGCGATCCGCGTTCCAGATGGCAGCATCCTCACCACGAGCGAGCAACTTCCTAACGGGCGAGTGCGCCGGCTTGCGGCGCGACTCCCAATCGCGCGCGGCGTGGTGATCCTTGTTGAGACGCTGATCCTTGGGAGTCGATGGTTGATGCGAAGTGCAGAGATCTCTTCGGGTCAGTCAACAATTGGTGTTCCGAGCAGTCGTTCGGATCGCGCAATCTCTGGTGTGACCGTGGTCCTCACCTTTGCCTTTGTGATTGCGCTCTTCAATATCGTCCCTGCGCTCGGTGCTTCGTTTGCCCTCGGTGTTGTAGGTATTGAATCGTTGTTTGCAGAGCGCGCACTTGATGGCGTGCTGCAGATCGGCGTGCTTCTGGTCTATCTCTCACTTGCTGGGCGCAGCCGCGACATTGATCGAACCTATCGGTATCACGGCGCAGAGCATCGTGCGATTCACGCGCTGGAGAACGGTTGCGCGTTGACGCGCGCCGAACTCGCTCGATGGCCAACGGCGCACCCGCGTTGCGGCACCGAGTTTCTTGTTGTGGTGATCCTCGTCAGCTTGGTGAGCTTCTCGCTCCTCGGTCGACTTGATGCGCTCGCTACTGTGGTGAGCCGCGTGATCGGCATCCCGCTCGTTGCAGGAGTCTCCTACGAAATCTTGCGACTCCTCGGGAAGTACCGCACCAATCCGATCGCACGCGCGTTCGCCGCCCCCGGACTCGCGGTCCAGCGAATCACCACGCGCAAGCCTGACGACGAGATGCATGACGTGGCCATTGCAGCGCTCACGGTGGCGGTGGAGGCGGAAGGGGGGAGCGCCCCCGCAGGATCCGAGCGCCCGGCGTGGGGGAGCCTAACGGCGGAGGCGCCGCATGGCTGACCTCGCACAACTGGAGGCACGACTAGCGATCGCACTGCGCACCCGAGCGGAACTAGAGGAGCAGCTCACACAACCAGAGGTGCTCGCAGACCACACGGCGCTGGCACGAATCGGTCGCGAACTTTCGCGCACCGCACCGCTCGCCGAAACAGCAGCGGCCCTCACAGACGCACGTGCACGTCAGACGGATGCAAAGGGGATGGAGCTCGACCCTGGCGCGGACGCCGAGATGCGCCTCCTCGCCGCCGCAGAGCGAGCCGCCGCAGAGGAGATTGAGCGCGACATTATTGAGCGACTTCCCGCACTCCTTCTTGATCCGGATCCGAACGACGGAAAGGATGTGCTCATTGAGGTTCGTCCTGGGGCAGGGGGTGACGAAGCGGGGATCTTCGCCGGTGAACTCTTCCGTGCGTATTTGCGATACGCCGAACGACGCGGCTGGAAGGTTGAAGTTGACGGGCTGAGCGAGACGGCACTCGGTGGCGTGCGCGAGGCGATGGCCGAGGTGAGTGGGACCGGTGCATGGGCAGCGTTCAAATGGGAGTCGGGCGTGCATCGCATTCAGCGCGTACCTGCCACCGAATCTTCTGGACGCATCCACACCAGCACCGCCACGGTGGTGGTACTCCCAGTCGCGGAGGCGGTGGATTTCGTCATTCCAGAGGGTGACATTCGCATTGACGTGAAGCGCGCCTCCGGCCACGGCGGTCAAGGCGTCAACACCACAGACTCCGCCGTTCGCATCACGCACATTCCGAGCGGCACGGTGGTTGAAATGCAAGACGAGCGCAGCCAGTTGCGCAATAAGGAGAAGGGGCTCGCAATCTTGCGCAGCAGACTCCTGGCCGCAGAGGAGGAGCGCAAGCGCAGTGCGAACTCTGTTGCACGAAAGGCGCTCATTGGAAGCGGTGATCGAAGCGAAAAGATTCGCACGTACAACGGTCCGCAGAATCGCGTCACCGACCATCGCATTGGACTAGACAAGTTTGATGTTGATGGCGTGTTGAGCGGCGACCTCTCCGTCTTTCATGATGCACTTGCTGCCGCCGAGCAGGCGGAGCGTCTGGCGGGCGAGTGAACGACCGAGATATCCAAAACGATCGACTCATCCAAAGCGAAGCGGACGGCCCAGCACTGCTACGCACCGCCACGGACGCACTTGAAGTTGCAGGGAGTTCAAGCCCGCGCCTCGATGCAGAACTTCTCCTCGCCGCACTGCTCGGTACGCGTGTTGCCACGTTGCGCACCGCAGTCGCTGCTGGATTTCCACTCCCACTACCGAGCAGCGCACTCCTGCCAGAACCAGAACCACTCAGCGAGCGACACCCTGAGCTTTCGGAAGCGCTGCGCGCTGCACGCGCCGCGCTCGCCGCAGGTGACGCACCCGCCGCACTCGCGGCGTTGGTGAGTGAACGCGCGAAGGGGCGACCAGTAAGTCATCTCACCGGCACGCGCGGCTTTCGTGCACTCGAACTTCTTGTCACACCAGATGTGTTGGACCCGCGTCCAGAGAGCGAACTCCTTGTTGAGACGGCGCTGGCCTATTTGGCTGACCGCGCCGCCGCCGCGCGCACGTTGGGACGTGCACCTCAACCACTGAACGCCGCAGAGATTGGCACGGGGAGTGGGGCGATCGCGCTCGCACTTGTGACCGAATCACCCGTCCCGCTGCGCTTTACCGCCACCGACCTTTCGGGGGATGCGCTTGCAGTCGCGCGCGCAAACGCGCTTCGCTCTGGCGTTGCATCGCGAGTGACGTTCTTGCACGGCGATCTTGCGGAACCACTTCTTGCGGGCCGTGCCCCAGGGGATCCACCGCACCTTGATCTCCTTGTCGCCAACCTCCCGTATGTGCCGACGGCCGAAGTGGATGCGGCAAAAGACGCCGCCCGCTTCCAGCGCGCAGGACAGCGTGATGAGACGGCCGCCCCGCTTAGCCTCGCCGAGGTGGCGATCGCCGCCGAGCCGCGCATGGCGCTCGACGGCGGGAGCGACGGCCTTGAGTGCATCCGCCGTCTGATCGCCGAGCTTCCACGACTCCTTCGCCCAGGTGGTGCGGCGGCACTCGAATTTGGCGATGGTCAAGCCGACGCGGTGAGCGCACTCGTCGCCGGCCTCGGCCTTGGGTGGCGCTGCAGCATTCGCGGAGATCTCTCGGGGCGCGCACGCGTCGCGGAGATCCGCCGTAGCGGCTAGGTTGAGCAGATGAGTGATTCACCGATCAAGTTGCTGGTCATGGACCTTGACGGCACGCTACTCCCCCATGGTGGTGCCATCTCCGAGCGCACGATTGCCGCAATCCGTGCGGCACGCGAGCGCGGGGTGATCACCACGATCTCCTCTGGTCGCAACATCCCAAGCTTTATTGAGTACGCACGCACTGCGGGGGTGAACGGACCGCTCATCGGCATGCAAGGGGCGATCGCCCGCGAGCTGCCAGCACTTGGCGAGACCGGGAGCGGCGCGCTGCTCCGGCACGTGCCGTTCACGTCAACACTTGCCGCACGTGCCGTTGAGTGGTGCCGACAGAACGATCTCTGGGGACACGCCGTCATCCAAGACGACTACGCCTTTGATGCAACCGACCCGCACTACGAAACGTATCAAGGCTGGCTCGCCGGAAATGCGGTTGAGCGACTCCACTCCATTACAGATCTCGCGCACCACCTACGACAAGAGCCAAATGAGATCTCCAAAGTTGTTGCGCACGCGCCAGCTGGACACCCAGAGACGGTGTTGGAGCAGGCGCGCGAAACGTTCGGGGGCGATCTTGATGTCACCATCAGCCACCCGGAATACCTTGAGTTCACCGCCCCAGGCGTCAATAAAGGCGCGGCCCTGGCGTGGCTCGCGGAGCGGCTCAACATCCCGCTCGCCGAGACCATGGCGATCGGCGACCAACACAACGACCTTGAGATGCTGCTCGCCGCAGGTCACGGCGTGGCGATGCATGGCGCCCCTGAGCCGGTTCAGCGTGCCGCACGCTACCTCGCACCGCCGAGCGAAGCGGACGGCGCAGCGCGAATGATCGAGCGCCTGATTCTCGGTTTGGACGGAGAATAGGGACATGGGTTCGCGGCGCACACCAGAGGAGATCCAGGCGCAGCGTGATCCGCGTGCGGATCAGTCGCTGCGCGAGGTTGACCCTGCGCTGAACGCGATCCTTGAACGCGAAGCGGTGCGCCAGCGCGATCACATTGAGCTGATCGCCTCTGAGAATTACGCCTACGCCGCAGTTCGTGAGGCGCAGGGCACGATCCTCACTAATAAATACGCCGAGGGTTACCCCGGGAAGCGCTACTACGCTGGGTGTGAACACATTGACTCCGTTGAAGATCTCGCCCGCACACGCGCGCTGCAACTCTTCCCTGGGAGCGAGCATGTAAACGTGCAACCGCACTCAGGCGCTTCGGCGAACATCGCCGCATTCGATACGTTGATGAAGCCAGGCGATCCGTTCGTTGCCATGAGCCTCTCCCAAGGCGGTCACCTTTCACACGGCGCATCCATCAACGTCTCAGGGAAGTGGTTCACGCCGCACTTCTACGGCGTGCGCGAAGACGACGGCCTCATTGATTGGGAGGGAGTCGAGCGCGCCGTCGCCGAGGCGAAGCCGAAGGTGCTCATCGCTGGCGCATCCGCGTACCCACGCACGCTCGACTTCAAACGATTCGCAGAGATCGCCCACGCTGCGGGGGCAAAACTGATGGTGGACATGGCGCACATTTCAGGTGTGATTGCGGCAGGGCTGCACCCTTCGCCGTTCCCGCACGCAGACATTGTCACCAGCACCACACACAAGACACTTCGTGGTCCGCGCGGCGGGATCGCCTTTGCGCGAGCTGCTGACGCCGCCGCTATTGATAAGAGTGTCTTCCCAGGGAGCCAGGGCGGCCCACTGATGCACGTCATTGGCGCAAAGGCAGTCGCCTTCTCACTCGCACTTGAACCAGAATTCCGAAGTTACATGAAGCGCACGCTCGAGAACGCGCAGGTGCTCGCCGCCGCGCTGAAGTCGAACGGATTTGGCGTGGTCACCGGCGGAACAGATAACCACCTCATCCTCTGCGATGTCACACCACTCGGTGTCACTGGGAAAGAGGCGACCGCCGCGCTAGAAACCGCAGGGATCACGATCAACAAGAACAGCATTCCGGGTGAAACGCGTTCGCCGATGGTGACGAGTGGCGTTCGATACGGCACGCCTGCAGCCACCACGCGTGGCATGGGCTCCGCTGAAATGGAGCAGATCGCCGTCTGGTCAGCAGAGGCGATCGCGCGCCGCGAAGATCCAGCGGCACTTGCGCGCATTGAGGCCGAAGTGATCAAGATGGCGCGCGCCTTCCCAGTCCCTGGTGCCGACGCGTCAGCGCTTGCACAAGCAGGCGACGCGCAACCTTCACGCAGTACAACATGATCTTCGCTGCCGCAGCGCTTGTTGCTGCGTTGACAGCTGGTATGGGAACGCTCGCGATGCGCGCGATCGCGCGGAAATACAACATTGCCGATCACCCGAGCGAGCGAAGGATCAACACCAAACCAGTACCGCGCGCCGGCGGCCTCGCCGTTGCAGGTGCGTTCGCGCTGATCGGAACACTTCTTGTGATCTTTTCCGCGCAACTCGGACTCAGCGCAGGAAGTGGTTCGGCGGAACTGACGAGTGATGGCGCCGCTGCACTCTTGCTCGGTACGGTGATCGCTGGAGTGATTGGACTGATTGACGACCGCTATGATCTGCGCGCGCGTTGGCAGATCATTGGACAGTTTCTGATTGCGCTGATCCCAATCGCCTTCGGGTTGCGGATCGCCTTCATCTCAAATCCTTTTGGCGCGGGCGACCTCCTCTTCCCTGACGCGATCGCGCTCGGCGTCACGATCTTCTGGACGCTCGGCATGCAGAACAGCATGAATTTCATTGACGGACTGGACGGACTCTCTGGAGGCATCTCGCTCTTCGCCGCTGTCACACTCGGCGTCATTGCACTCCCAACAAGTCCGCTACTCGCCGCCCTCAGCTTTACGCTCGCAGGCGCACTCGCAGGTTTCTTGCGATTCAACTTCTATCCGGCATCCATCTATATGGGGACGAGCGGCATTCTCGCGGTGGCGTACGCGCTAGCCGTCCTTGCACTGCTCGGCACGGCGAAGGTGGCCGCGGCGCTTCTCATCCTTGGCGTGCCCATCATTGATGCGCTCTTTGTCATCGTTGGGCGGATCGCCGCCGGACGATCTCCATATACGCCTGACGAGAGCCACATCCATCGCCGCCTCCTCAGCTACGGCTTCTCGCACCGCGGCTCCGTCCTCTTCCTCTATGCCCTCACTGCAGCACTCTCCATCCTTGCGCTCCTCCTGACCGGAAGCGCCACGCTTTACGCCTTCATGGGCCTCTTGGTGGTACTTGGCGGCGTGGTCGCTTACCTCTCTCGTGCAACCGAGCGGACCTCCAAGTGAGCCTCCCTGAGCGTGCCCCCGGAGATCAGCGCGAGAGTCAGACCCCTCGGCTAGAATCGCCGCGGAACCCCAACGAGCCGCCCGCGGAGGCCGCCTTCGAAGGGAAGAGCGCCTACCTCGTGCTCTTCTCGCAGATCGGCGCAATGCTCCTCGTGGCGAACCTTGGTGGGGCACTCCTCGGGAACTGGCTGGACGGGCTTCTTGGGAGTGGACCACTCTTCTTGGTGGTTGGATTCCTCGGGGGCTTCGCGGTCGGCTCGATCGGAGCGGCACGCACCGTCCGCCGGGCGCTGAACATGATTGACGAAGAGGACCGCCGGCGACGAGAACAGAAACTAGAGGCGCGAGTCAACGAGAAGTCTGGAAGGAGCGAGTAGTGAGCATCGCGGCTCCCCGCAAGTCCACGACACGACGCACCCTCCTTCTCGCAGCGCTTGGCGTCCTCGCTCTTGACGCGTTTGCCATTGCAACCTTTGGCGGCGTTGGGCTGAACGGCTTCCCGGGCGACGTGATCAAGCGCGCACTAGAGCCGATCGTTCCGCACACGGTCATTGACCTTGGTGGAGATCCAACGCATGCAGCGTCACTCTTTGACTTTTATCCGAGCATCACTGGCTCAATCATCATGAGCTGGGTGGTGATGGCCGTCATCATCATCCCGCTGACGATTGCCGCACGCCGACTCAAGGAGATTCCAGGAAAGGTGCAGAACACGTTGGAATTTGCAATCGAAAGCCTCTCCAACTTCGCCATTGGAATCGGTGGCGCTGGAGCGAAGCCATTCGTCACCTTCTTCCTCGCCTGCTTCCTCTTTGTTGCTGTCTCCAACTGGTCTGGCCTCATTCCAGGCGTTGGACGCGTCCATGAGTTCCGCGCACCAACAAGTGACGTCAATGTCACCGTTGGCCTTGCACTCGTTGCCTTCTTCTACTTTCACTACCAAGGTTTCAGAGCGCTGGGATTCGGCGGGTATCTCGGAAAGTTCTTCACGCTGAAGGGCGGTCCAGTCGGTCTCATCGTTGGTGTCCTTGAATTCTTCCTTGAGTTCGTCAAGCCGATCACGCTCGCCATGCGACTCTTCGGCAACATTTACGGCGGCGAACTTGCGCTCGCTGTGATGACAACAATCACAATCGCCTTTATTCCAATTACGCTTTACGGCCTTGAGCTCTTTGTTGGGCTGATGCAGGGCCTCATCTTCAGCGTGCTCATCCTGGTCTTCACCATGCTTGCCATGGAGGGGCACCACGAAGAGGGGCACGATGAGCATCACGAACCTGCTGGGGCAGGTGAAGGCTCCGCGGCGGGAGCAGAATCGCGAGTTGCGGCACACTAGCCGTAGCTGAAAGAGAGCAGGACCGACCGAGCGGAAGCGTCCGGACGGCGGTCACAGTAGGAGGTACAGAAATGGACAAGCTCCAGGCGGGCCTCGCGGCCCTTGCAGTAATCGGGCCGGCCATCGGCGTAGGCATGGCTGCAGCGGCAGCGGTGAGCGCGATCGGTCGAAATCCAGAGGCGGCCGGCGCAATCCGCGGCGTCTTCATCATCGGTGCAGCGTTCGCAGAAGGCCTTGGCGTTCTCGCGATCGTGCTCGGCATCCTTTCACTCGTTCTTTAATCAGCAAACGTGCAGATCGTTGAGGCGCAGATGGTTGAGTTGATTCAGGGAGTGCTCGGAGCCTTCCCGTACGCTGAGGCCGCCGCTGGCGAAGCCGAAGGTGCGGGCTTGAGCTTCAATCTTTTCTGGATCTTGATCTCTGCGGCGAACTTCGGCTTCTTCATTATTGTCTTGCGCGCAGCGGCACTCGGCCCCATCACCAAGATGTTGGACGAGCGACGCGAACGCATTGAGCGCGGCCTCCGCGACGCGGCTGACGCCGCACTCGCAAAGGGGCGCGCGATTGAAGCGGCCGATGCCTCATTGGCAGAAGCACGACGTGAGTCAAATGAGATTCGGGCCAACGCGGAAAAGGCGGCGGCGCAGATTCGTGAACAGCAGGCGGCGTCACTCAAGGTCGAACTTGAGAAGATGCGTGCCGACGCAACCGCAGAGATTGAGGCGGCGCGCGTGAGCGCACTCGCGTCTATTCGAAGTGAGGTTGCTGACCTTGCAATCAGCGCGGCGACCAAGGTGGTCGGCGCATCAATGGACGGTGATCGTCAGCGTGCACTCGTTGGCGAGTTCCTGGACGAGCAGCGCGGGAAGGGGAACTGATCGTGGATCGACCCCTCGGCTCCGCACGTCGCTATGCGGCAGCCCTCCTCTCCCTCGCGGGTGATGGAGCGGCGGCAGAGGCCCTCGTGGCTGAGCTCGATCGCGTGGCGGAGGTGGTGAGCACACCAGGGGCCCGCACAATTCTGGATGATCCGCGCACCCCGGCGGCGGCACGCGTCGGCGCTCTTGAGGCGGCAACCGGAGCAACGGTGAGCCCAGCTGTACACACGCTGATGGGAGCGCTCGCTTCTCGTCGAAAGTTGGGACGACTTCCCGCAATCGCAGAGGCAACGCATGAGGCGCTGGACGCACGCAACGGGATCGCAACTGCGCGCGTGAGCACACCTTCAGAGATCGGCGCAGACGAGCGCAGCAAGATTGAGGCGCAGGCGAAAGAGATCGCTGGTGGCGCAGTGCGCGTCACATATGACATTGACCAAAGCCTTGTTGGGGGCGTCACGCTTCGCGTGGGCGACCTCCTCATTGATGGAAGCGTCAAAGGAAAACTCGCGCGCATGCGTGAGCGCATCCTTTCGGCAGCCGGCTGAACCGGCGCAGCGCGTAGAGCAGCGAGGAGCAGAGAACCATGGCAATCAAGTCAGACGAGATCATCAGCATCTTGAAGTCGCAGATCGCGGGCTTTGACGGCGGCGCCGAGTCGCGCACCGTTGGCACGGTGGTCGAAGTGGGCGACGGCATTGCGCAGGTCTATGGACTCTCTGGCGCACTCTCGTCTGAACTTCTGGAGTTCCCTGGCGGCGTGGCCGGCATGGCACTCAACCTTGGCGAAGAGACGGTCGGCGCCGTGCTCCTTGGTGATGCGAAGAGCATTAAAGAGGGCGACACCGTAAAGACAACCGGTCGCGTTGTTGAGGTTCCGGTTGGACCAGAACTCATTGGTCGCGTGGTTGATCCGCTCGGTCGTCCACTGGACGGCAAGGGTCCAATCAACGCAAAGAAGAGCCGCCCCGTTGAGCGCATTGCGCCGGGCGTGATCAGCCGCAAGTCCGTCACTACGCCAGTGCAGACTGGTATCAAGGCGGTTGACGCACTCATCCCAATCGGTCGCGGACAGCGCGAGTTGATCATCGGTGACCGCCAGACCGGCAAGACCGCCGTGGCGATCGACACGATCATCAATCAGAAGGGGAAGGGCCTCATCTGCATCTACGTTGCAATCGGCCAGAAGCTCTCCACGGTGCGCACCGTTGTTGCCATGTTGGAGAAGCAGGGCGCCATGGGGCACACCGTCGTTGTAGTCGCAGGCGCCGAAGATCCAGCGCCACTGCAGTACCTTGCGCCGTTCGCCGGTTG
>Ga0208788_1001196_pt1 | contig 12690 bp, 12 predicted proteins | sample Wag4_2014_7_11_3_FD_187363 | JGI IMG/M metagenome (GOLD analysis project Ga0208788, IMG submission 187363) | Fresh water mixed with fracking chemicals microbial communities from Ohio, USA - Utica-2 Time Series FC 2014_7_11 (SPAdes) (version 2) ... | reverse complement strand
GTTCCTGGCCTTGTCCACCAGGGCGCCCTTCTTGATCCAGGGCATCATGCCGCGCAGCTTTTCGCCCACTTCTTCAATCGGGTGTTCGGCCAAACGGCGACGGGTGGCCTTGAAGCTGGCCTGATTCACCTTGTTTTCTAGCATCCAATCGCGGGCAAAGCGGCCGGACTGGATATCTTCCAGCACGCGCTTCATTTCCGCCTTGGTTTCGCTGGTGATGATCCGCGGGCCCGTGACGTATTCGCCATATTCCGCCGTGTTGCTGATGGAATAATTCATGTTGGCGATGCCGCCTTCATAGATCAGGTCCACAATCAGCTTCACTTCATGCAGGCATTCGAAATAGGCCATTTCCGGTGCATAGCCGGCTTCCACCAGGGTTTCGAAACCAGCCTTGATCAGTTCCACGAGGCCACCGCACAGCACGGTCTGCTCACCGAATAGATCGGTTTCGCATTCTTCCTTGAAGGTGGTTTCAATCACGCCCGAACGCCCGCCACCAATGGCGGAAGCATAGGACAGCGCGATTTCCAGCGCATTGCCCGAAGGGTTCTGATTGACGGCCACGAGGCAAGGCACACCGCCGCCCTTTTGGTATTCGCTGCGCACCGTATGGCCAGGGCCCTTCGGCGCGATCATGAACACATCAATATCCGCGCGGGGATCGAGCAGATTGAAATGCACATTCAAGCCATGCGCGAAGGCGAGCGCCGCACCCGGTTTCATATTGGCATGCAGGCTTTCGCGATACAGGTCGCCCTGGCCTTCATCCGGCGTCAGCACCATGACCACATCGGCCCATTTCGCTGCATCCGCTGGCGCCATGACCTTGAAGCCTGCAGCTTCCGCCTTTTGCGCGGACCCGCCGGGACGCAGCCCAATCACCACATCCTTCACGCCGGAATCACGCATATTCATGGCATGGGCATGGCCCTGGCTGCCAAAGCCAATGACCGCAACCTTGCGGGCCTTGATCAGATTCACATCCGCATCGCGGTCATAGTAAACGCGCATCTGCCGTTTCTCCTTTGCTGCGCAGGCTTCCGCCCGGATTGATTCTTGCGGGGCCCGCCATGCATCAACACCATGCGCGGCCCCAAGGGCGAACAAGGCCCGTTCAATCCTTTATTTTGCGCTTGCCGACAAGATGCTGAATGCAGCAATCGGGCGTTTTATGGTGCGGTTATCCGCACCAGTCAGGCTGCCCGCGCCAAAGTTGGCAGGCTTTCATCGGCATATTTCGTCAAGGCCGCGCGATACTTCTCCCGCCGCCAGAGCAGAAGCCGCCAGGAAGCCTTCGCCGCCAGGTCCGAAACCCGCCCACGCGGTTCAAGTCCGATGGTCTTGAAGATCATCCCCATGCCCCGTTCAATATGCCGGAAGCGATAAAATCCAATCGCGCGGCCCATATAGGCGGTGGTGCAGCGTTCATGATCGTAGGGCGTACCCTCAGGCTCATTGGCGCTATGGAAGGCGAAGGCAAGCTCATCATCCTCCGTCTCCCCAATGCGGCCCAGGGCCACGCGCAGGCGCTTGGAGAAGGAGAGATTCTCCCGCGCCAAATACCGCTTCATATGGTCATAAAATAGCTTGAAATGGCGATACTCATCGGCGGCGATCAAGCGGCAGACCTGCTTCAAAGCAGGTTCTTCTGTGGCATCACCCAATGCGGAATAGTAGCTGCTGGTGCCGGTTTCCACCATGCAGCGCGCGATCAATTCGCCCGTGCGGCTGCCACGGATGGAAGCCTCAGCGTCCAACTGGATATGATAACCGGCACGATAGCGTTCAAAGGCGGCCGAAAAATCCCAGCCCGGATCAGCCAACATGCCCCAGCGGCCAAGCGCTTCGCCATGCTGGGTTTCTTCGACGCCCCAATGTTCTACGGCGGCACAGAAATCCGGATCATCGGCGAAAACCCGCGTGAGGTAGGTAACGTAATCCGCCGCATTGCGTTCCACCATGGCGGCGGCTTTGATCAATGGCACGATTTCAGGATCAACCTTTGAAGGATCGAATCGATCCCAGCCGACCTCATCAATGTGCCAATGCTTCATGAACCTGCCCCGAGCGCCTTGCCATGGCAGGCCTATGCGACCTTGCCAGTATATGTTTTGTGCCAAGATGCGGCGGTTTCAAGGCAGGGTCACGCAATAGTTCACACTTGCTGTCTCAGCGAAAAGAAAACGGGCGGCCGCGTGGACCGCCCGCTTAAATCTGCCTGAGCCTTTGCGCTTCAGGCCGCCGTCGCGACCTCAACCATCACCCGCGCGGAAAGCACCCGCGCCATCGCGGCCTCGCGCTTTTCCGGCGCATCATTGGCAGCCGCAGCCAGGGCTGCCTCCGCCTCATTGAGGCGGCGCTCAGCATCGGATTTGGAAAGGGACGCAACCGGCGTTGCCTCATCTGCAAGGATGGTCACGCGATCCGGCGCCACTTCGGCAAAGCCGCCAGCAACGAAAAGCTGTTCCGTCACCTGGCCGCCTTCACGCACCGAAATTACCCCGCCGCGCAAGGCCACGATCATGGGCGCATGGCCGGCCAGCACACCCATTTCGCCTTCCGCTGCCGGGATCACCGCCATCTCCACCGCGCGGGATAGAAGCAGCTTTTCCGGTGACACGAGTTCGAGTTGGAAACGCGCCATGGCGATCAGGCCGCCGCCTTCATTTCTTCACCCTTCTTCGCGGCATCTTCAATCGTGCCCACCATGTAGAAGGCTGCTTCCGGCAGATGGTCATAATCGCCACGGCAGATCGCCGCGAAGGACCGGATGGTATCTTCCAGTTTCACAAAAACGCCCGGCGTGCCGGTGAAGACTTCCGCCACATGGAAGGGCTGGGACAGGAAGCGCTGGATCTTGCGCGCGCGCGCGACGATCAGCTTATCTTCTTCCGACAATTCGTCCATGCCAAGGATGGCGATGATGTCTTGCAGCGACTTGTAGGTCTGCAGGATCTTCTGCACTTCGCGCGCCGTATTGTAGTGATCCGCACCAACCACGCGCGGGTCCATGGCGCGCGAGGTAGAGTCCAACGGATCCACTGCCGGGAAGATACCAAGCTCCGCGATCGAACGATTGAGCACCGTGGTGGCGTCCAAGTGGGCGAAGGATGTCGCCGGCGCCGGGTCGGTCAAGTCATCGGCGGGCACGTAGATGGCCTGCACCGAGGTGATCGAGCCCTTCTTGGTGGAGGTGATGCGTTCCTGCAGCGCCCCCATATCAGTGGACAGTGTGGGCTGATAACCCACCGCAGAAGGAATGCGGCCCAGCAGCGCGGAGACTTCAGCGCCGGCCTGCGTGAAGCGGAAGATGTTATCAATAAAGAACAACACGTCCTGGCCCTGCTCATCACGGAAATATTCCGCCATGGAAAGGCCCGAAAGTGCGACGCGCGCGCGCGCGCCCGGCGGTTCATTCATCTGGCCATAAACCAGCGCCACCTTGGAGCCATCGGTATTGCCATCGCCAAGCTTGATGACGCCCGCGTCAATCATTTCGTGATACAGGTCATTGCCTTCACGCGTACGCTCACCCACGCCGGCGAAGACCGAAACGCCGCCATGGCCCTTCGCGATATTGTTGATCAATTCCTGAATGGTCACGGTCTTGCCCACGCCGGCGCCGCCGAACAGCCCGATCTTGCCGCCCTTCAAGTATGGCGCCAGCAGGTCAATAACCTTAATGCCCGTGACCAGGATCTCCGCGCTGGTGGCTTGTTCTTCAAAGGCCGGCGCTTCACGGTGAATGGCATAATGCATGGTGGCGGGCACTGGGCCACGCTCATCAATCGGCTCTCCAATCACGTTCAGGATGCGCCCCAGCGTGCCCGGGCCCACCGGCACGGAAATGCCAGCGCCCGTGTCAACCACTTCCGTGCCACGCACCAGGCCGTCCGTGGTGTCCATCGCGATGCAGCGCACGGTGCGCTCACCCAAATGCTGCGCCACTTCAAGCACTAGCTTCTGTTCGCCGATCTGCAGCGTCAGCGCGTTCATGATACCGGGCAGCTCGGCGGGGAACTGAACGTCCACCACGGCACCAAGCACCTGCGTCACCTGACCAACATTATTCTTCATGGCAGCGATCCCTTCTTAAAGCGCTTCAGCGCCGGAGATGATTTCGATCAGCTCGCGGGTGATGTTCGCTTGACGTGTCCGATTGTAATTCAGTGTAAGTTTGTTGATCATTTCGCCCGCATTGCGGGTGGCGTTATCCATGGCAGTCATCTGGCTGCCATAGAAGCCGGCCGCATTGTCCAGCAGGGCGCGATAGACCTGAATGCTGAGGTTCTGTGGCAGCAGCCGCGCCAGAATTTCTTCCTCGGTCGGCTCGAACTCATATTGAGCACCACCGTCAGCAGAAGCCTCCGGGAGAGGCGTCGGAATAAGCTGCTGGCCAACAGGCGTCTGGCTGATCACATTCTTGAAGCGATTGTAGATCAGCGTGCACACATCAAATTCACCGGCATCCAGCATGTCGCTGATCTTGCCACTGACTTCAGCAGCATCGTCGAAACCGATGCGCTTTTTATTGGCGAAGCTGATTTCCATCACGATGCGGCTGGCAAGTTCCCGCTTAAGGTAAACAGCCCCCTTGCGGCCAACGGTGATGATTTTCACCGTCTTGCCTTCAGCTTCCAGGGCACGCACCTGGGCGCGGGCAAACCGGCCGACATTGGTATTGAAGCCGCCGCAAAGCCCGCGTTCAGCCGTCACCACCACCAGCAGATGGACCTTATCCGCGCCAGTGCCCACCAGCAGCTTCGGCGCATCCGGGGCACCCGCAACCGAGGCACCGAGTGACGCCAGCATCCGCTCCATGCGCTCAGCATAGGGGCGGGCGGCCTCGGCCTGGCTTTGCGCACGGCGCAGCTTGGCCGCCGCCACCATCTTCATCGCCTGCGTGATCTTGCGCGTGGATTTCACGCTATTGATCCGCAGGCGGAGGCTTTTCAGGCTGGGCATTGGTTACTCTCCCGACGACCTGAAATTAAGCAAAGGACTTCGCGAAGCCATCAAGGAAGCCCACCAGCTTCGCTTCCGTATCCTTCTTGATCTCACGATCATTGCGGATGGCGGTCACGATGTCCGGCGCGGTCGCCTTCAATTCGCTCAGCAGGCGGCTTTCGAAATCGCCCACCTTATTCAGTGGCAGGCGATCCAGATAACCACGCGTACCGGCGAAAATCGCGATCACCTGATCTTCAACCGCAACCGGCTTGAACTGCGGCTGCTTCAGCAGCTCGGTCAAACGCGCACCGCGCGCCAGCAGCGCCTGGGTGGAGGCATCCAGATCCGAAGAAAACTGCGCGAAGGCCGCCATTTCGCGGTACTGCGCCAGTTCCAGCTTGATCTTGCCGGCCACCTGCTTCATCGCCTTGATCTGCGCCGCAGAACCCACGCGCGAAACCGACAGACCGACGTTCACCGCAGGGCGAATGCCCTTGAAGAACAATTCGGTTTCCAGGAAGATCTGACCGTCCGTGATCGAAATCACGTTCGTCGGAATATAGGCCGAGACGTCACCCGCCTGGGTTTCAATCACCGGCAGCGCCGTCAGCGAACCATTGCCCGCTTCATCACCCATCTTTGCCGCACGCTCCAGCAGGCGCGAATGCAGGTAGAACACGTCACCCGGATAGGCTTCGCGGCCCGGCGGACGGCGCAGCAGGAGCGACATCTGACGATAGGCAACGGCCTGCTTCGAAAGGTCATCATAGAAAATGACCGCATGCATGCCATTGTCGCGGAAATATTCACCCATGGCGCAGCCCGTATAGGGGGCCAGGAACTGCATCGGTGCCGGGTCGGAAGCGGTGGCGGCAACGATGATGGAATATTGCAGCGCGCCTTGTTCTTCCAGCGTCTTCACCAACTGCGCGACGGTGGAACGCTTCTGACCAATGGCGACGTAGATGCAATAAAGCTTCTTTGATTCATCATCGCCAGCATTGATGGTCTTTTGGTTGATGATGGTGTCCACGATAACGGCGGTCTTGCCGGTCTGGCGGTCACCGATGATCAGCTCACGCTGGCCACGGCCAATCGGGATCAGGGCGTCAATCGCCTTGATGCCGGTCTGCATCGGTTCATGCACGGACTTGCGCGGAATAATGCCAGGCGCCTTAACCTCGGCGCGCATGCGCACCACGTCGGTCAGCGGGCCCTTGCCGTCAATCGGATTGCCCAGGCCATCCACAACGCGACCCAGCAGGCCCTTGCCCACGGGCACGTCCACAATGTCGCCAGTGCGGCTGACCGTATCGCCTTCCTTCACCGAAAGGTCGGACCCGAAGATCACGACGCCGACATTGTCGGTTTCAAGGTTCAGCGCCATGCCCTTCACGCCGGAGGCTGGGAAATCCACCAGCTCACCCGCCATGACATTCTGCAGGCCGTAAACGCGGGCGATACCATCGCCCACGGTCAGCACCGTGCCGACCTCAGCGACATTCGCTTCAGCGTCAAAGCCAGCGATCTGCTGCTTGAGGATTTCCGAGATTTCAGCCGGACGGATTTCCATGGTCAGGCAGCCCCCTTCATGGCGTATTGCAAACGTTGCAACTTGGATTTGATGGAATTGTCGTAAAGGCGGGAACCGATCCGAACGATCAGCCCACCCAGGATGGATTTGTCCACTGTCTCAGACAGGCGAACATTGGAATAGCCAGCTTCCGTCAGCCGCGCCGCAATCTGGGCGCGCTGCGTGTCGTTCAGCGCATGGGCGGTGGTGACTTCCGCGGTTTGCTGGCCGCGGCGCGCCGCAATCAGCCCGCCAAAAGCCTGCGCAACCGCAGGCAGGGCCGCAAGGCGCCGGTTGGCGATCAGCACGCCCACCAGGTTCCGCACCTCACCGGTGATGCCGGCGCTTTCCAGCACTTTGAACATGCGTTCGCGCTGGATCGCGGTGTTGAAGCGCGGATCGGCGATGAAGCCACGCATATCCGCATTGTCACGGCAAAGCGTGAAAAGCGCTTCAAGTTCAGTACCGATACGGTCCACGGCGCCAGGATCGGTCGCGCGCTTATCATCGGCCAGGTCAAGCAGCGCCTTGGCGTAGCGCGCGGAAACGCCCACAGCGCTTGGCGCCGAGGGCGAGGCCTTATCAAGGGTTTGATCTGTGGCAGCCACGGGTGATCCCGGTCCTGTTCTTACACGACATTGATGAAGGATCGGGAGTGCCTCCCGAACGCGGCCGGGCGTTACCATAGGGTTTACCGCACCGCAACCGAGCGGGCGACATTTTCCGCCGCTTTCGCATCATTGCCGCAGAATAAGCGCGACGTGGCCTGCTTGACAGCGCTTCGCCAAACCCCGCAGGATTTTTGCCATAAGTGGCTACTTGCCCAAAAAAGAAGGAAACGCCCTGCCCATGACACCTGCAATCACCCGGCGCACCGCGCTTCTGGCCGCCGGCGCGGCAGCGCTCATGCCGCTTCGCCCTGCCCTTGCCGCCTTTCCGGAACGCGCCATCACGCTCACGGTCAGTTTTCCGCCGGGCGGCGCCACGGATATCCTGGCCCGAATCCTGGCCCCGCCGCTCAGCGAGGCTTTGGGCAAGCCCGTCATCATTGAAAATCGCGGCGGCGCCGGGGCGAATATCGGCATTGGCCATGTCGCCCGTGCGGCGGGGGATGGCTATACGCTGCTGGTGACCTCCAGCGCTTTCGTCGTCAATCCAAGCCTTTACCGCAACCCACCCTATGATCCCTTCCGGGATTTCGCGCCCATCAGCACGCTCGGCGCCTCACCCAATGTGCTGGCGGTGCGCCCCAGTAGCGGTATCGCGTCACTGCAGGATTTGATCGCCCAGGCCAAGGCCAGCCCGGACAAGTTCAATTACGCAAGCCCCGGAATCGGCACCACACCGCATCTGGCGGGCGAATTGCTCAAGCTGCGCGCCGGGTTTGAAATGCAGCACGTGCCCTTCAGCGGCGCCGGCCCGGCAACCCAGGCCGCCCTGGCCGGCACCACCCAGGTGATCAGCGCGGCCCAAGGCTCGGTCATGGCGCAGCTGCGTTCAGGCGAATTGCGCGCCATTGTGCAAACCGGCGCGACCCGCGCGGCAGACCTGCCCGATGTGCCAACCCAAGAAGAACTCGGCATCAAGGACGCGAATTCCGAGACCTTTCTGGCGCTTTTCGCCCCGGCTGCAACGCCGGCGCCTGTACTCGAAATCCTCTCGCGGGAGGTGGTGAAGGCCCTCCAACGTCCGGATGTGCAGGAACGCTACCGGCAGGCCGGCGCCCCGGTGGTGGGGGGCGGGCCTGAGGAACTCCGCGCCCGTGTCGCGCGCGAAGTGCCGATCTGGCGCGAAGTGATCCGCGTCTCAAAGATCAGCGTCCAGTAAAATCAAGGCTTTACTGGTAAAGGAGGGGCAGGTTCAGCCGGCGCCGGGGCGGAAAGCCCGGCGCAGAGAAACGGCAGGATCTGTTCCACCGCCATGTCAAAATCACCCGAATCGCAAACCCCGCCCGACATCATTTCCAATCGGCCAGACCGCAGCAGGGTGTAGCGATAGGCGCCCATCGTGAAATAGAGCCGCCAGTACAGTACCTCAGGCGGCAAATGCGGTAGCACGCGTCGGAAGGCCTCCACATAGGCAAGGGTGGTGTCGTCATAGACCGTGCTGAGCACTTCCCGGGAAATATCATCCGGTTCCGTGTTCAGCCTGGCATGCATGCGCATGGTGGCACGGCCTTCCGGGGTTTTGCCATTCAGCATGAAGGGGGTGACGAAGGCGCGCACCAGCACTTCAACCGGGATGCGGCCATCGGGCCAGGTCGCCTTGGCGCCATCCAAGGCCCGGCGCCGCGCGGCCGTGACCTGTTCTGCCCCGCGCAAATACGCAGCGCGAAACAAATCACGCTTGGACCCGAAATAGTAGTGAAGCTGCGCCAAATTGACCCCGGCGCCGAGCGCAATGGCGCGGGTGGAGGCGCCCGCATAGCCATGATCGGCAAAGAGCATCTGCGCGACATCCAAAATTCGGTCGCGCACACTGGCTGAAGGGTCAATCGGGGCGAGCAGGCTGGTCATGGGCTCCGCGTCTTGGTCAGGCGACCGATCGAGGCAATCTAGGCCGATTCGCTGGCGCGGCAACCAGGAAGACAGAAATTGACGCAAATCACGCAACACGGTATTTGGTCAGACGACTGATTTATACGGGGCCAAGCCAGCGCCTTGACTGAATGGCGACTGCCAGCCCGAAAGCGGGAGGAAGCCGTGGCATGAGCGCAGCGCAGGAAATCACCCAATCCCGCTATGTTGGCGGCGAGGCCCCGGCAGAGCGTGCCAAGCGGATCGCGCCGATCATCGCGGCCCATGCCAACCAAATCGAACGCGACCGCGCCTTGCCCAAGGAATTGCTGGATGCGCTGCATGGCGCCGCGCTGTTCCGCACCCTGCTGCCGCAGGCCTTCCGGGGCGAGGAAGTGCCGTTGCATGATTTTGTGCAAATGCAGATCGTCATTGCCGCTGCTGACGCCAGCACCGCCTGGTGTGTGGGCCAGGCTTCCGGCTGCTCCATGGCGGCGGCCTATTTGAAGCCCGAAATCGCCTATGAGATTTGGGGCGCTGATCCGCGCGCCGTGTTGGCCTGGGGCATGGGGCCGCAATCCCGCGCTGTGGTGGTGGATGGCGGCTACCGCGTGACCGGCAAATGGCATTTCGCCAGCGGCAGCCGGCACTGCACCTGGCTTGGCGGGCATTGCAAGGTCGTCGAGCGCGATGGGTCGCTGCGCGCCGATGCGGAAGGCAACCCGATTGACCGCACCATGCTGTTCAAGCGCGAGGTGCCGAAGATCACCGATAATTGGCGCGTGATGGGCCTGCGCGGCACGGGCAGCGACACCTATGAGGTGACGGATCTTTTCGTGCCGGATGATTACACGGTGCAGCGGGATTTGCCGACCAATCGGCAAACCGCCGGCACGCTGTATCATTTCACCACCACGCATGCCTATGCGGCCGGCTTTGCCGGCGTGGCGCTTGGGATTTGCCGCGGGATGCTGGATGAGTTCATCAAGCTTGCATCAGACAAAACCCCGGCGGCGAGCACGCGCCCGATGCGCGATAGCCATGTCATTCAAAGCCTGGTCGCGCGGTGTGAGGCGCGCTGGCGTTCCGCGCGCAGCCTGCTGCTTGAAGGCCTGCGTGATTGCTGGCCGCGTGCGGAAGCGGGGCTTGAGATGACGAATGATGAGCGGGTTTCGATCCGCTTGGCTTCCACCTTCGCCATTCAGACGTCTCGTGAAGTGGTGGAAACCGTCTATCAAGAAGCGGGGTCCACCGCGATTTTTGAAGACAATCCTTTCGAACGACGCTTCCGCGACATTCATGCTGTCAGCCAACAGGTGCAGGGCCGCAGCGCGCATTTTGAAGCGGTGGGTCAGCATTTGCTTGGGCAAACACCGCATGCGCGCTTCTTGTAAAAAACCAAAAATTCACGGAGGAAACAAAGATGGGCTTGCAAGGTCTCAACCATTACACGCTGCGCCCGGTGGATCTGGAAGCCACAAAGGATTTTTATGAGAAGGTGCTGGGGCTTGAACTGGGCTATCGCCCGCCGCTGACCTTCCCTGGCTATTGGCTTTATTGCGGTGACAACCCGACCGTGCATCTGATTGGCGACCGTCAGGGGGAAGAAGGGCTACCGGAACGCAAGGTTGGCCACACTGGTCTGGTTGATCACATCGCCTTTTCCTGCACCGGGCTTGCCGCGATGCGCGCGCATTTGGACAAGCACAAGGTAACCTATACGGCGCGCGTCATTCCGCGCGATCGGCAGACGCAAATCTTCCTGCATGATCCAAATGGTGTTGCGGTGGAATTGAATTACCCGCCCGAGGAAACCCCGCCGGACTGAGCCGGCGCCGCGCAAAACAGGCGGTGCAGCGTGTGCAGCACCGCCTCGGCCTTCGGGTCCGCCAGACGATAATAAATCACCGTGCCGGCGCGGCGCGTGGCGACTAAGCCTTCATCGCGCAAAAGCGCCAAATGCTGCGACAGCGCGGATTGCGACAGCCCGACATTGGCGGCAAGGTCATTGACTGATTTCTCACCCGCCGCGACCAGATCACACAGCACCAAAAGCCGCCTTTCATTGGCCAAGGCACGCAAAAGCCGCGCCGCCTGCGCGGCGTTTTCGGCAAGCCGCGCTGCGTCATCGGCTTCGCGGGAGGGGCTCAACAGGTCACTCATCACACCACATTAACTCTTTGCTCGTGACAGGACCATGGCCGCTTGACAGGGAAAGCAAATGTTATATTATAACATTTCATCTCCACCCCGAAGGCTCTTGCCCATGCTTCGTCGCGCCCTGCTTGGCTCTCCCGCCCTGCTACTGGTCAGGCCCGCCCTGGCCCAACAAAGGCTTTCGGTGGTCGCTTCCTTCTCCATCCTGGCCGATATGACGCGCCAGATCGGCGGGGATCGCATCACGCTCCGCGCCATTGCCGGGCCGGATCAGGATGCGCATGGCTTTCAGCCCAAGCCATCGGACGCCGCCGCGCTGACCAATGCGGCGGTGGTGATCCGCAATGGCCTCGGCTTTGAAGGCTGGCTGGATCGCATGATCCGTTCCGCTGGCTTCAAGGGGCGGATGGTCACCACGACCGAGGGCATCACCCCGCGCATGATGGAAGCGCATGCGCATCACGGGCATGATCATGGCGGCGCGGGGCGGCGGCACAATCATTCCGTCGGACCACGCCAAGTGCCGGACCCGCATGCCTGGCAGGATGTGGGCCTGGCGCAGCAGTATATCCGCAATATCACCGCCGGGCTGGTTGCCACCGATCCGGGCAATGAGGCGCTTTATCGCCGCAATGCGGAAGCCTATGCCGCGCGGCTTAAGGCGCTTGATGAATGGGTACGCGCGGAGGTCGCCACCGTGCCGCCAGCGCGGCGCAAAATCGTCACCAGCCATGATTCCTTCGGCTATTTCGGGCAAGCCTATGGTGTGCGCTTCCTGGCGCCCCAGGGTGTTTCCACGGAAGCCGAGCCCTCGGCAGCCGAGGTCGGGCGCTTGATCAGACTGATCAGGTCAGAAAACATCTCAGCACTTTTCATGGAAAACATGACCAACCCGGCCACGCTGCGCCGCATTGCACAGGAAACGGGGGCACGCCTGCGCGGGCGGCTTTATGCCGACGCGTTATCGGCTGAAGGCGGCCCAGCGCCAACTTATGAAGCCATGTTCCGACACAATCTTTCGCTGATGGTGCCGGCGATGCGGGGCGATCAATAGGTCAGCGCCCCAGCCCGTCCCAGAATTCCTTCACCTTGGCGAAGAAGCCTTCGCTTTCCGGGCTGGTATGGCCACCCTTTTCAGCCTCGGCTTCGAATTGTTCGAGCAATTCGCGCTGCTTGGGTGAGAGGTTCTGCGGCGTTTCCACCATGACCTGCACATACATATCGCCACGCGCCGCTGACCGCAGCACGGAAAACCCTTTGCCGCGCAGGCGGAATTGATCGCCGGTCTGGGTGCCGGCGGGGATGGTCACTTTTGAACGCCCGCCATCAATGCTTGGCACTTCCACATGCCCGCCAAGCGCGGCCTGCGTCATCCGCAGCGGCACGCGCACCAGAATATTGGCGCCATCGCGCTGGAAAATCGGGTGCGGCCTGACCGCGATATCCACGTACAAATCGCCCGCTGGCGCGCCGCGCTGCCCGGCCTCACCC
>Ga0208788_1001195_pt1 | contig 12691 bp, 18 predicted proteins | sample Wag4_2014_7_11_3_FD_187363 | JGI IMG/M metagenome (GOLD analysis project Ga0208788, IMG submission 187363) | Fresh water mixed with fracking chemicals microbial communities from Ohio, USA - Utica-2 Time Series FC 2014_7_11 (SPAdes) (version 2) ... | reverse complement strand
GGGCCTCAGATTCAGGTTACCCTGACTGACGATGCTACGGGTGCAGCTATCAACCTGAGCGGTGCTACAGCCACATTGCACCTAAAATCCTTGGCTACGGGTACCGTGGTGCTTAGCCGGGCTATGACTATCCCCGGGGCAACCTCAACCCAAGGTATTGCTTTCGTGGTTTGGGGGTCTTCGGACCTTAACCAGACTCCGGGTGATTATGATGGTGAGATTGAGATAGTCTTCTCCTCCGGCGTACGGCAAACCGTGTATGATGTCCTGAAGTTCAGGATACGAGATCAGTTTGCGTGAGGGCAGACCCTACCATTGTCCGTATTAGGGCCATAATAAGGGCCGCAGTGGCTAACCCTGCGGTCAAAGCTAGTACTATAAGCGCAGCATTGCTGGTCCCTTATATCCGCATACGGACCACGCTGGGCCAATTCTTTAAGTTTGTCTCACCCTCTGATTCAGTTTCTATATCTGATGGGCAGAACTATTTTGCTGAGGATTATGTAGAGCCCGGATATGTTGCTGTTCCGTTCTATATAAACTTCACTAAGGTTTTAACTGAGACGGTCGCATTTGTTGATAACATCGTACTGACAAGGTTTAGAACCCCTACGGACAGTAGTACTGTTTCGGAAAGCTCGGCCCTTTTGGTTGGTAAGACGCCTTCCGAGGCTCTTTCCCTATCAGACACAGCTACTAGGGATTATACAAAGGCTGTTAGCGAGCTGGCAACTTTGGCTGATGCCGCAGCTAGGTCTGTGTCCAAACCGTTTTCTGAGAGTCTGACCAGTGGTGACGATACAACTATCAACCTGACTAAACCCAGGTCTGACTCGACAACTATTGCTGATTCTTCAGCACTTGATTTCCGTACTAGCCGGACTGAGGCTCTCAGTCTGACTGATGCCGCAACAACGGCTTTTACTAAGGGTCTGTCTGAAGCACCTTCTCTGACAGATGTTGTTGCTTTGTCAGCTAGTCTTGCTATTATAGAGCAGCCGGTAGCTTCAGATAGCGGCAACCTGCGGATGCAGGATTATTGCGCGTTTGACTACTTTGCTGAGGATTATGTGGGTGCATCCCGTACCTTTACTTGAGGAGCGACGCAATGGGAACGGTTGAAAAGCTAGGCTTGACGGGGCGCCTCACTATCGTCCTCAAGGGTGCTGATGGTAAAGTCAAGGAAACCCGTGAGATCAAGAACCTAGTGGTGAACACCGGCCTTGGGCATATCACTGCCCGTATGGTTGGCACATCGCAGGGCGTTATGAGCCATATGGGGCTCGGCTCTGGTACTACGGCTGCTGCCGCAGGTGATACAGCTTTGGGAACCCCACTCGGTTCTCGCAAGGCTTTTGATAGCGCCACGCGGAGTGGGTCGAATAACGAGAGCATCATCTACGTCACCACGTTTGATCCCGGCGAAGCCTCGGGAGCTGTGACTGAAGCGGGTATCTTCAACGCTTCTAGCTCTGGCGTTATGCTCTGCCGCACCGTTTTCTCCGTGGTTAATAAGGGTGCTTCCGATACCCTTCAGATCACTTGGACCGTGACCCTCTCGGCATAACGAGGTTCCAATGACCACCATCGTTACCCGTGCAGGTAAAGGGTCTCCCCTCACTAATACTGAGGTAGATACCAACTTTACGAACCTGAACAGCGACAAGCTGGAGGTTAATAACGCCTCTGCTACCGGTACGTTCGGGCTAACCGGGACTTTGCAGGTCACGGGTGACAGCACCCTTAACGGTGCCGTGGTTATCAATGATGCTGGTGCTGATAAGGATACCCGCATCGAGGGTGACAACGACGCCAATCTGTTTTTCGTGGACGCTTCTACGGATCGGGTTGGTATCGGCACTGCTACGCTGAGCGTCAAATTCTCTATTGCTGCTACTGATGCTATGCTTGTACCTGTGGGAACCACCGGCGAACGTCCTACCGGCGCCACGGGGTATCTGCGGTTTAACAGCACCACCAGCAGTTTTGAAGGTCATAACGGTACCGCATGGGGTTCCATTGGTGGTGGCGCCACGGGTGGTGGCACGGATCAGATGTTCTATCTGAACGGCCAGACGGTAAACACAAACTACTCTATCCCGAGCGGGCAGAATGCTGGTACGTTTGGCCCAATTTCTGTAGCGAGCGGCGCGACTGTGACCGTTCCTTCAGGCTCAACTTGGACGGTGGTGTGATATGCCCGTAAAGCTCAACTCCACAGGTGGCGGCAGCGTCACCCTGACCACGCCCAGCACGGCGAGTGACTTCACAGTCACCATCCCTGCTGCCACTGGCACCATGGTCACAACAACCAGCGCCTCTACTATTGAGTTTGCTGCTGGCAGTGCTGCTGCGCCAAGCATCACCACCACCGGAGATACCAACACTGGTATCTACTTTCCCGCCGCCGATACTTTGGCGGCAACCACGGGCGGCACTGAGCGCCTACGCATCGACGCCAGCGGCAACGTGGGAATCGGGACGAGTTCGCCTGATACGTTGCTGACCGTAAATGGCAGCAGTAAGTTTGGCGGGACGATGACCACAGGGTTAGGTGTTTCTACGGGAGACGTACATATAGAGATTGGTGGTGCAAGAACTGGAAACGGAAATACTTATATAGATTTGCATTCAGCAGCAAGCACGGACTTTGAAGCCCGTTTAATTCGCAGCTCGGGTACAAATGGGCAGTTCGATATTATCAATTCCGGCACGGGGGCATTTGCCCTTTCCACCAACACCGCCGAACGCCTCCGCATCGACAGCAGCGGCAACGTGGGAATCGGGACGAGTTCGCCGGGCAGCCTTCTTACCGTAAACGGCAATCTTGCTTTCAACTCCGGTTACGGCTCTGCTGCGGTGGCGTATGGTTGCCGCGCGTGGGTAAACTTTAACGGCACCGGCACGGTGGCTATTCGCGCTTCTGGGAATGTATCTTCCATCACGGATAATGGCACGGGCAGATACACAGTAAATCTCACTACGGCAATGCCAGATGTGAATTATGCCGGTTTAATTTCTTGTGGTGATGCCTCTGGCATTGGTCGCTATATCGGAGGTATTGTTTCTTCTACTTCAGCTTTTCTTGTAAATACAGATTCTTCCGGCGGAACGGCTTTGGATCAACCAAACATTTATGTCGCAATTATCCGTTGAAAGGTAATCTTATGAACCAGCGTATCATCTACCCCACAGACGAAGGCGGTGTCGCCGTAATTATCCCCGCCCCTGAGTGTGGTCTGACGATTGAAGAAATCGCCGCCAAGGATGTCCCACAGGGTAAGCCATACAAGATCGTGGATGTGACTGACATTCCAACAGACCGCACCTTCCGTGGTGCGTGGGAGTACATGCCATGATTACTGTGAACATCACCAAGGCCAAGGCTATCGCGCATGATATGCGCCGTGCGGCCCGTGCGGAGGAGTTCAAGCCGTATGATGAGGTGATCATGAAGCAAATCCCTGGCATTGATGCTGTGGCTGCTGAAGCGGCTCGCGCTGCCATTCGGGCCAAGTATTCTGCTATGCAAGATCAGATTGAAGCTGCTGCCACGCCTGATGAAATCAAGGTCGCCCTGGGGGTCTAACCATGTCCACACTCGCCGCCACCAACCTCAAGCATGAATCATCCGCCAGCAACAACATCGTGCTTACAAGCGGTGGGAATGTGGGGATTGGCACGTCGTCGCCCGACTACAAGCTCACCATTCAGACAGCGGACGCTGCAATCTCGCTGAAGGATACGGGGGGCACAACTCGCGCCTACATTGGCATTGATGGAGCTCTTGGGACCGCCCCTACAGGAGCCCTGCGGTTTCGCTCAGACCAAGGCGGCATCGTGTTTGGCTTTGCGGGGAGCGAGCAGGCCCGCATCACCTCTGCCGGTGGCTTCTGTGTAAATGCCACAAGCCCAATCCTGGGCGTTGGAAGCACTTCTGTTGGTTTTGGCGTTGAGGCGGCAAGCACCGACGGGGCTTCTCTTTTTGTTAGCCGAGGCGTTAACATTCCCGTCTACTTCAACAGGAACAATGACGGCGCTTTGGTTGCCTTTCATCGGGCTGGCACACAGGAAGGGTCTATCTCGGTATCTGGCAGCACCGTCTCCTACAACGGCGGCCATCTTGCCCGTTGGTCGCAACTCCCAACGAAGCAGCGCGACGCGGCCCTTCTCAAGGGAACTGTGCTGTCGAACCTCGATGAGATGTGCGAGTGGCTCGACGCCGAAGGCAACCCGCTGCCGAACGAGCAACTGAACCGCGTCAAAGTGTCGGATGTCGAGGGCGACCCCAACGTCGCGGGCGTGTTCGTCAACTGGGACAACGACGACGCGGCGAACACCTACGACATGAACCTTGCCATGACCGGCGACATGATCATCCGCATCGCGCAGGGCGTCGTGGTCCAGAAGGGCGATCTGCTGATGTCCGCTGGCGATGGTACGGCGAAGCCGCAGGGTGACGACATCCGACGCGCCAAAACCGTCGCCAAGGTCACCTCCAACCACGTCACCTGCACCTACGACGACGGTTCCTACTGCGTGCCGTGCGTTCTGATGGCTTGCTGAGGAGACCCCCTGATGCCCGTAATTATCAACGGCTCCACTGGCATCAGCGGCACGGACGGCACTGCCGCAACGCCTGCCGTGCAGGGCACCGACACCAACACCGGGATGTTCTTCCCTGCGGCTGACCAGATCGCGTTCAGCGAGGGCGGCACGGAGGTCATGCGGATCGACGCCAGCGGCAACGTCGGCATCGGCACGACGACGCCGGGCGCAAAACTTGATGTCAATGGGTGGGCTCAGGTCGTAACAAATGCAAGCGCTGGCTTTTCTGAGGAGAGCCGCAAGAAGATGTCCGAAGCAGCAAAGGCAAGGTGCCAACGAGAGAAGGCCCGGGCCCTGGTTGCTGCCGGGGAACTGACAATCGCGCCAGCGGAGTAGGATGATGGTCCAGATCAGCGAAACTGAAGCTCGCTTAAATTCACATGAGGCTGTGTGTCAGTTGCGCTATGAGGCCATCAATGCGCGGCTAAAGCGGCTTGAGACAATCCTTATGGTTGCAGCAGGTGCTATCATCACCGGCCTAGCCGGTATCGCCTTCAAGATACATTAGCCATGGAGCTACCTAAACTTACCCCTGTCGTTCAATTCCTCACGGCCAGCTTCGCGCTGGCTGTCGGCGGTTATACGGCTGGTGAGAAGTTTGGGTGGTTTAAGAATGAGATCATTGCTTGGTCTCCTGAGCATTTCAGAATTGTCGATGCTAAGATCGGGCAGCCAGTGACCGTGACGGTAGCCAGGGTCAAGAAGCGTGATGACTGCTCCGTTGAGGGTTTCGAGGTGACGGTGCGCGACGGCGCTGGTGTTATCCACCCTGCTACCCCAAGTATGACCCGATTTACCGGCCCCGCAGGCCCTGAGATCGACACTTTTACCTACTTGCTGGATATCTCAGATAAGGAAACCATTGCTCCTGGTCGAGCAACCTTGTTAGCTACCATTAAGTATAAATGCCCTGAAGGTGAACGGACTGTAACCTACCCACGGCACCCAAATCTCAGCTTCATGTTGGAGAGATAGGATGGATCAGCTTCTGAACCTTGTTCGTACTGTTGCGCCATCCATTGCGAGTGCTGTTGGTGGCCCTTTGGCGGGTATGGCTACTCGTGCCATTTCGGATGCTCTGCTAGGCAAGCCCGATGGGTCTGAGCAGGAGCTTGCTGAAGCTGCGGCCAAGGCCACCCCAGAACAACTGCTCGCGCTGAAGCAGGCTGAGCAGGACTTCGCGGTCAAGATGCGCGAGCTGGATATTGACCTAGAGCGCATTGCTAATGCCGACCGGGATAGTGCACGCAAGCGCGAGGTTGACACAAAAGATTGGACACCGCGTATCTTGGCTGGCTTAATCACAGCCGGGTATTTTGGGGTGCTGTTCTACATGCTCAAAAACGGTCTTCCTACGCACGGTGGGTCTGAGGCTATGTTGGTCATGCTTGGCACCCTGGGGACCGCCTGGGGTGGCGTGGTTGCCTATTACTTTGGTTCTTCCGCCGGGTCCAAAGAGAAGACCGAAGCGATGAACAGGATGGCACGTAAATGAAAGGTAACTTCCCACAGGCTCTACAGATGGTGTTACATCACGAGGGAGGTTGGTCAGACCACAGGGATGATCCCGGCGGCGCGACTATGAAGGGCGTGACCCTGGCTGTTTATAGGGAGTATCTGGGTCGGGATGTGAGTAAGGAAGAACTGCGGAATATCCCCCAGGAACACCTGTTGAATCTGTATAAGACGCGCTATTGGGATAAGGCTAGGTGCGATGACCTCGCTGCCGGGGTCGATCTGGTAGTGTTCGATATGGCGGTAAACGGGGGTCCGGGCCGAGCGGCGAAGTTGCTTCAGATAGCTGTGGGAGCCACACCAGACGGTGCTATTGGGCCAAAGACGCTTGCCCTGGTAAACGCAGAGGACTCGGCTGAGCTGGTGAAAAAGTTTTCGGATGAGCGCAGGGCTTTCTACAAAGCTCTCCCGATCTATGCTACATTCGGCAAGGGATGGCTTCGCCGTGTCGAAGAAGTCGAATCTGAAGCCCTTAAACTTGTAGGAGATAAGTCATGATGAAGGGTAAGCCTATGGCCGGTAAGGCCAAAATGGGTATGGCCAGCTACAAGAAGGGCGGTATGGTGGGTGGCTTTAAGCCTTGCCCCGGCTGCCCGACTCCGGGCAAATGCCGTGCTGCTGGTAAGTGCTTGGCGAAAGCAAAGAAGTAATCCCAGTGTCAGCGATTAAGATCACCAAGTTTCTAGGTACAGCCCCGAAAAATGCTTCGGAGTTGCTGCCGGATACGGCTGCTCAAATTGCGCGCAACTGTAAACTATACTCTGGTGATCTTATTCCCTATCCGCAGCCTACTATTGTGGCTGATACTCAGCGTACGGGTACTGTCCGTACGCTATACGCCCTTCGTGACCCGGACACTGACGCCCTTGTCTGGCTTAGCTGGAACGATGTGGTTGATATCGTAACGCCCGCCACGGATACCCTTGGTGAACAACGGTTCTACTACACGGGTGACGGTATTCCAAAAGTCAGTACATACGAGTTGGCTACCCAAGGAGTTGCGCCGTATCCAACCAACTATTATGAGTTGGGACTGCCACTCCCTACGGTTAAGCCAACTGCGTCGGCTACCGCGTTCTCAACGGTATCTACATCCTCATTTGCTCGCTCGGCAGGCAACAACGTCACGCTGGTTACCAGCACACCACATAATCTGAAGTCTGGGGTTGCTGTTACCATCTCCGGGTTTTCTTTCCGTACAGGTACTTACAGTCGCAGCGGGACTACGATTACTGTTACAATTACAGCACACGGTCTAAGCAGCGGTGCAGAGGTTCAACTCGGTTTCACTTCTGGTACTGCCACATCAAATGTTTACACGATTACAGTGACGGGTGTTGATACCTTTACCTGTGCGGATACCGCCTCAGGCTCTACCTCAGGTGATGTGCGCTGGGATATCGGTGATCTTAACACCACTGCTGAAGTGACGGTCATCAACTCAACTACGATCCGGTACTTCTCGTCCGGCCCTATCGTCACGACTACAGCCAACACAGATGGTCGCATTGACCTTGGTAGTCAGATTCAGGCCCGGTCTTATCTATATACTTGGTACACAGGTTGGGAGGAGGAGTCGATTGGCTCTGAGCCTTCTGATGCGTTGTTTATCAAGGAAGGTCAGATTGTTACGGTTGCCACCCTCCCGACTGTGCCGCCGTCTGGCAGTAACTTTGTCCGTGGAATACGCCTCTACCGCACTCTTGCAGGCACCACGGATGCGGATTACTTCCGACTAAAGACACTTTGGTTCCCGAACTCTGTCAGTAATGTGGAGCGTACTTCCAACGTCTCGACAGTAAAGTTCACGTATCCTCACCAGTTGTTTGAGGATGACCGGTTTAAGATCAGTGGGTGTAGCGTAGCTTCTTTCGATATTACCGGCGGTATAGTCACCGAAGTTGTTGACCAGTACACGATTAAATACGCTCAGACTGCCGGTAACGTAGCTTCTACTGCGGCCACTGGTGATCTGTATTACGATGTGTCTGAAGACCCTCCGACTTCTACGGCACGGTACTGGGGCGACGGTGGTGACTTCACCTTTACTGATGACTTTAACTTCAGGTCTCTAACCGAGATTCTGGATTCCAACACGTATGATGCGCCGCCGGGTGACCTGGAAGGTTTGACCCTTATTCAGAACAGCATCCTGGCTGGATTTGTTGGTAACACTCTCTATCTATCTGAACCCGGTGTGTTCCATGCGTGGCCTGATTCTTATATCAGGACGTTCGATAGCAACATTGTTGGGCTGGCTCAGATCGGCGGTAACCTGCTGGTGCTGACGGAGAACTACCCGTATGTTCTCTCAGGTTCTAATCCGGCTGTTATGTCTCAAGCGCGCTTGTCGGCTAGGTATCCCTGCTTGAATCGCCGCAGCATTGTTGAGACTAGCTTTGGTGTTGTCTATGCCACGCATGATGGCCTTGTGCTGTACTCACCTGCAACTTCTGCCCAGTTGTTCACCCGGTATGTTCACAGTAGCGATACTTGGAACGCGGCGCTTGACCCAAGCACACTGGTTGGAACAGCCTATAAAGATACCTACATCGCGTCTCATTCTACGGCTTCGATTGTATATGAGCCCGGGGAAGCGCGAGGTTCTGCACCGACCTTCGTGGACAATGACTTTGCGTTCAGCGCCACATGGTATGATCCAATCACTAACAACCTATACGTAGCCGCTGGGGTTGATGGTGACGTTTATAGGTGGGATGATCTGACGCAGCCGAACTCCACAATGTATTGGAAGTCAAAGACTTTCGTCACTAAAGACTTCACGAATGTGGGTGCAGCGCGGATTACTGCTGACTATACCGGTGTACCCGGGTCATCTTTGTGGCAGTCCGTTGATACTAACTGGGAGGCCACCGAAGAATTGTGGAACGCTACTGACCCCGTTACTTTCAAGCTGTACGTTGACAAGAACCTGATCTTTACAACGACGCAATCTAATGATGGTATATTCCGCCTTCCGGCTGGGTATAAATCTGACACGTTTGAGGTAGAGCTTCAGAGCTTGATCCGTATCCGTGCGGTGTATCTTGCTGACACCCCGATTGGTTTGAGGACAGTGTAATGCCACGCTTTACAGGTATCCCAGATATTCCTCAGGGTAACATTGATGAGTGGCAGTATCGTGTTCTCGATACGATGAAGCAGAATGTTGAGCTGCTGGCCGGGATTCGCAACGAAGAAGATGGGGCTAGTGCTGCTATCCTGCGGTCATCCATCACAACCAAGGCTCCTCCCGCTGCAAACTTTCAGGGATTATCCGCTCAGGGTAGCGGGTTTACAATCTCTAATGTTCAGGTTGCTTCCCTGAACGACCATATTGCTTTAATCCGCGATTTCCAACTGCTCGCTCAGGATGTGGCTAACTTGCGGGCTGTTGTCACCACTCTCGTCAACCAACTCAGGGGGTCATAATGGCCTACACATCCTCCGCATCTGACCTGCCCTTGGTCGGCAGCATTATTAAGGGGAGTCTCCGCTAATGGCCCGGTCTAAAAACTTATATGGTATTGGTTCTAGCGCCTATGACGTAGAAGCCGCGCGCCGTGACCAGCTAGGTCGCGATCAAGCCTTCTACGCTGGGTCCTACAACCCCATTGGTATTAGTGTTGGTGTGCCCGGAACTCCTACTTACAGAGAACGCATCCTCGGGCCCTCATTCAAAGCTGATCTTGGTGCCCCCGACAACCCCATTGGTATTAGTGTTGGTGTGCCCGGAACTCCTACTTACAAAGAACGCATCCTCGACAACCCCATTGGTATTAGTGTTGGTGTGCCCGGAACTCCTACTTACAAAGAACGCATCCTCGGGCCCTTACCTTCATCGAGCGGTAGGGTGGGTTCCGCTGCTATGCCCACGTACCAGATGGGTGGGATGGTCGGTCCCGGCGGTATGCCGATACGGCCTGATATGGGGGCTATGATGCCATACTCCACCACGCCTGACCTACCCCCGGCTCTGGCGAGCCTCCTTAATGTGGGGTCATCTATGACAACCATGCCAATGAACGGTGGTATTAATACTGCCGGTATGGGTATGCCATCTTATCAGGTGGGCGGCATGGTTGGTCCCGGCGGTATGCCGATGATGGGCGGAGCCCCTATGGGTGGGGCTCCTATGGGAGGAGCCCCAGGGCTGGCTCCTCCGGGTGCGATCTCACAATCGCTGCCGCCCGAACAGATTCCTACGGAAGTTCAGCGGTTTGTACAGCAGAACCCACAGCAGGTTCAACAGATGGTGGCTGCCCTTCAGCAGCTTATCCAGTCTGGCGGTGTGACCGTAGAAGAACTGAACATGATGATTCAAATGGCTCAGGCTGCGGCTCAGAACCCAGCCCTGTACCCCCAACTCCGGCAAATCGCTATCCAGCGTGGACTGGCTGGCCCTGAGGAAATCAGCGAACAATTTGATTCCGGCTTGATCTTCACCCTCCTTCTCATGGGGGCCGCGTTACAGTCTGGTGGTATGATGCCGGGTCAGATGCCATCGCTGAAAAAGGGCGGTATGCTGTCAAAGAAAGAGTCCGATGATGAGGCTGTAATTGCTCAGCTTCACGAGGGTGAATACGTAATCCCGGCTCATATTGTCCGTGCCAAAGGCACTGAGTTCTTTGACAAAATGCTGTCAAGCTACAAGCAAGAGAGCGATGAGTCTGACGACTGAGATGGATTGTGAGCTAGAACTACTGTCCCCGGAGCGGATCGAGGCACTATGGCCGGAGATCAAGCCACTTGTGGATATGGTGCCGGTACCGGGGGGTAGCGACTCTCCGTTTGCCGTTGATACCGACTACATCTGGCACACGGCTATCCATGGGGTATCCCATATCTTTGGGTTCTTTGCCGGGGGTAAGTTAGCCATGGTACTGGTATCTCAGTTTGGGCTTGTAGAAGGCACCAAAACTGCTAGTATCTTGACACTAGCGGGCAAGGACCTGACCAAGTTCAAGATACTGTTCTGGCCAACAATCTTGGAGTGGTTCAGGGCCAACGGAGCTAAGAGTGTTGATACTTACGCGGAACCTAGACTAGCCAAGATATACCTTCGGAAGTTTGGGTTTACTAACTCTTGTTCTTACGTTCGCATGACGCTGTAGGAGGCGAGTATGGCTAAAGGAGTATCACGTGCACTCGGGGTGAACAGGGGCGGCACTGTGAGCCGGGCCTTTGGTGGGAATCAGAACCTTGCCGCTGCCATCGGCGTCGTAGCGGCTATTGCCCTACCTTTTGCAGTCCCTGTTATTGCAAGTGCCATTGGTACTTCCCTTGCAGTGTCTCCACTCGTGGCCTCCACCATGGCTGGCGGTCTTTACGGCGCTGCTACTGGTGCACTCTCCGGCTCCCTTGTTGGTGATGTCGGACGCGGTGCAGCGATTGGCGGAGCCGCCGGTACCGTTGGTGGGTTTATCCGGGGGGATGGTATCGAGGCAGCACGGGGTGCCTTGTTTGGTCCTTCTACTAATGTTGCTAGTCCTGCATTAAGTGCTGAAGTAGCAGCAAACACTATGGCAGCACCTGCTGAGTATGGAGGAGCGGAGTCCTTCGGTTCTGCCGCCGGGTACCAGGGGGCTGCGACACCCGCATACGGAGCCGCAGAGGCGGTCACCCCTGGTGTAGCTATTTCTCCCGGGGGTACTGAAGGGGTTACTGCCGGAGGTATAGGCTCCGCTGCTGCTCCTACCGGCGGTGCGGGTGGGGCGGCAGCCCCGACCGGTACTCGTGTTGAACGCTTCTTCGGCGGGCTTACCGGCAGTGGTACAAAGGTGGACCTCACCACGGCTGAGGGTATCGGCAGGTCTCTATCCGGTCTTGCTAGTCCCGCCGGTCTGGCCAGCGTTGGTCAGTTGGCGATGACGATGTATAACAAGCCGCCCGAGGGTCTGACTGCCCAGGAGCGTGCTTTCGTGGATGAGACCGCTTCTCTGGCCGGGACCAACCGGGAACTGTTTGACTCTCGTGTTCGTGAGGCACGGCGGCTCTTGCAGCAAGGCACCCCAAATCCTGAGCAGGCGTTTGGTCAGGCCAACTTGGCGTTGCAGCGCCGCATCCGTGAAGCCGGGTTGCGTAGCCCCGAGGATGTGCGCCGGGCCTTGATCGAGGGTACCCGTATTGGTGCGGCTTCCATCCCTGCTGAGTATGCCCGTGCCGCAGGCGCCACTCAGGCTGGCCTGTCGGCTATGCCGACCACTGCCCCGGCAGGTGCCGCATCCATGGCACTCCCCGCGTACCGCGATGCTGAGCGGCGGCAGCGTGAGTATGAGGCCGGTTTAGCTAGAGGGATCGGCGGTCTTGCTGGCGCTTTGGGCGGTAATCGCAAAGGGTTGTTTGCCTAACCATAGGTATCGGAGGGTTTTATGTCCGGCTCGCTTTATCAATACACTCCGTACCCGGTTGCTGGGCAGCCGCAGGAAGCTGGCGCTGCTTTCCGTAGCGGTTTTGTAGGTTCTCAGGAGATTGAGCGTAACGCTCAAGCCCTCCAAGAAGCCGAGCAGTTGATGAAATTGCGTCAGCTTCAAAGCGAACGCAGTGCGGCTGCTGAAGCCCGTACTGC
>Ga0208788_1001191_pt1 | contig 12705 bp, 14 predicted proteins | sample Wag4_2014_7_11_3_FD_187363 | JGI IMG/M metagenome (GOLD analysis project Ga0208788, IMG submission 187363) | Fresh water mixed with fracking chemicals microbial communities from Ohio, USA - Utica-2 Time Series FC 2014_7_11 (SPAdes) (version 2) ... | reverse complement strand
CCAGATGCGCGGGCAGGAAGAAATGTAAATTCGCGCAGCGCGCGCGCCCCGGCAGATCGCCGGCGATATCCGTGATGCGATAGCCAGATGCGTTGGACGCGATGGGAATGCCCGCCGGCACCAGCGCATCAAGTTCCGCAAAAACCTTGCGCTTCAGATCAAGCCTTTCGGGCACGGCTTCAATCACTGCTTCGGCTGAAGCGTAATCCGGCGCCGTCATGTCATCCAAAAGCGTGAGGCCGGAAGCCGCGGCAGGGTCGCCATCAAGCTGCGTGATGGATTGCGCGACGCGGGCTTGGGCTGCCGACCAACGATCCTGCGCCGGTTCCACTGCGGTGACGCGCCAACCGCCATTGAGGAAAATCGCCGCAATATCGCAGCCCATCAACCCCATGCCGAGGATGATGATATGGCGCGGCGCGGTCATGCTGCAGCCCTTGGCGTAATGCCGCCCTGTGCGACGATGAAATCCGCGATGTCAGAAACCCCTTGCAGCACCTTCAGATTCGTGAAGATGAAGGGTCGGGCGCCGCGCATCTTACGTGCATCGCGATCCATGACTGAAAGATCAGCGCCCACCAGGGGCGCCAGATCAATCTTGTTGATCACCAGCAAATCGCTTCGCGTGATGCCCGGCCCGCCCTTGCGCGGAATCTTGTCGCCCGCCGAGACATCAATGACGTAGATGGTGAGGTCCGCCAATTCCGGGCTGAAGGTCGCGGCCAGATTATCGCCGCCGCTTTCGATGAAAAGAATTTCAAGCATCGGGAATTTCACCGCCATGTCATGCACGGCGGCAAGATTGATGGAGGCATCTTCGCGGATTGCGGTATGTGGGCAGCCGCCGGTTTCCACCCCCGCGATGCGTTCCGGCACCAGCGCGCCGGAACGTGTTAGGAATTCCGCGTCTTCGCGCGTATAGATATCATTGGTGATGACCGCGATATCGTATCGGTCTCGCATGTATTTGCAGAGGCGATCCACCAGCGCGGTTTTGCCGGAACCAACCGGGCCACCAATGCCCACACGAAACGGGCCATTCTGCGAAGTGCTCATGATCTGAACAACCTTGTGTATTGCGTCTCATGACGCAGGGAAAAAATATCCAGCATCGGCGCGGCGGTGCCAAGCCTTGTTACATCTGCCTTCAATGCGGCCTCAGCAGCCGCGGCAACAGCGGGTTGCAGCGCGGCGATGGCAAGCTGGCCATCGGTTTGGCCGAGCGGTACCAGCCGCACGCCAGCCGAGACCAGATTGGCCGCAAAAGCCGAGAGAAAGCCAAAGGCCGCATCACGCGCGGCAATGCCCTGTTCCGCCGCCGCCGCACCGAAAGCCACCGCATGGGCAAGCTGGCGCGGATGGCGCGCGGCAAAGGCTGCAAAACGCGGCATCGGCCAGGCGGCGAGTGTCACATTGGTGAAGGCCGTGCCCTGTGCTTCCGCTTCCAAAGCGGTCTCCGCCGTGCCGCGCCAGGCGGCACCCAATTCTGCGGCCTCATCCAACGCCTTGTCGTCGCCCTTCAGCATGGCGCGATGTGCGGCGACCAGCAGCGCACCATCCACGCGCCCGGCGCCACGCTGCAAGGCAGTGCTGACATAGGCAATCAAGCCATCGCGCTTCGTGACAGCGCCGGCTTCCACCGCCGCTTCCAGCCCATGGCTATAGGTATAGGCGCCGACCGGATAGGCCGGCGAAAGCCAGGTCAGCAGCCGATACAGCGCCTGCTGTGCGGCGCCCGCGCGTTTTTCAGTGATGGTGGTGATGATGGCCATCGCCGTGATGATGGTCGTGATCGCCATCACCGTGATGATGGTGATGATGCCCCGGATGGCGGTTATGTTCGCCATAAGCGCCGCCTTCGGGATCGAAGGCAACCTCGACATGCTGCAATTGCGCGCCAAGCCCTTTCAGCATGGCTTCAATCACATGATCCTTGCGGATCAGAATGCGGCTGCCATCAATCTGCGTCGGCAAATGCCGATTGCCCAAATGCCAGGCCAAACGCGCAAGGCGCTCCGGCGTTTCCGCCGTGATTTCTATCAAGGGCTCGGGTGCGGCCTGCACCAGAATGACGCCGCCGCCTTCCAGCAGCAGCCCATCGCCCTGGCGGAGCACGGTTGCTTCCTCAAGGTCTAGTAAAAACGCCAAACCATCTTCCGCGACATAGCGCTTGCGGCGGCGGAACCGGTCGTCGAAATCCAGCGTGACGCGATGGCGCGCGGTGCGTTCCACCCAGCCGCCGGCGGGCAGCACCTGGATGGCGCGGGGGAGGGTTTCAGTCATCTCAGTCACACCTCAAAACATGAAATAGCGCTGCGCCATGGGCAGCACCTTGGCGGGTTCACAGACCAACAGTACGCCATCCGCGCGCACCTCATAGGTTTCGGGATCAACCTCAATCTTGGGCAGCGTCGCATTATGCACCATGCTGCGCTTGCTGATCCCACCACGGCAATTGCGCACCGCCAGCAATTCACGCGAAAGCCCGAAGCGCCCGGCGATATCTGCTTGCAACGAAGCACCACTCACGAAGGTCACGGCGGAGACCAAACGAGAACGCCCATAGCTGCCAAACATCGGCCGATAATGCACCGGCTGCGGCGTGGGGATGGACGCATTGGGGTCGCCCATCAGCGCCATGGCAATCGTGCCGCCCTTCAGCACCATATCGGGCTTCACGCCGAAAAAGGCAGGCGTCCACATGACAAGATCAGCAATCTTGCCGACTTCAATACTGCCGACATGATCAGAAACGCCCTGCGCAATCGCCGGGTTGATCGTGTATTTGGCGATGTAGCGCTTGGCGCGCGCATTGTCGTTGTCGCCGTTTTCTTCTGACAAGCGCCCGCGCTGCACCTTCATCTTATGCGCGGTCTGCCAGGTGCGGATGATCACCTCACCCACCCGGCCCATCGCCTGGCTGTCGGACGACATCATGCTGATGGCGCCGATATCATGCAGAATATCTTCCGCCGCGATGGTTTCCTTGCGGATGCGGCTTTCGGCAAAGGCCACGTCTTCCGCAATGCGCGGATCGAGATGGTGGCAAACCATGAGCATATCCAAATGCTCATCCACCGTATTCACCGTATAGGGCATGGTGGGGTTGGTGGAAGAAGGCAGCACGCCTGCTTCACCGACCAGGCGCAGAATATCCGGCGCATGGCCGCCACCCGCACCTTCGGTATGGAAGGCCTGAATGGTGCGGCCGCGAATGGCCTTGATGGTTTCTTCAACAAAACCACTTTCATTCAGCGTATCGGTATGGATGGCGATCTGAATATCCATCTCATCGGCAACAGAAAGGCAGGTATCAATCGCCTTGGGCGTTGTGCCCCAATCCTCATGCAGTTTCAGCCCGCAAGCCCCCGCGCGGATTTGTTCTTCCAAGCCCGCCGGTAGCGCGGCATTCCCCTTGCCAAGGAAGCCGAGGTTCATCGGGAAGCCTTCGGCAGCCTGCAGCATACGCTCCATATGCCAAGGCCCTGGCGTGCAGGTGGTGGCGAGTGTGCCATGCGCCGGACCAGTGCCGCCGCCGAACATGGAGGTGATGCCAGACGCCAGCGCTTCTTCGATCTGCTGCGGGCAGATGAAATGGATATGCGGATCAATTCCGCCCGCGGTCAGGATGCGCCCTTCGCCGGCGATGATTTCCGTACCCGGGCCGATGATGATGTCCACATTGGGTTGGGTATCGGGATTGCCCGCCTTGCCGATCGCGGCAATCCGCCCGCCGCGCAAGCCGATATCTGCTTTCACCACGCCCCAATGATCCAGGATCAGCGCATTGGTGATCACGGTATCCATCGCGCCATTGGCGCGCGTGACTTGCGATTGGCCCATGCCATCGCGGATCACCTTGCCCCCGCCGAATTTCACTTCCTCACCATAGGTGGTCAGGTCGCGCTCAACTTCGATAAAGATTTCCGTATCGGCCAGGCGCACACGGTCGCCCACCGTCGGGCCATACATGCCGGCATAGGCGGCGCGAGAGATTTTCGTTGCCATGGGTCAGACCGCCCCTTCCGTTTCGCCGCGAAAGCCATGGATGATGCGCGCGCCTGAAAGCGGGATCAGGCGCACCTTGCGCGTCTGCCCAGGTTCAAAACGCACTGCCGTGCCAGCCGCGATATCCAGCCGGCAGCCGCGCGCCTTGGTACGATCAAAATCGAGCAACGGATTGGTTTCCGCGAAATGATAATGGCTGCCCACCTGCACCGGGCGGTCGCCTTTGTTCGCCACGGTGATTTCGACCGCGTTGCGGGAAGCGTTCAGCGTGATCTCGCCAGGGGCGGTGATGATTTCGCCGGGGATCATTTGCGGGCTCCCTTACGCGCTGGCTTGGCCTTCGCTTTTGGCTTGGCGGCTTTCGCCTTCGGTTTAGTCGCGACTTTGGCTTTGGCTTTTGGTGCGGCTTTCACCTTGGCCTTCGGCGCAGGGTTCGCATTGGCGCTGGGTCTTTTCGGCGCGGCAGCGCGGATGGGTTGATGCACCGTCACCAGCTTGGTGCCATCCGGGAAGGTCGCCTCCACCTGGATTTCATGGAGCATCTCCGCGATGCCTTCCATCACCTGATCACGCGTGAGAACGGTTGCGCCATCGCGCATCAATTCCGCGACGCTGCGGCCATCGCGCGCCCCTTCCACCACGAAATCCGTGATCAGCGCGACGGCTTCGGGGAAGTTCATTGTCAGGCCGCGTTCCAGGCGCCGTCGCGCCACGATCGCCGCCATCGCAATCATCAGCTTGTCTTTTTCACGTGGGGTCAGGTTCATGGCGTTGGGTTCCGCAATCGCTGTGCCATCATGGGATTTTCTGCTTCAGGTCGTCCATAGGCGCGGCAGCCGCGCCGGCAAGCCAAGTGCCGGGCGTAGCCGGCAAATCGCCGCCCCCAGCCCTTCCCGCACTGCAACGGCACCGCCAAGCCAGCGCGTCACCAAAAGCCCGGGCCGCACAAGGCTGGCGCGTGCACCATCTTCGCGCAGCGCATCGCGCAATTCAGGCGCGGCAAGCGGGCCGGCCAGCACCAGGCTGCCCAACGCTTCGGCTTCGGCAAACCCAAAGGGGTCGGCGAAATCCGCAGCAATATCCTCCCCAAGGCTGAGACCATCCGCCCAAAGCAGCTTGCCGCCGCGCTGGATGCGCCAAGAATCCTGAAGCGCGCCGCGCCGCCAGGTCTCACCCCGCGCGGCGCGGCCAAAGACGAGCGCTTCGGCCATCAGCAGCGTCGCGTCTACCGCGATATCGGCGCGTAATTGCCGGTCAAGCCGCGCGCCTTCGAACAGGATGGTTTCCTGCGGGATCCACTCGAATACCGCGCCAGCGCCGGCTTCAAGCGCCACGCTGATTTCCGTGGCGGGGCCCAGGCTGCGATAGATTTTCTCGGCTGCCGGGGTAGAGAAACTCGCCCGCGCGCCCGCACCAAGGCTGAGCGCAATGTCCACCCTGTCGCCGCCGGCGAGGCCGCCCGCGGTATTCACCAGCGCGCAGATCGGCGCCTCATCCGCTTCAGGGTCGGGAAACAAGGCGCGCATGGGCGGCGACTGATAAAGCCCGCCCAGCACCGTGCGCCCTTCGTGGCAATGGTAGTCCAATTCCAACCGCCCACGGGAGCGTTGATGGCTTGCTTCGATCATCGCAGCGGCTCTCATGATGAGAGCTTAACCATGCACAGCGTCCGTCACCAAATGGCGCGAATGCGAGCAACTACTGCGTAAAATAAAGGCAATTGCATCGGCTGAACAGGCGCGTGTCGCGCGGCTAAGCCAGCGGGCCATGGCGGCGCTTGGCGTCTGATCACGATGGCGGCATCGCCCCTAGCCAAACAGGCCAAGGTCTTGATTCCTGTTGATAGAAAGGAAGGAGAACGGTAATCTTCCGTTACATGGAAATGGTGTTTATCGTTGCCGGTATCGCTGCGGTCACGGTGGTTGGCTTCGTGATCTTACCGCGGCGCGCAAACAAAAGCGGGGCGCCTGTTGAACGAACAAGCGCCGCACAACACACCGCGCCTTCATCGCAATCCGAAAAAGGAATCCCGCTCAATATCCGTTATGCCGATGGCGATGGTGAGGTCACCAGCCGCCGGATTGATCTCTCGGAAATCAGGGAGGAACATTATGAAGGCCTGCTCCGGCCCAGGCTAATTATGACGGGTTGGTGTTACCAGCGACGGGACTGGAGCGAATTCGTGGTAGCGCGAATCGAATTGCTCACTGATCTGCGCACTGACGAAGTATACGATACTGCCGATGCCATCGCTGGCTATTTGCGACTGATTGCGCCTGGAGCGATGGCGTCACTTGCAGATCGCGTATCCGAAGGGTATCGCGAAATTGATAGGGCCAAACGGGATCGGAAATTGATCCTTACACCGCTCAACGCCACCATCGACTGGCGGTTTTCAAACGGAACTGCAACGCCGAAAATCATGAAAGTCTGGATCACGGGCGCAGCCATACGCCCGAATGGCCAAGCCTATGCGGTGTTTGCGGAGCCTATCGGTGGCGCTTCAGAAGAACGCCCCTACTTCACGAAGCCACTTGGCACCGGCCATCGTGAGGTTCTGGCGATCGAGGTGGAAGACAGGAAGTACGAAGGTGACGCCATCGTGGCATGGGCGGAAGAACGTTTTCGTAAGCCGGATTGAGGTATCTCAGCGCACTGATTCAATCCTGCCCGCCTATGCAATCCAAAAAGACCCTCCATGGAACAGTACGGGCTGGACAGGCGCGCGCGGCGCGGCTTTGGTTGGGGGCATCAAACCAGGAATGCAGCCCATGCGACGCATCATCACCGAACCGCTTACCGCCGAAGCCTTCGCCCCCTTTGGCGAAGTGCTGGAAAGCCCCGCCACGCCGGGCCGCGCTTACATTGACAAGATGCTGGACAATCGCCGGGGCGGTGCGGCGCCCAGCCTTTCCATCACGCATGCCTTGCCGAAATCAGCGCCTTTCGCGTCTACCACCATGGAACGGCATGAGTTTTCTTCGCAATCCTTCATCCCCATGGAAGCGGGGCGCTGGTTGGTGCTGGTCGCACCCCATGGGGCGGATGGCCAGCCGGATATGGCCAAGGCGCGCGCCTTTCTGGCGCGGCCTGATCAGGGTGTCACTTATGGCGCCAATGTTTGGCACCACCCATTCACCGCCTTCGACCGCGAAGCGCGCTTCGCGGTCTTCATGTGGAAGGACGGCACGTCAGCCGATGATGAATTTGTTGGGGTGCAGCCCTTTGAACTGCACCTCGGGTAAGGATCAGCTGCTCGCCGCCTGCTGACCGCGGGTTTTCCAGAGCGACCAGAAAATCCCACCCGCGATGATGGCCGCTGTCACACCCAGCGAAATCGCAGGGTCAAGCTTGCCGACCATCTGGTTCCAGAAGATTTTGGCCCCGATGAAAACCAGCACCAGCGCCAGCGCATATTTCAGATAGTGGAAGCGATGCACCATGGCGGCCAGCGCGAAATAAAGCGCCCGCAGCCCCAGGATCGCCATGATATTCGCGGTATAGACAATGAAGGTATCGGTCGTGATGGCGAAGATCGCCGGCACGCTATCCACCGCGAAAATCAGATCGGCGATATTGATGACCACCAGCGCCAGGAATAGCGGCGTGGCAAAAGCGAGCTTCTTGCCTGTGGCCGGATCCACCTGCCGGACAAAGAATTTCTGACCATGCATCTCATCCGTCACGCGCATGTGCTTGCGCATGAAGCGCACGACGGGGTTTTGGGAGATATCCTGCTCCCCTTCCGGCACCACCAGCATCTTGATGCCCGTCGCGATCAGGAAGGCACCGAAGATATAGAGCACCCAGCTATATTCCTGCACCAGCGCCGCACCGGCCGCAATCATGATGCCGCGCAGCACGATCACACCAATAATGCCCCAGACCAGCGCCCGATACTGATAACGGCGCGGAATGGCGAAATAGCCAAAGATCAGGCTGATCACAAAGACATTATCAATGGACAGCGCCTTTTCAATGAAAAACCCGGTGAAAAAGGCAATGCCCGCATGGGTCCCATCAGAGGTTGTCAGCTCCCCAATCTCATAGGCCCACCAGATACCGGCGCCGTAAAGCACGGCAAAGGCGATATAGAAGGCGGAAAGCCACAGGCTTTGGGCCACGCCCATTTCCTTGTCCTTGCGATTCAAGACGCCAAGGTCAAAGGCCAATAGGATAAGCACAATGAGCAGAAAGCCCTTCCACATCCAGAAGGGCTTGCCCATCCACTCAGACAGCAGGAAATCCATCCCCAAACCTCATTTCCTATGGCGCGGTCAGCCATAGAAAGCCGAGACCGCGCAGGGTTGCACGATCCGACATCACAAAGGGCTGCATGAGGCAGCCCCCGCCAGAGGGGCCCGGATAAGCAGTATCTGGTGGAAGCCGGCATGGTTTTCAACCCCCATTGCGCTGCGCCCTTCGAGGAACCATTTAGGGGCATAGGCGGTGACCCCTTGGCTAATAGGTCGCCGCCATGTCATAGGGTCCGAAGCACCGCTCCGGCGGGGCTTCCAACTGGGAATTGAGGCGTCGCAATGGGTTCCTTCAGCATCTGGCATTGGGTTGTGGTTCTGCTGGTTATTCTGCTGCTTTTCGGTAGCGGCAAGATCAGCGGGCTGATGGGCGATCTGGCCAAGGGCATCAAGTCCTTCAAGCAAAATATCAAGGAAGAACAGGCGGATGCCTCGATGGAGGCGCAGGCTCAGGGCCAGTCCCAGCCGGCCGGCAGCATCCAGGGCCCGGCGGCTGCCTCCTCCACGGCGCAGGCTTCCACCGCACAAAGCGCGCCGCCCCGTTCGGGCGGCTGAGACCGCCGGCGTATCGCCGCGCCAGGTGATGCCGCTTGGTCGGACAGGTTTTAAGACCCGCTCCTGCGCTGCCTGGGGCGGGCCTTGCTTATTCCCGTGCGCAGGGCGCACTTTGGCCTAGAGCATTTTCACCCGTCCGGATGGAGGCATCTGAGCGGCTGAAGATGCTCAAAAAACAAAAACGTAGAGCGGGGTCAATCAGCCTGTTCAGGCTGGCGCGCCAGAGTTAGAAATTTTCAGCCTTTTTCGCCGCGTGGAGGGCCCGCGCCATGCTCACAACCTGGACCGTTGAGGATGGGCGCTGCCGTGTGCGCGAAGGCGCGATTTCCGCAATCACCGCTGCCTTGCCCGAAGCCGCGCGGGAGACCGCGGCGGAGGTCGCGGCAGCCGAGAATCTGCGCCGCGCCGTCTGGATTGACGTATTGAACCCGACACCGTCGGAAGAACGCGCGGTGCAAAATGCCCTTTCGCTGGAAATTCCGACGCGGGAGGAAATGCAGGAAATCGAGAGTTCGTCACGTCTGTATCGCGAGGATGAGTCGCTGTTTCTCACCGCCAATTTTCTCTATGGTGTGGAGTCGGGCGATTACGGTTCCACCCCCATCAGCTTCGTCTTGACCAATAACACGCTGGTCACTGTGCGCTACGCAACACCACGCGCCTTCACCGCATTTGGCGCGCGTGCGCAACGCCACCCAAGCATGCTGCAATCGCCGGATGCCGTGATGCTGCATCTGTTTGAACAGATTGTGGACCGCCTGGCGGATATTCTGGAAAAGGTCGGCGCGGATATGGACAGGGCGAGCCATTCCACCTTTCGCGCCTCGCAGGCCGATTTCAAGATGCAACGGCGCAATGACAAGCTGCAGGATGCGCTGTTTACCCTGGGGCGGGTGGGCGAAGTCACCACCCGTGCTTCCGAAACCCTGCTGGGCTTGTCACGCATTCTCACCTTTGTGGGCGCCGAGAAGGCAACCGCAGTGCGTAAGGAAAACCAGTTGCTGATCAAGACGCTGGTGCGTGATGTACGGTCCCTGGTGGAACACGCAAACTTCCTCAATTCCAAGGCGCAGTTCCTGCTGGATGCGGTGTTGGGCGTCTTGAATGTTGAACAGACCAATATCATCAAGACCTTTACCGTGGCGTCGGTCGCGCTCATGCCGCCGACGCTGATTGCCAGCATTTACGGCATGAATTTCGAATTCATGCCGGAACTGAAGCTGGCCTTCGGCTATCCCTTGGCGCTTGTGCTGATGATTGTGTCCGCCATCCTGCCCATTCTCTATTTCCGCCGCAAAGGCTGGCTCTGATTCAAAAAAGGGAAATTCTGATGTCGCAAGCAACGCGTATCCCCGCTTCTGTCGCGACCTGCCGTTGGGGCGGGTTTGATGCGTCCTTTGCGCCGGTGGCGAGCATCGCTTCGGGTGAGACCATCATTCTGGAATGTGTCTCCGGCGGGCCGGAAGTGATGCCAGGGCCGGAAAAGGGCCTGCCGCTGCACCCCGCGATTTCGGAAATTCACACGAAACTGCCGAGGCTTGGCGCGCATATTATCACCGGCCCCGTGGAAGTGCGTGGTGCGGAGCCAGGCGATGCGCTGCGCGTGGATATTGAAAAGATCGAACTCGGTGCGGATTGGGGTTTTTGTGGTTTCCGCCCGCTATTCGGCACGCTGCCGGAAGATTTCCCCTATCGTCGCACGCTGCATATCCCGGTGAATAAGCAGGCCATGACTTGCCGCCTGCCTTTCGGGCCGCAGGATGGTGGGCTTGATCTGCCCTTGGCGCCGTTTTTTGGCGTGATGGGTGTGGCGCCGCCGCCGGATTGGGGAACGGTGAACACCAAGGAACCGCGCGCCATGGGTGGCAATCTGGACAATAAGGAATTGACCGAAGGCACCACGCTGTTCCTGCCCATTTTCAACAAGGGCGCCTTGTTTTCCGCCGGCGACGGCCATGGCGTGCAGGGCGATGGTGAGGTCTGCATCAATGCGCTTGAGATTTGCCTGACCGGCCATTTCAAGCTTTCCGTGGTGAAGGGCGGTGGTGCGAAGGACCCGGTGCTGAAATTCCCCCGCGCCGAGACCAAGACCCATTTCATCACCATGGGGATGAATGAGGATTTGGATTTGGCGATGAAGCAGGCGCTCAGGGAAATGATCGCCTTCATCTGCTCGCGCACCAATCTTTCGGATGCCGATGCCTATCAATTCTGCTCGCTCGCCGTGGATTTTCGCGTCACGCAAACGGTGAATGGCGAAAAGGGCGTTCATGGCATGCTGAAGAAAGGGCTATTGTTTTGAATGGCCAAAGCGGGTTGCGGTCACATGGGTGCACGCAACCCGCTCTATGTCGTTGGTGCTCGAGCATCTTCATGCGTTCCAATGATTCCATCTGAACGCGATCTGCCCTAGACGGGTTTGCGCGTCAGCCCCTTGTTTGAAAGTTGGCAATCACCCATGGCATCCCATCCGATCGGTCGCATTTCGCCCTTCTTCATCCTGGCGCCTATGGCGGGCATTGCCGCTTGGCTTGTCATCGGCGAGGTGGGGCTTGGGCTGCTCGCGATCCTGTTACTCGCCATATTGCTCTGCAATGTTGTTGCTTCGGTACATCATGCGGAGGTTGTGGCGCTGCGTGTGGGTGAACCTTTCGGCGGGCTGATCCTGGCGCTTTCTGTCACGGTGATTGAAGCGGGGCTTATTATTTCCCTGATGTTGTCGGGTGATGAAAAGCCGGCGCTGATGCGCGATACCTTGCTGGCGACCGTGATGTTGGTGCTGCATGGCATTGCCGGACTTGCCATTCTGGTGGGCGGCATTGTGCATCGGGAAAATCAGTTTCGCGTGGCCGGGGCTAATGCGCTGCTCGCGGTGCTGATGCCCATGGTGGTGCTGGTGCTGATTGTGCCCAATCACGTGGTTTCAGTGGCAGGCCCTTTTTACAGCACCAGCCAATTGGCCTTTGTATCGTTGGTTTGCTTGGTGCTTTACGCGGCGTTTCTGTTCATTCAGACCAATCGGCATCGGGAATACTTCCTGCCGGAAGTGAGCGCTGCGGGCGATGCCCATACGCGGCCGAGTGGCCGCCTGGCGTTGCTATCCTTCCTGTTGCTTTGCGTGGGACTGCTTGCAGTAGTGATGCTTGCCAAAAGCCTGGCGCCAGCCCTGGAAGATGGCGTGGTGGCGCTGGGTGCGCCAGCGGCCATAGTGGGTGTGATTGTGGCGGCCATTGTGCTGATGCCTGAATCAGGTGCTGCGCTGCGTTCTGCCGCGCATAACCGCATGCAATCAGCGATCAATCTGGCGCTTGGCAGTGGCGTTGCCTCGATCGGGCTTACGGTGCCAACGGTGGCGCTGGTGAGCTGGTGGAATGGCCAGCCCCTGACGCTTGGTGTTTCTGCGGGCCATTCGGTGTTGCTCGCACTTGGCTTTACCGTGGCCATGCTGACTTATGGCACCGGGCGGACGAATGTCCTTTCAGGCATCATCCATCTGGTGCTTGCCGCGACCTTCGTCTTCACGATTTTCGCGCCGTAGAATGAGTTGCGTGAACCTATGTGAACGCGGTCTGCTTTCATTACCGGCGCCTATCGCAGGCGCCAGATTTCCACGGGGCCGCGTTCTTCCGGTACAGTTGCGACCAAATCATATTGCTCATCCAGCGCGGCCTCGATCAATATCGCAGCGCGGCGGCGCACATTGGGCCACCACCCGCGATCAATCACCAGAACGCGCGGATGGCTTTCCAGGATGCGCGTGATTTCCGCATAAGAATCAATCCCGGTCACGCGGTAGAAGGGCCCGGCCAGATGGGCCGGAAAGGCAAAGCGCGTCGGCAGTGTGGCATCGGCCAGCACATAGATCACCGGGTGGTAATTCACGACC
>Ga0208788_1001184_pt1 | contig 12755 bp, 10 predicted proteins | sample Wag4_2014_7_11_3_FD_187363 | JGI IMG/M metagenome (GOLD analysis project Ga0208788, IMG submission 187363) | Fresh water mixed with fracking chemicals microbial communities from Ohio, USA - Utica-2 Time Series FC 2014_7_11 (SPAdes) (version 2) ... | reverse complement strand
TGGCTACACCCTCGATGAGATCAAGAATGACATTACTCAAGTTACCCCAGCATCTTTTGAGCCGACTCTTGATTACATAGTCGTTAAGGCCCCCCGATTTGCCTTCGAGAAGTTCGCTGATGCAGATCCAAGGTTGACGACAACGATGAAGAGCGTTGGCGAAGCGATGGCGATCGGACGTTCATTTCCTGAAGCTCTCATGAAAGCTTTACGATCTTTGGAGCGCAAAGAAGCGATCTTCACATTCCCGAGCGATCTTTCGAAGATTGACGTGCCACATCTTTTGAAGGCGATGGTTATTCCAACTGAGTATCGTCTGCAGCAAGTGCAGCTCGCACTTTGGGCGGGTGCTGATATGGAAGAAGTTTTTGCAGCCACCAAGATAGATCGTTGGTTCTTGCACCAGTTGCAGTTGATCAATCAACGGGCCCGCGAGATTGCTCAACCTGGTGAGATTAGCGAAGAGTTCCTTCGTAGCGCCAAGGAGATGGGATTCTCTGATCTTCAAATCGCAGCGCTTCGTGGAGTAACAGATGATGATATTCGTAAAGCGCGCCACCACTTAGGCGTTCGTCCGGTCTATAAAACGGTCGATACTTGTGCGGCAGAGTTTGAGGCCTTTACCCCGTATCACTATTCAAGTTACGAAGAAGAGACCGAAGTTCGTCCCCGTACTAAGCCTGCTGTAATCATCTTGGGTAGCGGACCAAACCGAATCGGCCAAGGAATCGAATTCGATTATTCGTGCGTACATGCTTCATTTACTCTGCGTGATGCGGGATTCGAAACCGTAATGATCAACTGCAATCCCGAAACAGTTTCAACAGATTACGACACATCAGATCGTCTCTACTTTGAGCCGCTTACTTTGGAAGACGTCCTTGAAGTTGTTCATGCTGAATCTTTGGCAGGGCCGGTACTAGGTGTCATTACTCAACTAGGTGGACAGACCCCATTGGGGTTAGCGGCGGGGTTAAAGGCTGCAGGCGTAACAATTCTCGGGACTTCACCTGAAGCGATTAACCTTGCGGAAGAACGTGGCGCATTTGGTCAGGTTCTAGCGGAACAATCTCTGCTCGCACCAGAATTCGGAATGGCTGCATCACAACTTGAAGCGCAATCTATTGCTAGCCGAATCGGCTATCCAGTACTTGTTCGTCCTTCATTTGTGTTGGGTGGCCGCGGCATGGAGATTGTTTATGACGATGCAGCTCTTGCCGGCTTCATCTCGAGAGCGACAGATATAACTCCAGATCACCCGGTACTTGTTGATCGTTTTCTAGATAGCGCTATCGAGTTAGATGTTGACGCGCTATTCGATGGTCAAGAACTCTTCTTGGGCGGAATCATGGAACATATCGAAGAGGCGGGAATTCATTCAGGTGATAGCGCTTGCGTTCTTCCCGCAACGACAATTACCCCGGCACAGCAGAAGGCCATCCGTGAAGCAACTATGAAGATTGCTCAAGGCGTCGGCGTACTCGGTTTAATTAATATTCAATTCGCAATGGCGGATGAGATCCTTTATGTACTTGAAGCCAATCCACGTGCATCGCGCACAGTTCCATTTGTTAGTAAAGCAACTGGCGTTCCTTTAGCCAAAGCGGCGGCACGAATCTCAATGGGAACAAAGATCGCAGAGTTGCGCAGTGAAGGTCTTCTTCCAGCAAGTGGTGATGGAGTTGCAAAGGGCATATCTGTAAAAGAAGCGGTACTTCCTTGGAATAGATTCCGTCGCACAGATGGTCGCGGCGTTGATGCGGTTCTTGGGCCAGAGATGCGCTCAACTGGTGAAGTCATGGGAATCGCTGCAACCTTTGGCGAAAGTTATGCCAAGAGTCAGATCTCAGCCTTTGGCCCGCTACCAAAGATGGGAACCGTCTTTGTTTCACTTGCAGATAAGGATAAGGAATCTGGATTATCTCCGGCACGAGCGCTTCTTCAGCTCGGATTTAAATTGATTGCCACTGGTGGCACCGCTGACTTCTTTGCTAACAACAACATTCTCGCCCAAAAGGTTCGTAAAAATTCTGAAGGAACGGGACCACTGGGTGAGAGAACGATCGTTGAATTGTTAAACAGCGGAGAAATTGATCTTGTCATAAATACGCCGGTTGGTCGCGGAACTCGCGCCGACGGTTGGGCAATTCGCACAGCAGCGGTCCAGCGATCAATTCCATGCATCACCACAACAGCGGGATTCAGCGCAGCAGTTGAAGGAATCAAGGCGTTGCAACGTGGGGATTTATCGGTTCTGCCAATTCAAGAGTGGTTGAAGAAGTAATGACGACGATTAATCGAGGTGCCACTCATATCTTCGCCACAGTGCTGGCTAACAAGCGCGTTGGTCAGTACCACCAGATTCTTCTCGGCGTTGGTGATCTAGTAAAAGCCTGCAAGCCTGGAAACTTTGTTGCAATAAAAGTTGGTGGTGACTCATCCCGAATGATTCTTCGTCGCGCCTTTGCTATTTCGCGCGTTGCAGAAAGCACTTCCTTCGGTGGAACGATGGAGTTAATCGCAGCTCCTCACGGGAGCGGATCGCAATGGTTATGTTCGCAACCCGAAGGTGCTGAGATAGATATCGTTGCGCCTCTTGGAACTGCCTTCGGAATACCAACGTCACCGGTCAATGCTCTCTTAGTAGGCGGAGGCTATGGTTCCGCCCCGCTCTTCGGGCTTGCAGAGGTTTTGAAATCTCGCGGATGCAAAGTAGATATGTTGCTTGGGGCATCTACTGGCGCGAAGATCTACGCTCCTATGGAGGGAAAGCGCTCAGTTAATTCGCTCAAGATCTACACCGAAGATGGAACTATGGGGCAGACCGGTCGAGTCACTGAACCAATCGTCGATCTCATTAAATCAGGTAGCGTCGATGTGATTTACTCCTGCGGTCCGATGGGAATGTTATCTGCAATCTCAAAACTGACCGAGGGCACAGATGTAGTTCATCAGTGTGCCGTCGAAGAAGCGATGGCCTGCGGCATCGGTATTTGTATGACTTGTGTATTGCCAGTTAAAGGTAGCGATGGACAAGTCTCTATGTTGCGTTCATGTATTGATGGACCAGTTATGGATGGCACGGATGTGCAGTGGCATTTAGTCGGACAAACCCCTCAGGTGCAGCAATGAACTCAACTGTCGCAGAGAACTTCGACTTCTCCACCACTCTCGGAAATGCCTATTTCGCTTCACCAATTTTTACGGCAAGTGGTTGTGCTAGCTCAGGAAAAGAGTTGTCGCAGTTCTTCCCGCTAAATCAGATAGGTGCAGTTGTCACAAAGTCGGTCATGAACAAGCCACGTCATGGACGACCAACGCCACGCATGGCGGAAACTCCATCGGGAATGCTCAACTCAATCGGTCTACAGGGTCCAGGAATTGATGCCTTTCTTGCCAATGACGTGCCTTGGTTGGTTGAAGAAAAGGCGCGAGTAATTGTTTCAATCGCGGGGGAGACAGTTGAGGAGTACGCAACCTTGGCGCGCAAGGTTCGCTCAGTTGCTGGCATCAGCGCCTTGGAAGTAAATATCTCCTGTCCCAATGTTGAAAATCGCGGACTTGTATTCGCCTGTGATCCAGAAGCTTCACGTCGTGTTATTGATGGGGTGCGCAGAATAATTGGCGGAGATCTTCCGATAATCGCCAAGTTATCGCCAGATGTAACTGATCTTCCTTCGATCGCGGCCGGTGTCGTTGAATCCGGAGCTGATGCACTTGCCTTGATCAACACCGTTCTTGGAATGGTTATTAATGTCGACTCGATGCGTCCACACCTTGGTGGAAAGACTGGTGGACTTTCTGGACCAGCTATTCGTCCCGTTGCGGTTCGCGCTATTTATCAGGTCCATCAGGCGCTACCGAACGTTCCGATTCTCGGAATGGGTGGTGTAACAAGCGGTCGCGATGCCTTCGAACTCATTCTCGCCGGAGCATCTGGAGTATCCGTAGGAACAGCTAGTTTCGGAAATCCACATGCACTTATCGATATTCAAAACCAACTGCAGCAGCTACTGATAGCTAAGGGATTTACTTCATTGAAGTCAGCGGTTGGTTACGCGCATAGAACGGATACGCCATGAAAGCACCGATCATTCTTGCAGTTGATACCTCTGATTTTGATACAGCGCTGGCGTGGATTGAAAATACAAAGAGTTCAGTATCCGTCTATAAGTTAGGGCTCGAGTTCTACCTAAACTTCGGAAGCGCTGGCGTATCTCGAATTATCGAAGAAACTGGCGCTGAGATCTTCTTAGATCTTAAATTGCACGATATTCCACACACCGTTGCGGGAGCAGCGAAAGCGATTGCCCATTTATCTCCAAAGTTTTTAACGGTTCACGCAAGCGGTGGACGAGAAATGGTAAAAGCTGCAGCCACAGCTGTCCCAGATGTAAGTGTTACTGCCGTAACTATTCTGACCTCGCTTTCTGAAGAAGATCTCTTTGAAGTTGGCTTTGCCAGCCCTGCCCTGGAAAGCGCGGTCGCCTTAGCAAAGATGGCGGTATCAGCGGGCGCGAAGTCCTTGGTTTGTTCCCCGCTTGAAACCGCAGCGATTCGTAGCGCAGTTGGCACAGGTCCGGTAATCATCACGCCGGGCGTTCGTCCGCTAACGGAAGTTGGCTCAGATGATCAGAAGAGAACTATGACGCCAGCGGATGCAATAGCCCAAGGTGCAAACTACGTTGTGATTGGTCGACCAATAACTTCAGCCTGGAGCCAAGGTCCACAAGCGCTGCGCGATAAAGCGGCGGCGATTGCTAGCGAAATTCTCAGTAACTAGACTTTTACATATGCCAACGCCCCCACAATTAACTCCCGCACAGAGATCAGCGGCGCTGGCTAAATCCACAGCGGCTCGACAGGTACGAGCGGCAATTAAGGCGCGTGTAAAAGCGGGAGATCTCTCACTTTCTGCCATTCTCACTCTCGCAGTTAATGATGAAGCAATTGCGAAGATGCGAGTTGCAGAACTTCTTGAATCATTTGCCGGCGTAGGTAAGGTTCGCGCTTTAGCCATACTTGAGAAGTTAAATATTTCTCCAACTCGCAGGATTCAAGGTTTAGGAGTTTCGCAACGCGAGAATCTATTGAAAGAGTTTCCAGATCGCGTCGCCGCCGCACAGCGCGGAAAACTTCTTGTTCTCTCAGGTCCTGGGGGAGTTGGCAAGAGCTCTGTTGCAAAGGTTTTGCGAGATTCCGGAGAATTCTGGGTTAGCGTTTCGGCAACGACTAGAACAGCGCGCCACAATGAAATAGATGGAGTTGATTACTTTTTCTATACCGATGAAGAGTTTGATAACGCAGTTAAAAGTGCGCTCTTCTTAGAATGGGCTAACTTTGCCGGCGCTCGTTACGGGACTCCACGTAAGCCTGTCGAAGATGCGTTACGTGAGGGAAAGAGCGTTTTGCTAGAAATAGAAATCGCTGGAGCGAAGCAAGTTAAAGAGCGGGCTCCGGAAGCGATACTTGTCTTTCTAGAGCCACCATCTTGGGAAGAGTTGGTTTCGCGTTTGGAAGGTCGGGGTACTGATTCACCCGAGCGACGGGCGGCACGTTTAGAGTTGGCGCAAGAAGAGCTAGCACAGGCGGGTTTTTTCGATATTTCCCTGGTAAATGAGCGCGTGGAAGAGGTCGTAGCACACCTGATATCATTAGTGACTCAACGCTAGGACCACTGTTCTACAACCGTTGTCGAGCAAATACTTTTAAAAGCAGTTACCGCTAATTACTGGAGGCTTAAATGGACGGCATCACTAATCCACCAATCGATGAACTTCTCGAAAAGAGCGGTTCTAAGTACAGCCTCGTTCTCTATGCCGCAAAGCGCGCACGTCAGATCAATGCTTACTATTCACAACTTGGTGAAGGCTTACTTGAATATGTTGGTCCGCTAGTTGAGACCCACGTTCATGAAAAGCCTCTCTCAATCGCGCTACGCGAAATTAACGAAGGTCTTTTGACCATCGAAAACCTCGAGCCAACTGCTTAATTAACCTTTAAATAGGTTCCTCTCATGGCGCGCGCTCGAGAAGTAATTCTCGGAGTTGGCGGAGGCATCGCTGCCTATAAATCCTGTGATCTACTTCGCCGCCTACAAGATCGCGGCTATTTAGTAACTGTTGTTCCAACCCCATCGAGCCTTAACTTCGTGGGGGCAGCTACATGGGAAGCGCTATCTGGAAGACCGGTCACCACTCAAGTTTGGGAACGCGTTGATGAAGTTCGCCATATCTCACTAGCCAAAGAAGCTGATTGCGCAATCATCGCTCCAGCTACCGCAGACCTCATCGCTCGCATTGCGGCGGGTCGTGCCGACGATCTATTAACGAACCTCATCCTCGCAATTGATGTACCAATCCTGGTCGTACCGGCAATGCATCCCCAGATGTGGCTCGATCCCGCAACGATCGCAAATGTTGCAACCCTTAGATCTCGGGGATTTACCGTTATGGAACCTGAAGTCGGTCGACTAACTGGCGATGACATTGGCCCCGGAAGATTTCCCGAAACTTCAGCGATCATTGAAAACTTTGAAAAAGCTATCGGCGCTAAAAAGGATTACTTAGGACGAAAGGTTCTAGTTACTGCCGGAGGAACTCGTGAGGCGATAGATCCGGTTCGCTATATCGGAAATCGTTCTAGCGGTCGTCAAGGTGCAGCTGTAGCAAGTGCGGCGCTCAATCGTGGCGCTGAAGTAACTTTAATCATGGCGAATTCGCAGTTAACCCAAGAAGAATCACGCGCTCTACAAGGAGTCAGAATTATTCCTGTTGAGACTGCAATTGAAATGCACCGCCATCTAGAGGAAGAGTTTCCTAAGACCGATATTTTAGTTATGAGCGCTGCTGTTGCAGATGCTAGACCCTCGCAGTATTCAGAGGGCAAGATCAAGAAAGGCGAACTTACCCAGATCGAATTATCTGAGAACCCTGATCTCCTGAAATCAATAGCACGACTTAGGGAGAAACAGATTGTGGTTGCATTTGCCGCAGAGACATCTCTGGATATTGAGATCGCTAAAGCAAAATTAGTGGCCAAAGGCGCTAATATTCTCTATCTAAACGATGTTTCAGAGGGCGCCATATTCGGCGCCAAAGAGACTCAAGGAATTGTAATAACGAGCAACGGCGCTCAAATAGAAGTACCAAGATCAAGCAAGGACTCGCTGGGCGAACTTCTCCTCGACCAAGCCCTTATTCAGTTAGGTTAATCCCATGTCAAAGCGTCTATTCACATCCGAATCAGTAACTGAAGGCCATCCAGATAAGATCGCAGATCAGATCTCCGATGCGATCTTAGATTCGCTTCTTTCTCAAGATCCTTCAAGCCGCGTTGCAGTTGAAACTTTAATCACCACCGGCCAGGTACACGTTGCAGGTGAAGTAACAACTAATGGTTACGCAGATGTCATGGGCATCGTTCGCGACACAGTAATTGGTATTGGATATGACTCGTCAGTTAAGGGTTTTGACGGAAATAGCTGTGGTGTTTCGATCTCTATCGGTCAGCAATCTCAAGATATCGCCCAGGGTGTCGACGACGCTTACGAGAATCGCGTTGCATCCTCTGCCGATCCGCTGGATCTGCAAGGCGCAGGAGATCAAGGTTTGATGTTTGGTTACGCTTGTGATGACACTAAAGAGTTGATGCCGCTGCCAATCTGGTTGGCTCACGAACTTGCGCAGCAGCTATCCAAGGTTCGCAAGTCAGGCGCCCTCGGGTACCTACGCCCAGATGGTAAGACTCAAGTAACAATTGAATACGACGGCGATAAAGCAGTTGCGCTAGATACGGTTGTTATCTCAAGTCAGCATGCTGAAGAGGTAGATGTTGCAAAGAAGCTAACCCCTGAAATTATCGAACTCGTTATCGAACCAGTTCTTTCAAAGATTGACCTACCTCGCAAAGATATGCGCACACTGATTAACCCAACAGGACGATTTGTAATCGGCGGTCCGATGGGAGATGCGGGGTTAACCGGTCGTAAGATCATTGTTGATACCTACGGTGGAATGGCTCGCCATGGTGGTGGAGCGTTCTCAGGAAAAGATCCTTCAAAGGTAGACCGTTCGGCGGCATATGCAATGCGTTGGGTAGCTAAGAACGTCGTTGCTGCAGGTCTTGCTCGCCGTTGTGAAGTTCAAGTTGCTTACGCGATCGGAAAGGCGCAGCCAGTTGGTGTCTTCGTTGAAACTTTCGGAACTGAAACTGTTCCGGTACAGAAGATTCAAGATGCGGTAACTACGGTATTTGATCTACGTCCGGCCGCAATCATTCGCGACCTGAATTTACTTCGTCCAATTTATTCGCAAACCGCTGCGTACGGCCACTTTGGTCGCGAAATCCCTAACTTCACTTGGGAATCAACTTCGCGAGTCGATGCGCTTCGCGCTGCTGTTAACTAAAGAGAAGTAACGCCGTGGCTACGGCGCGTCCACTTCGCTTAAAGCGAGAAGAAGCAAAGCGAGTAGATAGCGCTCAGGCTCAGCGCGATCCCTTTGTAAGGGTTTGGGTTGATACCTCGGTAAGCCATTTAGATGGCACATACGACTACTTAGTACCTGAACGACTCTCACAATCGGTAAAGCCGGGTATTCGAGTAGGGGTTCCCTTTGCTGGGCGCGATGTTGAAGCGTTGGTTCTAGAAAGATCGGCAAGTAGCGAGATCACCAATCTAAAGTTTATTTCCTCAGTGATTTCTGAGCAGTTGGTTGCTACACCAACGCTGATCACGCTGATTTCCGCGGTATCTAAGCGTTGGGTCTGCAATCCTTACGATCTAATTAGAAGCGCCGTTCCAACCCGCGTGGCCAGCGTCGATAAATCCTTTGTAACTGAAACTAATGATTCAAGCGCTAAAATTTCGCTAAAGAAGCCAGAAGGTGAAACCACCTATCTCCAGCTTTCTCCACATGAGGATCCACTTAAGCGCCTTAGTGAATTTGCAGTCAAGGCTCGGAGTAAAGGTTCGATACTGATAGTAGTTCCTGAGGATCGCGAACTAGAACTGCTCAAGATAGAACTGCCTGATGCACTTGTTTTGACTTCATCTCTATCCCGCACGGATCGATATCAGAATTATCTGACGGCCATTAACGGATTGAATCAAGTTGTTATCGGTACTAGAAGTGCAATCTTTTTGACTCCGCCTGATTTGGCTACGCTTATTATCTATCGTGAAAATTCCCAAAGTCACTATGAACCAAGACATCCAGGCTGGAACGTCCGGGATCTCGCCCTGTTTCGTCAAAGTCAAGAGAAGTTGAATCTTTACTTCGTTGGCTACTCTCCATCGCTTGAGATGGCGCGTTCGATCGAGTCCGGCGCGATTAAATTCTTGACCAAGAAGGCGCGACTACAAGTATCTACATTCCCGCAGAGTGGCTCCGAACTTCTCCCGGAGCGAATATTTTCTCCAATCCGTAACGCACTTAAATCGGGATCGGTCCTATTCTTAGTTCCAAAGAAAGGCTACGCCAGCGCTTTAATGTGCATGAAGTGTCGCAATCTTGCGATCTGTTCTTGTGGTGGAAGACTCTCTCGCTCCGGCCAGAGCGCTGCGCCAACATGCGTTCACTGTGCGACGACATTTCCTGCTTGGAAATGCTCTTGGTGCAATGAGGATAAGTTGGTTCTACTTGGTAGAGGAGCGATTCGGCATGCTGAAGAAATAGGAAGAGCCTTTCCAGGTTTTCCAGTTATCAATTCTGATGCCGATACACCAGTCAAAGAAGTTAGCGGTAAAAGTTCTCTTGTGATTTCAACACAAGGGATGGCTCCACGATGTGTGGGTGGATATTCGGCAACAGTGCTCCTTGAAGGAGCGTCATTCTTTTCTTACTCTGATCTGCGCGGACAGGAGAGATCTCGTGAAGCCTTCTTTGATGCAGCGGGACAGGTTAAGTCGGGCGCGCCGGTTTTAATTGCGATTGATAGCAGCCACCCGATCAACGCTGCCTTGGCAACTTGGAATCCGGCGCACATGTACAAACGAGAGTTGTCGGATCTTAGATCGCTAGATCTGCCGCCATTTACGCGATCCATGATTGTTGATCTATCAACCTCGGAAGCGAGCACTGTTGCAGAGGGATTCAAAAAGGCGCTCCTTGACGCACGCATTCCTGCATCAACCAAAGTGTTGGGACCATCAATTCGAGGCGGAGAAAAGGCGAGAATTATTCTGACAGCGTCCGCGAACGACTTTCCCGATCTAACGCAATTTGTAAGTGAGTTTGTTAAGCATCGCGCTATCGCAAAAAAAGAGCCCCTCCAAGTGCGCATCGACCCATATTCACTCTCTTAGCATCCATTAACGCCCACTAATAAGTTCTTTCACTTCTGCGCTGAGATAGACTGCGCTCATGTCAATTCAACCCATTCGCCTCTTTGGAGATCCTGTGCTTACCACTCCGGCAGCTGCTGTGATCGACTTTGATAAAGAGTTGCGCACACTGGTTGAAGATCTAACTGACACAATGTTGGAGGCTCCAGGGGCTGGTTTAGCGGCGCCGCAAATTGGAGTACCACTTCGAGTATTTGTCTGGGATGTTGATGAAGCAATAGGCCATTTAATTAATCCAACGCTGGATTTAAGCGAAGAACTTCAAGATGGCGAGGAAGGTTGTCTCTCTTTCCCTGCGCTGAGCTACGAGACACCGCGCGCTTTTCGCGCAGTAGCTAAAGGATTTAACATGTATGGCGAGCCGGTTACCGTTGAAGGAACCGAGCTATTGGCTCGTTGTCTTCAGCATGAGACTGATCATCTAGATGGAATTGTCTTTATCGATCGTTTATCTGCGCAAGATCGTAAATTGGCGATGAAAGAGATCCGCGAATCAGAATGGTTTGGCACCGCGTTAGATTCTGGGAATAACCCAGTGATTAAAACTTCGCCGCACAACATGTTTGGGAAGAGCATTTAGTGCAGATCGCAGTTGCTGCAACCCCAGAAGTCGCTCTGCCTACTCTTGAAGCTCTCTTAAAGAGTGAACACGATCTGGTCTCAGTGATCACCCAGCCAGACCGACCAGCAGGTCGTGGACTAACGCTCAAGGAATCTCCGGTAGCGATCTGGGCAAGGGATCGCGGAATCACCGTGCATAAACCTGCCGATCAAACAGAACTCAAACTTGCTGTAAGAGATATAGATCTCGTAATCACTATTGGTTTCGGCGTGATAATCAAAGAGGAAATTCTCAATCTACCCACGCATGGTTTTATCAATCTTCATTTCTCGCTTTTACCAAGCTGGCGAGGAGCGGCGCCAGTGCAGCGGGCGATTGAAGCTGGTGATGAGAAAACTGGAGTCACTGTCTTCAAACTCGATAAGGGAATGGATACCGGGCCAATCTATCGCCAGAAGGAAATAGATATGCCTAACCACGCAACCACCGAGTCTCTTCTGCAAGAGCTTGCGATACTCGGAGCTCCAGTTGTTCTGGATGCTATCGAAGCAATTGAATCTGGCGAAGTTCCGGTAATCCAATCCATAGATGGCGCATCACGTGCCGAGAAATTATTGAAGGATGAAGGTCGGATTGATTGGCATCTTCCAGCAAAGAAGATTGAACGAAAGATTCGCGCTTTCTATCCAGCACCTGGAGCATGGACGACTTTTCGGGATGAAATCATCAAGATTGAACAGGCTCAGTCCTGTAATTCAAAAGTTGGTCAGCCGGGAGAGATATCGATCGATGGAAAAGATTTATTTATCTCTACCCCTGAAGGCGCACTGCAGATCATTGAAGTCAAACCGGCAGGTAAAGCAAGTATGAGCGTTCTTTCTTGGATGAACGGTGCCCGCATCGAAGAGCACGAGCGATTTTTATGAGTGAAAAGGCGAAGCCGGCTCGCCGCAATACTTTTAAATCTCCCAAGCCAGATCCCATTCGCCTATTGGTATTCGATATCTTGCAGGAAGTAAATCAACGCGGGGGATATTCAAATCTGTTGCTCCCAAGCGCACTTACTGATTCGAAGTTAGAGCAACGCGATAAGGGTTTTGCAACTGAACTTCTCTACGGAACGCTACGTATGCAAGGTCGTCATGATTACATTGCATCTCAAATATCTGATAGACCCTGGAACGAAGTTGACAACGGCATAGTTGATGTAATCCGACTAGGCGCTCACCAGCTCTTTGAGATGCGTGTAGCCACACACGCTGCTGTCTCTGAGACCGTAGAACTTGCCCGGAAAGTTTTGGGGGAGTCGAAGGCCTCTTTCGTTAATGCGATGCTGCGCAAGATGAGCGCCCAAACTCTTGATCAGTGGATGGAGCCTGTGGCGCAGATCAAGGATGACGTTGAACGGTTAGCGATCATTCATTCGCACCCAGAATGGATAGTTTCGGCTTACTTTGATCTACTTAAAAATTTCTCTGAAGTTGAATCTGCGCTTATCGCAAACAATATTCCAGCCTCGCCCACCCTAGTTTGGTGGCCGGGACGATCGTCGCGAGAAGAGCTAGTAGAGCTCGGGGGAGTTCCGACTGAGTTCTCGAAATATGGAATCAAATTTGATGGAATTCCTAATACCTTAGAGCCGGTGCGACGCAGAAGAGCGGGCGTACAGGATGAAGGCTCACAACTTGTTGCGCAGATTTTTGCCAACGTTGCTTCCTCTTCTCAACGTTGGCTGGACTTATGCGCTGGTCCGGGCGGAAAAGCAGCGCTCCTTTCATCTATTGCGCAAGAAAAAGGTCGAGAGTTCACGGCCAATGAAGTTAGTGAGCCAAGAGCAGAGTTGGTAAG
>Ga0208788_1001181_pt1 | contig 12768 bp, 14 predicted proteins | sample Wag4_2014_7_11_3_FD_187363 | JGI IMG/M metagenome (GOLD analysis project Ga0208788, IMG submission 187363) | Fresh water mixed with fracking chemicals microbial communities from Ohio, USA - Utica-2 Time Series FC 2014_7_11 (SPAdes) (version 2) ... | reverse complement strand
GGTTCAGGGCGTGCGCCCGGCCCTGGTTCCCGTACCCGAGCACGGCGATCGTCTTGCCGACGAGCGGCTCGATCGGAGCGTCGGCGCCCCGCAGGATGAGGCTCGGTGCAGGCGTCCGCTGGTTGGCGTCGGGCATCCCGCGAAGATAGCGGGGAAGCGCGGAAACTGCCCTTCGCCGGCGCCCGCGGCTCACCCTTCAATGAATCCCGCCCTGCAAGCCGATGACCCGTTGCCCCGAGCGCCTTCCGCGGGGCAGAAACGAGCCGCCACCATGTCCGTATCCCAAGAGCGACGCCAGCACGACCGATTCACCGTCGACCCGATGTACTCGTCGGTCGTCGTGAGTCCCATCCGCAAGCGCTCCTCCAAGCCGCTCGGGGCACGTGGCGCCGCGGCGCTCGCGCCCGCGGCCGGCGCCGATGCCGACGCCGCCACCCAGTCGAGCGAGGGGCATCTCTACGAAGTCTCCCTCGGCGGCATGCGATTCGAGCTCGATGAGCCTGTCCCGGCGGGCGCGCGATTCCGCGCGGAGATCAACCTCCCGGGTTGCGGGGCACCGATCACCGTCGACGCCCGCGTCGTGCGCGTCTACGACGAGGTCGATGATCCCGGTCCGCGCCGCATGGTCGCCGAGTTCGAGACCTTCGCGGCCGGTGCGCGCGCCATGCTCGAGCGGTACCTCGCGCAGAAGTGGCTCCGCAAGGCGCCGGTCGACGCCGTCGCTCAGGATGCCGGCGTCGCCGAGACCGAGCCCACGTGCGAGGTGATGATCGAGACCAACGACGCCTCGTCCAAGGGTTCCAAGAGGCGCAGGTCGGCCAGCGCCGCATAAAGCGGCCGCCGCACCGCCGCGACATCGCCTATTTCCGCCACGACGCCCCGGCCGGTCAGGCTGGGGCGGTCGCCTTCATGGGCCGCGAGCCGATCGGCCAGCGTCTCGAGCGGGGGATCCAGGAACACCACGAACGCGCGTCGGTCGCGACGCGCCTCGGCGAGTTGCGTCGCGGCGCCCGGCGCCGTCGGCGTGCCGCCGCCGAGGGCGACGATGTGCGGCGCCTCAAGCCCCAGCATCCGCTCCAAGGCCTTCGACTCCGCGGCGCGAAAGCCCGCCTCACCGGCGTTGGCGAATGCCTCGCGCACCGAGTTTGCGCCGAGCGCGTCGCGGGTGAGGTCGTCGAGGTCGACGAAGGGCGCGCCGCCGAACGCCGCGGCCAGCGCGCGGCCAAGCGTCGACTTCCCCGACGCCCGGAGGCCGATCAGCACGATGTGTCGGTCGAGTCGGGAAACGCCCATGCGCCCACGCTATCGGGGGCTGCCCATGCGAGGCACGAAAAAAGGACACGCGCGATCTCCAAGGGAGACCGCGCGTGCGGTGTTCGTGGGTGTCATCGGTTCGAACGGCGCGGTTCGGCGTTCGTCAGCTCGGTGCGGTTGCGGGGACTTCCCGAAGGAAGCACCGTTCGAACACGAATCCGACGGCGGACACGCGATGCGCTCCGACCAGCAGGCACCGAATCCGCGTCAGCGGGTGCGGAGCGAGCGGCCGAGGCGGCGCTTCGAATTGATGATCTTGCGGCCCTTGCGCGTGGACATGCGCTTGCGGAAACCGACCTTGCGAATCTTCTTGATGCGGCTGAGCTTGTGCGGATAGTGCATAAGGACCTCGAAAGCGAGTCGACGAGACTAACAGACCCGAGGCCGCTCCGCAACCCGCTCGGCGGGGAAGAATTCACGGGTTCTTCGAAGCATCCGTTGGCAACCGCCGATATCGCGTTAGATTTTCGTTGTTCGATGCTCGTCCTCCAGCCTCCGCGGCGTTCGCGGCGCCTGGAGAACCCGCTTCGAACGCGGCACAGGCGCGACTCGCGCCGTGCATGGGGGTCTTCTCGGTCGATTCGGCGGAACGCCGGGCCGTCCGGGCGCCCTGGACCACTGGAAGGTCGGCGCGTCACATGAACGAAGCAATCGGGCTCGACGTCATCGAACAACGAATCGGTTATCGGTTCACCGACCAGGGATACCTCTCCCAGGCGCTGATCCACGCCTCCATCGCGAGCACCCGCGTGGCGAGCAACGAGCGCCTCGAGTTCCTCGGCGACTCCATCCTGGGCGCCATCGTCTGCGAGTACCTCTACCGGCGCTTCCCGGTCGACCTCGAGGGTGAGCTCACCAAGATCAAGTCGAACGCCGTGAGCCGCCGGGTCTGCGCCGAGATCGCGGTCGAGCTCGGCCTGGCCGATGCGGTCCAGCTCGGCAAGGGCATGGGCGACCGCACGCTGCTTCCCCAGTCGCTGCTCGCGGCGCTCTTCGAGGCGGTGGTCGGTGCGATCTACCTCGACGGCGGCCTCGAGCCCGCCCGCGTCTTCGTCCTGCACTGCCTCGAGTCGCGCATCGAGGAGTCGACCAAGCTCGGGCACCAGCAGAACTTCAAGAGCGTGCTCCAGCAGTCGCTGCAGCGCAAGGACCTCGGCACGCCCGCCTACATCGTGCTCGACGAGAAGGGCCCCGACCACGCGAAGTGCTTCGAGATCTGCGTCGCGCTCGGCGAGCGCCGCTTCTCCGGCTGCTGGGGCATGAGCAAGAAGTCCGCCGAGCAGCTCGCCGCCCTCGAGGCGCTCGTCGAACTGGGCTTCGCCGAACGCAGCGCCAACGGCGAGGTTCGCCTCGTGCTCGCGGCCTGACCGCCGATTCGCGCGCGCAGCGCGGCGCCTCGCGACGCCGCCAACCGGATCTGCCTGGTCTCAGCCGAAGATCAGCCACGCGATCAGCGCGGCATCCGCCACCATCGCCAGCACGATCGCGCCCACCCAGAGCCACGCCGACTCGAGCGGGAGCCCGAGCTGCGGGAACTTCAGCGGCCGTGCCGCCGGGTGCGCGTCCGCGGAGAACCGCCCGTCGCCCGACCCGTGCCCACGCACGGCGACCGTCGAGGCCTCCACGTCGGGCTTGGGAATGATCGCGATCGTCGGCGCGGCGCTCTCGAGCGTCTCGCCGCGGCGGGCGCGGTCCTGCACCACCGCGAGGATCAGGTTCGCGTCGAATGTCCGGATTCCGAGCCGAGTGGCGAGCGCCAGCAGCTGCCGGCGGTCCTCATGGGCCAGCACCGCACCCTGCAGCGCGCGCTGCGTCTCGGTCGCGAGCCGCCACCGCGCGTCGTTCGGATCGAAGGTGCGCTCGCGCGCCGTCTCGCGCGCCAGCAGCATCTCGTGCGCCACCGCCCGGCGAAAGACCCGCTCCGCCCGTGCATCCGTGACCGGATGGGGCTGGCGATCGAGTCTCAGGCGACTGGAGGCGCGCATTCGCATCTTTCGAGTAGGGGCGAGTCTACGCCACCCCGCGCGAAAGGCGAGAAAAACCCGCACGGGAGGCGCATGTCGCCGCCCGCGCATCCCTCCCAGAGCGAAACAGTCCTCGGCAGCCGGGGTTCCAGCCGGCCGTCGGCATCCGCGGCCTCACTCGGCGCCGTGACGCACCAGCCGGCCCTCGACCAGGAACACCGTGTCCTCGGCGATCGCGGTCACGATGTCGGCCAGGCGCTCGACGCGCTGCGAGATCGACAGCAGCTCGATCGCCGCGCCCGACTTCTCGACGTCGTCGGTGATCCACTCGCGGGCCCACGCGATCACCTCGCGGTTGAGGTTGTCGACGTACACGTCCGCGCGGCGGATCTCGAGGCAGCGCTTGATGTCCTCGTTCGAGAAGGCGACCAGCACGTCGCGGATCATCGCGAGCGCCGCCTCGGCCATCTGCACCAGTGCCGGCGGGTAGCGGTACGTGCCCGACTCGACGAGCCGGATCACCCGCTTCGAGATGCCCTTGCACATGTCGGCGATGCGCTCGAGCTCGTTCGAGACCCGCATCGCCGTCAGGATCATGCGGAGGTCGCTCGCGACCGGGCTGCCCAGCGCCAGCAGGCGCATGCACTCGTTCTCGAGGTCGAGCTGCATCTGGTCGATCTCGGCGTCGCCCGAGCGGACCCTGCGCGCGAGGTCCACGTCGCCGTCGCGGATGACCTCGACCGCGTTCGCCACGCGCTGCTCGACGAGCGCCCCCAGCGCGAGCAGGTTGCGTCGGAGGTCGATGATGCGCGATTGCAGGTGGACTGGCATGCTGGATCTCCCCTCCGGGCTCAGCCGAAGCGGCCGGTGACGTAGTCCTCGGTCTGCTTGTTCTTCGGCTTGGTGAAGATGGTCTCTGTATTCCCCGCCTCGATGAGCCGTCCCTCGAAGAAGAAGGCGGTCTGGTCCGAGACGCGCGCCGCCTGCTGCATGTTGTGGGTCACGATCACGATCGTGTAGCGGTCGGCGAGGCCCTCGATGAGCTCCTCGATCGCGAGGGTCGACTTCGGGTCGAGCGCCGAGCAGGGCTCGTCCATGAGCAGCATCTCGGGTCCGACCGCGATGGCGCGCGCGATGCAGAGGCGCTGCTGCTGGCCGCCCGAGAGACCGAGCGCCGAGCTGTGCAGGCGGTCCTTGACCTCGTTCCAGATCGACGCCGAGCGGAGGCTCTGCTCCACCAGTTCGTCGAGCTCGGCCCGCGAGTAGGTCTTGTGGAGACGCGGTCCGAACGCGACGTTGTCGTAGATCGACTTCGGGAACGGATTCGGCTTCTGGAACACCATGCCCACGCGGCGCCGCAGGTCGACGACGTCGAGGGTCTTCTCCAGCAGGTCCTCGCCGTGGAGGTTGAGCGTGCCCTCGGCGCGGGCCGAGGGAATGGTGTCGTTCATGCGGTTGATCCACCGCAGGAAGGTGCTCTTGCCGCAGCCCGACGGACCGATGAAGGCCGTCACCTGCCGCGCGGGGATGTCGAGCTCGAGCCCCTTCAGCGCCTGGAACGATCCGTACCAGCTCGAGAACGCCCGCACCGTGATCGCCGTCTCGGTGCCCGCCGCGTGGGCGTCGCCATGACCGGCATGCGCGGGCTGGACGGCCGGAGGCTTGACGTGGTGTCCGTGCGCGGACGGGGGCGTGGAACTGGTCGACTCGGTCTGCATGGCATTGCTCGCTTCGGAACGATTCACTGAAGTGGCTTCTGCAGCTTCTGGCGGATGAACACGGCGACGCCGTTGAAGAGGAGTAGCACCGCGAGCTGGACGATGATCGCGCTGGCGGCGATCGCGTGGAAGTCGTCCTGCGGCCGGCCGGCCCAGTTGTAGATCTGGAGCGGCAGGATCGCGAAGTCGCTCATCAGGTTCTCGGGGGTGTTGAACACGAGGAGCAGGCCGCCGAGCACGAGCAGCGGCGCGCTCTCGCCGATCGCGCGGCTCATCGACAGGATCGCGCCGGTCATGATGCCGGGAATGGCGGCCGGGAGCGTGATGCCCCAGACCGTCTGCCACCGCGTCGCCCCGAGCGCGAAGGCGCCCGATCGCAGCGAGCCGGGGACCGCGCGCAGCGCCTCCTGCGTCGAGATGATCACGACCGGCAGGATCACGAGCATCAGCGTCAGGCCGCCCGCGAGCACGCTCGATCCGAAGGGCAGCCGCAGGAAGAGCAGGCTTTCCTCGTTGCCGAGCGTGATCGCCTCGTCGACGTTGGTGCCGAGCGCGCCGAACATGCGGGCGAACGCCGTCAGGCCGAGGATGCCGTACACGATCGACGGCACGCCCGCGAGGTTCATGATGTTGGTCTGCACGATCCGGGTGAACCGCGACTTCCTCGCGAACTCCTCCAGGAACACCGCGGTGCCCACGCCGAGCGGGAGCGCCACCAGTCCGCAGATCGAGCACACCCACACCGATCCCATCAGCGGCGCGAGGATGCCCGCCTCGGACGGCTTGCGCGACGCGAAGCTGGTGATGAACTTCCAGCTGAGCGTGTCCCAGCCCTGCCAGAAGATCGAGATCAGGAGCACCGCGAGCACGAGCATGGCGACGTTGGTCGCGAGCAGGCAGGTGACCAGGAAGGCGCGGTTGGCGAGCAGGCGTCCGGCGGCGGAGCGGGGGGCCGACATCAGTCGTACTCCTCGCGGAACCGCCGCAGGATGTACTGGCCGATCATGGTCAGCACGAAGGTCATCACGAAGAGCGTGGCCGCGACGGCGTAGCTCGACTTGTACTCGACGCCGAAGGCCGGCGCGTCGCCGAGGAAGATCTGCACCATGTACGCGGTCATGGTCTGCACCTCGGCGCTCGGGTTGGCGGTGATCTGCGCGATGCCGCCGGCGGCGAGCGCCACGATCATCGTCTCACCCACCGCGCGCGAGATCGCCAGCAGGAACGCCGCGACGATGCCCGAGAGCGCGGCAGGGACCACCACCTTCACCGACACGTCGAACCGCGTTCCGCCGAGGGCGAACGCACCGTCTCGGAGGCTCCTCGGCACGGCGCGCAGCGCGTCCTCCGACATCGAGCACACGATCGGGAGGATCATGATGCCGGTCGCGATGCCGGCGCTCATGGCGTTGTAGTTGCCGAAGGCGGGGCTGAGCTTGCTGAGCAGCGGCGTGATCACGGTGAGCGCGAAGAAGCCGTAGACGACGGTCGGCACGCCCGCCAGGATCTCGAGCGCGGGCTTGAGCGTGGCCCGCACGGTGGACGAGGCGTACTCGCTCAGGTAGATGGCCGAGATCAGGCCGATCGGAAGTGCGAACGACGCGGCGATCGCGGTGACCAGCAGCGTTCCCGAGACTAGCGGCCAGATGCCGAAGTGCTTCTCTGCGCCGAGCAGCGGGTTCCACTCGATGCTGCCGAAGAACTCGCCGACGGAGACTTCATCGAACTGGAAGAAGCCCCAGGTCTCGCGCGCGAGCACCACGATGATCGTGGTGGTGACCAGGATCGAGAAGCACGCCGCGACCGCGAGCGTGCCGACGATGATCCGCTCGCGCAGGACGCGGGCGGACACCGACTTGGGACGCCCCAGCCGGGTGGCATCGCGCGTCGCGGGATTGGAGGGCAGGGCGGTCACGTGGTGGATCCAGCGGAAGACGGGCAATCTACCCGACCCGTCCATCCGTCGAAGCCTCGCGACGCCGCGTGAAGTTCCTGCGAGCGTCGGTCGAGGTTCCCTGTCAAAGCAGGACGGCGACTTTCGCCGCCGTCCCGCGCGTGCTCGGTTGGAATCACTTGTAGACGTCGGCGAGCGCGCCGGCGACCGGCTTGCCCTCGGCATCGGAGAACTGGGTGCCGGTGCGGCGGTCGTCCCAGTTCTTGCCCACCTTGGCGTAGATCGCCTCGGGGAGCTTGACGTAGCCGACCTCGCCCACGAGCGCCGGGGCGTTCTTCAGGTAGAAGTCGACGAACGCATCGACCTCGGCGCGCTCGGCGCTCTTCTTGTTCACGTAGATGAACAGGGGGCGGCTGAACGGCGCGTAGGAACCGTTCTCGATGCTCTCGACGCTGACGGCCACGGCGCCCTTGCCGCCGTCGACGGCGATCGCCTTGACCTTGTCCTTGTTCTCGAAGTAGTAGGCGCAGCCGAAGAAGCCGATGGCGGACTCGTCACCCGACACGCCGCGCACCAGGACGTTGTCGTCCTCGGACACGCTCATGTCGCTGCGGATCGAGCCGTCCTTGCCGACGGTGACTTCCTTGAAGTAGTCGAAGGTGCCCGAGTCGGTGCCCGGCGAGTAGACCTTGATCGCCTTCTCCGGCCACGAGGGGTCGAGATCCTTCCAGGTCTTCACGCCGCCCGACGCCGAGTAAATCTTCTTGATCTGGTCGACGGTGAGCGAGGTGCACCAGGTGTTCTTCGGGTTGACCACGATGGTCAGGCCGTCGTAGGCGACCGGCAGCTCGACGAACTCGACGTCCGCCTTGCCAGCGCCTTCGGCCTCGGACTTCTTGATCGGGCGCGAGGCGTCCGCGATGTCGATCTCGCCGGAGCAGAAGCGCTTGAAGCCGCCGCCGGTGCCCGAGATGCCGACGGTCACGCGGACCTTCGAGGCGACCTTGTTGAACTCCTCGGCGATGGCCTCGGTGATCGGGTACACGGTCGAGGAGCCGTCGACCTTGATGGCTCCCTTGAGAGCCTTCATGTCGGGAGCCTTCATGTCGGGAGCCTTCATGTCGGGAGCCTTCGTGTCCTGGCTGGCCGCGGGCGCCGCGGCGAGGAGCATGGCGGAGGCGCCGGCGACGAGGCCCAGCGAGGCGAGCTTGGCGGCGAACGTGATGGTGGTCTTCATGGAGGGTGTCCTGGGTGGATCCTGAAGGGGTTCCTGAACGGTTTCCTTACAGAGCGGACTGGATTTTCGGCGTGTGTGAAGAACTCTTGACGCGCGGGAGGGTCGCCGTAGCCTGTCAAGATTGCGTAAAGATCAGGTTCAATGCGGGGGAAATCGGCGCATGGCAGGTGTTTAGCCAGCGGCGAGCGATTTGGTCCTGGCCTGCCCGCGCGGCAGCAGCAGGCTGAATCGGCTGCCCTGTGCGACCTGGCTGCTGACCTCGACCTGACCGCCGTGGATGGTCGCGATGTGCTTCACGATCGCGAGGCCGAGCCCGGTGCCGCCCTGGGTGCGGGCGCGCGCCTTATCGACCCGGTAGAAGCGCTCGAAGATGCGCGGGAGGTGCTTGGTCGCGATGCCGGGGCCCTGGTCCTGGACGGCGAATCGGACCAACTCGCCCTCGTCGCTGACCTCGATCAGGACCTCGGTGCGCTCGCCGGAGTACTTGATGGCGTTCGAGACGAGGTTGGCCAGCGCCTGCTCGGCCAGGGACCGGTTGGCAAGCACGATGGCGTCGCTCGTACCGCGGGTGACCACCTTGATCGACTTCGCGTTCGCGGCCGAGCCGAGGTCCTCGACCACCTGGCGGACGATCTCGCCCGCCGGCATCGGGAGCCGCGCCAGGCTCTGCTTCGCCTCCGGCTCCTCGAGGAAGGCGAGGGTCAGGATGTCCTCGACGATGCCCGAGAGCCGCACCGTGTTCCGGTGGACGATCTCGAGGAACTTGCGCATCCGCTCGGGATCCTCGACCCCGACCTGCAGCAGGGTCTCGACGTATCCCTTGATGTTGGTGATGGGGGTCCGCAGCTCGTGCGAGACGTTCGCGGCGAACTCGCTGCGCATCGACTCGAGGCGGCGCATGCGGGTCACGTCCACCAGGCTGATGACGAGCCCCGGCGGCTGCGATTCGGACTGCAGCGGCTCGCAGCAGACCTGTACCTCGATGGGCGCGTCGAGCTCGAGGTGGAGCTCGCCGTCGAAGCGGCCGCCTTTCTGCATGGCCGCGCCGACCGCCCGGTTGATCGCGGGCTGGCGGATCACTTCCTGCAGCAGCCGACCGCGCGCGGCGGGCTCATCGAAGCCGAGAAGCCGCTCCGCGGCCGGGTTCGCCGAGATCATGCGCTGCATGTGGTCGAGCGCGATCACCGCGATCGGAGTGGCCTGGAGCACGCGCTCGACATCGGCGAGCCGGTCGCTCACCCGCGTCTGCCGCTGGCGCTCGACGCGGATGCGCCGCATGCTGGCGCTGGCGACGGCGTCGAGCAAGGGAAAGCGCTCTTCCTCGTGAAGCGGCTCGTCGTCCGCGAGAAGGCGCTGCTCGAGGCGCACGCGGCTACGGCGGCGGATCAGCGAGCTGCCGATCCAGCCCGCGGCAAGCAGGCCTGCGAGACCCCATCCGACGGCGCCGAACGAGTCCGCGGAGGCCGCGAGGGTCGATTGGATTCCCAGGTTCATCATCTCTCTCTACGGTCCTTCACATACCTCGCCGACAGGCGCTGCCCGGCGAGGCGCGCGACGGTGTGCCCCCGGAGCGCACCCGCACGCGGCCGCGCCGGCGCGTCACCGCTCATTCCTCATCGAGGCTGCCCTCGGAGAACCGGTAGCCCACTCCCCGCACCGTCTCGACGCAATCCGCGAGCGCGCCGAGCTTTCGGCGCAGGGCGGTGATGTGCACATCGACGGTGCGGCTTGAAAGCACGGTGTTCTTGCCGTGCACCGAACTGATGATCTGGTCGCGCGTGCGCACGAATCCAGGGCGGCTCGCGAGGTAGTGCAGGATGCCGAACTCGGTGAGCGTCAGGTCGATCTTGCGACCCTCGCAGCCGACCTCGTGGCGGTCGAGATCGATCACGAGCCTGGCATCGAGCAGCACCAGGCGGTCGGTGGTCGGCGCCGGCTCGTCGGCGATGCCCGCGCGGCGGAGCACGTTCCGCAGGCGCGCCATGAGCACGCGCGGGCTGAACGGCTTCGTGACGTAGTCGTCCGCGCCGAGCTCGATGCCGGCGACGACGTCGGCCTCCTCGCCCTTGGCGGTGACCATCACGATGGGAATGTTCCGGGTGTCCTCGCCCTGCTTGAGCTTGCGGCAGACCTCGAGGCCGTCGAGGTCGGGAAGCATCAGGTCGAGCACGATCAGATCGGGCTTCTCGCGCTTGATCACATCGAGGGCGATGCGGCCGCTGTGGACCTTCCGGGCGCGCATGCCCGCCCGCTCGGCGTGGAACTCGATGAGCTCCGCGATCTCGGGCTCGTCCTCGACGATCAGGACCTGTGCCTTCGCATTCGACATGGGCGGGAAGATAAGGCTTGACCGTCGCAGGCTGTCAAGAAAAGGTGAAGACTGGGTTCAGACCTGCGGTCTTTCGTTGGGAACCGCGGTTTTCGCAGCGGCCTCGAGCACAGCCGACTCGGGCACCACGCTCGTGGCGCCCGTCACCTGCGGCAGCGAGTAGCGCACGCCGTCGTCGGCGAGCGCGCCGAGGATCGCGATCTCGACGGCCTCCCGCATCTGCACGGGAATGCCGTCGCTCTCGTCGGTGGTGCGCACGGTCGCGCGCGAGCGACGCGCGAGCGCATCCTGCAGCGCGCGGTGGCGCGCCGAGCCGCCCGCGATGCGGATGTCGGCGACGGGCGCGCCCAGTTCGGACTCGATGACCCGCATCGCTGCGTCGGCGATCGCGTCGACGACGGTCCTGCACGCGTCGTCTGCGGCGAGGAACTCGGTGCACGCGACCATCCGGGCAGCCTCGTCGCCGGTGCCGAGCGAACGCCGCGAAGCGCCCGGCGTCAGCGGGGGGGTGATCGCCTCCGAGATGCGCCGTGCGAGCGCGTGGTCGGCCGTCCCGCGGGAGGCTGCCGCGCCGTCCCGGTCGAACGGGGTGCCGAGCCGCGTGCGCGCGACGCGGTCGAGCAGGTGGTTGCACGCGCAGACGTCGAAGCCGCGGATCGCGCCGACGCCCTCCGCGCGAGGTGGCACGAGCGTCGCGTTGATGAAGCCGCCGAGGTTCATGATCAGCGTGGGTCCGGGTCCATCGGCGAACAGCACGAAGTCGGCGAGCGGTGTGATCGGGGCACCCTGGCCTCCGCTCGCGGCGTTGGCGCTGCGGAGGTCATAGCGCACGCGGCAGCCGAGCCGCACCGCGGTCGGCCACGGGTCGATCAGCTGCCAGGTGAGCGGCGGCGCATGGAAGACCGTCTGGCCGTGAAGCACCGCGAGGTCGGGCTGCACCCCGGCGTTCGAGCAGAGTTCGGCAAGGGCGTGCGCGTGCACGTCGCCGAACGCACGGGCGACGCGCGCGAACTCGCGCGCGGGGAGCGGCTCCTGCGCCGCGATGCGCCGGAGGTCGTCGGCGACCGCGCCCAGCGGCCAGGATCCGGTCGCCTCGACCCGCGCGCGCATGTGCAGCCCGCGACCGTGCACCGAGACCAGCGCCGCGTCGAGGTCGCCGTCGATGCTGGTGCCCGTCATCGTGCCCGCGACGAGCCTCGGGCGTTCTTCGGGGTGGCGCGTGCGATCGGGCATGCGGGCCATCGTCGCTCCGGGGTCACCGCTCCGCAAGCCGACTCCCACAGTGCGTTTCCCGTACCATCCCCGCCCCATGGTCAAGCGCATCCTCGTCACCGGCGGCGCCGGTTTCCTCGGTTCCCACCTCTGCGACCGCCTGGTCGCGATGGGTCACGACGTGATCTGCCTCGACAACCTGTTCACGAGCCAGAAGTCGAACATCGAGCACCTGCTCGACTGCAAGAACTTCGAGTTCATCCGCCACGACGTGACCGAGCCGATCATGCTGGAGGTCGACGAGATCTTCAACCTCGCCTGCCCGGCGGCTCCCGGCCACTACCAGTTCAACCCGATCAAGACCATGAAGACGAGCGTGCTGGGCGCGATGAACATGCTCGGCCTCGCCAAGCGCGTGCGCGCGAAGATCTTCCATGCGTCGACCAGCGAGGTCTACGGCGACCCCGATGTCCACCCGCAGCCCGAGAGCTACCGCGGCAACGTGAATCCCATCGGCCCCCGCGCCTGCTACGACGAGGGCAAGCGCGCCGCCGAGACCCTGTTCTTCGACTACCACCGCCAGAACAAGGTGAACATCCGCGTCGTGCGCATCTTCAACACCTACGGGCCGCGGATGCACCCCTACGACGGGCGCGTGGTGAGCAACTTCATCCGCCAGGCGCTTGCCGGCGAGCCGATCACCATCTACGGCGAGGGCACCCAGACCCGCTCGTTCTGCTACGTCGACGACCTGCTCGACGGCTTCATGTCGCTCATGAACGCGCCGGATGACCTCCCCGGGCCGGTGAACATCGGCAACCCGGGCGAGTTCACCATCCGCGAGCTCGCGGAGATGACGGTCGAGCTCTCGGGAAGCACGTCGCCGATCATCAAGGCGAAGCCGCTTCCCGCCGACGATCCGCTCCAGCGCAAGCCCGACATCACGTTGGCGCGCGCCCGACTCGGCTGGGAGCCGAAGGTGCCGCTGCGCGAGGGACTGGCCCGCACGATCGCCTACTTCAAGTCGATCGACATGTCACAGTTCCGGGCGCCGACGCCGAACTATTGATTCGACAGGATGTTGCATCGCGCGCCAACGT
>Ga0208788_1001180_pt1 | contig 12768 bp, 18 predicted proteins | sample Wag4_2014_7_11_3_FD_187363 | JGI IMG/M metagenome (GOLD analysis project Ga0208788, IMG submission 187363) | Fresh water mixed with fracking chemicals microbial communities from Ohio, USA - Utica-2 Time Series FC 2014_7_11 (SPAdes) (version 2) ... | reverse complement strand
GTTAGGCGCTACGATCCGAGAAAGTCTGCGGCCGTGGGACGTTTCATCACCGAAGCAGCGGACGATAACTTACTGAAAGCCTCGCGAGCGTAGCGAGCGCCTTCTTGCGATTTTCGTCCCCGTTTAGGGGGCGAAAATCGCCGCCCCCGAAGGGGGCGAGCGCATGCGGTGACGTTTGGGCATTGCCTTAGAGGTTCATGCATGGGACACTGTTAGAAACGAGGAGCCAGATGTGTTTTTGCTATGCAAAAACTCTGGCAAGGGCGGGGTCAGACCCCCCCTTTGAACCCCCCTCGAGAGGTGCGCGGATGCAGCAGACGGGCCGCCCGAAACTGAACGATGAACAGGCGCGCAGCCGCCAGTTCGCCGTTCGTTTCACGCAAGCGGAGGTCGCGGCTCTGGTGGAGCGCGCGACCGCCGCAGGCTTCCCGTCCGTGTCTGAATTTGTCCGCGCAGCGACGTTGAGCAAGGCGGCCCCTGCCCCGCGCGGCAAAGCCGGCGCAGGCGTGTTCAGCACCGACGATCGGCGTGCCCTGCTCAACATTGGCAACAACCTGAATCAGATCGCGCGCGTCAGCCATGGCGGCCGACCGCACTCGATGCTGATCGAATTACGCCGCGCCCTCGACCAGCTCGATACCGTGCTGGATCGCTATCTCCCGAAATGATCGCTGCAAGCGTCAGTCGGGGGCATAGCTTCAAGGGCGTGACCGACTATCTCGGCGGTGCCGGCACCGGCATTGATCGCGCCGAATGGACGGCGACGCACAATGTCGGCACCAACAACATCTACACCGCGTCGCGTGTCATGGCGGCCGATGCGATGGATGCGCGTCGCCGGCAACCGAAAGGCCCTGTATGGCATGGCCTGCTTTCATGGGATGAAAGCCGTTCGCCCGATCACGCAACCCAGGAGGCAGCGGCGCGCGGCATGCTCGAGGCAATGGGCCTCGGCAAAGCGCAGGCGATCCTTGTCGGTCATAACGACAACGGGAAGCACCATGTTCACATCGTCGTGAACCTGATCGATCCCGAGACGGGCCGCATCTATCTCGACCACACCAAGCCCGACGACCTCAAGCGCAACTGCCTGTCGAACGAGAAGCGCAAAATGCAGGCTTGGGCGCTCGAATATTGCCGCGAACACGGCATCGATGCGACGCCGAACCGCGAGCGCAATGCGGCCGCGCGCGAAGCGGCCAAGCAGGCCCGCGAACAAGGTATCGATGCCCCTCGCCCCGAGCTGCATGGACACAAGCGCCTATCCCGTCAGGAATGGGATCAGATGCGCACGGCGCTGCTCGATCGGCAGAAGGCCGAGCGCACTGACTTGTCGCAGCAGCACGGCGAAGCCTGGGCGCAGGTGAAGGCCGATCGCGCCGCGCGCCAGGCTATCGAGCGAGCTGCATGGCGCACAGAGCATCAATCGCAGAAGATGCGCGCTAAGGATGAAAACCGGGCTTTCTGGCGTGACACCTTCAAGCGCCAGAAGCTCGAGGAGGCGCAATCGTGGAAGTCGGTCGACCAGGCTCTACGATCCGAAATGCGATCCCGCTCGCTGCTCGGCCGAGCGGCCGCATTCATTGGCTTAGGGCCGTCGATCGCGGATGCCGAGGGCCGTGTCGCTATTGCCAAGATGCAGCATGCCGCCCTTATCGATCGCCATCTTGAACAGCGCAAAGGTGCGGCCGTTCAGCAGGGCAAGACGGTCTATGAGCGGACGAAGGCGGCGCTTGCCGATCGTGCCCGCGCCGAGGATGATCGCCGCCAGGCCATGGCCGATATGAAGGCGCAACAGGAACGCGAATGGCAGGAGCTGCGCGACCGTCAACAGGCCGAGCGTGACCAGGCCGGCTTAAAGACGTTGCCCCCCAAAACACGCGACCAGGACAACCGCCCCGGCGTCAGCAATCAGGAGGAGCTGCGACGCGAAGCCGAGACGGCGCGCGAACGGCTGAAGAATGATGCTGATCGGGATGCACGTCGTGAGCGGCGCGGCCGTTCCATGCGCGACACGCTACGCAACCCGCGCGATCGTGATGGGCGCGGACACGATCGCTAGCGCAGCTTCTCGGCAAGCAGATCGCGAAGGTAATCCGCAATCGTTATCCCCTCGCCTGCCACATGGATTTTAAGCTGGCGGTGTACGGCTTTTGGCAAGTCGAGCGTAATGCGGACGACCTCGCCCTTTTCAGGCTTTGGCCGTAGGTCACGCGCGCGCGGCTCCTCGCCGGCTTCGACAAAGGCCTGCGCTGAATCCTTGGGCTTGAGACGGAGGGGGACGGTCTTGCTCATGCGGCCACCTTTTCAATTTCTTTGATAAACGCCGCGATTTCCTGGGAGGCCTTGCCGGTCGGTTCGCGCTCGGTGACGGTTTCGCCGGTCGCGGCGCTTTCCGCAAAAATCACGCGCTGCGCGATTTCCGTTGAGAGAACCGGGAACGGCAACTCCTGCAACACGTCTTTTGCTGATTTACTGATTGCAGTATTTGCGGTTTTACGGTTCAGAATGAAAGCCGCCCTGAGGCTGGGCTTGTACGTCATGGCTTCTTGGATCAGCTCGACCGTCTCTTGCGCGGCCCATAGATCGTAGGGGCTAGGCTGGACGGGGATCAGTATGAAATCAGCCGCCATGATGACGGAGCGCGCCAGATCAGATGCGCGGGGCGGGCCGTCGATCACGACATGCGCATAGCCATGCGCGAGCTGGTCAATGTCGCGATGGATCGTCGGCTTGGCGAGCGCGGTCACAGTGAACGGCGGGGCGCTTTCGCGCTGTGAAGACCAGGACACGGCCGAGCCTTGTGGATCGGCGTCTAGTAGCATCGTGCGGCCCTTCTGCGCGAAGGCTGCGGCGAGGTGGACGGCAAGCGTCGTTTTGCCGACACCGCCTTTCTGGTTCAGAAGGGCAACAATCATGGACGCTCCGTAATGCAGTAAATCATGCGATACATAACGCAGTATCGCATGATTCTTGGTTAGCGCATAGGCTTCCGCTCATGGCGTTTTTTGCAGAAGCTCACGAAAGCAGCCGTGGGGTTCTTCAACTCGGGTTTGCCGGTGTCGCGCCACCAACCCGCCCACTCAGAGAGCAGGGCATAAATATCATATCCGGGGGCTACGAGCTTCGCGTCGTGGATCGCTTCCATGAGATCCATGCGCGGCATTTCGTCGTCGGCATCCTTCGGCTTTTCAGATGGCTTCATCGCAGAGCGATTCACGAACCGCACCATGTCATCCTGCATCGTGATGGCATAATCGGGGAAGTGGCTATGCTGCGCATCATGCTCGCAGACCTTCTTCACGAGCGATCGAAAAACCCGGTTCGGACTGCTCGACCCACATTTCTTTTGCAGTAGTTCCAGTCTGATCGCCCAATCATCCTGCATCCCGCAATGCTTGCGGGCCAACTCATACATGCGCCGCTCGAGCGGCTTGCGAAGCCTAAAATAATCGCGATGTATGGTGAGGACATTCTTGCTTACGACAGAACGATACACCCATTCGGAAAGGGTGATTTCAATGTCTTGCATCCGCCCGTCGAAACTCTTTTTCCTTATCTTAAATTCTTCGATCAAACCGAAACCGTGCGTCGTTTCTTCCGTGCCGGTCTTGATGTTTGTGATGATTGTAGTGCCCCGCAGCCGGGTAAGCGCGTCCTTCAGCAACCGATAGCCTTGGCCATCGGTTTGCCGGTTCGTGGCGACCAGTAGATCATAGGCTTGTAGGCGAACGGTACGGCTAGGCTCGCCGCCTTGGTTCATCTTCGCAATCAACTGCGAAATGCAGTAAATCAGTATATCCTTATCGTGAATTGTCGCGAGGCCGATCCCCGAAGGCACAATCTCGATCACCGCCTCATTGTGCTGGTAGCGACGTGTTCGCGTGTCCGGCTTTGTTGCAAGGGAGAAAACCGGATGCTCCATCGAGGCCATATCGTCCTTGGGGATGGCGTCCAGGATGTCGCAAATGAAGAGGTCTTGGTTGGGGTGGCGCACCGGCAGCAGGGGCGTGCGGTCTTCCGTCTCCATGATAGCAAGGGGGGCGTTTCGTGATTTCATATACGCTACGCTACTATCGTGATTTCATTGACGCAAGCGACGTTATCGTGATTTCACATACGCCCTTTCCATATCGTGATTTCGTTTACGCCCTGGCGGCTATCGTGATTTCATTTACGCAAGCCGCTTTATCGTGATTTCGTTTACGCCAGAGAGGGCTTTCGTCATTTCAGTGACGCTCCGGCGAGCATCGTCATTTCAATGACGCCCTGTGGATAACTAGCGGCCGCTATCGTGACTCTGGATTCACCGCTTTCGTGATACTGGATTCACCTTATCGTGATAGCGGATTCACGAGAGCTAGAAAAAAGCCGATATTATTCTTTAATAGCAATGCCTTGGCGATTTTCCAGAATCCCTTAACACTACTCATAACACATATATTTAACACTATAGCGCCGTATTGCAGTGCTTACTGCATTTTCCACTCTGAACTGTCTTGCAGATGCTAAGGCTAGAAAGAGGCGGCCTACGGCCGCCAAAATGACGCGCCTACCGGCGCGGCGTTGTTTGGTCCCTGTGCAATCCATTTTAGCGAAGTGCCTGGCCCCGCCAACGGCTTCGCCGTCCTCCACTTCGTTCCGGCCCTGCGGGTGACGGAGCCATTCACCTCACTAGGCATGGAGGCATCGGGACGGGGAACATCGTTTTGAATTTCGATTTGCCCTGCGGGCGGCATCGAACAGGGAACTGCATTGCATTTTAGGTAATTTTCACCGTGGTTTAGGCCTGATCGGCTAAGGATCAGGTATGGACGCCGGCCCTCCGCCAACTTTGAGCAAATGGGCGTGCATCTTCCACGCAAGCGGAAGGGCGCGTTACCTCGACATGTACCGCGTTTTTGCTGACGGGACTCTTGAGAACACCCCCTACGGCTCTATCAATCTCGACGCTCCCCTGGTGTTGCTACGGCCTGGGCATCCCGATTTGAACAGCACACGGCCGAGCGAGATCGCCCAGGCTTGCGGCATGTTTATGGAGAGTAGCTGCTACAAACTGCTGCGCATGGTCGAAGACGATATCAACGAGAAGGGGCTGTTTCAGGCCCACAATGCCATTTTCTACACAGCGGCCGAACTGGACAGCCGCTATGAGCCAGCAGCACTTTATAGCGCGCCCTATGGTGAGGCGCTTTCGTATCTGCGCCAACGGAGCATGCCGGCGATCGGCGCGACACCGGCACCAGCCTTCAACCGCACATGAAATGATGACGCCTGCGTGGTGAGTGATACCCCGTTGCCAACAGATATTTAGGCCTAGGATACTTTTTAAAATGGCCGAAAACCGCCATTTTAGGCTTTGCCCGACAGGGTATCACTCACCAATGGCATACAGGCGGTCAAAACCGCACCCAGGAGCGATTAAACGAGTCGTCAGGTGGTTTCCCCCGGCTAAGGAGCGGAAACCACCTCTACGGCCTCTAAATCGGCCTTGGGGGGTCATCCTGTATGGCGCTTATGGTTAGAGCTTTTCAGGCGGAAGATAGGGACGGCATTCGTTCATAAGGTCTTCACCTTCCTCCACCATGCTTTTGCCGAAATGGTAAATCTCTTCCATGTGGTCAAAATTGCACATTGCGCTCGATGCCATGATGATCGCGACATGGGCGAAATCGAAGGCTTCGACCCCCTCGCGTTCGAGTTTTTCCCAACAATCGGCTAAAGCGTCGGCAGCGCGGCGCGTTCCAGGACGTTTTGATTTTGCAACAACATAGTCAATGTGAGCGCGCCACCGCTCGAAATCTTGGTTCATGTGAAAAATTGTATCACAAAATGAAAGATTTATCACCATGGCTGATGGCAATAGCAGGGAAGACAAAATCAAAGAGCGATATGAATTACTGAAACTTGAAAACGATACTGCGCGACTTGTTCAGCAGGCTGACGTTGCCAAGGGGCCGGCCCTCCGGCCAAACGATGAATTTATTCGTCAGCACACCGGACAGGTGCAGACGGATAAGCAATTGCAGGAGCGCGCCGAGCAGGTCGTGGATCACAACACCAAGCAACGGCAGGCGGATCGCGTTGAGGATAAAGAGCTAGGCCGAGCAGGCCGCGACCAATCCCGAGGGCGGCCGCACAGCAACCGCGAAGCGTTACGCAACCAGGAGCGAGGCGAGGGGCGTAACACCGGATCAATGCGTGACAAACTGCGCAATCAGAACGACCGAGGCCAAGGACAAGGCCTCGACCCGAATAAGCGCGGCGGAATAACGCGCTAAGGCAAATTGCCGTGGACTTGTAACGGACTGCGATTATCCTCCCCCGTAGGGGGTATTACGTGGTCGATATTTCTCTTTTCCCGCGCGGTGATCCTAACCGTGGCGAGCGCAGCTATATCGCGCCTAGCGCCACCTGGTTAGCACCCGATCGTGTCGTTGAATCGCTGCATTGGCAGTACGAAGACGGCAAAATATTTCTCGGCGCCATCGGCGACACCTTGCTCGGCGTGCGCGACGATCGGCATCTCATAACTGTAGGCGCTTGCAATCGTAGCGGCGTCTGCTCGCAAACGGAGCGATTTTCTGCTCGGATTATCTGACAATGGGCGGAGCAGTCTGCTCACGCTAATTGCCAATGTGCTCGCCATCATCCGGCGCTGCTCGCAGTCATGGTCGCCTGCTCACATTATCTGCCAGCGGGAGTGGCGTCAGCGTGGCACCCGGATGGAGCCGTCCGCGATCCCTTCGGCGATATTTGAGAGCATGACGGCGTAGCGGTGCAGGCCGGGGAAGCGACCGGCGTTTCTCTCGATCTCTTCGCCGTATCCGGCATCGAGCAGCGCCTTGAAGTCCGGCATCACGTCGAACATGCCGCCGAGCAGATCGATATCGGAAGCACCGATCAGCAGCAGGGCATTCGCATGGGCGTCGAGGCGTTTCATCGTCTCCAGCATTTCGGTTTTGGTCATCGCACCCTTTCCGCTTGCGTGGTGTCATCGCCTATTATGCGCTGGCCCTGTTCGCGAAAACCTTCCTTTCTGACGATCCTGCCGGCGGGCCATGACCGCAACGCATTTCTGCGGCCCGCCGCGTGTCAAAACTGTTCTGGAAACCCGCTTCGCAAAAGCGTCTGCCGGCGACGGGTTTGGAGAACCCACTGGCAGGGAGTGTGAGCACGACGCCCCGTTTGCAAGCAGCGCCGGATGATGGCGAGCACACTGGCAGATAATTCGAGCACGAGGCCATGCGCCAGTGGCAGAAAGGGTGAGCAGAAAATCGCTCCGTTTGCGAGCAGACGCCGCTACGATTGCAAGCGCCTACACCTAGCCGTTCCCTGCCCTGATACGCGACAATCAGGTGAAAATCGCCGCTCTCATGCTTCATCGCCGCTAGGGCTGCCGCCCTGGCGGCTAAACAGGCGTGACCAGAAGCCGCGCTGGGACATCGGCTGAGGAGTAACGCGCGCGATAGCGAGGTTTTGCGCCATGGTGCGCCAGTGGTCCCGATCCTCACGGATAAGGGCTGCTTGGGTTTCTAGGGCGGCCATTTCTGCTTCCAGTCGATCCACTTGCGATGCGCGGGAGCGCAAGATGGCTAGTTCTGCATTGGCACCGGAAAGCTGCTCATGGAGGATTGTTACCTGTCCTTTCAGAGCTTCGAAATCCTCGGCATCTCGAACCTTTTTCGTATTCTTCGAGAAGGTTCGATTAGAACCCTTTGCGGTAGGTTCTACCCAGACCCAAAGGCGACCAGAATTGTCTCGCTCTCCCCTCATTTTACCCGCTTTATAGCGCGATCTCAGGGTATTTTGTGGAACGCTCAGGAGGTCTGATGCCTCTCGTAAGGTCATACGAACTTCGGTCATTTTAGAACCATGTTCGTATTGTTCGAGAAGGTCAATTTCGAACTATTCTCAAATGTCACCATCATCTGCGTTACGCAGCTTGTCGCCCAAGCTGCCCAGTAGTTTCGCCATCCCTTCACGTACCACCGGGTCAGGTTCCGTTTCCATTAGCGGCGGCGCATCGGGGGAGTCTGGTGGGTCTTTGCGGCGAGCGGCGCTATGGCGCTCGTTCTCGGCTACCGTGTCAGCGGCGTCTAACGGGTCTTTCCAGCGCCAATCAAAGCGAACGGCCACTACCGAGCGGCCCACCTTTTTAGGCGTCATGGTGACGTCCACCGTCCCGAAATCGTTGATTGCATCAAGCGCGGGATCGAGGACGCGCACTTTTAACGCCTGCCAGCGGTCATAGGACCGCTTATCATCTACACCGAGCAGGCCACGCAGATTGTCGATGCTCCACTGGGCATAGGGTTCGCGCTGGCGTTTGCGATCAGCCAGAAGGGCATAAAGGCGGCGGGCGTGAGGAGGGAGCCGGTGCGCCGCTGTCGTCTCGATCTTCACGAAATTGCCGGGGCTACGCAAAGCATGAACACCTGCGGGCGGGATCAGGATGCGGGCTTGTGATCCGCCTTCAGTGATGTGCCATTCGGCCACCAGTACCGCGCCCCATTCGTCGCCCCGGTGCTGCCCGCTTAGTTTTAGGCCGGTCATGCGGTCGAGACACTCACGAAGCCAGACATTATCCTGACGCGCATCCGGGCCGCGCAAACGAGCGGTAGGGATATTGAGCCAAACTGCGTTGGGTACGTTGGCTGGTGTCCGTTCCTCATCAAGGACCGCCGTAATCTCCCACAGGGCTGAGATCATTGCCGGGGTTAGTGGCTTTTCAGCACGCAGGGCTAAGGCAGCAGATGACACAGCGATTTGCTCCATAGGGATACGCTAATTGTCGCAATGTATCCTGTCAATGTATCCCCGAACCCTCCGGCGTGTATCCCCGAACCCTCCGGCGTGTATCCCCGAACCCTCCGGCGTGTATCCTTTTACCCTCCGGCGTGTACCTTTTTACCCTCCGGCGTGTATCCTTTTAGCCTACAGTGTCAGTGTCTAGTCTCAGAGTCTGGAACAGACACTGACACTGAGACTAGACACTGACGGCAGACACACACTGAAAATTGAGCGCCGCTGGTCGCGGCGCGCGTCATTGGAAGAACAAGCCGATGGGTAGCAGCCCGATCCAAACCGACGCCGACTACCGGGCGGCAGTTGATGAAATCCGCGCACTCTGGGATGCGGAAGCAGGCAGCGCAGATGAGGACCGTCTCGATGTGTTGGCAACACTGGTCGATGCGTATGAACGCCAGCATTGGCCTGCTTCACCTACGCCAAAGCAAGACTAGAGGCCGTAAATGGCTATCAGGGGATGTAAGAGGCGATTTCCGGCCCGTAGAGCATAGGGAGCCTCTGAGGGTAGGTCGCGAGTACCCAAGGGCTTGGCGGTGCCCTAACGGGCACCAGAGGGCAAATCAGGGGCGTTCGGTTTCGCGCAGATGGCAGGGCGGACATTCGCCCTCGCCAGCAGTGCCCCAGCTATCGAGCCAGCGGGCTACTTCCTCGCCGGTCAGGTGCAGCCCGGTTTCCCGATATTCGGCCCATGAGGCGAGGGCTTCGGCCTTGAAGCTCTCGCGGGCTTGCGTGCGGTCCACGATCAGATTTGCCCCGTCGCCACAAGCTGGCCGAGCAGGGTGTTTACACGGGTCTGCCACCCGGGGCCGCTGTCGCGCAGATGCTCCACCGTCTTTGCATCCAAGCGGATTTTTACCTCGACCTTGGGGTCTTCCGACTTGGGACGCCCACGCCGGGACGGCTTCATCCCGGCCATGAAGGCGGCATCCATCGGCGGGTTGTCGTCGTGAATTTCAGGGTCAAACTTGGCCATAATAGAACCTCGCTTCGTGCTTTTCTGCCGGACGCAGGCTGATAGCGCGGATCGCATCGTCATGAGAGCCCTCGGTGAACACCAGCACGTGCAGGCGATCACCGATCATGCCCAGGGCGACGAAGCGGACCTCTCCATAATCGAAGCGATCATCCTCGCGCTCAAACGCCGTGTCCCAATCGAACCGTTCCGCAGCCTGTAAGGATAGGCCATGCTTAGCGATATTGGCTTCATCCTTGGCCGGGTCGAACTCGATTTCCATGATATTTTGTACACCCATTAAATCGGGCGGACAACATTTTTTGTGCACCCATAAATTGCTGCCCTATTTCGCCTGCAACGGCACCCACTTGCCCTTGCAGGTCTGGGCTTTGGCGTCCCATCGTGCGGTGCATCCGTATAACTGGCGCTCGATCTTGGGTTCCTGCGCCCAGCGATAGGCGAGGGCCGCGGCGAAGATCAGGCCCAGCCCGATCATGGCGGCGGCGATCCATTCCTTCAGGCGATCCCACCAGACCCCGGCGCTGATCCGCTGAAGCTGTCCAGCGGCCCGGTGGAGGGCATCGACCCCTGCGCCTGACTGTGCGGTCCATTCGGCGCGCTGGCGGGCGTCCTGCTCGATCTGGCGGGACAGGGCGGCGACCTGCTGGGCAACCCCTTCGGCCCCGGCCTTTCGCATGGCGTCGAGCAGGGTGCGATAGTCCGCGCCGGGATCGGTGGGGGGCGGAGTGTCGAACTCGGCAGGGTCGAAGGGATCAGGCATCGGCGGGGCCACCCTTGAAGGTCCAGCCCTCGAACGCCTTGCGGTCCTGATCGCGGCTGATCCGGTCCAGCAGGTCAGTGAGGCGGGATTCCCATGTGGGGTCTTTCATGGCGGCATCGAGGAGCAGGCCGCCGAGGATGATCTTGCGGCGGGCATCGGCCTTGCGGTTCAGGGTGGCGGCGCGGGCTTCCAGTGCCTGCAACCGGGCCTTGGCCTGATCGACCCTGCGGCGGGCATTTTCGATAGCCTCTGGCGTTGGAGCGGCCATGGTCAATCCTTTCGCTGTGCGATATTGATAGCAGCGGACCCGACCGAACGAAAGAGAGGAAGGGCGCACTTATGCAAACTTGCGTTTGCGTGCGTCAGGGGATACCCCTGAACCCCAGCGGGCTATCGCCCGCGCCATGCTCCCGCATGGCAAAGGTAGGGCGCGGCGATGGCGAGCTTCCATCTTGCGGTGAAGACGATAGGCCGTTCCGCCGGTCGCAGCGCGACGGCGGCGGCGGCCTATCGTGCGGGCGTCGAAATCACGGACGAGCGCACCGGCCTCGTCCACGATTACACCCGCAAGCAGGGCGTCGAGCATAGCGCGCTTGTCGTGCCCGCCGACGCCCCGGCGTGGGCCAACGACCGTGCCGCGCTCTGGAACGCCGCCGAGCAGGCCGAGACGCGCAAGAACTCCACCGTCGCCCGCGAATATGAAATCGCGCTGCCTGCCGAGTTGTCGGCCGAGGCGCGGCGCGAGCTTGCGCTGGACCTCGCACGGGAGATCAGCGAGCGGCATGGGGTGGCGGTGGACGTGGCGATCCACGCACCAGGTCGCGAGGGCGACCAGCGCAACCACCATGCCCATCTGCTGACGACGACGCGGCGGATCGGCCCGGAAGGGCTGGGCGAGAAGACCCGCGAACTGGACCAGAAGACGAGCGGGGAGGTCGAGCGGTGGCGTGGCCGGTGGGCCGAGATGCAGAATGCGGCGCTGGAACGGGCGAACGTCCCGGAGCGGGTGGACCATCGCAGCCACCAGCGGCAGGGGATCGAGCAGGAGGCGACCGTGCATATGGGGCCGAGCGCGACGGCGATGGAACGCCGCGCTGAGCATCAGGCGATGCGGGAGGGGCGGGCCTATGAGCCGGTGACGATGGTGGGCCAGCACAACGCCGGCGTCATCGAGCGGCGGGGCCTGCGACAGTATATCGAGCGGGGGACCGAGTGGCTACGCGATGCGGGGCAGCGCATATCGGGCAGGCTGCATGCGTTCGCGGCCACCTTGAGCGGCGCGGTCGATCGCGATCGGCGCGATGCCGCCGATGCGCAGCGTCAGGAGCAGCTTGCCGCCGAGCGCGCGCGTGAGCAGGCACAGGAGCGCCAGCAGGCGCAGGAACGGGAGAAGGTGGCGGAGAAGTTCAGGACCATAGCCGGGCAGCGCGAGGCGGGCACCCATGGTTATGGCGACCATAACAGCGACTGGAAGGCTACTCCGGAGGCGCTCCGAAAGGCGGTGGACGCCTATAACGGGGCGAACCAGCATACCAAGGATCTCTACATCGAGCGGATCCAGCGCGAACCCCAGATGGCGCGGGCGGTGGGCCAGTTGCTCCACGAGCGCGAGCTGGTCCTGCAACGGGATCGGGGGATGAGCTTATGAGTGTGCCAGGTAAGCTGCCTGAGCAGAAGCGACCATTTCAGGACATCAGGCTATCGGCCTATGAGCTTTCGGTAGCCCTCAGGCGCGAATTTAAAGGTCATTTAATCCATCAACCTGATAAGGTGCTCAACGGAGCCGTTCATGCATGCTTTGATGATCCTTGCCGGAACCCTGATTCCGCTATTTGCTTCCTTGATTGTATCAGCGGAATGGGGAAGAGTTTGGAGGGCTGTATTCATCGGCACGTTTCTATCCCTGCTCTCTTTAGCGATCTTGATTTTCATCGAGCGCTACAATGAAGGCGGCCTCATTCTGATTGCCACGGTAGTGGGTCTGCCGTTTATTTTCGGATTTGCGTTTGTGGGCACTACGGTTGGCAGGATGATGCACAAGCCAAGAATATGATTGATCGGTTTAGCCGCCAGTCCGCTCTCCACCCCTCCTAGCTGTAGGCGCTTGCAATCGTAGCGGCGTCTGCTCGCAAACGGAGCGATTTTCTGCTCGGATTATCTGACAATGGGCGGAGCAGTCTGCTCACGCTAATTGCCAATGTGCTCGCCATCATCCGGCGCT
>Ga0208788_1001177_pt1 | contig 12779 bp, 12 predicted proteins | sample Wag4_2014_7_11_3_FD_187363 | JGI IMG/M metagenome (GOLD analysis project Ga0208788, IMG submission 187363) | Fresh water mixed with fracking chemicals microbial communities from Ohio, USA - Utica-2 Time Series FC 2014_7_11 (SPAdes) (version 2) ... | reverse complement strand
CAGTGGAAGTTGATCGGCAGGTACTGGAACTTCACCGCACGATGGGCAATGAATGATTGGGATTGGTGTACCCCAATACCGTTGGCGCGAAACGAGCCAATCTCGTAGTCGATAATTCCGAGCTGCTTTTCCTTTGCCTTCTGCCTCTAACTTCTTATTAATGGCAGCGATTGCATCGGTCTTGTTTAAACCATTTAATATTTCAGAGTTAACAAGTTCTCCATCGCCAGTTGTTGCGATACCAGTCTCATTTGGATCTTCTTCGCCTGTTTGAACAACAACACGAACAGGTAGCTTCATGGCCCGGGCAAAATCTAAATCGCGCTGATCATGTGCCGGAACAGCCATAATCGCGCCCGTTCCATAATCTGCCAAGACATAATCACTGGCCCAAATCGGCAATTTTTCGCCGTTTACAGGATTGATTGCATATCTATTAAGAAATACGCCACTCTTTGGACGATCTGTAGCAAGACGATCGATATCACTTGCGGCCTTAATTGTTTCCAAGTACTGAGCAAACTCTGCCTCAATGCCACTTCCTTGTGCCAGCTCTGCTGCTAATTCGCTATCAACTGCCACAACCATAAAGGTTGCTCCAAATAAAGTGTCAGGACGAGTTGTATAAATTGTTACTGGTTCACTTCGCCCTTCAATCTCAAATGAAACATTTGCACCAGTTGATCGACCGATCCAGTTGCGCTGCATCGTCAAGACCTTGTCAGGCCAGTGACCTTCAAGTTGTGCCATGTCATCTAGTAAGCGATCTGCGTAATCAGTGATTTTGAAATACCACTGGTTTAATTTCTTCTTGGTAACTGTCGAATCACATCGCTCGCAAAGACCAGCGACAACTTGCTCATTTGCTAAAACAGTTTGGCAGCCTGGACACCAGTTAACAGCAGAATCTTTACGGTATGCCAGCCCGCGTTCATAGAACTTTAGAAATAGCCATTGATTCCATTTGTAGTACTCGGGATCACATGTGTTGAAAACTCGATCCCAATCAAATGAACATGCATATCGACGCATCGATGCTTTTTGAACTTCAATGTTTTCATATGTCCAAATACGTGGATCTGAGTTTCGTTTGATTGCAGCATTTTCGGCTGGCAAACCAAATGCATCCCAGCCAATTGGGTGCATAACATTGAAGCCTTTTTGTGCCCAATAACGAGCGATTACATCGCCCAGTGCATAGGCCTCCGCATGGCCCATATGAAGATCTCCCGATGGGTACGGGAACATATCCAATACATACTTCTTTTCACGCTTATCATCGGCGCGACCAGATTTAAATGGTTGCAGTTGATCCCAAACGGGCAGCCACTTTTCCTGCACGTAGGCAAAGTCGTATGCCGCGTGCTCGCGCTCATCATTCACGTTGTTGTTCATATGTGGAGCTAAGGGGATTTGAACCCCTGACCCCCTGCATGCCATGCAGGTGCGCTACCAGCTGCGCTATAGCCCCAATTTTCGTGCGAGTGCAGACCTTACCGCATCTGCGCCTACGACTATTAAGCCGAGGTTGCACCACTTTCGACGCCATACACAGGTTCTGGAATAGATCCCGCGTTATGTTCAACCAGATTCCATTGACGAGGATTGCGTTCCAGGATGGACCACGAAGCATTTGAAAGCCCGCCGATTACACCCCAATGTGAAAGTGGGAGTTGTAATAAAGATCCGAGAATGCATCTGGCGGTACCACCATGTGTTGTAACTATCAAAAGTTGGTCTGTCTTATCCCCTAAAGCTTTTTGAATTGCACGGATTGCGCGCTCTGCCACTTCGCTGCGGCGCTCACCAATTGATCCTGCAGGATTATCTTCTCCATCAATCCAGCGAATAAAGTTTTCAAAATCTGCCGCACGGTTTTCCGCACCGGTTTTACCTTCCCACAATCCACCATTTGTTTCACGCAGATCTGGATCGATATCAACTGACAAGCCAGTTAAATCTGCAAGTGCTTGGGCGGTGTTTTTTGCTCGCCCTAAATCGCTAGAAATAATTGCCGTTGGGTTCATGCCAGCCAAAATTTGTGCGGCATGTTTTGCTTGAAAAATTCCGACATCGTTGAGTGCGATATCTGAATGACCTTGAAAACGGTTGACAACATTCCAATCTGTTTGACCATGTCGCCACAAAACAACTCTGTTAGCGGCCATTAACTGCAGCCTCCTTCACAGCCTCCAGCTCAATTGTCGGGCAGTCATTCCATAAACGATCAAGCATGTAGTACTTGCGAAGTTCGGCGCTTTGTACATGAACAACTAAATCTGAATAATCAAGCAAGATCCATTCAGCGCCATGTTCGCGTCGAATTGGCTTGTCCGCTGCTGCTGCAAGTTTGCGTTCAACCTCATCGGCGATTGCATCGACCTGTGCTTCATTTTGTCCGGTAACAATCAAAAAGACTTCGCTAAGAACCAACTGATCTGAAAGGTCCAGAGCAACAACATCTACTGCGATTTTATCGATGGCAGCATGTGCGGCAATCTGAGTGATTTCGTGGGTTCTTTTGCTAATTGTCATAGAGGTTATTCTCTCGTATAAATGAGGCGACCGATGCCGAAACATCTGCGCTCAAACCTTCGCGAATTGTGGTGGCTGCCACTGGCAACGCCCCAATATCTATTCCATCACCTTCGTAACCAGGACGTGCAATTACAACAAACTCAACCATTGTGCGCAATTGATCAATGTGATGCCATTGATCCAACTTGTCTGCTGCGTCTTGGCCGATGATCAAAACTATGGTGTCTTCAGGAAAGTTTTGCTTTACCGCCTCAACTGTATCTATTGCATAGCTTGGACCGGTTCTTAAAACTTCTATTGGATTAACTTGCACCTTGCGTGCAATATCTGGCGGCAAATCAGACAGTGCTAATTGGCACATGCTTCGCCGTTGTTGGGCAGAGGCTTGAGGGGACTGAGTTCGAAGTAATGGTTCACCTGCTGGTATGACCAATAACTGATCAACAATCTTTTTTTCGATTAGTTGGGTAATTACATGGAGATGACCCAGATGTATCGGATCAAATGTTCCACCGTAAATACCTACCCGCGACAAATTAGTCTCGGTCTAGGCGAAGTACTAAGTACAGAAGTACGCTAAAAACAACAAATGAAAACACGCCAAATGCCAAAGGTGAAGCTGGCAGTTCGCGCGTAATTTCGTTAGCAAGAGTCATCATGGTTGGAATACTACTACTTGCCCGCTAATAGCTCTTTAAATCGAGCTTCATCAATGACTGGTACGCCCAATTCTTGTGCTTTTGCTAACTTGGAACCTGGGTCAGAACCCACTAAAACATAATCTGTTTTCTTCGAAACCGCTGATGCGGCTTTACCGCCATGGCCCGTAATCGTTTCCGAAATTCCATCTCTGGTAAATGATTCCAATCCTCCGGTAACTACAAATGTTAAACCGGCCAGAGTTTGAGGAAGCGCCTCGGTTGGTTCATCCACCATGCGAACTCCTGCAGCTGTCCACTTCTGGATGATCTGGCGATGCCAATCAACTGAAAACCAATCAACGATTGATTCGGCGATGATCTGCCCGACACCATCGACGCCTGCAAGCTCATCGGTACTCGCCTTAGCTATTGCATCTATCGAGCCAAGCGCCGACGCTAATCCTTGAGCAGCTGTAGGACCAACATGTCGTATAGAAAGCGCAACCAATGTGCGCCACAGCGGTCTGGATTTTGCTTCATCCAGGGCTGCAAGTAATTTATCGACGTTAGCGGCGGCTGTTCCATCTTTTTTAGTGAAAAATTCAGATGAGGTTAATTTTGTCGCAGTTAAATCAAATAGATCTGATTCATCAGTAATTATCTTTGCCTCTAGCAATGCAGATGCTGCCTCGTAACCAAGTACATCAATATCTAGCGCCGCGCGTGAACCAATGTAATAAATTCGCTCGCGCAATTGTGCTGGGCAACTTTGAGTGTTGGGACACCTAATATCAACATCGCCTTTGCTGATGGCGCGAAGTTCAGAACCACAATCAGGACATTGCGTTGGCATCACAAAAGCTTTTTCTTTTCCAGTTCGCTTATCCAGTACTGGTCCGAGAACTTCAGGAATTACATCGCCAGCCTTACGGATAACAACGGTGTCGCCAATCAGTACACCTTTTCTTATAATTTCTTCAGCGTTGTGCAAGGTTGCATTGGTGATCGTCGAGCCAGCAACTTTCACCGGCTCCATGAAAGCAAATGGAGTTACTCGGCCGGTTCGACCAACACTTACTTTGATGTCCAACAGTTTTGTTGTTACCTCTTCTGGCGGATATTTAAAAGCTATCGCCCACTTAGGGGCCCTAGAAGTAAAGCCCAACTGTTGTTGCTGGGATATGGAATCAACTTTGATGACGACCCCATCAATTTCATGCTCAACATCATGGCGATGGTCTGCGTAGTATTGAATAAATTTTTCTACCTCTTTGCGGGTTCCACACACTTTGAACCTGTCACTTGTTGGTAGGCCAAGCTCTTTTAATGCACTGTATGCATCACTTTGTGAATCAAAGGTAATACCTTCTTTTGCACCGACTCCATGGACGACGACAGATAAGGGGCGAGAAGCGCTAACGCGAGGATCCTTTTGGCGCAGTGAACCCGCAGCGCCATTCCTAGGATTAGCAAATAATGCTTTACCAGACTCCTCTAGCGAATCATTGAGTTCATTAAAGGCTGCAATTGGAAAGAAAACCTCCCCACGAATCTCAATCAGGGTAGGAATCTTTTTGCCCTGCAAGGTGTGCGGTAAGTTTTTTATTGTTTTGACATTAAGGGTTACATCTTCCCCAGTTGTTCCATTGCCACGGGTTAAGCCTCTTACAAGCACGCCGTTTTCATAGGTTAAATTTATGGCTAACCCATCAACCTTAACCTCGCATAAATAATTTGGAGCAGATATGTCCTTTTCCACACGATCAAACCAGGTGGCTAACTCTTCTAAATCAAATACATTATCTAGGCTCATCATTTTTTCGATGTGATCTCGTTGCTCAAATTGCGTAGCAAATCCACCGCCCACATGCAATGTCGGAGAGTCAGCTTCTCGAAGTTCTGGATACTTATCTTCTAGCTTTTGTAGATCCTTTAGCAAAGTATCAAACTGTGCATCCGTAATTGTTGGTTGATCCAGCACATAATATTTAAATTGATGGTCCCGAATCTCATTGATCAACTCGGTCATCTGATGACGAGCATTATTTGTCATTCGGTCTCACAAATTGTTGCTGAACCAACTACGCGATCACCATCATAAATAACCATTGCTTGCCCAGTAGCCAGCCCCAACAATGGCTCATCCAATGTTGCAACGAGCAAAGTTCCATCAAAGAAATAGGTACAGGTTAGTGCTGCTCCATGTGCTCGAACCTGAACAAAGCCACGCTTTTCTTCACTTGTTACTGCAGGCCCACACCACACTGGGCGTTCTCCGCGCATAGTTGAAATTGCCAGATCTTCGCGCGCTCCCACTACAACGGTGTTGCTGACTGGCTCAATTTTTAAAACAAATCGAGGCGATCCATCTGCGGTAGGAACAGTTAGCCCAAGGCCTTTGCGCTGTCCGATTGTGTATGTATAGGCGCCGTTATGTTCACCGATTTTATTTCCATCTTGATCAACAATTGGTCCCACTTCACTGCCCAAACGGTCGCGCAGCCACCCTGCGTTATCTCCTGATGGAACAAAGCAAATGTCATGGCTATCAGGTTTTTGCGCAACAGCTAACCCGCGAGCTTCAGCCTCTAAACGAATATCAACCTTGGTCGTATCCCCCAACGGAAATATGGCACCCGCAATCTGTTCAACCGTCAATACAGATAAAACATAGGATTGATCCTTTGAATGATCGACAGCGCGATGCAATGTCTTTCCTGCATCTGTAATTTCAGTACGTGCGTAATGGCCAGTGACAACACCATCAAATCCCATAGCACGAGCGCGATCTAGGACTGCAGCAAACTTAATCTTCTCATTACAGCGAAGACATGGATTGGGAGTTCTCCCGGCTGAATATTCAGCTAAGAAATCTTCAACGACACCATCATGAAACTCTTCAGCCATATCCCAAATGTAAAAAGGGATTCCGATTACATCGGCTGCTCGACGAGCATCATGTGAATCTTCAATCGTGCAACAACCACGAGCACCTGAACGATACTTTTGCGGATTAGCTGCAAGAGCTAAGTGCACGCCAATTACTTCATGGCCAGCCTCTACTGCGCGAGCAGCTGCAACGGCAGAATCAACTCCACCACTCATCGCTGCAATTAGTTTCACTTGTTCGCCGCCCTTCCTCGACTAATTACATCGGGCAGTACTGACAAAACAAAATCGACATCTGCCTGCGTAGATGTTGCCCCAAAGGAAAAACGAAGTGATGATTGGGCGGTCTCTTCGGTGTGACCCATGGAAAGAAGCACATGACTTGCCTCATGTACTCCTGCACTACACGCTGATCCAGTTGATGCTGAAACATTTGCGCTATCTAGCAGTAAAAGCAAGGTGTCACTTTGAGTGCCTGGAAAAGTGATGTTGACTATTCCTGGAAGACGATCACTTGCTTCACCGTTAATGTAGGCATCTGGAATCAACTTTTTAACTCCGTCAATAAATGCATCGCGCAGGTTTTGGACTAAAGCTGAGTTATAGGCCTCTTGTGATGCCGCAGCGAAGGCAACAATGCTGGGAGCATTTAACGTACCGCTTCGAATTTCGCGCTCTTGTCCCCCACCATGTAGCAAGGCTGGAATTTCAAATGCTCGTCGCAAAATTAACGCACCGATTCCCAGTGGACCACCAACTTTATGAGCACTCAGAGACATCGCCGTAACGCCTGATTTTTTATAAGAGAGCGGAAGCTTTGTGAAACTTTGAACCGCATCCGTATGAACAGGAATTTCACCCGCTATTTCAACAATCTGATTGATTGGTTGTAAAACCCCGGTTTCATTATTTGAATGCATAATTGAAATAACCGAAATTTCATCTCCGCGAGTTGAGATGAGATCTTTTAGGGACTCCACATCAACAACACCATCTGTTGTCACAGGCACGCTAATAACTTCTGCGCCTTCATGCGTTTGTAGCCAATGAGCGGGATCTAGAATCGCGTGATGTTCTATTGAAGAAATTACAACTAAATTTTTGCCTTGCCGCTTGCCATTCCAAAAAAGTCCCTTGAGCGCAATGTTGTTTGCCTCAGTGCCTGATGCGGTAAAGATAACTTCAGAAGGCAGGCAATCTATTTTTTGAGCGATTACTTCGCGGGCATCTTCTAATGTTTTACGTGTTGCGCGACCATGGGTATGCAAGCTTGATGGATTGCCTAGTTGTTGCAATTGGGCAGACATGGCCGAAAAAGCGGCAGCCGACATTGGAGTTGTTGCGGCATGGTCTACGTAGATCGAAGGCACGGGCCTAAGTCTATGACTTGTGGGCTTTTACGCCTTCAGTTGCCTTCGGCAGTACAGCAAATAGATCGCCGACTACGCCAAAATCTGCAATTTCAAAGAGCGGTGCTTCGGGATCCTTGTTAACGACAATGATTGTCTTACTGGTCTGCATACCCGCGCGGTGTTGAATCGCACCAGAGATTCCATTTGCAACATAGAGCTGTGGGCTAACGGACTTGCCGGTTTGGCCAACTTGATATGAATGTGGGTACCAACCCGCATCAGTTGCGGCCCGAGATGCTCCGACCGCTGCGCCAAGTGAATCTGCAAAGTTTTCAACCGCTGAAAAATCACCGTTTGTTCCACGCCCACCAGAAACAACAATGTTTGCCTCTGTTAGTTCTGGGCGTCCACCTTGAACAGGAGGTTGAGTCGATGTGACTGTTGCCTTCTTGGATGAATCTGCAACAACAAGTGAGAGAGTTTCAACAGCAGGTGTTGATTCTGTTGTATTTGCATCCACAGAATTTGGACGAACAGTAATGATCGGTGTGCCATGTGAAACCTTGGAATGAACAGTTGTAGATCCACCAAAAACCAATTGTGTTGCTGTGATATCTGCTGAAACATCTACCGCATCAGTGATGATGCCAGAACCCGACTTAACCGCTGTGCGGGCTGCAACCTCTTTACCAAATGCATGAGATGCGATCAAAACTGCAGCTGGTGATTGGGCGGCAATAACTTGTGCCAAAACATCTGCAACAGCCGCAACACCGTTTGTTGTAAATGAATCTGATTCGACGACAACAATCTTTGATAGTGGGCCGCGATTAATCCCTGCTGCATATGCTGCGCCTTGACCAGCAGGTGCCAAAACAACTGCAGTGACATCGCCAATTCGTGCGCCAAGTGTTGCTAATTCAGCGTTAGTTTTTGTTGGCTTTGCACCGATAAAATCAGCCAGAATCAATACATTGCTCATATCAACTTCTTTTCTGCTAGGAATGCCACTAGTTGATCTCCTGCTGTTCCATCATCTACAACTTTAATTCCGGCTGCGCGAGCAGGTCGTGGAGTTGAATCTGCAACTACTGACCAGGCAGCTTCTGCCGAAACTCCAACCGCAGCTAGATCACGGTTTTCAATTGTCTTTTTCTTCGCAGCCATGATTCCCTTAAATGATGGGTAGCGAGGCTCATTAATTTTTTCAACAACTGAAATAACACAAGGGAAGTTCGCGTGCATTTCATCAACGCCCGCTTCGGTGACCCGAGTGATCGAAACTTTGCTTGCTGCCGGATCTACTTCTACCTTTGATGCAAAGGTAAGTTGGGCAGCATTTAAACGTTCAGCCAACATCGCAGGCACAACGCTCATGCGAGCATCAGTTGATTCGGTGCCGCAAATAACTAGATCGAAGCCACCCTTTTCAATAACTGCAGCTAGTACAGCTGAAGTTGCGAGCGCATCTGCTCCAGCCAACTTAGGATCACTCACCAAGATTGCGTCATTAACTCCCATGGACAGAGCTTTGCGAACTGCTTCAGTTGCCCGCTCTGGTCCCATCGAAATTACCGTGATGGTGTTACTTCCACCCTCTTCATTTCCGCCATGTGCTTCGGCGATACGCAGTGCTTCTTCGACGGCGTACTCATCGAGATCGTTGAGGACGGCATCAACATTTTCACGGTCGAGAATTCCATTGACCATCTTCTTTTCGGCCCATGAGTCTGGGACCTGCTTTACGCACACGGCAATCTTCATGAGCCAAATGTTACTGGTCAGTAACCCTAAAAACCACCCGAAATTGAGATTTCATTCCAGGTTTGCCAACTTGTAACCTCAACTTCTACTTAATGCCTGAGAAATACCTCAATCTACAGACATGAGTAAGCAGCTAAGGGTTGTTATCGTGACTGAATCCTTTCTCCCTCAAATCAATGGAGTAACAAACTCGGTTCTTAGAGTGTTGGAGTATTTGAGAAGTCAGGGCCACGAAGCTTTAGTGATCGCTCCTGAAAGTGCTGGTGGAGTTAGCGAGTACGCAGGTTTTCGAGTTAAGCGTGTTCCAAGTGTTGAAGTTAAAGGCATGCTTCCTGTGGGTTTTCCTCAAAAAACATTAGAGCCTCTTATTGATGGATTTTCTCCAGATGTAGTTCACCTAGCCTCACCATTTTTCCTTGGATACTACGCAGCTCGTGTTGCACAAAGACTTGGTATTCCTACTCTTTCAATTTATCAAACAGATATTGCTGGATTTGCTCGCCACTATGGATTAACAATCGCTCACGACTCACTTAAAAAATGGGTGGCAAAGATTCATACCCGCACAACACGAACACTTGCTCCTTCTAATTGGTCATGCGATGACCTCAAAAATTCAGGTGTTGACAATGTATATCTATGGCAACGCGGAGTTGATGGGGTTAAGTTTTCTCCAGCCAAGCGCGATATTAATTTGCGCTGTGAACTTTTGGGAGATCGTCCAGATAGAAAACTAGTTGGTTACGTTGGACGTTTGGCAAATGAAAAGCGAATTGATGATCTAGCAACTCTTGATAAGCGCGACGATGTTCAATTAGTAATTGTTGGCGATGGCCCTGCTCGCATGAGGTTAGAGCGCGAATTGCCTAATGCAAAGTTTGTTGGATACCAAGGCGGAGAAGACCTTGCTCGGTATTACGCCTCATTAGATATCTTTGTACACACAGGCAAGCATGAAACTTTCTGCCAATCTATTCAAGAAGCCTTGGCTTCGGGAGTGCCAGTTATTGCACCAAATTCGGGTGGGCCAACAGATTTGGTCAAGCATGGTTGGACAGGATTTTTGGTTGATACTTCAAATTCATACTCACTCAACCACAGCGTGAATCAGATTCTTTACTCATCAGAACATCGCCTAATGAGCGAGCGAGCTCGAGACTCCGTTATTCATCGCACGTGGGAACTTGTAAACAGCCAGCTTATTGAGCATTACCGAGAATTAGCAATCAACAATGCAGCTATAAGAAGTGAGCAAGTGGCATGAGAATCGTACATATTGCCAATTTCTACGGGCCAAAATCTGGTGGCATTAGAACAACACTGCATGAACTTGGTTCGGGATATATCGCGCGTGGCCATGAATTTACCTACATCGTGCCTGGCAACGGATTTTTCTGCGAAGAAACTTTGTATGGAAAGAAAATAACTGTTCCTTCAATTGTTCTTCCTTTTAGTGGTGGGTACAGAATTATTCGTAACAATCGGGACATTAAGAAGCTGTTAATTACGCTAAAGCCAGATGCTCTTGAAGTTTCAGATCGTTTCACTTTATCCAAAGTTGGACTATGGGCAAAAAATAGAGGGATCCACACTGTTGTATTTAGTCACGAAACACTATCGGGCCTGATTAAGTCATTTTTCAAGGTAGATTTGAAGGCTTTCGTGAACTGGCATAACACACGGCTGGCTAGTCGATTTCACAATGTAATTGCAACAACCGAGTTCGCTTCCAAAGAGTTCCGCGAGATTGAAACAAAGAATCTTTCACATGTTCCACTAGGTGTTGATTTGCAAAACTTTTCACCATACCGCCGAAATGAAGAGCTCAGAACAGAACTGTTAAAAGGCGCAGATGTTTTGCTGTTGCACTGCGGTCGTATGTCTAAGGAAAAGAATCCTCAAAATTCAATTTTAGCTCTGCAGCAACTTCTAGATTCAGGCGTCAACGCTCGCTTGGTCTATGTTGGCATGGGCCCAATGTTCAAGAAGTTAAAGGCGCTTTCGAAAGATTTGCCGGTTACTTTCATGGGCTACATCGTTGATCGCAATATTTTGGCAGAAATAATTGCTAGTGCAGATGTTTCAATTGCCCCAGGTCCGATCGAAACATTTTGCCTGGCCGCACTTGAGTCTCTGGCATCTGGCACCCCCGTTGTTGCTTCTAAAACCAGTGCGGTTGGAGAATTCTTGCTTCTAGATTCTCCTGAACCAGTAGGTGCGGTTGCCGACAACAATCCGAAGGCCTTTGCCCAAGCCATTAAGACTGTTCTTGCCTACCGCGCAGCAGATAAGGCATTCCGATTCGCTGCCAACATCAGGCTGAAAACTACCCCTGGAGTTCAACATTAATGATGATGCTTCGATTGCACGGAGCAGGCCGTGAAGTAAGTGCCAATCACAAGAGGCTAAGAGCGGCTTAAAAAATGGAGAGAGTTGCGACCTTTGCGATTTTAGGAGATAGCGCGGCTTCTGGTGTTGGTGACAGCGATGCAAACGGAGTAACTCGTGGGTGGGGCTACTACTTAGCAAAACACTTTCAAGATCCACTCATTTATGTAAATCTTTCTAGGCCAGGTGCTCAATCGGGTGAAGTTCTGGAAGTTCAATTGCCAAAAGCTTTGGCACATAACCCCGATATCGTGGCGGTAATTGTTGGCGGAAATGACGCCTTAAGAAATGGCTTTAGCCCCGATAGATTGCATCAAAACTTAAGAAAAACTATTGCACAACTTAAAGAAATCGGGTCAGAGGTTCTACTTCTTCAACTTCATGATCCTACAAAGATTGTCCCGCTACCCCGGTTGCTGGGACGCGTCTTGCGACGACGCATTAACGCTGTAAACACAGTTACTCATTCATTGGCCCGCGAATTTAATGCCCAAATCCTTGCGACACGGTCGATCGATAACATTTATGACCGCCACGTCTGGCACATAGATCGAATGCATCCCAGCAAGTATGGGCATCAATTGATGGCACAACACTTTAGAGAGTTACTGGTCAACAAAAATTGGAATATTGCACCCATTGCATTTGAAGAAACACCGGTAAAGTCCAAAAAGGATTCAGTGAAGTGGATGTTGCGAAATGGAACCCCTTGGTTTTTCAAGAGGTCATTTGACCTGTTTCCAGCTGCGCTCATCTTGATGACTATGGAGCTCTTTAAGATTATCTTTTCAATTGGGCGACAGGAGCCTGCCACCATGTACTACCCAGAGTTCTCGCCACAATCTCAATCCGATTTACAGCAAGTCAACGAAGCTCGCGTTTCTTAAAGTCCGAATTAACTCTTGAAGGTCACCGAAACAGTTGCGGTAACTGTCTTTTCAATAGTTGTCGTGTCATAAGCGCCGTAATCGGCGGTCATTGTTGAATCTGGGGTTGTGATCTGAATTGGACCGGCTTTTACATTAACAAGCGCTCCGATATCTCCCCCAACAGCCTTGGTAAGTGCCTCGGCGCGAACCTTCGCATCCTTCATAGCTTCAGCCATCAGCTGAGGGCGAAGTTCTGGAAGATTTGAAATGTAGTACTGAGGTCCATAGTTGTTGGCGTTAATTCCAGTTGCAAGCAATGATCCAATTCCTTGGCTTAA
>Ga0208788_1001176_pt1 | contig 12790 bp, 14 predicted proteins | sample Wag4_2014_7_11_3_FD_187363 | JGI IMG/M metagenome (GOLD analysis project Ga0208788, IMG submission 187363) | Fresh water mixed with fracking chemicals microbial communities from Ohio, USA - Utica-2 Time Series FC 2014_7_11 (SPAdes) (version 2) ... | reverse complement strand
CTTCTGTAGGTACGAAAAAGGGGATGCTTAGGCATCCCCTTTTTCATGTCCGCATATCCCGTTTCAGATGCGTAGCCCGGATGCAATCCGGGGCAGCACCAAGACGGTCAAATCAAAGCACATTGGGCTCGATCTCCAGCCCGACAGCGAAGCACTCGAACACATCGGCCTGGATACGCTGCGCCAGCTGCAGCAGTTGCGCCCCCGTGGCCTTGCCATAATTGACCAGCACAAGCGCCTGCAAACGATGCACGCCGGCGTCGCCCTCGCGAAAGCCCTTCCACCCTGCCCGCTCGATCAACCAGCCAGCCGCCAGTTTGACCAGACCATCACCCGCCGGATAACTGACCAGATCAGCATGCTCGGCGCGAATGCGCTCGGCCAGCTCGAACGACACCAGTGGATTCTTGAAGAAACTGCCAGCGTTACCCAGCTCGGCAGGATCTGGCAGTTTTTCGCTGCGAATGGCGCAGATGGCCTGGCTGACGTCGCTGGCGGTCGGCGCTTCCACGCCCATCTCGGCGAGACGCTGGCGCACCGGGCCGTAGTCAAGACGCAGCGCAGCCAGACGGCTCAAGTGGAAACGCACACGCAGGATCAGCCAGCGCCCGGCTTCGCGCTTGAACAGGCTGTCGCGGTAAGCGAAAGCGCATTCCTCCAGGCCGAAGTCTCGTAATTCGCCGCTGTGCCGATCCAGGGCGGTCAGGCCGGCGAACAGATCCTTGATCTCCACGCCATAGGCGCCGATGTTCTGCATCGGCGCGGCACCGACGGTGCCGGGGATCAGGCTGAGGTTTTCCAGACCATTGAGCCCCTGCGCCAGGCTCCATTGCACGAACGGATGCCAGGGCTCGCCAGCTTCGGCTTCCACCAGTATCCGCTCACCGTCGTCTTCGAGGATGCGAATGCCACGGCTGGCCATGCGCAGCACCAGTGCCTCGATATCGCGGGTCAGCAACAGGTTGCTGCCACCACCGATCACCAGCAGCGGCAAGCCCTGCTGCTCAGCCAGACGCAGTGCCTCGCGCACCTCGACGTCGTTGTGGGCTTCGGCGAATAGCCGGGCGCGCACGTCGACGCCAAAGCTGTTGAAGGCCTTGAGCGACACATGACGTTGCAGATTCAGGCTCACAGGCGCCCCTTGATTTCCACCAGCAACGCATCACTGGCCTGCTCGATCAGGTCCAGCACCTGCTCGAAGCCATCCTCGCCGCCGTAGTAAGGGTCGGGAACCTCGTCCAGCGCCAGCTCATATCGGCGCAAATAGAGATCGAGGTCGGCGCGGGCATCAGTCGGGCGCAGCGCCTTGAGATTACGCAGATTGCTCTGATCCATGGCCAGAATCAGGTCGAAGCGCTGAAAGTCGGCAGCCTCGACCTGGCGCGCACGCTGCGCCGACAGATCATAACCACGGCGCAACGCGGCCTGACGGGTGCGACTGTCCGGCGCCTTGCCGACGTGCCAATCACCAGTGCCGGCGGAATCCACCTGTACGCGATCATCCAGCCCTGCCGCACGCAGCTTGTGGCGCAGCACGCCCTCGGCCGTGGGCGAGCGGCAGATGTTGCCCAGGCACACGAACAGAACCTTCATCAGGCCCCCAGCAGGTGACGTACCCGCTCCAGGTCTTCGGCGGTATCCACGCCAGCCGCCGGTGCCTCCAGCGCATCGGCAACATGGATACGCACGCCGTTGTACAGCGCGCGCAGTTGCTCCAGGCATTCGGTGTCTTCCAGCCAGCACGGCCCCCAGGCGACGAAGTCATGCAGGAAACCGGCTCGGTAGGCGTAGATGCCGATATGACGGCGATAAGGCACGCCGGTCGGCAGCACGTCGCGGCTCTGGGCGAAGGCATCGCGCGCCCAGGCCAACGGTGCGCGGCTGAAGGTCAGGGCCAGGCCGTTCTTGTCGGTGACCACCTTGACCACATTGGGGTTGAACAGCGCGGTGACGTCCTCAATGGGCTCGGCCAGGGTGGCGATGCCCGCCTGCGGATTGGCCGCCAGATTAGCCGCCACCTGATCAATGATCGCAGGCGGAATCAGCGGCTCATCGCCCTGCACGTTGACCACGATGGCATCGGCCGGCAAGCCAAGCTGGGTGGCCACTTCAGCCAGGCGATCGGTGCCGGAGTTGTGATCCTCGCGGGTCAGCAGCACCTCGGCGCCAAAGGCCTGGCAGGCCTCGACGATGCGCGCGTCGTCGGTGGCGACCACCACGCGGCTGGCCGAGCTTTTCTTTGCCTGCTCCCAGACATGCTGCACCATGGGCTTGCCAGCAATGTCCTGCAGCGGCTTGCCAGGCAGGCGGGTGGAGGCGTAGCGGGCGGGAATGACGACGGTGAAGGCTGCGCTCATTTACTTGTCCAGACGCTCGTCAGTGGTCAGGGTGCGCGCTTCGCTTTCCAGCATCACCGGAATGCCATCGCGGATCGGGTAGGCCACGCCAGCGCCCTTGCTGATCAGTTCGGTCTTGTCTTCGGAGAGCTGCAGCGGGCCCTTGCAGATCGGGCAGGCGAGAATATCGAGCAGTTTAAGATCCATGGTGGAATCCTTTCTGGGGCTATTAGGACCCCGGTATGAGGCGGGCCAGCGCGCCATCCAGCCAGTCGACGAACGCCTGCGTGGGCACGGCATCGACGGCCAGGTACCACCAGTCGACGGCGGCGAAGGCCCGGCATTTCACCGCATCCTTCTCCGTCATCAGCAGGGGCAACGGCGGCACGAAAGCGAACTGCGCGGCGCTGTACTGGGCATGGTCGGCGAAGGGATGCGGAACCGGACGCCAGTTTAGCGCTTCGAGGGTATTGAAGAAACGTTGCGGGTTGCCGATGCCGGCCACTGCATGCACCGCCTGGCCGGGTGGGAAGTGCTCGAGGCCGACGCGCTCACCACTGGCAACGTTGACCAGCGCGGTTGGCTGCAGGCGAAAGGCATAGCCCTCGGCACTATCGGCTTCGGCGCCGTTGAACAACACGGCATCCACCTCGGCCAGACGCTCGACTGGCTCGCGCAACGGCCCGGCGGGCAGGCAACGCCCATTGCCCAGACCACGGGCGGCGTCGATCAGTACCAGCTCCAGATCACGCGCCAACCGGTAGTGCTGCAGGCCGTCGTCGCAGAGGATCAGATCCAGTGGTTCTTCGGCCAGCAGCGCACGCACGGCGCGGCTGCGGTCTGGATCGATCATCAAGGGCACGCCCGTACGCTGGACGATCAGCAGCGGCTCGTCACCGGCCTGCGTCGCCGCCTGCTCGCCGCGCACGCGCCAGGGCAGACTCGGCGGCGTGGCGCCATAGCCACGACTGACCACACCGACCTTGAGGCCACGGGCGCGACAATGTTCGATGAGAAAGAGGATCAGCGGCGTTTTGCCGGTGCCGCCGACGGTGATATTGCCCACCACCAGCACCGGCACCGGGGCGCGGTAGATAGCGCCCTCGCCCGCCAGGAAGCGCGCGCGCTTGCCCTGCACCACGCGACGGTACAGCCACTCCAGCGGGCGCAGCAGCGCCAGCGCCGGATGACCGCGGTACCAGGCCTCGAGCAGGTGATCGGCAGCGCTCACTCAGGGCGTTTCCTGTGCTTCCACCGTGGTGATGCGCAAATGCGCGAAGCCCAGCTTGCCGGCGGCGTCCATGGCGGTGATCACCGCCTGGTGCGGGGCCTTGCCATCGGCGCTGATGATCAGCGGCAGGCTGTTGTCGCCGTCGGACTCTTTCTGCAAGGCAGCCATAAGACTGCTCAGGTTGCTTTCCAGCAGCGCCTTGCCATTGAGCGAAAACGCACCGTCGGCAGCGATCAACACTTCCAGCTGCTTCAGCTCGGTCTGCTCCGGCGGCGTGCCGCTGGCGGCCTCCGGCAGGTCGACCTTGAGCTGGGTCTCGCGGGTGAAGGTAGTGGTGACCACGAAGAACAGCAACAGGATGAACACCACGTCGATCAACGAGGCCAGGTTGATCTCGACGTTCTCCCGCGGTTTACGCCGGAATTTCACGCCTTGCCCTCGCCCAGGTCGACATCGCGATCACCCTGCACCATCTCCACCAGCTTGATCGCTTCCTGCTCCATGCCCACCACCAACTCGTCGACGCGGCGCTGCAGGTAGCGGTGGAAAAACAGCGCTGGGATCGCCACCATCAGGCCGGCTGCCGTGGTGATCAGCGCCTTGGCGATACCGCTGGCGAGCATGGAGGCGTTAGCCATGCCCGAGCCCATGAAGGAGCTGAAGATTTCAATCATGCCCAGCACGGTGCCAAGCAGGCCCAGCAGCGGCGCGATGCCGGCAATGGTGCCGAGCGCATTGAGGTAACGCTCCAGCTCGTGGATGACGCGCGCGGCAGCCTCCTCGATGCACTCCTTCATGATTTCGCGACCATGCTTGGAGTTGGCCAGGCCGGCAGCGAGTATCTGCCCCAGCGGCGAATGCTCGCGCAGCTCCTTGAGCTTCTGGTTGTTGAGTTTCTTGTCCTTGATCCAGCGCCACACCTGGGCCAGCAGATTGGCCGGGGTGACGCGGGCGGGCCGCAGGGTCCACAGGCGCTCGGCAACGATACCGGCAGCAGCGATGGAACAGAGAATGATCGGCAGCATCATCCAGCCGCCAGCTTTGACCAGTTCCCACACGGTAGAGAATCCCCCTCGAAAAAGTGGCGCCACTCTAGCATAGGGCGCCGCCGTTCTCATTTTTCCCGCCAGAAACGTGGCTCGCTTCGCAACCCTCGCGCCGTGCCATGTTGCCCCAGGCGAATATGCAGGGCACCGTGCAACGCCGTGTCATGCACCTCGACACCCGCAGCGCGATAGCGTGCAAGCACCTGCGGGTGAGGATGGCCGAAGGCGTTGTGGCGACTGCGGGTGATCAGCACATGCTGCGCTGCGACGGCATCGATGAACGCCTGGCTGGATGACGTGCGGCTGCCGTGGTGGGGAGCCAGTAGCCACTGCGAGGCCAGGGGCAAGTCAGCCTGCATCAGCGCCCGCTCGGCCTGTACGTCGATATCGCCGGTCAACAGCAGGCGTTCGCCCGCCGCCTCTATCTGTAGTACACAAGACAACTGGTTACCGGAGCCGCCCCGTTGCCACTGCCACAGCCTGAAGGTCACCTCGTTCCATTGCCAGCTCTGCCCTGACGCGCATGCTTCGGCGCCGAGGGCATCGGCCAGCCTTTGCGGCTCACCGCTGACAACCCTCGAGACCGGCATCCCGGCCTTGATCGCGGCCGCACCACCGGCATGATCGTTATCGGCATGGCTGAGCAGCAGCAGATCGAGACGTCGCACGTTCAGCGCGCGCAACGAAGGCAGGACGATACGCTCACCGGTATCGAAATCGCCGAAACGCGGCCCGGCATCGTAAAGCAGTGCGTGCTCCCGGGTACGCACCAGCACGGCCAGCCCCTGCCCGACATCCAGCACCCAGATGTCGGCACGCCCGTCGTCCAACTGCGGCGCCGGCAGAAACAATGCCGGCAATAGCAACGCGATGCCGGGCCAGCGCAAGGGCACACCAGCCGGCAGCAAAAGCAGCAACGCGCCAGCCGCAGCCAATAGCCAGGCCCACAGCGGCAGATTGCTGGGTAGCCAGGCCGGTAGCCAGGCAGCAATGGCGCCGAGCAGTTCGAACAACAGGTGCAATGCACCACCGGCCAGCCACAGCACGCCTTCACCCAGCCACGGGACAGGCAACAGCAAAGTCCCCAACAACGCCAGAGGCACGACCAGCATGCCGACCCAGGGCACGGCGATCAGATTGGCCAGTGGCCCGCTACTGCTCACCGGCAGACCGAGGATCAGCATCATCGGCAACAGGCCGATGGCCATGGTCCACTGTGCGCGCGTCAGGCCACGCCACCACCCCCAGAGGCCGAGACGACCAGCGAATACCAGCACCAGAATCGCCACTGCCGAAAACGACAACCAGAACCCCGGCTGCAAGGACGCCAGTGGTTCCAGCAGCAGAACCACGATCAAGGCCAGCAGCAGCGGCCACCAGGCACCCAGATGGCGAAAAAGCATACGCCATAGCAGCACCAGCGCGACCATCACGCAGGCTCGGCGCACCGGCACCTCGAAACCGGCCAGAAAACCGTAGAGCAAGGCTCCACTCAGGGCTAAGGCACAAGCACAGGGCAGCCAGGGCAGGCGCCTGGGCCAGGCACCGAGCTTCGCCAGCAGTGCCACCAGGCCATAGAGAAACCCGGCCAGCAGCGCGATGTGCTGCCCCGAGATAACCATCAGATGCACCGTTCCGGTGTGCTGAAGCAGGCGCCAGTCTGTTGTGCTCAGACCCGAACCATCGCCCAGAACCAGCGCCGCAATGGCGCCCTGCCGCTCAAAGGCCGGCACAGCCAGCAATTGCTGACGCAGGCTGTCACGCCAACTGCCCAATCCTGTCGCGGATGACAGGCGCTCACCTGACTTGATCGTACCCGTAGCGCCGATCCGCTGCGCCAACAACCAGGCCTCGTAGTCGAAACGCTGCGGATTGACCAGACCGTGCGGGCGCTTGAGATTGACCGCCAGCCGCCAGCGCTCGCCGCCTTGCACCGTCGGCCCGCCATACCAGGCCACGCGCAGCCTTTGCGGCAACTCGGCACGTCGCGAGTGGGCCTCCTCCAGCAAAAAGCGCACGACACCCTCGGAGACTTCGGGTAAGCCCACCACCCGCCCCTCCAGCCATAGGGTACGACCATCGAGTTGTGCAGCGAGGCGATCATCCAGCGCCGATTGCGCCGAACTGCACGCCCAGGCCAGCCCGAGCAGAAAGAAACCCAGCGGATAAAGGCGCGATAGCAACAGTGCCAGGCCGGCACAGGCTGCAATCGCTAACAGCCAGCCTGGCGGCAAAGCCGGCAAAAAACGCAGCGTGAGCAAGCCCAGGGCCAGCGCCAACATCCCTGTTCGCATCCATCCTCCCTGCTCATCGAGCTACGGCGGGCGCGTCCGACGCTCACCTCCGGTCACAATATGGAAACGCCGCTCATGCGCAAAGCATGCATAATAGCGGCGCTTTTGCCTGCTCAGAGACTCTTCATGCCGCGTCGCTTATTCAAACGCTACATGCCCGACCCCGACAGCATCAAGACTAACAAGTCCCTGCGTTTTCTCGGCAAGCTGATTCACGATCCCAACCTGTGGCATCTCAATCGTCACTCGGTAGCGCGCGGCATGGCCATCGGACTGTTCTGGGCGATGATCCCAATGCCGATGCAGATGCTGGCCGCCGCCGCCGTCGCCATTCCGCTGCGCGCCAACCTGCCGATCTCCATCGGTCTGGTCTGGCTGACCAACCCCATCACCATGCCGGCTGTTTTCTATTGCACCTACAAACTGGGCGCGTGGATCATGCAGACGCCGCCGGTGCGCATGCCGCAAACCCTGAGTCTGGAATGGATCGCGGCCGAGGCGGCAGTGCTGTGGAAACCACTGTACCTGGGCTCCTTCGTCGCGGGAATCATCCTCGCGGCACTGGGCTACGTCCTGACCATGCTCTACTGGCGCTGGTGGGTCCAGCGCAGCTGGCGCAAGCGCCAGGAAAAGCTTCACCAACAACGTCACTGAAAAAAAGCCGTCGAAATCGACGGCTTTTTTATGCTTACTCGTAACGTAGCGCTTCGGCTGGCTGTACTTGCGCCGCCCGCCAGGATGGGTAGAGCGTGGCGAGGAAGCTCAGAATCAATGCCGCCGAACAGATCAGCACCACATCCAGCCACTGCAGGTCCGATGGCAGGCTGCTGATGAAGTACACGTCGGAGCTCAGCACCTGCTGTCCGGCGAAGGATTCCAGCCAGGCCACCAGTGCACTGACATTCAGCGCCGCAAGCACGCCGAATACCGTGCCGATCAGGGTGCCGACGAGGCCGATCACCGAGCCCTGCACCATGAAGATGGCCATGATCTGACGTGGTGTGGCGCCCAGCGTACGCAGGATGGCGATATCGCCGCCCTTGTCGGCGACCACCATGATCAGCGTGGCGATGATATTGAAGGCTGCCACCGCGACGATCAGCAAGAGCAGCAGACCGATCATGGTCTTCTCCATCTTCATCGCGCTGAACAGGCTGCCCTGGGTGTGGGTCCAGTCGTCGGCGCGATACCCTGCGCCCAGTTCGGCGACCAGCGCCTTGGATACCTGCGGCGCCTGGTAAAGATCCTTCAGCGCCAGACGAATGCCCGGCACAGTGCCCTCCGGCAGGCGCTGCATCGCTGCCGCATCGGCGACGTTGATCAGCGCCAGCGAGCTGTCCAACTCGGCGCCGACCTTGAATACCGCTGCCACGTTCAGCCGCTGCATGCGCGGGGTGACGCCACCAGGTGCACTGCTCAGCTCGGGAATGATCAGGGTCAGCTTGTCGCCCACCTGCAGGCCGAAGCGGCGCGCGGTGATGTCACCGATCACCACGCCGAACTCACCCGGCTGCAGATTGTTCAGACTGCCCTGACGGATGTGCTCGGGCAGGATCGATACCTTGCCCTCCTCCACTGGGTCGATGCCGTGGATCCGGATCGGCTGCATCAGCCCGCGATGCGAGAGCATGCCCTCCAGCTCGGCATAAGGCGCCGCGGCCTGTACCTGCGGATTGGCCATGGCCTTGTCCGCCAGGGCGCGCCAGTCGGCGACCGGCTCGGCGCCGTAGAGCATGGCGTGCGGCACCATGCCGAGAATGCGCGAGCTCATTTCCTTCTGGAAACCGTTCATTACCGACAGCACCACGATCATCGCCAGCACACCAAGCGCCAGGCCGATCATCGAAGTCAGCGAAATGAAGGAGATGAAATGGTTGCGGCGCTTGGCCCGTGTGTAGCGAGCGCCGATAAAGATACTCAGCGGACGAAACATCAGAGGGTCACCAGCTTGCCGTCCTGCAGGCTGAGCACGCGATCCATCTGGCGGGCCAGCTGCATGTCGTGGGTCACCACCAGGAACGCGGTGTTGGAGTCGCGGCTGAGTTCGCGCATCAGCTCCTGAATGCCTTCAGCGGTGTGCTGGTCGAGGTTACCGGTGGGCTCATCGAGCAGCACCAGCCCTGGGCGGTTGACCAGGGCACGGGCAATGGCCACGCGCTGACGCTCACCACCGGACAGTTCAGCCGGTTTGTGGTGCAGGCGATGGCCCAGGCCGACTCGCTCCAGCAGAGCGGTCGCACGCTGGCGCGCTTCGGCAATCGGCGTCTTGCCGATCAGCAGCGGCATGCAGGCATTTTCCAGCGCGGTAAATTCGGCCAGCAGATGATGAAACTGATAAACGAAGCCCAGTGCACGGTTGCGCAACAGGCCACGGGCGGTTTCGCTCAGCGCCGACAGTTGCTCGCCGGCCAGCCACACGCTGCCTGCACTGGGCGTATCCAGGCCGCCGAGCATGTTCAGCAGGGTGCTCTTGCCGGAACCGGAGCTGCCGACGATGGCCACACGTTCACCGGGGAAGAGTTCCAGCTCGAGGCCATCGAGCACCACCACCGACTCGGGACCCTCGTCGTAACGCTTGCTCAGGTTGCGACAACTGAGCACGGCATTGTGCTGTTTCATGGCGTTCTGGTTCATGGACTCACTCATAGCGCAGGGCCTCGGCCGGCTGGGTACGCGCAGCACGCCAGGCTGGATACAGGGTGGCGAAGAAGCTCAGCAGCAACGCCGCGGTACAGACCATGACCACGTCGGCGCTCTGCAGTTGCGAGGGCAGGTAATCGATGAAGTAGACATCGGCATTGAGAAACTTGATGCCCAGCAGACGCTCGATGCCGGCGATCAGGCTGCTGACGTTGAGCGCTGCGAGAATCCCCAGCACGGCGCCGATCAAGGTGCCGACCACACCGATCACCGTGCCCTGTACCATGAAGATGGCCATGATCTGCCGCGGCGTGGCGCCGAGGGTGCGCAGGATGGCGATGTCGCCCTTCTTGTCGGTCACCACCATCACCAGGGTGGAAATGATATTGAACGCGGCCACCGCGACGATCAGCAGCAGGAGCAGACCGATCATGGTCTTCTCCATGCGAATGGCCTGGTAAAGGTTGCCGTGGGTACGGGTCCAGTCGCGGGCATAGAAATCGCCGTCGAGAGTCTGGGCGATCTCCCAGGCACTGCGCGGTGCCTGGAACAGATCATCGAACTTCAGGCGCAAGCCCTGCACCTGATCCGGCTTCCAGCGCTGCAGGCGCGCCAGGTCACTGATGTTGGCCAGAGCCAGTGCACCATCGATCTCGCCAGCACCGACGTGGAAGATGCCGGTCACGGTAAAGCGCTTCAGACGCGGGAACATGCCGGCGGGTGTTACCGTGACTTCAGGCGCGACGAAGGTGACCTTGTCACCCAGCTTCAGGCCCAGCTTGGCCGCCGCCTTGTCGCCGATGACCATGGCGAAATCGCCAGGCTGCAGGCTGTCGAGACTGCCCTGCTGGAAGAAACCGTCGATGATCGACACCTTGCGTTCCTGCTCAGGATCGATGGCATTGATCAGCACCTTCTGCACCTTGCCGTCGTGTGTCAGCAGGCCCTGCATCTGAGTGAAGGGTGCCAGCGCCTCGACGCGCGGATGGCGCTCGACCTGTCGCGCCAATGCCGGCCAGTCGCTGACCGGGGTCGGCGATTCGACCGTGGCGTGAGGAATCATCCCCAGCACCCGAGTGCGCATTTCATGGTCGAAACCATTCATCACCGACAGCACCAGGATCATTACCATCACCCCGAGGGTGAGGCCGAGCATGGACGTCAGGGAAATGAAGGAGACGAAGTGGTTGCGACGCTTGGCCCGCGTGTAGCGCGTACCGATGAATACGAACAGAGGTCTGAACATGTCGGAGAGATTCGGGAAAAGAAAAAACGTCCTTGTGGCAGGGCCAGGTCAGCAGCCTTACACTCAGAAGCAACTCAAAGCCTGCTGCGTATCGGGCATGCTGCGTTAAAGACACTTGGAAAGTCGCTTATGACCAGCGCGCTTCAGTGTGGCCCCGAAGGGGCGAGCGAAGCGAGCAATGCTCGTTTACCATTCGTAACCGAGGCTTGTTCGACGACACTTGCCTGGCACGCATCCAGTTCGCGAGACTTTCAACAGGGTCTTCGACCACCACCGCTTTCATGGGTTCGCCATGTCGACTAACGATGTAGATGATCGCCGCGAATACTATCGTATCGACGATACGATCGCACTGGAATTCAGCCTGCTGTCGGGGGCCGAGGCCCATGCCAGCGACGCGCTCCACGATCCATCGCCGCTGTTCAACCTGCTCAGCGACCTGCACCTGATGGACTTCGAATCCCAGCATCTGCTGCGCCATATCACTGAGCGCGACCGTACCCTGGCCAACTACCTGAAGGTGATCAACAAACGCATCGACCTGCTCGGCCAGGCTGTGGCGCAAAGCCTGCTACGGGACATCGGTGCACCACGCCAGGTATCGCTGTCCGAAGGCGGTATCAGCTTCAATAACGCCCAGCCCGTGGCGCCGGGCAGCCATCTGGCGATCAAGATGGTGCTTATGCCACAAGCACTCGGCCTCCTGCTGCGTGGTCAGGTGGTGCACTGCAGCCAACGCGCGGACGGCCAATTCGAGATCGGCACCGAGTTCGAAGCGTTGACCGACGCACAGCGCCAGTTACTGGCTCGGCATATCCTGCAGAAGCAGGCTCTGGAGCGTCGCCAAGCCCGCGAATGACACTCGCCAAGGAACCGCCATGTATCGTCTCGCACTGCTTCTCACCCTACTCGCCCCTACTGCTCTGTTGGCCGACACCCTGACCATTCCCCTGGGCAGCCAGGGTGCCGATCTCGACGCCAGCAACCTGCCGCATAGAGGCCAGTCCAAGCGTGCGGTACTGGAGCGTTTCGGCCTGGCCGATGAAGAGCACAAGCCCGTCGGCCAGCCGCCGATCACACGCTGGGACTACCGCGAATTCAGCGTCTATTTCGAATACGATCACGTGATCAACAGCGTGCGCCATCACCAGCCACGTCACCTCGACACCGCCAAGGAGTAACAGTGACTCTCATCTACGGCCATCGCGGCGCCAAGGGCGAAGCCCCGGAAAATACCCTGGCCAGTTTCCAGCGCTGCCTGGAACACGGCGTCGACCGCTGCGAGCTGGATCTGCATCTGTCGCGCGACGGCGAACTGATGGTGATCCACGACCCGACGCTCAAGCGCACCACCGGTCTGCGCGGCAAGGTGGTCGAACACGACGCCGCCGAGCTGATCAAATACGATGCACGCAAGGGCGGCCCAGGCTGGGTGCGCCCCTGCCCCATTCCGCGCTTGGAAGAATTGTTCCAGCAGTGCAAGTTCGAGCATTGGCAGCTGGAGGTGAAAAGCGCCTCGAAAGTGCGCGCCGCGCGCACCGTGCTGGCCATCTCGGAGCTGGTCGAGCGCTTCGGCCTGCGTGAGCAGATCACCATCACCTCCAGCTCGCGGGAGGTACTCAAGGCCGCGCGCGAACTGACCCCGCAGTTGCAGCTCGGTCTGGTTGCCGAGTACGCCTGGCTCGACCCACTGAAAGTAGCGGCGCATTACGACTGCCACCTGCTGGCGCTGAACTGGACGCTGTGCACCCCGGAGCGCCTGCTCAAGGCGCAGAAGCAAGGACTGCACGTGTCGGTCTGGACGGTCAACGAGCCGGCGCTGATGCGCCGCCTGGCCGACTTCGGTGTCGACAGCATCATCACCGACTTCCCCGGCATCGCGGTGCAGACGCTGCGCGGCTGAGCCTTAGCGCCCTCCCCCCCCGGCCCCTCTCCCGCAAGCGGGAGAGGCGAGCAAGCCAGAACAGCCCGGGCTACGAACACAATGCAGCCAGCAC
>Ga0208788_1001171_pt1 | contig 12804 bp, 5 predicted proteins | sample Wag4_2014_7_11_3_FD_187363 | JGI IMG/M metagenome (GOLD analysis project Ga0208788, IMG submission 187363) | Fresh water mixed with fracking chemicals microbial communities from Ohio, USA - Utica-2 Time Series FC 2014_7_11 (SPAdes) (version 2) ... | reverse complement strand
CCTCGGCAATGTCTTGCTCCCGGCTTCGCTCGCACCCCTCTCGGGGCACTGAACTCGCCAAGAATATTCTTCAAGCGAGCTCGCTACAAGCTACTGGCTTATCAAGCTATCCAGTTGTCAAGGTTCAGCTGGCGGAATCGGCTTGCGTCGTCCGTCGATTCATCCAAGTTAACCCGGGGTTGTGATGCTGTCAAGGTCCGATGAATGGTTTGTCGAGAATTCGCGGGGCGTCGGTCATGTCGTTCGAAGTTCTACAGATAATGCGCGCACCCGCGCGGGTTGACGCCCGTTCCGATCTCCGTGTAGCATGCCAAATCTATATTGGCCACATACTGTTCTTGAGCGAGAGCAAGTTAGGCAGGCGTCCTCCAGGCCCCCTGGAGGGAGCTTGCCCCTCTCGCTTCTTCATGCGAGCGACCGAATCAAAGGTGGTGTCAATGCCTCAGGTAGTCGGTGAAAGGGTGAACGTTTATCCCGGTTCCCCTTCCATCTCCAACCAGCTCCCGGACCTGATCGAGATCCAGAAGAGGTCTTTCGAGTGGTTCCTTGCCGAGGGGTTGAAGGAAGAGTTGCTTTCCTTCTCCCCCATCGTGGATTACAGCAACCGGCTCGAGTTGCACTTCCTGCCGGGCTACAAGCTCGGTGAGCCGAAGTATAGCGTCGAGGAGTGCCGTGCGCGAGATGCCACTTACTCCAAGCCTCTCCGGATCCCCGTTCGCTTGATCACCAAGGAGACTGGTGAGGTCAAGGAGCAGGAGATCTTCATCGGCGAACTGCCAGTCATGACGGACTACGGCACGTTCATCATCAACGGTGCCGAGCGCGTCATCGTTTCCCAGATTGTCCGGTCGCCTGGCGTTTACTTCAAGCGCGAGACAGATCCTTCGGGCAAGAAAACGTATTCTGCGACCGTCATCCCCAACCGCGGCGCCTGGCTCAAGTTCGAGACTGACGTCAACGACCTCATTTACGTGAGAATCGACAAGACGCGCAAGTTGCTGGCGAGCGTTCTGCTCCGTGCCATGGGGTATTCGGATTCCGATATGCGGGATCTTTTCCGTCATCGAGAGTATCTCGATGCGACCCTGAAGGCTGACAAGACGAAGGATGTCGATGAAGCCCTCATCGAGGTCTACAAGAAGCTCCGACCCGGTGACATGCCGAGTGTGGAAGGCGGGCGGTCGGTCCTCTATTCCCGCTTCTTCGATCCCAAGCGCTACGACCTCGGTCGTGTTGGTCGTTACAAGATCAACCGAAAGCTCGGGCTCGCCGTGGCCCAGGCGGAACGGGTCCTCTGCAAGGAAGACATCGTCGGTGCCATCGACTATCTCATCAACCTCAATTATGACCTCGGGGCCGTCGATGACATCGACCACCTCGGTAACCGGCGCATCCGGTCCGTTGGTGAGTTGCTCCAGAATCAGTTTCGCGTTGGCCTTACCCGCCTGGAGCGCATCATCCGAGAGCGCATGACCATCCAGGAGGCCGACACCCTGACACCGCAGAACCTGGTCAATGCCAAGCCTCTCGTCGCTGCGATCAAGGAGTTCTTCGGCTCATCGCAACTGTCACAGTTCATGGACCAGACGAATCCGCTTGCAGAGTTGACGCACAAGCGGCGTCTCTCGGCGCTCGGGCCTGGCGGTCTGTCCCGTGAGCGTGCTGGGTTTGCCGTTCGTGATATTCACCCGTCGCATCACGGTCGGATCTGTCCGATCGAGACCCCGGAAGGTCCGAATGCGGGTCTCATCGGCTCCATGTCCACTTACGCTCGCGTCAATGATTACGGCTTCCTCGAGACGCCGCTTCGACGCGTGGTGAACGGTCGCGTCACCAACGACATCGTGTATCTCACGGCCGACGAGGAAGACGAGTTCCGCGTTGCTCCCGGTGATACGCCTTTGACCGGTGAGAGCGCGTTCGTGGCCAAGCAGGTGCCCGTTCGCTTCAAGGCGGATTTCGCGTTCGCGGATCCCACGGACGTTGATTTCATGGGCGTGAGCCCGATCCAGATCATCTCGGTAGCGGCCGCGATGATCCCCTTTCTGGAGCACGATGACGCCAACCGTGCTCTGATGGGCTCCAACATGCAGCGTCAGGCGGTTCCTCTCATCCGGCCCGAGCGGCCTCGGGTGGGGACCGGCATCGAGGCGCGAGTGGCTCAGGATTCCGGCATGGTCGCCCTGGCTGACAAGCCCGGGGTGGTCACGCGCGTCACCGCTTCCGAGGTGGTTGTCAAGGAGGATGAATCCGGCAAGGAGCGCCTCTATCGCCTCACCAAGTTCCTGCGGTCCAACCAGGACACGTGTATCAACCAGCGGCCTATCGTGCGCAAAGGTGATCGTGTCGAGAAGGGCTCACCCATTGCCGATGGTGCAGCAACCCAGCGCGGTGAAATGGCTCTGGGTCAGAACGTCCTGATCGCTTATATGCCGTGGGAAGGCTACAACTTCGAGGATGCCTTCCTCATCAGCCGTCGTCTTGTGCGCGAAGATGTCTTCACCTCGATTCACATCGAGAAGTACGAGACCGAGGCGCGGGCCACGAAACTCGGTAACGAAGAGATCACGCGTGAAGTCCCCAACGTGGGTGAAGACGCGCTCAAGAATCTCGACGAACGCGGCATCATCCGCATCGGTGCCGAGGTGGAGCCGGATGACATCCTCGTCGGCAAGGTCACGCCGAAGGGCGAGTCCGAGCATCCTCCTGAGGAAAAGCTTCTGCGTGCCATCTTCGGTGAGAAGGCGCGCGACGTGCGCGACACCTCCCTCCGCGTGCCTCACGGCGAAAAGGGCTGGGTCGTGGACGTCAAGGTCTTCTCCCGCGAGAAGAATGATGAGTTGCCCCCGGGCGTCAACATGGTCGTCCGCGTATACATCGCTCAGAAGCGCAAGATCCAGGTGGGCGACAAGATCGCTGGTCGTCACGGAAACAAGGGAATCGTCGCACGTATCCTTCCCGAGGAGGACATGCCTTTCCTTCCGGACGGCACGCCTGTCGATATCGTGCTCAATCCACTTGGCGTGCCCTCGCGTATGAACGTGGGGCAGACCTACGAGACCATCCTCGGTCGGGCAGCCAGCTTGCTGGGTGAGTTCTATGCCGTTGCACCGTTCGATGAACAGTTCGGCGAGGCTGCGTCCAACGAACTCGTCACCAGCAAGATGAATCTCGCCCGCGAGGAATCTGGTTACGAGTGGCTGAATGCCGATGGCAAGGTGAAGCTGTTCGATGGTCGTACCGGTGATGCCTTCGACCGTCCTGTCACCGTGGGCACCATCTACATGATGAAGCTGGTTCACCTGGTCGACGACAAGATCCATGCGCGTTCGACGGGCCCCTACTCGCTCGTCACCCAGCAGCCTCTGGGTGGTAAGGCGCAGTTCGGTGGTCAGCGGTTCGGTGAGATGGAAGTGTGGGCGCTCGAGGCATTCGGTGCTGCGTACACCCTCCAAGAGATGCTCACCATCAAGTCGGATGACGTGCCTGGTCGTGCGAAGGCTTATGAAGCCATCGTCAAGGGCAAGAACCTGTCGCGGCCGGGTATCCCCGAGTCGTTCAAGGTTCTGATCCGTGAGCTTCAGAGTCTGTGCCTCGATATGCATGTGGCGCGGGCGGATGGCACGGAAATCGAACTGTTCGAAGAGGAAGACGAGCCGCGCTCGCGTGGTCTCAGGTCGCAGTTGCTCAAACCCGTGGCAAGCGAACTGGGCCAAGACCTCGGGCTTGCTGGCGTGATGGGTGAAGCGTCTGCGCTGCTGGATCCCGTTTCCGTCGAGGCGAATGACTGAGTGTTCGCGGGGGGGCCCCTCGTGGGTGTCCCCCCCCTGCGTACATCCTTAGCTGCTGATTGGGAGAATCTGTTTCGAATATGAGTTCGAAGTTCGATTACATCAAGGTGGGCATCGCGTCTGCCGATCGCATTCGCTCGTGGAGCCGCGGTGAGGTCACGAAGCCCGAGACCATCAACTATCGCACCCTGAAGCCAGAGCGAGACGGCCTCTTCTGCGAGCGTATTTTCGGTCCGGCGAAGGACTGGGAGTGCCATTGCGGCAAGTACAAGCGTGTCCGCCACAAGGGCATCATCTGCGAGCGTTGCGGTGTCGAGGTGACCGATTCCAAGGTCCGTCGCTACCGCATGGGCCATATCGAGCTGGCTGCTCCGGTTGCTCACATCTGGTATTTGAAGGGGATTCCTTCATACCTGAGTCTGCTTCTGGACGTGCCGCTGCGCACGCTCGAGGATGTTGTTTATTTCAATGCCTACATCGTGATCGATCCCGGAAATTCCGGGCTCGAGAAGCGTCAGACGCTCACCGAGGATGCCTACGAGGACCTGCTCGACAAGAATCCTGATGTCGAGGTCGTCGCCAAGATGGGTGCAGAGGCCGTCCAAGAGCTGCTGGAGACCATGGATCTCCAGGAGCTTGCCACCGAGATGAAGACTGACCTGCCTACGGCTTCGGCACAGAAAAAGGCCAAGCTGATCAAGCGGTTGCGTGTCGTCGAGGCGTTCCTCGCTGCCGGGTCGCATCCGTCGGCGATGATCCTCAATGTCATTCCGGTCATTCCGCCGGATCTTCGCCCGATGGTTCAGCTCGATGGCGGTCGCTTCGCCACCTCGGACCTCAATGACCTTTACCGCCGGGTCATCAACCGTAATAACCGTCTCTACCGCCTCAAGGACATGGGTGCACCGGACATCATCATCCGGAACGAGATGCGGATGCTTCAGGAAGCGGTCGATGCGCTCATCGACAATGGTCGCCGTGGTCGCGCGGTCGTCGGCCCCAACAATCGCCCGCTCAAGAGCCTGTCGGACATCATCGAAGGTAAGCAGGGTCGCTTCCGTCAGAACCTGCTCGGTAAGCGCGTTGACTATTCGGGCCGTTCGGTCATCGTCGTCGGGCCCAACCTGAAGCTACACCAGTGTGGGTTGCCCAAGGAGATGGCTCTCGAACTGTTCAAACCCTTCGTGATGAACAAGCTCGTCGAGCGTGGCATCGTTCAGAACATCAAGTCGGCGAAGAAGAAGATCGAGCGCGGCGAGAACATCGTCTGGGATATCCTCGAAGAGGTTATCAAGGGGCATCCTGTACTCCTGAATCGTGCCCCGACGCTGCACCGCCTGGGTATCCAGGCTTTCGAGCCCGTCCTGGTCGAGGGGCGCGCGATCCAGATCCATCCGCTTGTCTGTACGGCCTTCAACGCCGACTTCGACGGCGACCAGATGGCCGTCCACGTGCCACTGTCCGTGGAAGCGCAGACCGAGGCGCGCCTGCTGATGCTCGCCTCCAACAACGTGCTCTCGCCTGCGACGGGTCAGCCCATCATCACGCCGACCCAGGACATGGTGCTGGGTATCTATTACCTCACCGTCGAGCAGGCTCGTGACACCGTTGGCCAGGGCATGATCTTTCCGGACTTCGCTGCGGCGCTTTCGGCGCACGCCAGCGGGTTGGTCTCGACCCATGCCAAGATTGCCATTCGCTACGCGGGTCCCAGGGAAGATGGTTACGGGCCCGAAGTTGCGGAGCTGTTCCCAGAGGCGAGTCGTGACTGGGTACGCCGCAAGCTCGAGGCTCGTCAGATTCTCGTGACCACCGTGGGGCGTATCATCGTCAACGAGCGGCTGCCTCATCAGTTCCCCTTCTATAACCTCATCATTAACAAGAAGGAACTCGGCCGCATCATCATGCGGGCGTACAACGAGATTTCCACGGCTGCAGCTGCGGAACTGGCGGATAATCTCAAGAATCTCGGTTTCCGCTGGGCAACCCAGGCAGGCGTCTCCATCGCGATCTCTGACCTCACTGTGCCGAACGACAAGAAGAAGATCTTGCGCGATGCGGAGGAGCGTATCGAGGCCTCTCGCAAGGCCTTCCTGCGCGGTGAGATCACCGAAGTCGAGAGACATGCACATGCTATCGATACGTGGGCCGAGACGACGGAGGCGCTCACGGCGAAGGTCGTCGACGACTTCGATCGTCTCAATTCTGTCTACATGATGGCGTTCTCCGGCGCTCGAGGTAACCTGTCCCAGGTGCGTCAGCTGGTCGGGATGCGTGGTCTGATGGCCGATCCGAGCGGACGGATCATCGACCTTCCCATCAAGTCCAACTTCCGCGAGGGGTTGAACGTCACCGAGTACATCATCTCGTCGTACGGTGCGCGCAAGGGGCTCGTCGATACGGCGCTTCGTACCGCGGACTCGGGATATCTGACGCGTCGTCTCGCGGACGTCGCTCAGGACGTGATCATCCGCGAAGAGGACTGTGGTACCGACCGTGGCCTCAGTCTGTCGAGCATCAAGGATGGTGACTCCACGGTGGTCCACCTGGTGGATCGTATCGTCGGTCGTGTCATCAACGAGAATCTCGTCGACGGTAAGTCGGGCGAAGTGCTCCTGGAGCGCGGAACCCTGGTTATGCCGGTGCACGTGGACCTCTTCCGGCGTGCGGCGATCGAAACCATTCTCGTTCGGTCGCCTCTCACGTGCCAGAGCGCGCACGGCGTGTGCCGGCAGTGCTATGGCTGGAGCTTGACGAACAACAAGCTCGTCGATGTTGGCGAGGCGGTTGGTATCATCGCCGCGCAGTCGATCGGTGAGCCGGGCACGCAGCTGACGATGCGGACGTTCCACACGGGTGGTGTCTTCACCAAGGGTGCGTCCAATACTGCGATCAAGACCAAGGGATCCGGTACCGTTGAGCTCGGTGAGGTCGTCACGGTCAAGCACCGTACCAAGCACGGTCAGATCGTCGATGTCACGGATCGCGAGACCGCGATTCGCGTGAAGGGTGCCAAGAAGGTCCAGGAGATTGTCATCCCTGTGGGCTTCGCCATCCGGGTCAAGGATGGTGAAGCCATCCCGAGCGGGACCGTCGTCGCCGAGGCGATCGTCGAGACCGGCCGCACTTCACGCAAGTCCCTGGAGCGCGGCTTCAAGGACATCTCGTCCGACATCTCCGGCCAGGTCGAGTTCCAGGACTTCGTGGCCGAAGAGAAGCGTGATCGTCAGGGCAATACGTCCAAGACGGCCAATAAGGGCGGCATCATCTGGGTACTCCAGGGTGATGTCTTCAACCTGCCCGTCGGGGCTGCGCTCAAGGTTGCCGATGGTCAGCCCGTCGCCGAGGGTGATGTCATCGCCGAGACGACCGTTTCCAGCGAGCACGGTGGCGTGCTCCGGATCGGGTCGGATGTCGAGCTCGAGGAGCACGATGGAAAGACCATCGTGAAGTCGGGTCGAGATATCTCGATCGTGACGGCCGATCTCACCTGTGTCGGTTGCGAAGTGCTTCCTGGCAAGAAGGATCCCATCCTGCGCGTCGGCGCCGAGGGTGATGAGCGGGCTTACAGTCTCAAGGTCGCCGATGGTCAGCGAGTCGAGAACGGGCTCATCATTGCCGAGAGTATCGACGAGCGACTTCAGGTTCCTATGGCGGGCGAGATCCGTCATCTGGACGTACAGACGAGCGGTCCCAACATGCTCCTGACGGGGCCAAGCCGGCTGCTGTTCATTCCTGAAGAGCGGCTGTCGGTCAACAAGGACATCTCGCTGCTGAATCCGAGAGTGAAGGATCGGCCTGAACTCGGTCTTTTCGCGACCGGCGACGAGGTGACGGTCGACGACGAGGTCGTCAAGGATGTCCGCGTCAAGAACAATGGGGTCCTCGAAGTCGTCGAGGACAACAACATCATCCGCGAGGTCGTGGTCTATCCGGGAACGCGTTACGAGATTCCGGCTGACTTCGAGGTGAAGGTCGAGGACGGTGCGCTCATCGAGGCTGGCACCGAACTCGCCGAGGGTATCGTGGCTCACGAGGACGGTGTCGTCCGCGTGCTTCCGATGCCCGAGGATGCCACGGTGAATATCGTGGTCGTTCGCCGCACGAACGAGATGACGATCGCCCCCGAGGTGGATCCGATTTCCTTCGTTTCGACTTCCGGAGATCTTTCCCTGCACGCGTTCACCCGGCTTCTGGTGAAGGATCGTGCAAGGGTCAAGAAGGATGCACCGATCGGGCGTACCGATGTCGAGCTCCGTATCGGTGGGGCGCTCGCTAATCTGGCGGGTAAGGTCGAGTTGCCGGATACGGCTGGCGCAGATCGTGAGGGCTTCAAGGTCACTATCCTGGAGTCCATGAACCTGCGTCGTGATATCCCGGCGCTGGCCAAGCGTGCAGATCAGCGTGAGCAGACGGTCGTGACCTATCTCCTTGCTGCCCAGGGTGATGAAGTTGCTCCTGGGACCACCGTCATCCGCACGGAGATCCTGTCTCACGAAGCAGGCCGGGTCCAGTTCCCGATCCTGTCGGCCGCGCGGATCCTCATCGTCACGCCTGATCACGAGGTCAAGGTCGGGGCGATCACCGAACCGGTCATCCAGGATGGCGACTTCGTTCAGGAAGGCGCCAATCTGGGCGGTGTCACGGCCCCGATCTCCGGCAAGGTTCGTTTCGGGGACGATGGGATGGTCTACATGCGTCATGCCCGTCCCTACCTGATCTCCACGGGTACCCAGCTGCTCACCGATGATCTCGACATGGTCATGCGAGGTGAGACACTGGCAACACTCGTGTACGACCGCGTCAAGACCGGGGATATCATCCAGGGTCTGCCGCGTGTCGAGGAGTTGCTCGAGGGCCGCAAGCCGAAGGAATCCGCTCTCATGGCGGAGCAGGGAGGCGTCATCCAGCTCAAGATGGATGGCGAGGAAGCGTCCGGGCTCACGATCCGTTCTGCGGATGGTATCGATCACCCATATTCGTTGCCTGCTGGGTCGCGAATCAAGGTGGGGCACGGCGATACCATCGTGGAAGGGGATCTGCTGACGGAAGGTCCCGTTAATCCGCACGATGCGCTGCGGATCCTCGGGGTCGAGCCGTTGCAGCGGTTCCTGGTCGATGAGGTCCAGATGGTCTACCGCTCGCAGGGCGTCGAGATCGCCGACAAGCATATCGAGGTCATCGTCCGTCAGATGACCCGCAAGATGCGTGTCGAGGATCCGGGTGATACCACCATGCTGCCCGGCGAACTGGTCGATTCGCTCGACGTCGAACGCCTCCAGGCCGAGGCCGTCGAGCGCGGCGGAAGCGAGGCAGACGTCGTACCGGTTCTGCTCGGAATCACGAAGGCCTCGCTCAACACCGAGAGCTTCGTGTCAGCCGCGTCGTTCCAGGAGACGACTCGTGTTCTCACGGAAGCGGCGATCGAGGGTAAGCGCGACTGGCTCCACGGACTCAAGGAGAACGTGGTGATCGGTCGTCTGATTCCGGCCGGTACCGGGTTCTTCCAGGTGCCCGAGGAAGAGGAAGCGGCGATCTCCGATACGATGCTCGTCGGATCCGGTCCCGTGGTGCTCTAGCCAGGCGGGGAGCGGGTGTTCGGTTGACGCCAAACATCCGCTCCCCTATACTTGGTGATCTTGATAGTTTTGTTAATGCGAAATTAAGGTTCCCCTGACCCGTGGCAGGGAGGGTGTGACCAGGTTCCGTTGGAGGTTATCCTTGCCCACCATCAGCCAGCTCGTCCGCCACGAGCGCGAGAAGGTCCTTTACAAGACCAAGTCCCCGGCGCTGCAGTCGTGCCCTCAGCGGCGCGGTGTTTGCACGCGCGTCTACACGACCACGCCCAAGAAGCCTAACTCGGCGCTCCGCAAGGTTGCTCGCGTCAAGCTCACGAACCAGATCGAGGTCACGAGCTACATCCCTGGCGTGGGCCACAACCTGCAGGAGCACTCGGTGGTGCTGATTCGGGGTGGTCGTGTCAAGGACCTTCCCGGCGTTCGTTACCACATCGTTCGTGGCACCCTCGATACCTCGGGTGTCAAGGACCGCAAGCAGGGTCGTTCCAAGTACGGCGCGAAGCGTCCCAAGCCGGGTCAGGCTGCCGCGGCGGCCGGCAAGAAGAAGTAGTCCCTGCCGCTGTCTCACTAAGGAGAGGTTTTCATGCCGCGTCGCGGAACCATCATCAAGCGTGTGCCGGTGGCTGATCCCGTTCTCGGGAGCGCCATGGCCACCCGTTTCATCAACTGTCTCATGGAGCGGGGCAAGAAGAGCCTGGCCGAGAGCATCTTTTACGGTGCGGTCAATTCCGCAGCCGAGAAGCTCGGCAAGGAGCCGAGTGAGCTTTTCGCTCGTGCGCTCAAGAATGTGACGCCCCTCGTCGAAGTCAAGCCCCGTCGCGTCGGTGGTGCCACGTACCAGGTGCCCATCGAGGTCAAGCAGGAGCGTGGCGCAGCTCTCGCCATGCGCTGGATCATCACCAACGCTCGCAAGCGTTCTGGTAAGCCCATGGTCGATCGGCTCGCACTCGAGCTGACCGAGGCCTTCCAGGGGACCGGCCCTTCGGTCAAGAAGCGTGAGGACACCCACAAGATGGCCGAGGCCAACAAGGCCTTCGCGCATTACCGCTGGTAAGGTCGCCCTTCCCGCGGTTCATCCGTCTTCCGAGAGAGGAACCAAGGCGTTATGCCTCGCGAATATTCGCTTGCCAAGACCCGCAATATCGGGATCGCTGCTCACATCGATGCCGGCAAGACCACCACGACCGAGCGCATCCTTTACTACACGGGCCGCGTCCACAAGATCGGCGAAGTGCACGAGGGTGCTGCGACCATGGACTACATGGTTCAGGAGCAGGAGCGTGGCATCACGATCACGTCTGCGGCCACGACCGCAGCGTGGCGCGACCACCGCATCAACATCATCGACACGCCCGGCCACGTGGACTTCACGATCGAGGTCGAGCGCAGCCTTCGCGTGCTCGATGGTGTCGTGACGGTCTTCTGTGCCGTCGGTGGCGTTCAGCCCCAGTCCGAGACGGTCTGGCGCCAGGCGAATCGCTACGGTGTTCCTCGCCTCGTGTTCGTCAACAAGATGGACCGGATCGGCGCCGACTTTTTCCGGGTCATGGAACAGGTCAAGACGCGACTCAATGCGCGCGTCGTGCCCATCCAGTGCCCCATCGGCGCCGAGGATCAGTTCCGCGGCATCGTCGATCTCCTGCGTATGCGTGCATACATGTATACGAACGACCTTGGGACGGACATCCAGGAAGCCGACGTGCCGACTGACCTGCTCGACAAGTGCAAGGAATTGCGCGAGCAGATGGCCGAGGCGGCTGCCGAGATGGACGACGAGCTGCTCAACAAGTATCTCGAAGGTGAATCGCTCACGGAAGATGAGATCCGGATGGGGCTCCGCAAGGGCACCATTGCCAACCAACTGGTCCTGGGCACGTGTGGGTCTGCCTTCAAGAACAAGGGCGTTCAGCTGATGTTGGACGCAGTCATCGACTATCTTCCCGCACCCATCGATGTCGCCGACATCAAGGGAGTGCACCCTGACACCAACGAGGAAGACTTCCGTCCATCCTCCGAAGATGCGCCGTTCGCTGCGCTCGCTTTCAAGATCATCTCGGATCCGTTCATCGGTAAGCTCACGTTCTTCCGCGTTTATTCCGGCAAGTTGAATAGTGGGTCATATGTCCTGAATGCGACCAAGGGCAAGCGCGAGCGCATCAGCCGTATCGTTCAGATGCACGCGAACCACCGCCAGGAGGTTTCCGAGGTGTTCGCGGGTGATCTCGCTGCGGCCGTGGGGCTCAAGGACACGACGACGGGTGACACCCTGTGCGACGAGTCCAAGCCCATCATTCTCGAGCGGATGGTTTTTCCGGAGCCCGTCATCGAGGTTGCTATCGAGCCCAAGACGAAGGCGGACCAGGACAAACTCGGCATCAGCCTGAGCAAGCTCGCGGAAGAAGATCCGACTTTCCGGGTCAAGAACGATGCCGAGACGGGGCAGACACTCATCGCCGGTATGGGCGAGTTGCATCTCGAGATCATCGTCGACCGTCTGCTGCGTGAGTTCAAGGTTGATGCAAACGTCGGTAAGCCTCAGGTGGCTTATCGTGAGACGATCCGCAAGGCCGTCAAGCAGGAAGGTCGCTTCGTTCGCCAGTCCGGTGGTCGCGGTCAGTACGGTCACGTCTGGCTCGAGATCGAGCCCCTCGAGGCCGGTCAGGGCTACGTGTTCGAGAACAAGATCGTCGGCGGCGTGGTCCCCAGGGAGTATGTCCCGGCAGTCGACAACGGTGTTCAAGAAGCCCTGAATACCGGTATCCTCGCCGGATTCCCGGTCATCGATCTCAAGGTCACGATCTTCGATGGTTCGTACCACGACGTGGACTCGAATGAGATGGCGTTCAAGATTGCCGGCTCCATGGCCATCAAGGACGGTGTTCTCAAGGCGAGTCCGGTCCTGCTCGAGCCCGTCATGAAGGTCGAGGTCGAGGTTCCCGAGGACAACATGGGCGATGTCATCGGGGACCTTCAGGGTCGGCGCCGCGGCATCGTGCAGGGGATGGAATCACGAACGGGGCTCCAGGTCATCCGGATGCACGTTCCTCTGGCCGAGATGTTCGGTTATGCCACCGAGCTCCGGTCCATGACGCAGGGCCGTGGGACGTTCTCGATGGAGTTCTCCCACTATGCCGAGGTTCCCAAGAACGTTGCCGACGCCATCATCACCAAGGCGCGTGGCGTGAAGGCCTGATGATCTGCCCGGGAGATCGTGTTCATCGCGATCTTCCGGGCAAGTTTCCTGTTTCGAGCCCGATAACGGATCAGGCCGAGTTTAAGTTTTTATCAACACTGTATTTCGAGAGATTCAAGAGAGGAAGCGATGGCACGCGCTAAGTTCGAGCGGAGCAAGCCGCACGTCAACATCGGAACCATCGGTCACGTCGACCACGGCAAGACCACGCTGACCGCCGCGATCACCATGTCGCTGGCGG
>Ga0208788_1001168_pt1 | contig 12817 bp, 10 predicted proteins | sample Wag4_2014_7_11_3_FD_187363 | JGI IMG/M metagenome (GOLD analysis project Ga0208788, IMG submission 187363) | Fresh water mixed with fracking chemicals microbial communities from Ohio, USA - Utica-2 Time Series FC 2014_7_11 (SPAdes) (version 2) ... | reverse complement strand
CGAGACCCCCGGCCGATATCGTCCAGGTCGGTGGTGGTGGACAGGCTTCCGGCCTGGGACTGATCGATCTTCCGGAGGACCTGATCCTCCCGCCGGGTGGTCTTCCGTCTTCGGGATTCGATCGCCTTCAAGAGGCCGTCAATTCAGCCAGGCTACCCGACGGCTCCCCGCTCAGCGCGGCCCAGAAGAAGGCGGTCTACGATTTTTATGGCCTGGCCTCGGAAGGCATGGACGATGCGGGGGCCGATGCGGTTGCGGACAAGCTGGCGATACTTTTACGCAACGGCAAAGAGTTACTGGGTACATTCGTCAACGGTCATGGTTATCGTCCTGATGCCTCGGGAACTCTGGCCATCGAGCACCTGGCAACCTTGATCAACAGCCCCCTGCACCCGGCCTTCGAGACGGTCGGGAAACCGGAAATCGCCCGCCAGATCCTCGATCGACTCGTCGCGCCGGAGGATACGCGCCAAGGCGTTGGAACGCTCGATTGCACGCTGGCGACGCTCGAGGGAGAACTCGCTGGCACGCGCCCCTCGGATTTCGTCCGCATCGCCGTGGGCCTGGTGACCCGCGGCAGTGCGACCCTGACGGATGGCTCGACGATGCCACTCGCCTCCTTCGACCCCGCGGACGCTGGCGGGCGCTCGCTGGTCGATCTGGCCTTGCAGAGCAGCATGGGAGCCCTGGTGGCAGGTACGACCAGCTGGGATGGACAGACGTCAATCGGTCCCCGATCCAGCGAGATCCTGCACGAAAAGTTTCTCGGTGGAGATTGGGCCACCATCGGCCCCGAACAGATCCTGGCATATCTGCTGAGTCTGTCTGCAAACCCTGACGCAGATGCGATACTGAAGCGCTTGACGGATTCGGTTGACGGCATTCCAAAGGTCACCTTGCGTATGCCCGATGGTTCCCTGCACTCCATGGTCCTCCTCGACACGGGGAACTTTGCGAAGAAGGGAATCGGGCTCTGGGACCCCCTGGAAGGCAAAAATATCGGCTATATCAGTCCGATGGACTTTGCGATGCGATTCGTACGGGCCACGGTGCCTGCACACTGGGTCGCTGCGGCCGGGGAAGCCACGACGGCAAACTCCACGGAAGGAGAAGGGGGGCTGACCCGGTCGGGCGCCCGGCGCTCCCTGGCCTGATCTGGGCCTCAGCCAGGCGGGAGCGCGGCATGGCATGCATGCCACCGCGGCGTATCGATTCCCGCCCGGCGGGCCTCCTCCAGGTAGGCGCGCGCGGGATCGGGGTGACCACCCAGCAGGTAGATCCAGCCGAGCAAGGCGAGGGCCTCGGGCTGACCAGGAATCCGCTCCAGGATCCGGCCGAGGATCCGCCGGGCTTCCTCCAGGAGATTCCGCTGCCCGAGCAACCGGGCCAGGTTCAGGGCACTGACCACGTCATCGGGATGGATCGCGAGGGCCTCCCGGTACAGGCGTTCCGCCTCGACGGGATCGCCCATCCGCTCGGTGAGCACGGCCAGATTGACCAGGGCCGGGATCATGCCCGGCTCGAGACGGACGAGTTCCATGTAAGCCGCCCTGGCCCCCACCAGATCACCCGCCTGCTCGAGAACGAGCGCGAGGACGAGTCGGGCCGCCGAACGATGAGGTTCCTGCTGGACGACGGCCTGCAGCTCGTACAGCGCTTCGAGGGCCTCCCCTTGCCTGAGCAAGAGCAACGCCATCAGGAAGCGGACCCCGGATTGATCCGGATCGAGCCGGAGCACTTCCGCCAGTTCCTGGAAGGACAGATCGAGATGGCCCGCCCGGGCGAGGATATGGGCCAGCATGCGATGCAGGTCGATGGAAGTGGGAGCGGTGTAGATGCCCTGCCGGATGATCCGCGCTGCTTCCTCGAAGCGACCGGCCTGGAGTTCCTGCTCGACCCGCACCTTGACGGTCTTGATGTTCATGTCGCAGCCCTCTCGAGGGCTCCGAGAAAATCCGACCACCCCGGGTACCCTGCCACCAGATCGAGGGCTCCGTCCTCGTCCATCTGGAGACCCAGGCCCCGTAACAGGCAGACCAGCAGGGCGTGGGGGACCCGAGCCTGCAGCACGCTCACGGCCGGCAACCGGGTCAGCAGGCGCACGTACCGGCCACGGGCCCCGGACTCCATCAGCTCGAGCCATTTCCGGAACGAGGGGCCGAAGCTCGCCCGTTCGCGCTGGGGGACCTCTCCGAGCAGGGTTTCTCCGACCAGGGCCTCCAGCCAGACCAGCGCGAACGCCGTCCGATCGTCTGCCTGCAGGTAGGGGTTGTAAGCCGGAGTCGTGAGCAGACTCCGGCTACCCGGCGGACGCCCTTCGGCCGCGGCACAGGCCGGATCGATCAGCCGCACCCCGCCGGAGCCATCGAAAAAGATGTGCTCGGGCTTCAGGTCTCCGTGAAACGGGAGACGACCGTCGACGTGACGCCCCGTCAGTTCTGACGCGAGCCGGAGCATCCAGACAGCCGGAACTCCTTCACGACGATCGAATCGCGCGCGCAGGTGATCGTCACCCAGATCCTCGTAGAGGACATAGGCGCGATCGCCGATGCGCCCGGCTGCCCGCATGACCGGAAAGATCGGATCCTGGAGCCCCCTGACGAGCATGGCCTCCCGTTCCAGCAGATCGTTGGCCGAGAGTTGCCCCGGTCCCATGCCACCGGTATGGAAGGCGACGGCCTGGGCGAAACGCTCGGCGACCGTCGCCTCTCCGTAGGCATCGGGCAAGGTCCGCTTGGCCAGCTTGAGGATGGACGGTCCCTCGGACACCTGAACCCGGTAGGCCCGGGCGATACCCCCTTCCCCGGCGATCCCGAGGATCTCGAGGCCGTCGATGCGATCTCCCACGGTCAGCCGCTGGATGGTCGTCCTGGACTTCATGCGAGATCTCCGCGCGGGGGATGGGGATGGTAGTAGCGCTGGGTCCACGGATGCTGGAGGGCCGCGAAGGCCTGGGCAGCCGGACGCGACAGATCCACGGCGACCCGCATGTCGGGCAGTTCGACCAGGTTCCAGGCATGCGGGGACGGACAGAAGGTCCCTGCATCGCCACGAACCATGGCGGACGAGAGACCGAGCTCTTCCGCCAGGACCTGGAAGAGCAAGGTCCGGTGACGGACGATCCCGCCCCCGAGCACGCGGGGAACATCCCCGATGAGCAGGGGCTGCTGCCGCATGCGGGCCGCCGCGAGGGCCACGCGCTCTTCGACCCGCGAGATGGGCCCCCCCATCTGCTCGTGCACGTACTTCGCCAGCTCCTGGAGCCGCGAGACGGGTTCCAGGTCCTCGAGGGTGGTCTGGACCCGATGGATGTGCGCACGCAGGGACAGGTCACACGCTCGGTCGACCACGAGCACCTCGCGCTGCGTCGCCACCGGCCAGTAGTCGGTATCGAGCGCCGCATGGCGGCCCCCGTCCACGAAGCCATCCCAGACGTAGCCCTCGAGAAGGTGGTCGCGAGCATAGGCCAGACGCTGGGCACGAGCTTCCGGAGACGGAAAGCGAAAGGGGGGCTCTCCTTCCCCGAGGAGACGATCGCGGTTCATGCGGATCGCCACCTCGAGTGGCTCGATGCGCGTACCATGCAGGACGTGCACCACCTCGAGTCCATCCCAGCTGGCCGCCACGAGCAACCAGCCATCGACGACCGTGCCGTCGATCTCGAGGCGCAAGGTCGTGCCGGTCGGCAAGAGGTCAGGGTTCCAGATCAGCGCCATCTCGAGGCGCAAGCGCTTCTGGAGCATGCCATGGGCGCCCTCGCGCTGCAGGTGCAGTTGATTGCCCTCTTGTCGCCCCACCGTCCATCCGGGCTCGAGGTTGCCCTCGCTGCGGTAGATGCGCAGGTCCGTCCCGACTGCCACCGAAAGGGGCTGGGGGCGGGGAGGTTCAGGCGCCTGTAGCGGGAGGTGGCCCCAGAGGGGCGCCACCAGAGGTGCCAGCTGGGCAGCCATGATCTGCTTGCGTCCGACCCCGCCCTTCTCGACGAGCAGGCGATCATCCTGACTGGCCAGGACGACCCAGCCGTCTTCGGCCTCACCGCTGCTCCGGGGCACGCGCACGATCGTGCCCGGCACGAGGAGCGAGGCGTTCCAGGTCAGAAGCTCCTCGACGGTGATGCGCTTGTGAACGGGACCGGCAGGCGTGAGCCGGAAGACGTGAGCCATCCCCTGAGAAGAGGGGCCGAGCAGGATCCAGTCCGGATCGAGTTCTCCGGTCGATCGGACGACCTTGACCGGCACCAGCCTCGGGAGCTCGTACCGACGCAGCATCGTGGTGGGCCGAGGGACCGAGCTCGCTGGCGCAGCGCCCCCATGACCCGGCAACGGAGATCCGGAGACCGCCACCATCGGCTGCGAGGCAGGCAGCTCACCTTCGATCTGGACCCCGAAGACCGAATGGATACGACCTTCCAGTACGTCCTGACGGTATCGGTCGAAATGGAGCGTATCGATCCTGGCCCACCAGGTGTCGAGCGGCGCCAGGATCTCCTCCACCCGGTCACGCCCGAGGGCCACACCGTGTGACAGGGGATCGAAGCGTACGGGACCGACCGGAGCCGGGATCTGTGTCATGGCACCACCTGAGAACCGCCCGGTGACCGCTTCTTCATATACCGCGGTGCCCGATCCTCTAACGAATACGCCCCGTGGCGTCGTATGATCGAGCTTCCGGAAGGAGGACCGCCATGACGCTCCCTGAACGTCTTCGAGCCCTTGCACGTGGCCTCGGGCTCCGTTGTCCGCGCTGCGGGGTGGGCGCCACCCATCGCCATCTGCTCAGAGCCCTTCCAGCCTGCGAGCACTGCGGGCTGAGCTTCACCCTCGAGGAAGGGGAGTTCACCGGGGGAGTGTACCTCTGCTACGGGGTGGCGGCCCTCATCTTCATCCCGGGCTTCCTCGTGACCGAACTCGTCCTCGAGTGGGACATCGCCCCGCAGCTGGTGCTCTGGATAGGCTTCGCGATCGCCTTTCCGCTGGGGTTCCAGCGCCACGCGACGGGGGCTTTCATGGCCCTGCTCTACGCCACGGGAGCCCTGCAGGACACCCCCCAGGCCATGGAACGGGAGGCCCTGTCGCGCAGGAAACCTCCCGCCCCCTGAAGCCCCGGGATCAGACCGGGCTCGCGATCCGCGCGATCGCCGCCTCGAGCCGGGTCACGACGAGTTCGCGCCCGATGAGATACGCCGTCTCGAACATGCCCGGGCTCACGTGGCTGCCCGTGAGGGCGACCCGGGCCGGCTGGATGATGGCCGCGAGCTTGACCTCCCGCTCGGCGGCCAGACCCCGGAACACGGCCTCGATCGCTTCGGGCGTCCATTCCTCGAGCGCCGCCAGGCGCTCCCTGAGACTCTCGAGCGCCGGAGCTGCTGCCGCGGTCAGGAACTTCGTGGCCGATTCAGGCAGCGTGACCAGTTCGGGCGTCTCGAAACAGAAGGCCGAGGCCTCGACGAGTTCGAGCAGGGTCTGGGTCCGCTCCTGGAGAAGCTTGACGACACCCACCTGCCAGTCTGCCGTATGCCGGGCTCCGAGCCAGCCGCGCTCGGCCCAGCGCTGACGGCACCAGTCAACCATCTCGTCGGCCGGCGTCTGGCGCATCCAGACCCCGTTGAGCCACTTGAGCTTGGTCGGATCGAAGACGGCAGCGGTGTCGTTGATGCCCTCGACGCTGAACTTGGCAATCAGGTCCTCCATGCTGAAGACCTCGTCGTCACCGTGGGCCCAGCCCAGCCGCGCCAGGTAGTTGCGCAGCCCGTGAGCCAGGTAGCCGTCCTCATCGTAGGCCATCACGGAGGTCGCCCCGTGGCGCTTCGAGAGGCGCGAGCGATCCTGGCCCAGGATCATGGGAATGTGACCGAACCGGGGCAGCGCGTAGCCAAGCGCCTCGTAGATCATCATCTGCTTGGGGGTATTCGACAGGTGGTCGTCACCCCGGAGCACGTGCGTGATCTCCATGAGCGCGTCATCGACGACGCAGGCGAAGTTGTAGGTGGGCCCCCCGTCGTTCTTGAGCAGGACGAAATCGTCGAGCCCCGCATTCTGGAACGTCACGGTCCCGTGGACGAGGTCCTCGACGACCGTCACCCCCTCGCCGGGCGTCTTGAAGCGGATGACGTGCGGCTCTCCGGCCTCGCGCCTCCGCCGGGCCTCGGCCGGGTCGAAGTCCCGGTAGGTTCCGGGATACCGGAAAATCTCGTTGCGGGCGGCCGCCTGCTCACGCAGCGCGTCGAGTTCTTCCTTCGTGCAGAAGCAGGGGTAAGCGTGTCCGGAGGCGATGAGGCGCTCGGCATGCTCGCGGTAGAGGGCGCCCCGCTCGGACTGAACGTAGGGTGCGTGCGGACCGCCCACGTCCGGGCCCTCGTCCCAGGTCAGGCCGAGCCACCGCATCCCGACGAGGATCGCTTCCATGGATTCCTCGGTCGAACGGGCGACGTCGGTGTCCTCGATACGAAGAATGAACTGACCACCGGCCTGCCGGGCGAGCAGCCAGTTGAACAGGGCCGTGCGGGCCCCTCCGACGTGCAGGTAACCGGTGGGACTCGGGGCAAAGCGGACACGCATGGACGGAACCTCGCTGGATGACGATCGACACTTCATTTTACCAGGGGACGGCCCACCAGGCGTCCCTTGCAGGGTCGCGCAGGCGGCCTCAGGATGGGAACGTGTCCCATCCCGAGGCCTCGAGCTCCGAAATCCCCGAACTCTCCTCGCGCCATCCCGAGGGGTATCCCGAGCGCCTGGGGGCCGAAGTGCTCCTCCGGGACGGTAGCCTGGGGCGCCTCGTCGGAAACCGTGGCGGCTCGTGGTGGGTGCACCGGGGAGGGCATTTGCCCCGGCGTTTTCAGGTCCCCGTCGACCAGAGCGGAACCTGGGATGAGGTCCACCGACGGTGGATACTCGACGTCACGCTCCTGGACGCGCTGGCCTGGCCCGACCCTGGCCCTCACGAAGCCCTGCCCCGCTCGATCCTGCGCCTCGTGACGAGTCCCCTGTGGGCGCCGGGGGCGGTTTTCCAGCGCCTGTGGGGACGCCGGCGCCGTCATTTCCTGCAGAACCTGGTCACGAGCTTGCGGGCGAACTCGCGGCACTAGCGACCCTGAGCGTCAGGTCTCGCCGCGCACGGCGTTCCAGAAGGCCTCGTTCGGCAGGACTCCGGCCTCATCATCCGACCACTCCGGACGTAGCCGCTCGACGAAGGCCATGCCCAGGTCTCCGCGGTTCTTGACCGGCAATTTTCCCCGATCCTCGCAGAGAAAGTACGGTTCAGTGACCCGAAATACGGCCTCGGAGACGTTGATCCGACCCGGCTGGCCGTTCGATTCCATGCGCGAGGCGATGTTGACGGTATCCCCCCAGACATCGAAGGCCGTCCGCTCGCGTCCGATCATGCCCGCCACGAGCGGACCCGTATGCAGGCCGATCCGGAGCTGCCAGACGGCCCCCCCCTCTCGATGGGTCGCCTCCGCGGAGAGTCGGGCCACCGCCTCGCGGAAGCCGAGGGCCGCCACCACGGCCCGAAAAACGTGGGCCTGGTCGAACACGGGCACGCCCGCGACGGCCATGTAGGCATCGCCGATGGTCTTGAGCCGTTCGAGGCCGGTCTGGCGGACCACCGCGTCAAACGCGCCGAACAGGCGTTGCAGTTCCTCGACGAGCACCTCGGGCCGCATCCGACTGGCCACGGCCGTGAAACCCACGAGATCCGTGAATAGCACGGTGGCCGCCTCGACTCGACGAGGACGAACCACCCCGTGCAGCTTGAGTTCCTGGACGACCGGGGCAGGCAGGACGGTATGCAGGATCCGGTCCGTCGCCACGGCCTCCGCCGCTTTCACCCCCATCTCCAGATCCCGGCGGCGGACGACTTTCTGGTCGGCCTGCCAGGCTCGGTCGCGCTCAAGACGCTCGTGAAGGTGATGGTAGGCTCGCTCATGATCGCCGAGCTCGGCCGCGGCACGGGCCAGGAGCTCCAGGGCCTCGAGCTCGGAGGATGGCGAGATGGCCTGCCGGGCGAGCACCAGGGCTTCTTCGGAGGCCGTCCGGGCCGCCGCCGCCTCGCACCGAGCCAGGTGACAGCGCGCCTGGATGAGGAGCCCTCTGACGAGCATGTCAGCCACCCCGTGCGTGCGGGCGATGTCGATGCACTCCGTGGCATAGGTCAGCGCCGCGTCGAGATCGGCTGGACCGTCGACCTCCCGGAGACACAACTCGGCCAGAGTGCGGCACACACCGGCCAGCCCACGCATCGACCCCATGGCGGCCCACTGTTGCAGGGCTTGCAGGAAACTGTCACGCGCCTCGGAGAGGCGCCCCAGGTCGATCAGGGCAAAGCCTCGGGTGATCGCACAGCGCGCGAGACCGTTCAGGATCCCGAGCTCCTCGAAGTGGGGCCAGGCTTCGTTCACCCCGGCGATCGCCGCCTCCGGATTTCCGACGACGCCCTGAACATAGGCAATCGAATGGATGGCCCACGCCTCGGCGGGGCGGTCCCCGGAGCGACGCGCCATTTTCAGGGCGAGATGGGCATACTCGAGAGCCCGAGCATGGTCCTCGAGCTGGTCGTGGATGGACACCAGGACCTCGTAGGTCCTCGCGAGTCCCGTCAGATCGTCAAGCACCTCGAAGCGGATCCGGGCCGCTTCCGCATGGTCCAGACAGTCGTGCCAGGCCCCTCGCATCCGGGCCCGATGGGCCAGCGTGCAGTGCGCGTGGGCCACGACGTCCGGGAGGTCGAACTGGCGAGCCAGTTCGAGAGCCTCGCGCACCAACGCATCCGAGCGTGGGTGGACGGCGGTTTCCCAGGCCAGCTCGACCAGGGTCCGGGCGAGCTCGGCGCCTGGTTCACGTCCCCTGAGCTGTTGGAGACGGGTTTCCAGAGCCTGGAGATTCGATGAAGGCACGTCTGTTCTCCCGGATGGAGACCTGTTCCTCGAAGGCTCGGCAACCTCCGTCGAACGGGAAGTGGGCGGTGAGGGACTCGAACCCGCGACATCCTCGGTGTAAACGAGGCGCTCTACCAGCTGAGCTAACCGCCCGTACCGTCATGTTAGCACGCCGAGACGGTGCGCCACGGCCTGGTGGATCAGGTCGGCCACGAGAACCGAGACGGCATTCGGGCGGTTGTCGAAGCACGGGATGACGACCAGATCGCGCGCCCCGAGACGGGCAGCGACGGCCAGCGCGGGATCATTGGTGTCCATCAGGGCGATCGTCGGAATACCGGCATTGATCGCGGCTCCGGCATGACCGTGGTCGGCGATCACGAGGTCGACAGGCCCCGTCCGGGCGGACAGGAGGGCTTCCATCGCCCGGGTACCGTGGCCGTGCAAGATGCCGCATGTATCACTCGTGACCGCCACGTCTCCCAGCATGTCGAGCACCCAGTCGACACCGACCGCAGCCCCCACGGGCCCGGCCACCGGACAGCCCCCCAGGGCGGCGAGATGAGCGGCCAGCCGCTGATAGCAGGTCAGGAGGGCCCCGGGATGTCCGGTACCGAACGCCATCCGGGCTCCCGGGCGGGCCCTCAGAACACGCTCGATCAGGTCGGCTGCGGCCCAGATCCCGGCCACGGTCCGTTCCGGGGCGATGAAGCCGTCGCGTTCCCGGAAGGCTTCCGCCGCCTCGAGGCCACATGACTCGGCCATCAGGGCCACGACTCCGTCCTCGTCGAGCATCCCCAGAGCCAGGGCCCGGTGCACGAGACCGATGCCGAACGTGTAGAACGACACTCCCTCGAGCATCTGGCGCACCGCACGCAGATTGGCGTCACGGGAATTCGGGACCCACCCCGCGAGGCCTGCCCGCTCGAGTGCTTGCGCCCACTCCGTTCGATCCATCACGAGCCCCCTCCTCCGGGAACCAGGACGCCTCGCTGGAGGCGCGGCTGCGCATGACCTCGGCCACATCGGCCAGCTGGCAGGCGACCCAGCGCTGGACGGGGTTCGCCCGGATCCTGGCGCGCAGCCAGGCCTGACGAGCCCTCCGCTCCCGGCGTGACATCCTGAAGGCCTGCTCCATCCGGGACACCATCCCGACGAGGTCGAAGGGGTGAACGGGCAGGGCTCCGGGGACCAGTTCCTGGAAGGCCCCGACTGCCTCCGAGAGCATCAGCACGCCATCGCGACGGTTGACGAGTGGCCCCTCCTTGGCGACGAGATTCATGCCGTCCGCCAGGGAGTTCACGAGCAGCAGATCGTAGTGTCGGAGACAGGCCAGGGCGCGTTCCGGGCTGTGAACGTGGGACAGGCGCACGGGATTCCCCGGAAAGCGATGATTGATGCGAGACGCGAGTTCCTGCACCTGGGCCAGGTGGTCCCGGTAGAGATTCGCCCCGAGCCGGCATGCCGGCAGGACTCCCCAGAACCTTACTTCCCTGGCCCGCGGGGGGACGGACTCGAACCAGAGCTCCAGGGCTCTCAGGGAGCGGAGCAGATTCTTGCTCGGATCCACCCGGGCCACCTGGACGACGGTGTAGCCGCTCCCGAGCCCCTGCTGGACGAGTTCGGATTCGAGGCGCCGGACGGCCGGGCCACGGGCCTCCCGGCAGAGGGCCTCGGGATCCACCGAGATCGGATACGCCCGAACATGAACCGGCCGCCCCGCCCAGACGAGCTCCGGAGAGCCCGGGTGGCCGATGGCACCCGCGAGTTCGCGAGCTGCCTGCCGGAACTGTTCGGCGAAGCGCGGGATGTGAAATCCCACGATGTCGCTCGCGAGCAAACCGCCGAGAAGGGCACGTCGCACGGCATCCGGGAGCATGCGCCACGCGTCCACCGAGGGCCAGGCCACATGGGTGAAGTGGAGCAAGACGGCCTCGGGAACCAGTTCCCGCAACAATCCGGGCAGCAGATACAGGTGATAGTCGTGGATCCACACCACGGGCTGGCGGCCGTCCTGGCGCAACAGCGCAGCGATCGCACGGGCGAAGGTCACATTGACCTCCCGGTAGGCCTCCCAGGCCTGCCACGTCGCGGCATCGAAGTCCGGATGCACGGGAGCGTGGGTGAGTCCATGCTGGAGAAACCAGAGCAGGGAGTTCGAGAACCCGTCGTAGTAGGCCGAGAATCGCTCGCCCTCGATCGGGACGCTCACGAGCCTCGCAGGATAATCGGACAGCCTCCCCCTGTCCTTCTCGACCCCGGGCTCGAGCCCCAGCCGCGAAGACACCCATGTGACGGGCACGAGACCCGTCAGGGACGCCAGGGCGGTCACCAGTCCGCCCTGGCCACGCCTCGAGCCGGCGCCCCCCTCGGTGCGTTCGAGCGGACCCCGGTTGGAGACAAGCACGAGGTGCGTGTCGGCGAGATCCTGGCGCCAGAGCCGCCTGACGGCATCCCGGCATTCGCGGGTGATGCGATGCAAGCAGTCCCCCGATCCGGGCTCCTCTGGATGGAGCCCGCTGGACCCTAGCACCCCCTCGCCCCGGTCACAAGGCACGGGCCCGACTTCGACCGCGGCCGAAACATCCGGTCCAGGTTGCGCTCGGCTCGCAGGCCCCACGGGAGCCAGGATGGGGCTCGAGGTCGCCGCAATGGCTCCGCGCCGCCACGGCGCAGCCCGGCTCCGGGGCGGGAGGAGGCCCGTTTGCGCATCGCCCTGCTCGCCCCGCTGGTGCACCCGGTCCCCCCCGCAGGATACGGGGGGACCGAACGGGTCGTGGACACGCTGGGAAGGGCCCTCCAGGCCCTGGGACACGAGGTCATGCTTTACGCGGCGGGAGATTCCAGGACCACCCTGCCCCTCCGGGCATACGTGCCCCGCTCGATGGCCGACCTGGCGCTCCGCGATCGCGAAGGCTACGAGCACCTCGAAAAACGCCACGTCGCCTGGGTCCTCGAACAGTCGTCCAGCTTCGACCTCATCCATGATCACACGAAGACGAGCGGGGTGCTGCTGGCCGGGAAATCCAGGGTGCCGGTCCTCACGACGTTGCACAACGACTTGACGCCGGGGAGGCGGGAGATCTACGAGGCGCATCCCGGCCATGCCTTCGTCGCCCTGTCGCGCTTCCAGGCCCAGCGAGCTGCCCCCCTGCGGATCATCGAGGTCGTCCCGAATGGCCTCGACCTGAGCGAGATCCCGACACCGCGGCCCCTGTCCGGCCCTCGCCGCGGGCCGCTGCTCTTCCTGGGGCGCCTGTGCCCGGACAAGGGGCCCGATCTCGCGGTGGAGGTCGCCCGGCGCATGCAATTACCCCTCGTGCTACTCGGTCAGGTCGATCCCGCTCACGAGACGTGGTTCCGGAAGACGGTCCTCCCGCACGTCGACGGGCGTCGCATCCGGTGGCTGGGGGAAGTCGGGGGAGCACGCAAATGGAGGTGGCTGGCTCGTGCCCGCTGCGTGCTCTTCCCCGTGCGCTGGCCGGAGCCGTTCGGCCTCGTGATGCTCGAGGCGATGGCCTGCGGAACCCCCGTGGTGGCCCTCGCGGCGGGGGCCGTGGGAGAAGTCGTGGCCCACGGGATCACCGGCTGGATCGCCCGGGACGTGCGCGGTCTCGTGGCGGGAGTGACCCGAACCGCCACGCTCTCCACCCGGGAATGTCGGGAGTGGGTCGAGAGCCGGTTCAGCGCCGGCCACATGGCTCTCGGCTACCTCCATGCTTACCACAAGCTCCTCGAAAGCCCCCGGTGAGCAGGGTGGTCGACGGAGAAGGGACGGGATCTTGGTCGGCTGGCTGACCGTGCTGATCGTGGCCACCGTGGCAGGACTGTTCGGCGAGGCCCTGATCCCGGCCAGGCTACCGGGTGGATGGGGCGGGGGAGCACTCGCCGCGCTGCCCGGCGCCCTCCTCGGAGGGTACGGGGCGGGATACCTGGGCT
>Ga0208788_1001167_pt1 | contig 12818 bp, 4 predicted proteins | sample Wag4_2014_7_11_3_FD_187363 | JGI IMG/M metagenome (GOLD analysis project Ga0208788, IMG submission 187363) | Fresh water mixed with fracking chemicals microbial communities from Ohio, USA - Utica-2 Time Series FC 2014_7_11 (SPAdes) (version 2) ... | reverse complement strand
GTGGGGGCAGGGCCGGGTGCAGGCAGAGGCGGCGGTGGATCAGCAGGCTGGACCACCGGGTCCACTTCGGCCAGCGCCCCGGCGATCGCCGCCTCGATCCGTTCGACCTGGCGACCGGGGTTGCGGAACCAGTCCGTGCTCCACACGCGGTGGATACGCCACCCGAGGCTCTCGAGCACCTGCTGCCGCAGGCGATCGCGATCGCGGGCCGACCGCGAGCCGTGGTAGGTGGCCCCGTCGCACTCGATCCCGAGCAGGTAGCGACCCGGTTGACGCGGGTCCGTGATGGCCAGGTCGATCCGGAAGCCGGCCGACCCCACCTGGCGCACCACCCGGTGCCCGCGGGCGGCCAGGACGCGTCCCACGGCCTCCTCGAACGGAGAATCGGCGTCCCCGCCCGTCGGGGTGGGCACGTCGAGCGAGCCGCTCCGCGCGTACGTCAGGAAGGCCCGGAGGGCACGGACACCCCGTGCCTGGCTCCGGTTCAGGTCGAGGTCCTCAGGTTGCATGTTGGTGAAGACCTCGCACCGGCGACGGGAGCGCGTGAAGAGCACGTTCAGGCGCCGCTCTCCCTCGCTCAGGGGGCCCCCGCTGTCCTTGTTGACCGGCCCGAAGTTCATCCCGACCTGCCCGCGCGCGTCGCGGCCGTAGCCGATGCTCACCAGGATCACGTCGCGCTCGTCGCCCTGCACGTTCTCGAGGTTCTTCACGAAGAACGGTTCATGCGGGTGGCGCGTCTGGAAGGCTTCCCAGTCGGGGTTCTCGCGGGCCAGCAGCTCGATCTCGTCGAGGATGGCGTCGCGCTGCGCCACGCTGAAGGCCGCGATGCCCAGGGACCAGTCTGGTTTCGTCGTCGCATGGCGCATGGCCGTCTGCGCGACGATCCGCGCCTCCTCCCGGTTCGTCCGGCTGCCGGAACGGTCGTAGACCGTGTCGGGCAGGTGCCGGTAGACGAGACCCAGGTGTTCCCGGTCCGCCCGCGGGCCCGGAAAGACGACGAGTTTGTTCTCGTAGAACAGGTGGTTCGACACCGTGATGAGGGACTCGTGCTGGCTGCGGTAATGCCAGCGCAGCATGCAGTGAGGAGCTCCCTTGGCCCTGAACAGGCCGAGGATGCTCTCGGTCTCGATGGCCCCGTGGTCGGGTTCTTCGTCCGGATCGTCATCCGCTGCCATGGTGCGTGAGAAGAAGTCGGTCGGCGGCATCTGCTTGCTGTCCCCGACGACCACGACCTGTCTGCCGCGCATGAGCGCGCCGAAGGCGTCCACCGGCTCGACCTGGCTGGCCTCGTCGAAGATGACGAGGTCGAACGTCAGCGTGCCGGGCGGGATGAACGTCGCCACCGACAGCGGGCTCATCATGAAGACGGGCTTGATGGCCTGCTGGATCAGGTGTCCGCAGCGGCCGAGCAGCCGCCGGATCGGCATGTGCTGCCGGCGCTTCTCGAACTCTTGCTTGAGCAGCTTGATCGTCCCCTCGGGGGCTTGCAGCGAGGGCATGCCCTGCAGGTGCCGGGCCGTGAGCAGCCGCTGGTTCAGGACGTGCAACTCGCGATCGAGCCGGCGGAACTCGTCGCGAACGGCCTCGTGGCGGCTGGCCTCGAAGGTCTGCAGGACGGGGCGTTCCTCGAAGGCCCGATCGAGCACCCGCTGGTAGAAACCGTACCGGAAGGCGTCCAGCAGGTCGGCTTGCGCCTCGTCCCATCGTTCGAGCAGGTCCACGAGTGCTCCCAGACCCACCTTGCGAGCCCGGTCACGCGCCGAGTGGAGCACGATGTGGGTCTGCAGTTCGTCGAGGCGCGTCCTCATGGCTTCCGTCTCGGACAGCTGCAGGGTGAGGGGAAGCTCCAGCAAGGTCCCCCCCCAGCGGGCCTGCTCGTCGAAATCCAGAAACAGCCCAAGAGCCTCGAACGCCGCCGCGTGCGCCGCGATCCGGTTCTGATGCCCGGCAGGGTCCACCGGCCGTCCCGGTTGCCGGTGTTGCTCGAGAAAGGTCCAGATCGAGCGCTGCACCCGGCCGTCCCGGACGGCGGCGTGCAGGGCACCCAGCGCCTTCACGGCTGCAAGGAGTCCTGAGCGCCCCGGGGCGTCCCCGACGCGCGAGCCGAGGCACGCCGTCACCTCGGCGCGACGTCGGTCGAGGGAGTCGCGCAGCCGGCGGGCCTCCAGGATGGCTTCCGCGCGCGCGAGGGCCTCTTCGACGGTGTCGGGAGTCGTGCGACTCAGGCCCGCGACGTGCGCACGCGCACGACGGTACGCCCCGATGAAGACACGCCACCAGGAGCGGCCGTGCGCGGCGATCGCCGTGCGGGTATCGAGCATCGGCTGGTCCCAGGCCTCGGGGAGCAGGACCGGATCGTACTGCGCGTGCAGGGCCTCGAGTCGGTCGGCTTCCTCGAGCCCGGTCGCGAGGGCCGCGGGGTCCGCCCAGGCAGGGTGAGCGAGGTCCATGCCCGTGCAATCGGGCGTCTCATGGCCCCAGTGCGCCGTCTCGAGCAGCACCCGGTGGTCCTCGAGGGTCCGGGGTGCCGCGAGGCCCAGGGTCGTGGCCAGCTCGTGGCCCGAGGCGTCGAGTTCCTTCACGGCCTGGATGGCATCCCCGAGCAAGGTCTCGAGGCGCTCCTGCTCGGAGGGCAGCAGGCGCGCGCGGGCCGACATCCGGAACGGGTGACGCGACAGCGGACCCAGGCGAACCAGGTGGCCCTGGATCTCGGTGAGGGTCGCCTCGGCCTCCTCGAGCCGGGACCGGTCCCAGGCATCCGTCACCGACACGTCGAAGGGGGGCAGGCGGCGTCCCGAGGCCGTCGTGCGTTCCTTGATGAGCAGCAGCTCGCCGAGGGCCCGGTACGGGGCGATCGCCGCCGATCCCCAGGGTTCGTTCATCGCGCGGCAATGCGCGTTGAGGGTGTCGCGGGCGCGCGTGAGGCGCTCGAGATGGGCCGTCCGGTCACCGGGCGACGTGCGGTCGAGGTTCAGCGTGCGCTGCAACTCGGCGAGGACACTGCGCTTGTTGGCCTTCTGGCTGTGCATCTCGAGGCAGGCGTCCCCGAGCCCCACCTCGTCGAGGCGGCGCTTGACGACGTCGAGGGCGGCGCGCTTCTCCGAGACGAACAGGACCGTCTGCCCGCGGGCGAGGGCATCGGCGATCAGGTTCGTGATCGTCTGGGACTTCCCGGTGCCCGGTGGCCCCTCGATCACGAGGTGACGGCCGGCGCGGACGTCCAGCAGGGCCGCCATCTGCGAGCCGTCGCAGTCCTTGACCGTCAGGACCTCCTGCGTCCGGGGCAGGTCGTCGAGGAAGGCGTCTTCAGGCGTGGCGGGGGCCGGGTCCGAGAGGCCGTCGCCGAGGATCCCGGAGAGCAGCGGATGCTCGAGGGGGCCCTCTCCTGCGGGCCACTCAAGGGGAGTCAGGTCCTTGAACATGGCGTGGCGCGTGAACGAGAAGAACCCGAGGGCCAGCTCGTCGGGGACGACCTTCCAGCGGTCGCGGCCCTCCACGGCAGTGGCCAGCAGCCGGGCGATCTCGGCCGGGTCGCGCGCCTCGTCACCTCCGGGGGGCGGCAGGCGGATGCCGAACTCGGCCTCGAGCTTGGCGACGAGGGACGGATTCTCTTCGAGCTCGTCCCCCGTGTGGCGGATGCCGTACCGGTCGTTCGCGATCCGTTCGAGGGTCACGGGTACCAGCAGGAGGGGCGCCCGGCGCGGCTCCTCGCTGCTCGGGGATTCATACCAGTGCAGCATTCCGACGGCGAGGAAGAGCATGTTGAGGCCCTGCTCCTCGAGCGCGGAGCGCGCATCGCGGCTCATGAGCTTGAGGTTGTCGGCGAGGCGCTTCGGAGTGAGGTCGCTCCGGAGCACGTCAAGCGAGCCTTCCTCTGGGGTGGACCTTTCCGCGACGGAGGTTGCCCGGGTGGGCGCCTGGCCATCCTCCGGTTTCGGTTTCAGCATGAGCCGCCGCGATTCCGCCACGAGGGCGTTCACGACCGTCGCACCCGGCGTCGGGACGAACGAGACGCTCCGGGCCTTCAGGTACCGGAAGGCGACGAGCGGGTTGCGGACCCCGAGGTCCAGCAGGTTCTGGCGGTACTTGCCCAGGGTCGCCGGGAGGGCGACGTCGGGGTGGGCTGAGGGGGCTGCGGACGGTTCCGTCATCGGGGGCCTCGTCGGGCGGGGTGGCGGATCCATTTTATGGTCACGCGCCGTCCGGTGGGGAGAGGGGAACGAGGAGTTCCCTCTTTCGCTCGGCCTGCAGGTGGCGAGTCAGATCCTCCACCTCGGCGGTCGGCACTCCGAGACGGGACAGGGTCGACCGGATCATGCCGAGGCTGGCCTCGAACTCCGGCTGGATCACGTCCCGGGCGCCGAGCCGGACCATCTCGGGAATGTCGCACGAGCGGTGAGCGCGCGCGACGATGTCCAGGTCCGGGTTGAGTCGCCTCGCGGCCGCGATCGTCAGCTTGCAGCTGACGGGGTCGGGCAGGGCCACGACCAGGATCCGCGCCCGGGCGAGCCCGACGTGCCGGAGCACGGGGGGGCGGCTGGCATCCCCGTACAGGCAGGGGATCCCTCGTCCGCGAAGTTCCTGGATGACTGACACGTCGCGGTCGATCACGGCCACCGGCACGTGTCGCCTGGCCAGGAGATCCCCCAGCTGTCGCCCCACGCGACCGAATCCCGCGATCACGACCGGTCCGGACGGACGTTCCGCGGTCATCACACCAGGGAAATCTTCCCGGCCGGTGGTCCCGGTACGCCGTACGGGCCATCGGTCGACGGCGAACAGGTAGAGCGGAGTCGCCACCTGCATGAGCCAGGGAGTGATGAGGAGCGTCACGAGCGCGACGGCGAGCACCAGCGAGAAGAGATCCTGCATGAGGAGGCCCTGCTGCTCGCCCATCCGCGCCAGGACGAACGAGAACTCGCCGATCTGGGCGAGCCCGAGTCCCATCGTGAGCGCCTCGCGTCCGGAATAGCCGAACCCCCGGGCGATCGCCCCGACGATGGCCGCCTTGCCGACCACCACCGCACCGACCAGCCCGAGCACCAATCCGGCGTGTGCCAGCAGGAAGGCCGGGCTGATCAGCATCCCCAGCGAGACGAAGAACAGCGTCGCGAACAGGTCCCGCAGGGGCGTGACGTCCGAGAGCATCTGGTGGCCATGGTCCGATTCGCTCACCACGAGACCCGCGACGAAGGCGCCGAGTGCCAGCGACAGGCCCAGTCCCCACGCGACCACCGCCGTGCCGAAGCAGAGGAGCACCGTCGTGAGCAGGTACAGGTCAGGATGCCGCGTGCTGGCGATCCGCTGCAGCAGCGGCGGGACGAGGCGCGTGCCACACCACACGACGGCCCCCAGGAAGGCGATCGCCTTCAGGACAGCTCCCGCGAGCGGCCAGCCGAGCAGGTGGTCAGGGTGGCCCAGGTGGGGCATCAGGATCACCACCAGAACGACCGAGAGATCCTGCACGAGCAGGAGCCCCATCATCCCGCGGCCATGCGCGGAATCGAGCTCTCCGCGCTCCATGAGGACCTTCAAAACCAGCACCGTGCTCGAGAGGGCCAGGAGTACGCCGAGGGTGATCGCCGTGCCGGGCGCCACGTGCATCGCGATCGCCACGAGGGACGCGAGGAGCGTCGTGAGGACGATCTGCGCACTGCCACCGAGCAGGGCGAACCGCTGCACGCGGCGCAGCTCGGAGAACGAGAACTCGATCCCCAGCGTGAACATGAGCAGGATGGAGCCGAGTTCGGCGAGGGTGGCGATGCTCTGCCGGTCGGTCACGAAGCCGAGCCCACCGGGCCCCACGAGGAGCCCCGCGACCAGGTACCCGATGATGACGGGCTGTCGTGCCCGGGCGCAGAGGAGCCCCAGCCCGAGGGCCGCCGCAAGCGCGATCGCCACGTCATGGAGCAAGGGGAGGTCGGGCATGGACGGGCCCTCCGGGCGATCGCCCCCTCGGTCCCCCCGTGAGGGTCCGTGGGCGATCGCCATCCTACTCCTCCCGGGGGCTTTCCGATGCGCCGGATTGACGGCTCCACGCGCACGGGTTTTCGCGGCGGACACCCCGTTCATCGAATGACCGATCGGGTATGTCATCCGCAAGGTGCTTCCGGGCATCGGTCGCACGCGCGCGAGAACGGGCAGATTCCATGAACGTGATGCTCTCCGCCGATCCGGTCTCGGTCGCGTCCCGCCACGTCCCCGGACGCCTCGTCCTGACTCCCAATCCGCGCGCGGCGGCGACCCTGGGAGTGAAGTCCCTCTCCCTGCTCGACCTCGCCCGTGCGCAACTCGAACGGGCCCACGTCGTCGTGCTGGACCCCCTGCGTCTGCCACGCCTGCTGCGCGAGGTCGCGCGGGACCTCGGCTGGGCCGACCCGGCCGGAGCTGCGCGCTGCCTGGGGCCCATCACGGCCGAGATCCTGCGCGCTGGCCTCGACCCGGCTGCCCTCGCGGCCTTCCCCGATGCGCGCGTGCAGCGCGTGGCCGCCTTCGTGCAGGCCCACGTCGCGCGTCTGCGGGCGATGGGAACCCACGACCCCGCCGAGATCCTGCAGCGGGCCGCCCGGCTGCCTCTCGAACGTCAGAAGGTGCTCGTCACGGGCTACCCGCGCCTCGGGGCCGACGAGGAGGCCTTCGTGCGGGCGATCGCCGCCCCCGGATCGGTCCTGCTGCTGCCCGGTGGCGATCCGGCCCTGCACGCCGACAACGAGGCCCTCGCCGCGCGCCTGGAGCCCGCCGGCTGGACCGTCGAGCATGACGGGACCGCACCGACCCGGGCCCCCCACCTGATGGCCTGGCACCTGCCCGACCCGGAGGCCGAGGTCCGGGCCGTCCTCGCGAAGGTCCGGGAGCTGCTTGATGCCGGTATACCGGCCCGCGACGTGGTCCTCGTCGCCCGCGACGATGCCGCCATCGGGCCCCTCGTGCTCGCCGTCGCCCACGAGTACGACGTGCCCGTGAACGCCAGCTACCAGGTGCCCGTGGCCTCGACCCGCACCGGCCACTGGCTCGCGGGGCTCGCCGAGGTCGTCGAGCAGGGGCTGCCCTTCGAGGCGACGTTCCGTTTGCTGGCGCATCCGCTGGCCCGCGCCCTCGACGGTCCGAAACGGCTCGAGGCCCGGAAGCACCATCCCGCAGGGGGCGCCGCCTGGGGAGCGCTGGGCGTGCCCGTCGCGGTGTTCGACGGGCCCGACGATGCGACGGGCCCGGACTGGCTCGCCTGGCTCGACCGCGTTCTCGAGACGTTCACGATCCCGGACCGCGTCAGGCGCTGGCCCGCCGAGGCGATCGCTCTGGCCCGCTTCCGCGAGGCCCTCGAGGTACTCGTCGACGGGAGTGCCCCGCCTCTTCCACGCGCGGCCTTTCTCGAGGACTTCCGCGAAGCGCTCGAGCGCGTGCTGACGCCGGCGCATCCGGGCCGCGAGGGCGTGGCGCTGCACACGCCACTCGCCCTGTACGGCGCGCGCGTCCCGCACGTGTTCGTGCTGGGGGCCCACGAGGACGCCTTCCCGGCGCGTCTCCAGGACGATCCCGTGCTCGATTTCACGATCCGCAAGCGCCTGGCCGCCGCGGGCCTCGGGCTCGAGACCGCCCCGATGGCCGCCCGTCGCGAGCGCCTGTCGGTCGAGGCCCTGCTCGACGTCGCCACCACCTCGCTCACGCTCACGGCGCCGCGCAGTCAGGGCGGCAAGGCCTGTCTGCCGGGGCCGGTGTTCGGCTGGCTGGGGCTCGTGCCCGTCGAGCCGATCCCCGTCGTCGTCAGCGCGCAGGAAGCGCGTCGCAGGCGGATTCTCGCCGCGCCCGACCCCGCCATGCCCGAGGACGCGGCCCTTGCAGGAGCGCGGGTGGCCCTCGAGGTCGAACGCCGGCGCGAGGCGCCTGGCTCGCACGCCGTGCCCGACCCCCACGACGGCGGGTCGGGGCGGCCCGTGGATTGGACGCAGCGGACCTTCAGCGCGAGCCAGCTCTCGACGCTCGGTCAGTGCGCGTTCCGGTGGTTCACCGAGCGGGTCCTGCACATCAAGGAACCCGAGGAGGCGATCGACGGAGCCGAACCGCAGGTCCGGGGGCTTCTCTACCACAAGACCCTCGAACTCGCCGTCCAGGCGGCGACCGACCCGTCCGGACCGGCGGCGAACCGCCCCCCCGACCCGGACGGGGCCGCCATCCACCTCCGGGAAACCGTGCTCGATGTGCTCGACGCGTGTTTCCTGCAGGCCGAGCAGGCGATCGAACCCGAGCTCGGGTATGCCCTGTCGTCGCTGTCCGGCTGGGCCGTGAAACGGCAGGAACACCTCGAGGTGCTGCGGCGCGCGGTCCGCCACGAGGGGTTCCTCGACGCGGGATTCCAGGAACTCGTCACCGAGGCGGTGTTCCAGGGAGTCTGGCGTGGCTTCCCCGTCCGGGGCATGGTCGATCGTCTGGACGTGCATGCGGACCGGCTCGTGGTCCTCGATTACAAGGCCGGGAGTGCCACCTACGGCAAGGTCCAGGATGCCGGCCGGCGCAACACGATCGATCTGCAGTTGCCCATCTACGTCGAGACGGCCGCAGCGGCCATCCGCCCCGGTTTCGAGGCCCACGACGCCGCCTACTTCACGCTCGCGCGCCCGAAGCGCATCCCGTCGAAGATCGACGACGAGGCGCTCGAGGTGCTGGTCGAGCGCCTCCAGGGCCATCTCGAGGCCGGTCACTTCCCGGTCGCCCCGGACCTCAAGCGCGAGTCATGCCGATACTGTGACCACGCGATCGTCTGCCGGGCCGGGGCGCGCCTCGGGCGCAAGGAGGACTAGATGGGGCTCACGTCGGACCAGCGACGCGCCGTCGAGGCGCCCGGGGACGTCTGCGTGACGGCCGGGGCGGGCACGGGCAAGACCCACATGCTCTCGGCCCGCTACCTGCAGCTGCTGCGCGCGCACGGGATGTCACCGCTGGAGATCGTGGCGACGACCTTCACCGACCTCGCCGCCGCCGAGATGCGGGCGCGCATCCGCCGGGACGTGGCCGCCGCGCAGCCGCCGTTTCCCGCCGAGGTGGCCTCGGAGCTCGAGGCGGCGCCGATCCTCACGATGCACGCGCTGGCCGCGCGCATCTGCCGGGAACATCCCGAGGCCGCCGGCGTGCCCGCCGATTTCGGCATCCTCGACGAGCGTCCGGAAGGGCCGCTGTGGTGGCAGGAACGCCTCGACGAGGCGATCGCCGCCCTCCCCGCGGACGTGCTCGCGGCGCTTCCGTCGGATCTGCTGCGAGAGGCCCTCGAGGCGTTCCTGGTGGACCCTCTGACGGCCCACGAGGCCCTCGAGCGGGATCCGCAAGACCTCGAGGCGGTGCTCGCCACCGAGCGGGAACGGATCGTGGGGGACCTCCTGCAGGATCCGGACTGGGGGGCGGCCGTGCACGACCTGCGCGGGCATGCGGGCACGGGCGATCGCGAGACCCAGCGACAGGAGGCGCTGAACGTCTGCGAGGCGCTGGCCCGGTGGACCCCCGACCGACCCGTGCCGGACCTGCTGCCCGTGCTCACGCTCAACCTGAACCAGGGAAAAGGCAAGAAGGGCTGGGACGCCGAGGCCCATGCCGCCGTCACGGCCGCGCTCAAGACCGTGCGCGACCTGCTGCGCGGGCTTCCGCTCCTCGCCGAGGCACCCGGCGAGGTCGACTGGACGCTCGCGGCGGCCGTCCCCTGCCTGAGGATCGCGTTCGACCAGGTGCGCGCTCACCTGTCGGAGGCGAAGCGGCGCGAGCGCGTGCTCGACTTCGGCGATCTCGAGGTCCACGCGTTGCAGGCACTCGAGGACCCCGAGGTGGTCGACCATTACCGGAGCCGGTGGCGGGCCTTCCTGCTGGACGAGGTGCAGGACACCAACCCCGTCCAGGCGCGGCTGCTCTCGCGGCTCACGGCAGGGACCGTGCTCACGATCGTGGGGGACGAGAAGCAATCCATCTACGGATTCCGGCGCGCGGACGTCACCGTGTTCGCGCGGATGGCCGAGGCCATCGTGGCGGGGGGCGGCGAGAAGGTGAGCCTGGCCGAGAGCTTCCGGACCCACGCGGACCTGATGGAGGGCATCAACCGGGTGTGTGGCCCGGCGCTCGGGCCGCTGCGCCAGGACCTCAAAGGTCAGAGACCGGCCCCGCATCCGGCGCCTCACGTGGAGGGGCTGGTGGTCGAGAAGGACGCCGGGCGTGACGTCGAGGCGCGGCGGCGCATCGAGGCCCGCCACGTGGCGCGCACCATCCGGGGCTGGGTCGAGGCAGGGCTTTCGATCCACGACCGCTTCACGGATGCCGTGAGACCGATCCGCTGGGGGGACGTGGCGATCCTCTCGCGGACGGGAGCCCCGCTCGTGCTGCACGAGGAGGCACTCGCGGCCGAGGGCGTGCCGGCGACCCTCTCGCGCGGGAGCGACCTGCTCGGGACGCGCGAGGCCCTCGATGCCGTGGCCTTGCTGCGATTCCTGGCCGATCGCCGGGACGACCAGGCGCTCGTGGCGGTGCTGCGGAGCCCGTTCTTCGCCGTGTCGGACACGATCCTCCACGAGGAGGCCGACGGGCGCGGCAAGGGTATCACCTGGTGGGAGGTCGTCGAGGCCTCGCCACGCCCCGAGTTCGCGGCGGCGCGCGGGGTGCTGGAGGACCTGCGCCGCCACCGGGACGAGCCGCCCTCGCGGTTGCTCCTGCGGGCCGACGACCTCACGGGCTACACGGCCGTGCTCGCGGGGCTACCCGGCGCGAGGCGGCGGCTGGCGGACTGGCACGGGATGCTGGAGTGGCTCCGGGTGCTGGAGGCCGGTGCTCAGGACGTGCACACGGTCGTGAGGCGGCTGCGGCGCCTGATGCAGGCCGAGATCCCGCTCGCCCGTCCGGCGCTCGAGGCGGGAAATGCCGTGCTGCTGACCACGATCCACGCCGCGAAGGGGCTCGAGTGGCCCGTCGTGGTCGTGCCGGACCTCGCGGGCTCGAGCCGGGCCGACCGGGCGCAGGTGCGCTTCGATGCGGCACTGGGAGTGGGGCTCACGTTCCGGGACGACGACGGGGAGACGCTCACCCCGCTCCGGATGCGCGTGCTGCGGGAACGGGTGCGCGAGCGCGAGGAGGCCGAGGAGCGGCGGATCGTGTACGTCGCCCTCACGCGGGCGCGCGACCGGCTGCTGCTGACGGCACCCGAGCCGGAGAAGGGCGCCCTGGCGGTGCTGGAGGAGGGACTTCAGGACGCCGGCGTCACGGTCGAGGCGATCGTCCCGGTGGCAGGGGACGAGCGGCCGCCGCTGCCGGCTCGGGTGATGGCCATGAGCCACCTTGATCGAGGCTGACGCCCATTCATGCGTCAGGTTTGAGCGAACCTGCCTGGCCGACGTGTGCCGGATTCTCCGGATCATCCGCCGATAACACTCCAATGGACCGCCGATATTCCGCCGATAACTGGTAAGCTCGAGAGCGTCTCGCCGGGTCGGCCACGAGGAGCCACCCGTCGCCAACCCACCTCCGGATCAGGTCACGGACCTGGCGGTCGGACAGGCCGAGTACCTGGGACACATCAGCAGCCGTGATTCGATTACGATCGCACCGCTGGCGGAGTCGCGGATGACATTCTGGCCATCCCGGTAGGGCGTTGGCCTGGCCCGGTTCCCTTTCTCGATGCACGCGTGAAGGCGTTGAATGAGATCCTCGGTGAGTCCTTGCTTTCGCGCAGCCCATTCTTCGACACGAAGGAGGGCGTCCCAGTAGTTTTTCACCTCCCCGACATCGCGCTCGCGTCCGTGGAAATCGGATCGACGCCCCTGGATGACCTCTTCGGCCTCTGCCAGAGTCAGCCGGTTGCCCTCGATACGAGTCGAGAAATGGGTGGAGCGCAGACGCGCTCGTCGTCTCAATTCCGCCTCGACCACCGGGGGGATGGGCGTCTCGGCCACGACTGCTCGGGCCGCTTCGATGGCCATCAGACCGCGGGCCACGGCGGGTGTGATGGTGAATCTCGGCGACCAGGCAGATCCGTTCACCGCAGATAACTTCCCTGAAAACTCCCCCCTGGCCGAAAAAAGGCCAGGGGACACGTCGTGAATGGTCTCAGTAACGGATACCGGCAGAAACTCCGAAAGCAGCGAGACTCTGGAATGGCGTGCTCGTCCGCCAGGACTGGTCCCAGGTCTGCCATACCCGCAAGACGTAGCGGTCCATCATGAACTCTGCGCCCAGGTCCAGCCGGGCGCGTCGGACGTCGGGCAGACCGTCCACCAGCGGATCCACCAGGACGAAGGTCATCGGTTGCAGGTGGCCCTGGACGTACAGGCGCAGCGGACGCCACGGACGAACGGACAGATCCGCGCGCAAGACGGGACCCTGGAACAGTTGCAGGTCGGAGAACAGGAAGTCCTTGGCGATCGGCTCGAGGCTGTGACGGGCCGTGAGGTAACGGAAACCGTAGCCGAGGCCCACGCTCTCGCGGAACATGCCCTGCTGGAAGTCCCACATCGAGGCGCCCTGGACGGAGAAGTCATTCCGCGTGTGGGTCGAGCCGGGCAACAGGCGATCGACGACGGTGTAGGTCTCGAACCCGCGGAACTCCCCTTCGAGCGACCAGCCGGGGGTCATCTCGTGGCGGGCGTACAGGGTCAGGGTGTTGATGTCTTTCACCGTGGCATCGACGACGCCGCCATCGGGATAGCTTTCGTAGAGCCCCGTCCGGGCACCCGTCAGCAAGAGCCGCGAGAGGGGGTCCCAGTCCGGTTCTTCCCCGACGATGGCCGGCGAGGGTGTGGCCTCCACCGCCGGAGACGGGGAGGGCTCCGGGGTCGGCTCGACGACGGGTTCCGGCG
>Ga0208788_1001166_pt1 | contig 12824 bp, 8 predicted proteins | sample Wag4_2014_7_11_3_FD_187363 | JGI IMG/M metagenome (GOLD analysis project Ga0208788, IMG submission 187363) | Fresh water mixed with fracking chemicals microbial communities from Ohio, USA - Utica-2 Time Series FC 2014_7_11 (SPAdes) (version 2) ... | reverse complement strand
CCACACTGTGGGGAGCCCCGTCTCCGGCGCAAACCCAAGCTCCACATAGTCACGCCACCAGGCGTCATACAGCTCGCGCAGCGCCACATCGTTTGCCCGCAGGGCAACCTCACGCAGCGTAGACCACAACGGAATGTACGGAGCACAGGCCGGCAAGCGCTGCAACTCAGCCGCAGTGTCGATGTCAAAAACACGCGACACAAAGCGCGTGCGTCGTGGGCCGTGCTCATCCAAGGCATGGGCCTCCCACTCGCGCAGAATGCGCATCAACTCGCGCTCGACTTCAGAGCGCAAGTCCGAGGCTGCAGGGCATGGGAACTCGGCGGTCGCCACCAGCGGCCCCCATGAGGTCGTGCCCTCGCGCGACTCCAAGCGCAGCAGTAACCGCGGAATCAAGGGTCGCCCCAAGCGCGCAGCTAGTTCGGTCCCTTGCAGCACGAAGTCGCCTTCGACCTCCATGCGCACCTCACCCTCGGCCCCATCGCGCACCATCACCAGACCTCGACCTCGCACATGACCGCGGATGGTCAGCGTCGCCGCCAACTGCGGGTCCAACGCCAGCGGCTGTTCGGCACGCTCACCTGACTGCAGCAACAGCCGTCCGTCGGTAGCCACCTGCGCCTCACCACGGGTCGCACGCCACCAGGGCAGAGGCGCGACACCTTGCGCATCTAGGTAGCGCGTGGGCTGCTTTGCAAAGACGCCGTTGCGCAACACGTCCAAGCGCAGGCGCGGTTCCTCGGCCTGCGCCGAAGCAGCGAACCCTGCCAGCGTCAGCGCGGCAAGAACGGTGTCAAGCAGCCCAGTCATCGCTATCCTTGTAGCCTCTTTCGGCCACGGAGGCACCTTGGTCGAGCAGATCCTCGCAAACTACACACGCAATGAAGTCCTACACGGTCGTTGAGCTGCTGGGCGATGGCATCTCTGACGAGCTTTCGCAAAGCGTCCACGCCATCGCGGCCGAGCTCCCCTGCCGTCTCGTGTTCGTACCTGTGGACCTGTCGGATGACAACCGCCGCCGCCGCGGGCGCGCGTTGTATGCCGAGGCCGTGGGCTTGATGAAGGAGCACTCTGTCTCCATCAAGTACCCCACAGCGACTACGGCGGACAGTCCGAACAAGATCCTGCGCGATGAGTGCGACTTTGCGGTGATCCATCGCCCGGTGGCCACCATTCCGGGCATTGAGAACAACTTCAAGAAGACGATCGACATCGACGTGGTGCGCATCGCGACGGGCGGCACCTACGAAGATCCGGGCAAGCGCTTGGGTGATGACATCGCGGTGTCGCTGCGCGTCATCGAGCGCAAGCCGAGCTTCTATGCGGCGCGCTTTGCGTTCGAACTGGCCAAGCAACGCGGCACACATGTCGTGTCGGCCAGCAAGTACACCATCCAACAAGCCACCGATGGTCTGTTTGAAGAGGTCGTGGCAGATGTAGCCAAGGGCTATCCGCAGATCCCGCATCGCAAGGAACTGTTCGATGCGCTGCTGGCCGGCATCATCATGAAGCCGGAGAAGTACGCCGTCATCGTCACGCCGAATGAGTACGGCGACTTCTTGTCGGACTCGGCTTGCGGGTTGATCGGGTCGATCGGCTTGGGCGACTCGTCGTCCTACGCTTTTGACGAGGCAGGGAATGTCACTTGTGCGATGTTCGATCCTGCTGGCGGCACAGCGCCGGACATCGCAGGCAAGGACCTCTGCAACCCCACGGCGGCCCTGCTGTCGCTGGCCAACCTGTTGCGCCATGTGGGCGAGCTGAAGTCGAGCGCGAACCTGACCAACGCGCTCTATTCGGCCATCAAAGAAGGCCGAAAAACGCGCGATATTGGCGGCACTCTCGGCACCAAAGAGTTCACGGCCGAGATTGCGCGTCGCTTGCGTGCGTGAGGACGGTGAGCGCTAGCCGCTCGACCTCATGCGCGCCCATCTCCGCATGGAGCGGCAAGTACACCAAGTCTTGAGCAACACTCGCGGCTTGTGGCGTACTCGCGGCAGACCCTACACATGTCAAGGTCGCGCGCGTGGTGGCATCAAAGCCTTGCGCACGCAGGTGCTGCACCAACGCGTGCGGCTGATGCACGCGCACCGCGGCGACCCAGTGATGACGCACACGCGCTTGCGCGCCAACCAAGGGCGCGCGCGGCCCTAGCTTGTCACGCAGTTGCTCGCCCAAGTGGCGTTGCTGCTGCACGCGCGCACGCTCGCCTTGCGACCAACGCCGTGCCATGGTGGCCAGCAAAGCAGCGCACGGGCGGCGACGCAACTCAACCAGCAAGTGCTCGCGGGAGAAGCCCCGCACACTGCCAGAGATGACCGCATCACTGCTGGTGCCGCGCCAACGGCACAGCGCATCAAACAGGCCAAAGCCCGCGCGCGTGGCAATCAGCTTGAAGCCTGCGTACTTGAGCACGCGAGCGGCATAGGAGCGGGTTGGTTGCAGCGGCCATTGACGCTGCAAACCGCGCATGGCGCCACGCACCCCGTCGGCACGCACACGCACCAAACCGCCGGCCAGCGCAGTCCCCGTCTTGATGGGGCCAAACGAGAGGAACACCAAATCACTGCGTGGATCGCCACACCAGCCGTCCCCTGTCCATGCTTGCGCAGCGTCCTCCCACACCTCAAGCCCATGCACGCGCGCCAGTTCGAACCACGCTGCCAAGTCCAAGCGCGTGCCATAGAGATGCGCCAACAACACCGCACGGGGCCGCTCTGCCGGCACATCCACGGCCAGCAGCCTGGCTGCATGCGCGCAGTCAGGCTCCAGAGTCTGCGGGTCCACATCAATCGGCACGGGCACAAGTCCATGCGCCTCGAGCACGCGCAGCATGTCGGGAATGGTCAGGGACGAGACCAACACACGCGTACCACGCGGCCAGGCGTGCGCCGTGAGGGCCAGATCAAGAGCACTGCGCACGGAAAGCGTCGCAAGCCATACCTCTCCACCTGCCATGGCCTCGACATGGGCACGCGCACGCGCTTCGTCGGCCGTGACGCAAACGCACAACGCAGTTCCCAGATCGGACCAAGCCAAGTCCAGCCGCTTGCGCGGGTGCATAGCTTCATCATCCACACTCTGGCTGCTTGCCGCAACTTGTTGCTTCCCGCGCGGCCACTCGTGACGCATCCTGAGTTCATGAGCGGGACAAGAGCCGTCTGGAACAGCACAGCGTTGCTGGTCTTAGGGCGTATCTACGGCTCGGCTTGCACCTTCTTGATCCTGTGGCGGTTGTCGCACGCGTTGGAGCCAGCCGAGTTCGGACGCTTCACCTTCTGGATGGCCGTGTTCAGTGTTTTGGACACTTGGGTGGACTTTGGCACGGGACAAACCACGGTGGCGTGCACTGCGGCACAGCCCGAGCGCCTGCCGTCTGTGCTGCGCGCAGCACGCCAGTTGCGCATCGCGCATGGTTTGGGAGGCTTTCTCATCATCGCGCTGGCGGCGTGGCTAGGAGGCGAACACGGTGCTCTGTGGATCGCGCTTGCCGCGCTCTATCCGTTGACCCATGCGCTTGAGCTATCGACGGCCGCCAAGCGCAACGCGATCGACTACCGCGTGCACACGCTGACGCGAGCTCTGTCGAGCACGCTGTGGGTCGTGGGCACATCGGCTCTCTTGGCCTTGGATGATGTGGATCCCACGCACCATCTAGTCGCCATCGCTGTGGGCAGCACCATCGGCAACATCGTGCTGCATGCGATCTTGCGCCATGGATTACCCACCACCGGCGAGCGCACATCCAGCTGGGAGCTGTGGCGCATGACCTTGCCGTTGGGTCTAGCGGCGTTGTTCCAACAGGCGTACTTCTGGGTCGACAACCTCTTCGTGCGTGCGTGGTGTGGTGATGAGCTCTTGGGTGCGTACAACATCGGCATGCGCGTGCTCTCGGTCGCGATCATGGTGGTGCTCTTCGCCACCGGAGCGGCCCTGCCTTGGTACACACGCGAACATGCACGCGGTGCTTTGGCAGCCGCAGTCGAGCGCATGGCCTTGCCGTTGGTGACGCTGGCGGCCTGTGGTGCTGCTCTGTTGGCCCCATGGAGCGCAGAGGCACTCGGGATCTTTGGGGAACACGCTCGCGTGGCTGCCGGTGCCTTGCCTTGGCTGTTGGCTGCGGTCGTCGCCATTCACTTGGGAGCCTCGTTGCTGACGGCGCTCATCGCCACCGGAGGACGCAGAGAGTTGCTGTGGATCTCGGCGACAGCACTCGGGATCAACTTGGCATTGAATCGATGGTTGGTGCCAACCTATGCGCTGGAAGGGGCCGCTGCTGCAACACTGTGCACCGAGGCAGCAGTAGCGGGCATGGGCTGGATCGCACTGGCGCGCGCAGGTGCGGCGCCACGCTTGGATCGAGCCCGCTGGCTCGTGGTGCCTGCTGTCGCCGCTGTTAGCTGGTGGGTATCGCAGCTTGCCCACAGCTCATGGAGTACCGCATGAGAGTCGGCCTCGATTACCGCTCGGCTCTGGTCAACCGCGAGGGCATCGGACGCACCACGCGCGAACTGGCGCGTGCGCTGTCAGGCTATGGACTCGACGAGGACCTGCGTCTCTATGCTTGGACTCTGCAACGCGCAGCTTTGCCGCGTGCGGAGCTGGGCCTGGATGAGGATGTGCATCTCTCGCGCGTGCGCTTTCCGTCGCGTTGGATCGAGCCTCTGTGTCGCTGGACGCGGCGCGGTGTCGATGACTATCTGGGCGGTGTCGATGTGTTCCACCACTCGCAACCGGTACGCTTGCCGGTGCGGCATGCGGCAGAGACATGCATGGTGTACGACTGCATTTGGTCGCGCGACACCGGCTCCATCAGCCGCGCCGCGGCAACCGCGATGGAGCAAGCTATCCGCAACCAGATTGCCCATGCACGCTTGGTGTTCGCACCGACGAAGACCGCAGCACGCGACATCGAAAGCGTGCTAGGCGTGGATCCGAAGCGCATCCGCATCACGCCCTTGGGCTGTGATCATGTCCTGCGTGACTTGCCGCATGAACTGCGGCCAGCTCGAACGCCGTACATCTTGATCGTGTCGCGCGTGGATGGGCGCAAGAACCACACGACGCTTTTGCGTGCGTTTGAACAGTTAGTAGCCGACGGTTTGCCGCAGCGCCTGATCATTGCAGGACCCGATGGTCACGGCTCCGAACAGTTCGCGGCGCAGTTGGACCAATCACCAGCTCGCGAACGCGTCCTGCGACTGCGCGATGTGCCGGATGCGGACCTGCCGGCCTTGTATGCAGGAGCTGCGGCTTTTGCGTTCCCGAGTCTCGATGAGGGCTTTGGGTTGCCGCCGCTGGAAGCCATGGCCTGTGGCGCGCCGGTGGTAGCTTCGGATATCGCTTGCTTGCGCGAAACCTTGGACCCGGCAGCGGTGCTTGTACCGGCCCTAGACGCCGATGGGCTGGCTGATGCACTGCGTCAAATTCTCTTGCACCCCGAGTACGCCGATGAGCTGCGGGCACTCGGCCGTGCGCGGGCGCGAGGCTACACATGGCGCATGTGCGCTGCGGACATGCTGTCCGCATGGCGCGAACTCAGTCCGTAGTCGAGCGTGCGCGGGCGCGGATCGCTGCCTCGTCGACTTGGTCGGCGTCCCACAGAGTGCGGCCTTCCATGCCACCAGCCACGGTGAGTGTTTGTCCTGACAGGTGTCGCGACATCGCCGGCGACGACAAGCCCACACAGACGCGGGCCACATCCATCGCTCGTGCCAACTGACGCAGCGGCATCGTGCGGACCACACGCGACACCACTCCCGGCGTGTCCAAAGCCGCGCGCGCCATGTGCGTGACCGTCCACCCAGGCTCGACAAGATTGACGCGACCATACGGGTCGAGCTCGACGATCTCGTTCTTGAGGCTCATCATCAAGCCATGCATAGCGGCCTTCGACGCAGCGTACTCGGCATGCCCTTTCTCGCCGAAACGGCCCGCGGTCGACCCGATGAAGACAAGGCTGGCTCCATGACCATCAGCACGCGGTCCGCTGCGTTCGAGAGCTGCGAAGAAGCCGCGCGCGGTCCACATGGAACCGAGCAGGTTGGTTGCAATGTTCTCTTGGATGCGCTGCGCCGAAGCGTGGTGTACCAACGCGAACTCCGGCGTCCAACGCCCCGCATTCGCGATGCACACATCCAAGCGGCCAAAGTGTGCAGCTGCGCGCGCGCAGGCCGCCATCATCGCGTCGGCATCCGTGGAGTCGACCTTCAGCAGCAGGTGGTCCGACCAGCGTTGCTCACGCGCGAGAGCTTCCAACGCCGGATACGCGCTGTTGCCCATCAACACGAGGCGTGCACCCTCAGCATGAAACTGCTCAGCGAGAGCACGCCCGATACCACCTGAGGCACCTGTGATCACCACCACTTTGTCGCGCAGCATGAGGTCCATGCTGCGCAGTGTGCCGTGTCGCGTACCTCAGGTCGAGGTGCGCATCAGAAGCGATAGCGCACTTGAGCCGAAGCCATCCAGGTGGCGTCGGCATCCGCGAAGGCATCGCCCGGCGCAAAGCGCCCGTAGACCAGCTCGAAGTCCCAACCATCGATGGCTTTGGAGCCGAAGATCAGATCGATCTCGCTGCCTAGGTCGGTGGAGATCCCATCTGGATCGAGATCCAAGGCCGAGTCCCGGATGAAGTCGGCTGCTTGGTCCTGCTGGTAGGTATGCCACACCAAGTCGAGCGAGTTCTTGCGACCGATCCGCGTGCCCACGCCCAAGGTCAAGATGCCGAGGTTTGACAGCTCCGGTTCCATTGCTTCGCCGTAGTAGCGGAAGGAGGTCACACCGCCGAACTTGCCGTTGTTGCGCTGCCACGTTGTCTGACGGAAAGCTTCATTCACATCCGGAGTCGCGGGATCATCACCGCTACCCCACGCGTAACCAGCTGTGAAGTAGAACGGCGCGAACGCATCGCTCTCCCACGTTGCACCGATGTCAAAGCCAAAGCCCTCGATGTCGATGGCGTCGCGGTAGCCGCGCACGATGCACAGATCGGCCCAGGCATTCACATCGTCGATCCACTCGCCCAGCACACGCGCACCGAAGAAGATCGGCCAGTCGCGGCCATCCAACGGGTCATCGCCCGCATACGGATCCGGATCCACGCCACTGAAGCGCTGGTCCAACACCCATAGCGACACGGAGCGATCCCCATCATCCCAGCCAGCCTGCGCATACATGGACTGCGTGCCTTCATCGCGCACATCCGAGTCCGAGCTGTCATCGCCATCCAAGAGCGTCATAGCCGAGACTTCGGCGTTCCAATAGCCCTTCTCCCAGCGCATACGCGCCGCATCGAGATAGCGCTTCCAGATCCACTCACGATCGTCATCAAAGTCGAGCCGGCCCACTTGCAAGTAGGCGCCAAAGCCCCACGGATCGTCGTGTCGCATCCAGACTTCATTGAGCTTGAAGTTGAAGCCGCGGTCGTCTTCCCCGTTCTCGTCGAGATAAGCCGAGTACTCCACGCGCGGCGACACCAGCACCGAAGTGGACTCGGTAGGCAGCCACAGCAACTGCAAGCGCAAGGCAGTACGCGGGCTGTCGACTTGATCGCCGATAGCTTCATCCAGATCGCGATTCGATTCGCGCGTCCACTTGGTATCTACGAGAGCACCAAAGCTCAGAGTCTCCGTCAGCTGTAGAGAGCCAGGAATGTAGTCCTCGGCATCCACACGACGCACCTCTGTGCGGCGCTGAACCATGCGTTCCGGTGCAAACTTCGCTTCCGACAACGATTCCGGTTTGTCTAGCTCAGTCGTCGCGGAAAGCTGCAGCTGGAAGTCCATGACTTCCAGCACTCGTTGCGGTGCCTCACCTTTAATGGCATCGATACGCCCCGCGATACGATCTCGTCCCTCACCGCGCTTGGACACTTCCTCGGCAACAAGCTTGCCGCCTTTCCAACGACCTTCCACTTTGACGCGCACGCCTTCGAGCTTGTCCAAGCTCACATCGCGCCATTCGGTCTCGGCATTGACATCGATGCGCATGCCAAGGAGTTCAAAGCGCTGGTCCAGACCACTCACGCGTTGAGCGGTGCCGATGAGCTCTTCTTCATCGGCAGGCTCCACAACCTCCACTTCCGAGACCACAAAGACCTTTTCGCGCAGATCGCCTTTAGCCTCGATCCAGTGTCCTACGCGCAACTGCGCGAGCGTGGGCTTGTCTCCAGCAGACTTCGACTCCTGTGCCCAAAGAGCACCGGCGGTCACACACCAGATCACAAGCAAGAGCAAGCGGTTCATGAGTCGAGTTGAGCGGTTGCCTCCGCAGCGGTGCGGAGTAGGAACGGCACGGCATGTCGCGTTCGCGGACGCGGCATATGAACAAGGGCCATGCGCAAAGAGTTGAGTGCCATCCATAGATGCCACTGCTTGGTCTTTGTGTCTGAGCCAAGCACACTGAGAAAGGCGCGTTCGGCCTCTTGCTGGCCGCGTGCATCGCACTCACCTAAAACAGCCGCCATGCGCGCGTGTAGCAGCGCATTGGTGGGATCTTGTTCAGGGGCGCCTTGACCAGCGAGGTCCAGATCCAGCAGGGTGCATACCTCACCGTGGATCAGCACCTGCTTCTCATAGAAGTCGCGGTGCACATTGCAGCGCGGTGAAGTATCCAGAGTCAGTAGCCCGCGCACATGCGCCAGCACACGACGAGCTGACCAATCGAGTTCCGCGCCCGCAGCGGTCAGACGCAACACAAAGCGCTCGCAAGTGGCGTACTCTGCGCGTGCATCATGCACCGACTGCCCACCGGTACCGCCGCTTTCGCGCCAGCAGCGCAGCAACTGTGCGATGCGCTGCGCATCGGTTACCCGATCGCAACGCCACGGCACACCTTCGGCAGCTTCCAAAGTGCAGATGTCAAAGGCGCGATCGACCGACAAGAGACGCGGTACATGCCAACCACACATCTCTAGTTGGGGCCGATGCATTTCATGCTGGACATGAATGTCTACGGCGCCGCCGCGCTTGGTGCACTTCCAGTACACACTACGACCTTGTTCGGTGCCCACCATCACCAAGCGCCGACCTGGACGCCACGAGATCATGCGTGCTGTCCCGGCAGCCGCGCGCGCAGCCATGCGTTCGGCCGCGGGCAGATCGGTATCCTCGGCCAGCGTGAAGCGCGCCACACGCCGTCCTTTGATCAAAAGCGCTTCAAAGTTGCGCGTGGTCAACAGCAGAGCACCATCTTTGCGGACCTCTACGCGCTCGACATCGGCTTCGTCCACATTGGCACGCAACAGCGCCGGCAACAGCAAATCGCCGCCGACCGGCACAGTGCCCGCATCCGGGCGTAGCTTCTCGGCAAGCTGCGTCATGTTGCGAGCAAAGCTCACGGCACCGAGCTCCAAACGGCGAATCGAACCAGCCGCCTTACGCAACAACTCCATCACCACGCGTTCACGCAGTTGACGCTCGTCCAAGGCTGGATCCGCTGCGATCAGGCGCTCGAGGAGTACTTCGCTCGCCTCGACATCCAGCGTGCGCATGCGCTCTGCAGCCCATGTGGCTGCATCGGTGCACACCTCGTCCATCCGACATTCATCCCAGTCGTACACCACGGTACGACCATCGTCCGTCAAGGCAATTTGACCCGGGTGGTAGTCGCCATGGACACGCGCCAGGGACACGCGTCGCCGCGAGTGACGAGCAAGCAAGCGCGCCGTGCGTGCATGCAACTCGGGATCCACTTCAAACAAGGCCAAGAGCGAGGCGGTCTCGTCTTCGATCCACTCCTCGGCCGCACCGGCGTTACCCAGCCTACCTTGGGCCGCGCGCAAGGCCGCGGCGCGCTCCATAGCCAGTTGATCGAGTTTGTCGTCGGCCAGCAGACCGAAGGCCAACTTGGCCGTGAGGAACTCTTCGACAATCAAGCCCGTGCGCTCTTCGTGCAGCCAAATGCGCGGGGCAAAGCCAGCCGGCAGCGTCCCACGCTCGCGCGCTGACGCGGCCGCGGCGGCGGGTGTCAAGACGCGCAGAATTCCTTGGCGCTCGAACAGCTGCTCGTCGTGATCACGCAGCACGAGGTCGAGCTTCAGCACCGCGCGGCGCGATGGCTTGTACCGCAACAACGCGACGCTGCTTCTGCGTCGACGGATCCGTCCACCAGCAGCTAGCGCGGTCTCCTCCAGCGCCCGCGACAAGCGAGCGAGATCCAAGGCACGCGGCAAGCCAGGCAGCTCGCCATCGTGCGGCCAAACGGAGATCAAGCCACCGTCGGGCGCCAGATCCATCGGCTGCCACGGAGCGGCAAGCTCTGCGGCCCTGTCCTCAATGCGTCCCCCGCCCTTTCCGCCGTGGTGGCGGCGCAGCGTTACCAAGCGCGTGTGACCATCGTCACACGCCACTGCATGCACAGTCGAGAGTGCCGTACGAGGCTTCCAGCGCGCCCACAACAGGCGGGCAGACAAGGGTTGAACTGCGGATCCTTGCGCTAGAGTCGCGCGCAACAGAGCGCACACCTGCTCGCCTGAGGGCGCGGCAAGTGTTTCCTGCGGAAGCAGGTGCACGATCGCAGGATCGTGCTCGCGTGATTCCAGTCCATTCATGACGCCATGGAGCGAATAGATTCGCGATACGAGGTGCAGCGCGCTTGTAGCTCGTGATGGCGACCCGCATCGCGTACGACGCCGTGTTCGATGTAGACGATCGTGTCAAAGCGATCGAGGCGATCGAGATCGTGAGCAATCACAATCACAATCGAGTCTTGGCTGCGCTCGCGGAGTGTGCGCATGACGACTTCGACGGCGACCGCATCGAGGCCAGCGAATGGCTCATCCACAACCAGCACAGGCGCTGGACGCAAGAGAGTGCGCGCCAAGCAAAGGCGTCTGCGCTCGCCACCTGAAAGGCCAGTGCCGCTCGAGCCAAGCTCGGTATCCAAGCCTTGTGGCAAGCGTGCAACGAAATCGGCAGCACCAGCGGCCCACAAAGCTGCATGCAGCTCGTCGTCCGTTGCGTCTGACTTGCCCAGCAAGAGGTTGTCCCGCAGGCTCATGCCAAACAGCACATTCTCCTGCAAAGCAAGTGCACTCGAGGCACGCAACGACGGCAAATCATGCTTGCGCAGATCGACGCCATCCAACAGCACCTCCCCATCGTCAGGGTCGTAGAGCCGAGCCGTAAGCGCCGCTACCGTCGACTTACCCGACCCCGAACGACCGAAGAGCCCCGCCAATTGCCCTCGCTCGAAGGTTGCACTGAAGCCGCGCAAGGCCTCGACTTGGCCTTCATAGGCAAAGCGCACATCCACGAACTGCAGCGTTTGCGGACGCGCAGCGGGCTGAATCGCCTCAGCTCCGGAGACGATCGCAATCGGCTCGTCCAGAATAGTTGACAAGCGCTCGGCGCAGGCAATGCCCTTCGACCAACGCTCGGAGTGCTTGGATGTGGCGCGTACAGGCTTAAGCAAGCTGCGCACATAGGCGACAAACACGAGCAACTCGCCTGTCGAGAGGGCGCCTTCCGCCACGCGCGTGCTGCCTACCCAGAGCGCCGCTGCGGTGCACACACCGAAGAGCAGCTCCATCGAGCCCCCCATGCGGGCAGACAAGCGAGCAGACTTCAACTCGGCCCGCGCCGAGCGTCGGTTCTGACGCGCGAACATGTGGCCTACTTCTTCTTCTGTGCCCAAGGCCTGCAGCGTGGGCGTCGCAGACAGCGATTCATGCACCGAGTCGGCCAGTTCTCCTTCCTTCTCGCGCTGCTTGCGCGATTGGATGGTCAAACGCTTCGAGAAGACGCGCAGCACCAACAGGAAGGCTGGCACCACAGCCAGCACCACCAAAGTCGTGCGCCAATCCACCCAGGCCATGGCGATGACCGTTCCCAACACCAACAAGACACGCGAGGCCATAGCCACACTCGAGTCAACCAACACCGTGCGCACCAAAGGCACATCGCCCATGATCCGCACCAAGAGGTCACCCGTCTTATGACGTGCATGGAACTTGGGCGACAAGCGCAGCAGGTGCGCGAAGAGATCGCCGCGCAGCCGACGCACGACGCTTTGACCGATCTCAGCTGTCTTGATTGCGGCCCAGTAGTCGAGCACCACATCCAACGCGACCAACGCCGCAGCCATCAGCGCACCGCGCAGGATGATGTCACCGCGCGTCAGGCTACCCGTAGGCTCGCCAATCAGGGCCGAATCGATGATCCATTGGATAGGCCAAGGCTTGAGCAACTCCAACGCCACCGTGGCCAGTACCAGCGCCAGCACCAGCACCATGGTGAAGCGGTGCTCACGCAGCAACTCCGCGAAGCGCAGGTACAACGCCATCGACTGGCGCAAGCGTTCCCAAAAAGCCTTGATCACACCGCGGCCCTCCCGTGCCAATCCGACGGCAATCGAGCGAGCACGCGCTCGGCGATGCGCAACCACGAGTGCTGACCTGCGCGCACGCGGGCGGCCTGCGCTAGTTGCTGGCGCAGCGCGGGCTGCTGCCACAAGCGCTCGAGCGCTTGCACCAAAGCGTGCAAGTCACCGGCTCGATACACGAGACCATCGCTTTCGTGTTGTACAGCAGCTTCCAGATCGCCCATGGCCGGTACCACGGGCACGACACCAGCACTCATCGCTTCCAAGAGCTTGAGCGGCGAGAACCAGCACGGCGCATCCGGCGAGTAAGTCAAAGGCAGCACATCGCAGGCGGCCACCACTCTAGGGACATCCTTGTGCTCAACCCAAGGCAAACGCGTGATGCGTTCGGCAGGGATACGACCTGCAAGCTGCGCCTCGAAGTCTCCCTCGCCAAGCAGCACCAGATGCACCGGCACACCACGCGTCACCAGTGCTTCACAAGCAGCCACGAGCATCGG
>Ga0208788_1001165_pt1 | contig 12828 bp, 14 predicted proteins | sample Wag4_2014_7_11_3_FD_187363 | JGI IMG/M metagenome (GOLD analysis project Ga0208788, IMG submission 187363) | Fresh water mixed with fracking chemicals microbial communities from Ohio, USA - Utica-2 Time Series FC 2014_7_11 (SPAdes) (version 2) ... | reverse complement strand
ATATTACCCTATTACAACTGAAGTATTTGTTGCCTGGGTGATTTGGTTTACAATTGTATCAATATTGTTTGTTTTGCTTGATCCGGGTCAGAACTCAATTTTTAAGATAAAAGCCACATTGCAGAGTTATACTATAAAGCTCCGCTATGAGTGGGTGATTTTATTTTTTTGTATTGTATTGGCGTGGCGGATCTGGGTGGTAGGGAGTACAGGGCCGGAGCATTTCTTTCTGAATTTACGCTTGGCTAGTAATGGCATTGAAGGGTTTGGGCAGTTGGGGCTGGTTGCTCGATTTTACCCGCTAATTTTTTCCTTGTTTATTATTGAGTGGTTGTTGTTGAGCAGTGGCCGCCAGCGGGTAAGGTTGTATCTATTACTTTGGATGGCTTTTTATGCGATTGGTACGATGGGGAAGTTTGCATTTTTAACGCCAGCGCTTGTAGTGGCATTTTCCCTTGCTTTGCATCAGAAAATTTCATTTAAACAATTATTGCCACTCGGTGTTGTGTCAATGTTGATTATGCTGGTGCTACACTTTCTGCGTAGTGGCTCTTTTGCACTTGATGATTTAGGGCAATTTTTTTCTGTTTATACTTATTCACCTATTGTGGCGCTGGGTTATTTGGATCCAAGTCATTCATTAATTTTTGGCGAAAATACATTCAGGCTTTATTATGCAGTGGCACATGCGTTAGGGGTAACTACTCCTCCAGCTGAAGTTATTCTCTCTTATGTTGAAATACCCAATCTAACCAATGTCTATACTGGTTTATTTCCTTATTATCACGACTTTGGTCTGGTGGGTGTTTTTTTTGCAGCATTATTCTGGGGTATTTTTTTTGGTGCAATTTATTATTTTGCGTTGAAAGGCTATGTTATTGCTTTATTTGTGTATGCTGTTTTTTTGGTGGTTTTAATAGCAAGCTTTTTTAATGATTTGTTTTTTATGGTTTTATCGGGACATTTACAGGCTGTTATAGCTATTGTTTTGATAAGTTTTTTAATGTTGAGAAAAAAACATGATTGATATTTTAATGGCTACCTATAATGGTAGTCGCTACATTCGTAATCAGATTCTTTCATTGCAGCAACAAACCTATGAGGATTGGCGGTTGTTGGTCAGGGATGATGGTTCAAGCGATAATACGCTGGAGATCGTAAAATCGTTTATGGATAACGACCCCAGGGTTATTCTTATTAAAGATGATCTGGGTAACTTAGGTGCGGGCAAATGTTTTCTTGAGCTGACTAAATATGCACAAGCTGACTACGTTATGTTTTGTGATCAGGACGATATCTGGTTTGAGAAAAAAATTCAGATGCTTCGAAATGCAGCAGTTGAGAAGTTAATACCAGAGCGTCCTGGTTTTGTGTATTGTGATGGTTATGCTTATTCCGATAAGCTTGGTTTAATTACTGCAAGTAGTATATCAAGAGTTCATGCAAAAAACTTGCGTGAGCTGCTTTTTTTGAATGCAGGGTATCAGGGTTGTTCAATTTTATTTAATAGTGCCTTGTGTAAAATGCTTGCCAGTTATAAAGCTGACTATTTTTACATGCATGATGATGTGACAACCCTGCTAGCACATACTTTTGGTGATGTTTATTTTATAAATAAGTCTTTGATGTTGTATCGACAACATGAAGCTAATGTGACAGGTAATATACAATATGGTCTAATGCTTTTTTTGAAACGAGTGTTTTCAGGCGCACCTGTTATAAGCGATCGTCATTACAAGGAGAAGGATGCTTTTTATAATGCTTATCGCAATGATATGAATGATTCTGATGAAGCTTTGTTTAAAGAATATTTGAGGTTTCCTTTTGTTGGCTTCTTAAGCCGCGTTCAGATCATTGTTTCGAATGGATTTACTGAAGGTGGCTCTTTTATTAGGCTGCTTGTAAAAGTTCTACTAAGGAGGCCAATGAATGATTAGTATATTAACGCCTACCTATAATAGATGTTATGTTATTCAGCGCCTTTTTGAAAGTTTGAAGGAGCAGCAAGCATCTGATTTCGAATGGGTAGTCGTCGATGACGGCTCGACTGATGATACTCCTGAATTATTTAAAGACATAGTTGCATCTGCACCGTTTGTAGTTAAATATTTCTCTAAAGAAAATGGAGGTAAGCACACTGCTCTGAACATCGGTGTAGAGCTATGCAAAAGTGAATGGATACTAATAGTTGATAGTGATGATTTTTTAACAAATGAAGCCGTCAATGTTGTTTCAGAAAAAGTTGCTGAACTGAATGATGATGTTGTTGGTGTTTGCTTTCGAAAAAGTAACGTCGACGGTGATGTAATTGGTATGCCGCTAATTGATGAAGTTATTGCTATAAAGCCAACTGAAGCAGGGCGTTATTATGGTGGTGATCTTGCTTATGTTTTCAGAAAATCAGCAATGTTGAAGTGTCCTTTCCCTGTTTTTGATGGTGAGATATTTGTTCCAGAGCTGTGCATATGGAATAAAATTTCTGACTTGGGAACTATCTTGTTTTATTCTGGCATCAGTTTTTACCGTTGTGAGTATTTGCCTGATGGATATTCTGCAAATTTCAAAACCAATCTACGCCGAAATCCTAAAGGGTTTGCATATCACTACTGGGATGCAATAAAGCGTGAAAGCGGGTTGAAGTATAAATTAAAAGCCTTTTTGCGCTGGTTGCAGTGCAAATTTTATATGGTAAAAAAATGAGTGTTTTGTTTGTTATCACCGGGCTAGGCATGGGCGGTGCAGAAAACCAAGTCGTAAACCTCGCAGATAAAATTGCAGATAAGGGCTTTGATGTAACCATCGCTTATATGCTTGAGCCTGTGATGGTCGAGCCTAAAAATAAAAATGTGAAGTTGGTTTGGCTCGGCGCAACCAAGTCGCCATTTGGTATGCTTACTGCGTTAAAAAATCTTGTAAAGTTGATCCGGAAAAATAAACCGGATGTGGTTCATAGTCACATGTTTCATGCTAATATTCTTGCTCGTGTAGCACGAATTTTTTCTCCTATTTCAATGTTGGTTTCTACTGCGCATAGTAATAATGAAGGTGGAAAAGCCAGGATGCTGGCTTATAGGTTAACCAATCAATTCTCCGATGTTTTTACCAATGTAAGCTACGATGCAGTTCACGCTTTTGAAGAAAAAAAGGCGGTCAGCAAAGGAAAAATGCTGGCAGTTGGTAATGGTATTGATGTGACATATTTTAAGTTTTTGCCAGATTCTCGATTGAGTGTACGCAACGAGCTTGGCTTGGCAGAAAAAAAAGTTTTTATTGCTATTGGCAGATTTCATGAGGCAAAGGATTACCCGAACCTTATCGATGCTTTTGCTAAAGTTGTTTCACGTTCTGAAGATTGTCATTTGCTGATTGTTGGTAATGGTGAGTTACGGTCTGTTATAGAGGAAAAGATAGCCCAGCTTGATTTACAGAAGTCAGTTACATTGCTTGGTTTGCGTAAGGACATACCTCAACTGCTTTCTACTGCTGATATTTACGTAATGTCGTCGGCGTGGGAAGGCTTACCTTTGGTCATTGCAGAGGCAATGTCTGTTGAGCGTGTCATTGTAGCAACTGATTGTGGTGGTACAGCTCAGCTCATCGGTGAGGCTGGTTATCTAGTGCCACCACGGAATTCGAGTGCTCTTGCGCAAGGCATGTGCAATGCGCTGGCACTTTCTGAAGTGGAAGCATCTGAACTGGGCCAAAAAGCTAGGCAGAGGATTGTTGAGCATTTTAGCCTGGATGCTGCGGTGCAGAAGTGGTTGGCTATTTATGGAATGGCAAATGCCGAATAAGGTTGTTTTGCTTGGTACTGTTGCGGCGTCCACTATAAATTTTCGTGGTGATCTTATCCGTACCCTTGTTGCAGAAGGTCACGATGTTTACTGCTTTTGTATGGATTTTGACGGTGATTCTGAATCGATCATTGTTGAGATGGGTGCAAAGCCTATCTCTTATCGGTTAAGCCGTGCAGGCATGAACCCCTTTGCTGATTTGAAAACCATTTTAATACTTAAGAAGTTACTTAAAGACATCAAGCCAGATCTTGTGCTTTCCTTTTTTGTAAAGCCTGTTATCTATGGTTCTATTGCCGCTAGGTTGGCTGGTGTTAAGCACCGTTATGCAATGCTGGAAGGGCTTGGCTATGTTTTTACAGATCTCCCTTCTGGCTTAAGTTTCAAGCAAAAACTACTGCGTAAAATTCAGGTTTCTCTTTATCGGTTAGCTTTGCCTTGTATCGATAAGTTGATTTTCCTTAATCATGACGATCCTGCTGATTTATTGGAAAATTATAACCTTAAAGCCAAATCGGTCCATGTTTTAGGTGGTATTGGCTTAAATCTACAGGATTACCCCTTCACACCAGCGCCTGTTGACCCTGTACGCTTTTTGTTTATTGGCAGGTTGTTGGCTGAGAAAGGGATTTTTGAATACGTCGAAGCTGCTCGTTTGGTTAAGCAGCAACATCCTGCTGCTGAGTTTGTTGTATTGGGTGGTCTCGATGAAGAGAACCCTGGTGGTCTTAAGCGTGAAGCGCTGAATCAACTACTTGCCGAAGGCATTATTGAATACCCAGGACACGTTAATAACGTATCTGACTGGATTGCAGGTTCTAGCGTGTTCGTGTTGCCTTCGTATCGGGAAGGTATGCCACGCAGCACCCAAGAAGCCATGGCCATGGGGCGTGCTGTAATTACTTCCGATGCGCCGGGTTGTCGTGAAACGGTCGAACAGGGTGTTAATGGTTTCATCGTGCCACGCTGGAATGCTCAGGCATTAGCAGACAAAATGATTTACCTGATTGAAAACCCAACTGAAATTACCCGCATGGGCAATGAAAGCCATCGTATTGCTGTCGATAAATTTGATGCCAACAAAGTAAATCAGCGGCTTATGGAAATATTAGAGTTAAAAACATCATGACTATTCTCGTTACTGGTGGAGCCGGCTACATTGGTTCTCACACCTTGGTTGAGCTTGCCTCTGCCGGGTTTGATTTTGTTGTATTGGATAACTTATGCAACTCATCTTCCGTGTCGTTGCAGCGAGTCCAGGCCATTACCGGTAAGTCAGTTGACTTTGTGCATGGCGATATTCGTGATTCCGATCTGTTGCAGCAGGTGTTTGCGCGTTACCCCATTAATTCGGTGGTGCATTTTGCTGGCTTGAAAGCTGTGGGTGAAAGTGTTGCGCAGCCGCTACGTTATTACGATAACAACGTATGTGGCAGCCAAGTGTTGTTCCAAGCCATGGCCGATGCGTGTGTGTTTAACATCGTATTCAGCTCGTCGGCGACCGTATATGGCGACCCGGCTGAAATGCCTATCTCCGAGCAGTGCCCGGTTGGCCGGCCAACGAATCCCTATGGTCGGTCAAAGTTGATGGTCGAAGATATTCTGCGCGATTTAGCGTTGTCTGACCCACGTTGGCGGGTGGCACTTTTGCGCTATTTTAATCCGGTGGGTGCGCATGAAAGTGGCACCATAGGGGAAGACCCGAACGGCATTCCGAATAACCTGTTGCCTTTTATTACCCAGGTGGCCGTGGGCAAGTTGCCGCAATTATCAGTGTTTGGTGATGATTACCCGACGCATGATGGTACGGGTGTACGTGATTACATTCATGTGGTCGATCTTGCCCAGGGCCATGTGGCGGCATTACGCTATTTGCAGCAGCATACTGGTGTGCACACCTGGAACTTAGGTACCGGGCAGGGCTATTCGGTGTTGGATATGGTAAAGGCCTTTGAAGCAGCCAGTGGTGTAACAGTACCTTACAAGGTTGTTGATCGTCGTGCGGGTGATATTGCGGTGTGTTATTCGAACCCATCTAAGGCGTTGGCCGAGTTGGGCTGGAAGGCGCAGTTGGGGTTAGAGCGCATGATGACCGATGCCTGGCGTTGGCAGAAGAATAATCCGGATGGATACCAAGTATGATAAAACGCCTTTTTGACATCTTCGCCTCTTTCTTTGGCTTGCTGGTGTTATCTCCGATCATTGCCATTGTTGCCTGGAAAATCCGTAAAAATTTGGGTTCGCCGGTTTTGTTTAAACAAGTACGCCCCGGAAAAGACGGTAAGCCCTTTCAAATGGTGAAGTTTCGTACCATGCGTGATGCGGTTGATGCGGAAGGAAAACCGCTGCCTGATTCAGAACGCTTAACGCCTTTTGGTAATTGGTTACGCTCCACCAGCTTGGATGAGCTGCCAGAGCTATGGAATGTATTGAAAGGGGATATGAGCCTGGTTGGCCCGCGTCCGTTGCTGATGGAGTATCTGCCGCTCTATAACCCAGAACAATACCGCCGCCACGAGGTTCGCCCTGGTGTTACCGGTTGGGCGCAAGTGAATGGCCGTAACGCAATCAGCTGGGAAGAAAAGTTTAAGCTGGATGTGTGGTATGTGAATAACCATTCCTTCTGGCTGGATATTAAAATTGTGTGGTTAACTGTTAAAAAAGTGCTGGTTCGTGACGGCATAAGTGCTGAAGGTGAAGCCACCATGAGTAAATTTACCGGTACAGCGGAGTCTGAACATGGAAAATAGTTTGGTTGGCGTTTTTGGAGCCAGTGGGTTTGGTCGTGAGGTTATGCCTTTAGTAAGAAAACAGTATTCTGGCAGTAACGCACGCTTTGTATTTGTGGATGACAACCCGCCGGCTGTTGAGTTGAATGGCCATCCGGTGCTGACTTACCAGCAGTTTTTGCAAGAAAATGCTGGTGAAAAATTTATTACCATTGCTATCGCTGATTCTGGTATCCGAAAAATGCTGACAGATCGGTGTGTTAATGATGGAGTCTTGATCATTGATGTTGCAGCCAATAATGCTGTTCTGATGGATGCCGTAGATATTGGTGAAGGATTTATTATTTCCCCTTTTGTAACCATTACTTCCAACGTGAAAATTGGCAAAGGTTTTCACGCTAATATTTATTCTTATGTTGCTCATGATTGTGTTGTAGGAGATTACGTTACTTTTGCACCTTCCGTTAAATGCAATGGTAATGTGGTTATTGAAGACCATGCCTACATTGGTACAGGTGCAATCCTTAAACAGGGGCGGCCTGGTAAGCCATTAGTTATTGGCAAGGGTGCTGTTGTTGGAATGGGTGCGGTAGTCACCAAAGATGTTCCACCTGGTATTACGGTTGTTGGCAATCCTGCCAAGCCACTTATTCGTTAATATTTTCAGGTATATATGCTTAACACTCCTTTTTCTCCCTGGCCTTCGTTTACGCAAGAAGAGGCCGATGCGGTATCCCGTACGTTGCTGTCCAATAAAGTGAATTATTGGACGGGGTCAGAATGTCGTGAGTTTGAAAGAGAATTTGCGGCTTACTTTGGCAGTGAATATGCCATTGCATTAGGCAACGGTACTTTGGCGCTGGATGTTGCGTTTAAGGCGCTGAATATAGGTGCCGGTGATGAGGTGGTGGTTACTTCCCGTACCTTTTTGGCGTCCGTTTCCAGCATTGTTTTGGCGGGTGCGGTGCCGGTGTTTGCCGATGTAGACCGCGATTCACAAAACATCACTGCTGAAACAATTCAGGCGGTATTAAGCCCCCGTACCAAGGCGATTGTGTGTGTGCACCTGGCCGGTTGGCCGTGTGATATGGACAGCATTATGGCGTTGGCTGAGGCTAACGGCCTGTACGTTATTGAGGATTGTGCCCAGGCGCATGGTGCGTTTTATAAGGGGCGATCTGTCGGTTCCATTGGTCACATTGGTGCCTGGTCATTCTGCCAGGACAAAATTATGTCCACGGGCGGGGAAGGTGGCATGGTAACCACGAATGACCGTGAGTTGTGGTCAAAAATGTGGTCGTTTAAAGATCATGGTAAAAGCTGGGAAGCCGTATACGAACGTCAGCATCCGCCGGGTTTTCGCTGGTTGCATGAAAGTTTTGGTACTAACTGGCGAATGACAGAGCTGCAGGCTGTGATTGGTCGTATTCAGTTACAGCGTATGCCCGAGTGGACGCGTATTCGCAATGACTATGCAGCACAAATCTGGAATACCGCCCGGGAATGTTCTGGTTTGCGTGTACCGGTTGTTCCTGCTGATATTCAGCATGCTGCGTACAAATGTTATGTGTTTGTGGAGCCGGGGCAGCTGAATGACGGCTGGGATCGTGACCGTATTATGGCGGAAATGAATGCCCGTTGTGTGCCGTGTTTTTCGGGTTCTTGCTCTGAAGTGTATTTAGAAAAAGCCTTTGATAATACCGGGTTCCGCCCGGCAGAACGGTTGCCGGTAGCCAAGGAATTGGGTGAAACCAGTTTGATGTTTTTGGTACATCCAACGTTAATGCAGGCGGAGGTGGATAAAACCTGTTCGGTGTTGCGTGAGGTGATGGCGCTGGCGGCGGGTTGATTGCTTGATGCTCGCTGCGCTGGACGGGAGACGGGAGATGCACAAGCAGCCCGCCGTTGACGGGCATCGCGGCAGAAATGCCGCTCGTACAGCGGGTAGGTTAAGCGTTGAGGGTTGGGCGTTCTGCGTGCTCGGTATGTTGTTACAACGCTCGCAGAACCCTTAACGCCGAACCTTGAACGACCAGTCGAATGCCGCTCTTATCCGGAACATGCCTGATAGGGATTGGGCACTGGGAGTGTCAACATGCCGGTTGCTCTGTTGGAGGGCTTGGGAGTGGCTTGTCTTGGGTGTGATCCTTAAACTACTATATCCATTTTTGAACTGAAACAAACAGATACCTTCCGTAAGTGGTGGGGCAAGCTGAAAGATCATCAGGCCCGTGGCTTGATGGCTGCTCGACTCAACCGCTTGGCTTATGGCTTTGAAGGTGATGTGAAGCCTGTTGGTGCTGGTGTTATGGAATTGCGTATCCACACCGGGCCTGGCTACCGGATTTACTATCATCGCCAAGGTGACACGATTGCTATTCTGTTGTGCGGTGGTCATAAGGGAACACAGAGCCGGGATATTGATGCTACAAAGCGGTTATTGAGTGAGTTGGATACATCGTTATGACTGAGAAGCTAACAACCTTTGATCCTGCAGAAGCCCTTACCAATGATGAATCTGTCGCTGTGTTTATGGCTGATGCTTTTGAAACGGGCGATGCGGGGTATATTGCCCACGCTTTGGGTGTGGTTGCCCGTGCGCGGGGTATGACCGATATTGCTAAAAAAACCGGGCTGTCTCGTGAGCAGCTTTATCGTTCTTTCAGTGGTACTGGTAACCCTACGTTGAAAACAACGCTGGCGGTTATGAAGGCATTGAATATTCAGATGACCGCGCGGCCGGGTTCCTAAGAGTAACTGGCCCGCCAACGGCGGGGCTTGGTAAGGGCGCGGGTGATCGTGTACGCCCGTCTTAGTCAGCAGCAGCGGTGTGTGCGAGAATCAGTTATTGCCACGCAGTACGGTATGTGAAGGATTGAGAGGTTGTGATGTTAAGGACTGCAGATCGCCTGCGTGAGCGTTTGATCCGTTTGCCACGGCGTTCGAAGCGTGTGCTGCAGGTCATTGTCGATGTGCTGTTGCTGTGGTGTGCGCTGTGGCTGGCGTTTATCGTGCGCTTGGGTGATTTCAAAGCGGTTGATCCTTTAGGCCATCACGCCTGGATCTTTGTAATTGTGCCCTTGATTTCAGTGCCCATTTTCATCCGCATGGGCATGTATCGCGCGGTGATGCGCTTTTTCGGTAACGATGCGCTCAAGAGCATTTTTAAGGCAATTTCCCTTTCTACGTTATTCCTGGCGTTGACGATCTATTGGTATCGCGACGCGCCTGCGCCGATTCCACGTTCGATGGTGCTGAATTTCTGGTGGCTTAGCCTGACGTTGATTGGCGGGGTGCGCTTGCTGATGCGTCAGTACTTTATGGGTAATTGGTATTCGGCTGAGCATCACCGTCTTCTTACAGGGGACCGTGGTTTGCCCCGCGTTGCGATTTATGGGGCCGGTGCGGCGGGGAATCAGTTACTGGCCGCCCTGCGTTTGGGGCGTTCGCTGGCGCCCGTTGCCTTTATTGATGATGATGCAACCATCGCCAACCGGGTGATTGCCGGGTTGCGGGTGTACAAGCCCAAGCACACCCAACAGATGATCGAAGAAACTGGCGCCCAGGAAATTCTGCTTGCGGTGCCTTCTGCCTCGCGTGCGCGTCGCAGGGAGATCCTCGAATTGCTTGGCCAGTACAACCTGCACGTACGTAGCGTGCCAGGTTTAATGGACTTGGCCAGTGGTCGGGTTAAGGTAGATGAGGTGCAGGAGGTCGATATTGCTGACCTGCTGGGACGTGATCCGGTACCGCCGCAGAAGGCCTTGTTTGAGCGTTGCATACGTAGCCAGGTGGTCATGGTGACCGGCGCGGGTGGCTCGATTGGCTCGGAGCTATGCCGACAGATCCTGTCCAATGAGCCGAAGATCCTGTTGCTGTTCGAGCACAGCGAATTCAATCTTTACAACATTCATTCCGAGCTGGTAAGCCGCATCAAGCGTGAGTCCCTGGCCATTCAGTTGATTCCAATTCTGGGCTCAATTCGCAACCCGGAGCGGCTCGAGGACGTGATGTCGAGCTGGGCGGTGAATACGGTCTATCACGCGGCAGCTTACAAGCATGTGCCGATGGTCGAGCACAATATTGCTGAAGGTGTGCTGAATAATGTATTCGGCACCCTGTTTACCGCTCAGGCAGCTCTAAAGGCTGGAGTTGCGCATTTCGTGCTGATCTCGACCGACAAGGCTGTGCGGCCCACCAATGTGATGGGCAGCACCAAGCGTTTGGCTGAGATGGTGCTGCAGGCGCTTAGCCGGGAACAGGCTCCGGTACTTTTTGGTAAAGGCGAGGTGCTCAATGAGGTCAACAAAACCCGCTTCACAATGGTGCGCTTTGGCAATGTGCTTGGGTCGTCCGGTTCGGTCATACCCCTGTTTCATGAGCAAATCCGGCGTGGTGGGCCTGTGACGGTTACGCACCCAAATATTACACGTTATTTCATGACTATCCCTGAGGCGTCCCAGTTGGTGATTCAGGCGGGGTCGATGGGGGAGGGCGGAGACGTCTTCGTGTTGGATATGGGGGAGCCGGTGAAGATCGCCGAGTTAGCAGAGAAGATGATTCATCTCAGTGGCTTGAGTGTGCGTTCTGCTGAAAACCCGCAGGGTGATATTGCTATCGAGTTCACAGGGCTCCGGCCGGGAGAGAAGCTCTATGAGGAGTTGCTGATTGGCGATAACGTCAGCCCGACCGAGCATCCGATGATCATGCGTGCCAACGAAGAAATGCTGTCTTGGGAGGAGTACAGGAAAGTGCTTCTTGCTTTGGAGGATGCAGTTGGGCGTGAGGACTACGAGCGGGTTCGGGCGTTATTGCGCGAAACTGTGAGTGGTTATCGGCCTGACGGTGAGATTGTTGATTGGTTGTACTTACAGAGACGTTTAGTAAGCGCTCCATAAACCCCGCCCGCCAGGACGGGATTTATTTTCAGGAAGCAGGAGCAGAAGCCGGCGCGCAGTTCCAAGGCAGCAGCGCTTCGTAGTCCTCAACGCTCTGTGCTGTTGGCAGGCGTTCGAGGATGTGGCGCAGCCAGGCGTAAGGCTCCTGGCCATTGGCCTTGGCGGTTTCGATCAGGCTGTAGATCTGCGCGCTGGTCGTGGCCCCCTTGGGCGTGTCGCTGAACAGCCAGTTCTTGCGCCCGATGACGAAGGGGCGGATGGCGTTCTCGGCACGGTTTCGGCAGTGATCGGCGCCGCTTCGCAGGCCTTGCAGGCGTAGGTCTTGCGGATATGGCGGATGGCCCGCACCTGCATCGGGATAATCTCCAGCTGTTCGCTGGTCTCCTCGCCGATGACCTGTTTGCAGGCGCCACAGGCGCAAGTCAGCTCGTGCTCGGGCAGGTCGTGGATGACCTCGACACGCGGCAGGTTGGCCGGCAACGGCTTGCGCTTGCCACGGCGCTTCACCGGTGCCACGACTTCTTCAGCTTCGGCTGGTGCGGCGGACAGCGCTTCGATCAGCTCTTCGGCCTCGTTGAACATGGCCAACTGCGGCGAGTCGGTATCTTCAGGGCTGCGCTCGGACTTGGGCGAGAACAACTTGTGGCGCAGCAGGGCGACCTGTTCCTGCAATTGCAGAATCAGAGCCTTGAGCAGGACAAGATCAGCCGAGGCTTTTGAATTTGGCTCCGCGATCTGGACTCGACAGCGCAGCTGAACGCGCTTCAGCGCGGCCCCGAAGGGGTGAGCGAAGCGAATAACCTGGGACGTGGTCCCTGGTGAGAGTCCGCAGGCAATAAAAAACCCAGCACTAGGCTGGGTTCTTGAATTTGGCTCCGCGACCTGGACTCGAACCAGGGACCCAATGATTAACAGTCATTTGCTCTACCGACTGAGCTATCGCGGAACAACGTCGCGTATGTTACTGATTAAAAAGGGGAAGTCAACACTTTGCGGTGACTTCTATCTGGCCACGACGCGTTTGGTTTGGTGGGCGAGGCTTTGGCCGCGACAGCGGTGGTAGAGCGCGGCTGATGCGCAATACCGCTGTCTGGGTATTGGTGTAGAAGCTCGGCCCGGGGCGAAGCGTTTGGTTGTGCGGTGTTCTTGCGATTCGCTGCGTAGCGCGGCTCCTACAGGGGGAGGTGGTGCCTGTGGTGCTTGCGTAGGAGCCCCGCCCCGGGGCGAAGCGTTTGGTTGTGCGGTGCTCTTGCGATTCGCCGCGAGGCGCGGCTCCTACAGGGGGAGGCGGTGCCTGTGGTGCTTGCGTAGGAGCCCCGCCCCGGGGCGAAGCTTTAGCTTTTGCGGTGCTCTACCGAATGATTCGCGGCGGGGCGTCGCTCCTACGGGGGCTGTGATTTTTTGTGG
>Ga0208788_1001163_pt1 | contig 12840 bp, 8 predicted proteins | sample Wag4_2014_7_11_3_FD_187363 | JGI IMG/M metagenome (GOLD analysis project Ga0208788, IMG submission 187363) | Fresh water mixed with fracking chemicals microbial communities from Ohio, USA - Utica-2 Time Series FC 2014_7_11 (SPAdes) (version 2) ... | reverse complement strand
CTGAAAAACCACAAGCAGTGATGGCTGGACCAAAGTTATTGGGTTGGCACGACAAATCTCATTTACTTGAAATGGGAGTGAGCATTGCAGCCGATGGTGCACGTTGGACTGGTCTAGAACCGCATGAATATGATCAAGGTCAACACGATGGAGTACGAGATGTCCTAGCAGTAAGTACAGCAGGAGCACTTGTTCGCCGTGATGTATTCGTAGAACTCGGCGGATTCGATCCGAACCTTTCACTCTTTAGAGATGATGTTGATTTTGGTTGGCGCGCCAGAGTCGCAGGCCACTCTGTCATTGTCGTCAGTGATGCAAAGGGTTTTCATGCACAGGCCGCCGCCTCTGAACGCCGAACTGCAGATGTAAAAGAGGCCTTCCTGCATAGACCGTTGCTACTTGATCGTCGCAATGCTGCCTATGTTTTGCTCGTTAACTCATCCCTGTGGATGTTGCCATGGATTGTTTTGCAATTACTTGGATCGGCAACTGCGCGCGCAATTGGATACTTACTCGCCAAACTTCCAGGTTACGCAAGCGATGAGCTTTTAGCGCTCGCAACCCTAGTTATTCATCCCCGAGAAATTGCGAGTGCACGTAAATTTAGAAAATCCCACAGATTGCTATCTGCACGTGCAGTAAAAGAGTTTATTCCACACCGTCGACATCAATTGCGAACAGCGACCGAGAGATTAATCGATTCAATTCGAAACAAATTATTACCTTCGGTTTCTGAAACTACCACAGTGCTTGAACCACTCAATGAAGATGAAGATTTATTGACACCTGCGACCACTGGCCGATGGTGGACAATTTTAAAGCAACCTAAAGCTCTGGCAGGTCTTGTCATTTTAATTTTAATTGCAATATGGTCACGACATCGTTATGGATCTCTCGTTGGTGGTGCGCTTCCGCAAACTCCTGAAGGCGCACGAGATCTTTGGCGAATGTACTTTGATTCGTGGCATCAGATTGGAATGGGTACCGATCAAGGCTCTCCAGCATGGATTGCAGTAATCGCACTTGGTTCATCGATTTTATTTGGCAAAGCAGATCTATTTATAACATTACTGTTCTTCTTCGCTCCACTTATTTTTATGCTTGCAAGTTACAGACTCTTCTCAAAACTAACTTCTCATAATTGGCTGCGAGTTGTCTCGAGTTTTCTCTACGCAATTTCTCCAGTTGCCGTAGCAAGTATAAATTCAGGACGCATAGGCACCATTGTCACTTTGATTCTCTTGCCCTACATCGGATTACTCATTCGTGACTGGCTAATAATTGAAAACATCACATGGCGTAAGGTTTTTATCATCTCCCTTGTTCTATCGCTCTCATACGTCTTTTCCATGCAAGTGTTTTTCTACTTGCTTATTGCCACAACAGTTATTTCAATCATGGATTATTTGCGGTATGGAAATATCAGCTTTTTTCATCAACGTTTAGCTCGTCGCGCAACACTTGTTTTTGCTCCACTACTGGCAAGCATTCCGTGGTCATTCTCAGTTCTATTCGAACCAAAGAGAATCTTTCTCGAACCAGGTTTAGCGATTGCAGGCGGAGGTCCCAACTTTGCATTGCTCTCAAATCCTGGCGGATCTGGCGCCTTGCCATGGTGGTCAATCAGCCCTGTTTCCTTAGTTCTGCTCGTTGCACTTTTTTCATCGACAAGAGCCAGAGTAATTTCTTATTTTGGATGCGGTGCACTTGGTGCGGCAGTCATCATCGGATCACTCTCATTTTCCGGCCACGGTAATTCCTCGCCTGTTCAAACGTGGACGGGTTCATTTATTGCAATTGCAACCATATGCGCAATAGCAGCCGGCATCTTGATTTTGGATAACTTGCGAGAAGTTCTTGTAGTGACAAATTTTCACTATCGCCACATCCTTGCAGGATTGCTAGTTGTTGTGACCACTTTGTATTCGCTCTCAACTATTTCGTGGATTGTTACGGCGGGAGCAGATTCTCCAACTAGAGCAACGGATTCAAAGATCTTGCCTGCATTTCTCGGCGTTGAAGATGGAGTAAAAACTATCGTTCTTAGACAGGTCAAGAGTAATGGCGTTAACTCCTTACAATATTTCATTGCTCGAGGACACGATGTTTTACTAGGCGAACCAGATATAACTCCGAATGAATCGCCAGAAATTGCCAATGCTGTTAAAGAAATCGCAGACGGTACTGGAATCACAGCTTCACGTGTCCTTGGTAGATACGGTATTCAATATGTATTTGCCAAGAGTCCTACTAATAATGAAGTTGTGCGCACCATCGACGGTCTCGGGGGTTTTGTGAGATCTTCTGCAACAAATGCTGGAATTGTTTGGAAAGTAAATAATGCCTACGCACGAATAAATTTCATTGATCCAAGCGGAAAGATCTCCGAAATAGCTTCGACATCAGTTGGCACCAGAACCCAGGTTTATTCAGCCGGCACAATCTTGCTCACAGATTCTTACAGTAATTCCTGGAAGATTTTCCAGAATGGAACCACATTAGAGCGCACACAAGATGCCAATGGATTTGCACAATTTGCAGTCAACGAACCGGGGGAAATCTCTCTGCTTCATGATGGAACTGCTCGGCGCGGTTTGCTATCACTGCAATTTATTTTTCTAGTGACCTTAATCGTTCTCGCTGCCCCAGCGGGACGTAAGCGCCGTGAAATGTCAGAAAGTGAGCTGACATGAAAGCACGTAGATTTCTGATCGTTGCACTCGTTCTTGCGCTATTGATAGCCGCATCAAACTCATTGAACAGCTCGATTTCTCGAGAAAAGTTCTCCTTAAGTTATCCATCAGTGCTATGTCCGGCAACTTTAAGTGGTTTAACTTCGCAGGTGTCATTGGGTTCACGCAATACAAAAATTAAACGCGTGGGTTCGTCCTCTTCAAAATTTGTTAACTCCAGAGCACTTCGCATTCCCATACCTGGTGATCCGATACTTGTAGATGCACAAGGAATTACACCGATTATTTGGCAGAGTCGCACCGGTTCTTGGGCTGGAGGCACAATTTGCACAGATCCAGCAACAAGCCAGTGGTTTGTTGGTGGTTCAGCCGATATCACTTCGCGCGGAAAACTAATTCTAGTAAATAGCGGGCTCAGTGAAGCTGTTGCTGATGTTTTTATCTGGAGCGATAAGTCACCTGCAACATCAAAACCCGTCAGCATTAAAGCCAATTCATTCCAAACTCTTGGACTAGATTCTCTTGCGCCAGGAGATACATCTCTTGTCATCAGAGTTGTCTCTCGATCTGGTCGCTTAAACGCATTCGTTGTTGATGAACGAGGAAAAGGTCTTCGCACATTAGGTGGCGATTTGTTAAGCCCAAGTGTTTCACCAGCTAAGGAAATTTTTATTCCAGCAATACCTCTTCAGCCAAAAGTTAACAATGCACCTGCACAACAACTTCGACTTCTGGCACCTGGTGAATCTGATGCGATTGCTAGCGTGGAAGTTATTTCAGGAGATGGTCGGTTTATTCCTGTTGGCTTTGATGACATCACACTTAAGAAAGGCCAAGTGATCAACCTTTCACTCTCGCCTTCTGTGCGTTCATCGGTGTACGGACTACGAATTGTTTCTGACGAACCGATTGTGGCAGGAGTCTTTTCAAATGTCGGAAGAGATTTTGTTTGGAGCTCATCTGTTCCGGCTTTGGCGCCATTTACGATTGCAATGACTGGCATGTCTCCATTGCTCGTCTTTGTGGGCGATAGCATCAATGTTGAAATGGAACTCACAGTTGCCGGTGGTAAGAAAGTGAATAAAACTATCCAAGGAAGCGATATCGCATTCTGGCGAATTCCAAACAATGCTCGAAATCTCACCTTCGTTCGAGTAAGTGCTAATACATATGCCTCTGCACTTCAGAAATCTGTCAGCGGCTTTGGTTCTATTCCATTAGTTGCAGGAAGCGTCCTGACTAAATCAGCCATCCCATCTGCAAACATTCGCGTTTTGAATCCTTGATAATCCCAGATTTTTAGTAGGTACCCCACTAATCTTGACTACATGAGTTCACATTCACGTTATGGCCGCGCATGTTCGCGCACCAGTTGTCGACTCACAGCAACTATGACATTGACCTATAACTACGCAGATTCAACTGCGGTGCTCGGTCCGCTTGCAACGTTTGCAGAACCTCATGCATATGATTTATGTGAAAAACATGGTGAACGACTTACTGTTCCTAATGGTTGGAATGTAATCAAAGCTTCTACTAATTCAAATGACAATGGCCCGACACCTGATGATCTAATGGCAATCGCTGATGCTGTTCGCGAAGCCGGCACGAAGGAAATAAGTAGCCAAACTCCCTTGAACACTGCCAGTGCCACAACATCACTTGGTCGCCGAGGACATTTGCGCGCAGTTCCGTCCTAGACTCTATTCCATGGGTTCGACCAAAGCTCCAAGTATTTTTAAAGCGTATGACATACGCGGTTTAGTTGGATCTGAGTTAACGCCAGATTTCACTTTTGCAACGGGCGCTGCTTTTGCCCGTTTCATTATGCAAGAACGCGAACCAGGAACAATTGTTATTGGTCAAGATATGCGCCCATCTTCACCACAACTTGCGGATGCTTTTTCTGCAGGTGTGACATCACTCGGATTAGATGTGATTCGTATGGGATTGGCATCAACTGACATGTTGTATTTCGCTGCTGGAAAACTCAATATGCCAGGGGCGATGTTCACGGCTAGCCATAACCCAGCGCAATACAACGGAATAAAGCTATGTCTTAGTGGTGCAAGACCAATCGGTAAAGAGTCTGGACTCTTGGCAATTGAAAACTTTGTTCAATCAGGTTCTCCAGTTGCAATCGCAAATGTGGGTAAAGAGAGTGAGCGCAATATGCTCGCTGAGTACGTTAAACATCTTCATACTCTTGTCGATGTATCAGGGATAAGAAAGTTAAAGATAGTAATTGATGCTGGAAATGGAATGGCTGGATATACAGCGCCAGCCATTTTTGATGGATTAAATGTCGAAGTAATTCCAATGTTTTTTGAGCTCAATGGATCCTTTCCGAACCACGAAGCAAACCCAATAGATCCTAAGAACCTCAAGGATCTACAGAAGGCAGTTAAAAAACATGGCGCTGATATTGGTTTAGCCTTCGATGGAGATGCCGATCGTTGCTTTTTAGTTGATGAAAAGGGAGAGATAGTAAATCCTTCTGATCTAACAGCACTTATTGCAGATCGTGAATTGAAAAAAAGCCCTGGATCTTCAATCATCTATAACCTTATTTCTTCTCGTGCGGTAGCAGAAGTTATAGAAGAAAATGGTGGGATTGCACTTCGCTCTCGTGTCGGTCATTCATATATAAAGGCGTTAATGGCTCAGAGTGGAGCAATTTTTGGCGGCGAACACTCAGGACATTTTTACTTTAAGGATTTCTGGAAAGCAGATTCAGGAGCGCTAGCGGCGCTACATGCAATTGCTGCACTGGGAACTTCGAAAGGCTCATTGTCAAAGTTACTGAAGCCTTATCAACGCTATTTTTCTAGCGGTGAAATTAACTCACAAGTTAAAGATGCTGAAAAAGCAATGAGCATCATCGAGGAAAAGTACGCCGGCCTTGAATCTGTCACTATCGATCATTTGGATGGCTTGACCGTCAATGGCGATACGTGGTGGTTTAATCTTCGTCCCTCCAACACCGAGCCGCTGCTTCGCTTGAACGTTGAAGCCAAGAGCCTTGCCCGCATGGAGAAAATAACCGATGAGGTGCTCGCCACATTTCGAAAATGAGAGTCTGAGTTCTCACTTTTTAGGCAATAGCAGTAATCTATGCACCTAGCCGCCTAACACTGTAGAGCCCTACCCCTTAGGTCACGTCTAACACAGTTAAGTACTTAACCTAAAAGGAGAACGTTCGTGAATTCACCAGTGACTGCAACAATTCCAAAGCACGACATTGCAGATGCATCACTTGCTGCAGAAGGCCGCAAGCGCATTGAATGGGCTGAGCGCAACATGCCAGTACTCGCACAGATTCGTGCACGATTTGAAAAATCACAACCATTTACAGGTGTTCGCATTGCAGCCTGCATGCACGTAACAACAGAGACAGCTAACTTGATGCGCGTTCTCAAAGCGGGCGGTGCAGAAATTGCTCTATGTGCATCAAATCCACTCTCAACTCAAGATGACACAGCAGCAGCACTTGTTCACGAATACGGAATCAGTGTTTTTGCTCGCAATGCAGTTGATCGCGAAGGCTATTACTCACACATCAACGCAGCACTTGATATCGAACCACACCAAGTATTTGATGATGGTTGCGACCTTGTTAATACGTTGCACACAACACGTAAAGAACTTATCGGAAACATTGCCGGCGGTTGCGAAGAGACAACAACAGGTGTTATTCGTTTAAATCAAATGGCTAAAGATGGAGCTCTTCAGTTCCCAATGATTGCTGTCAATGACACTGACACAAAGCACATGTTTGATAATCGTTACGGAACAGGACAATCAACTCTTGACGCCGTATTCCGCGCTACAAACTTCTTGCTTGCTGGACGAATTGTCGTAGTAGCTGGCTTTGGGTATTGCGGAAAGGGTGTTGCAGAACGCGCCAAGGGTATGGGCGCCGATGTCATCATTACTGAAATTGATCCAACAAAGGCACTTGATGCAATGATGCAAGGCTTCCGCGTTATGCCAATGGCAGATGCTGCAAAAGTTGGCGATGTTTTCATTACAGTTACTGGAAACCGCGATGTATTGCGTGATGAGCACTTCGCGGTTATGAAAGATGGCGTAATCATGGCCAACTCCGGTCACTTTGATATCGAAATTGATGTGGCGTGGCTCGAGCAAAACGCAAAGAAGAAGAACGCAAAGATGCGTCACCAAACAGATGAATACGTTCTCTCTGATGGCCGCCGTTTACTTCTTATTGCAGAAGGTCGCCTCGTAAATCTTGGTGCAGCAGAAGGTCACCCTGCATCAGTTATGGATATGTCTTTCTCAGATCAAGCACTTACTGCTGAATACTTGGTAAAGGAAGCTAAGAATCTGAAGCCAGGTGTTCACACAGTTCCAACATATATTGATAAGGAAGTTGCGAGCCTTAAACTTCAAAGCATGGGTGGAAAGATTGACGTTCTTACTCCTGCACAAGATATGTACTTAAATTCTTGGGAGCACGGCAGCTAATTCAAATCCATTAGTTACACACAGTCTCGCTTTTTAAGCGGGACTGTGTTGGCTTAATTGCGATTATTCATGGGTGTTTAACTCTCATTCCTTAACGGAGATTCTCTTCCCATTACGTTGTTTTGGATGCCGTGCGTTGGGTCCAAATATCTGTTCTACGTGCAGTGTTCTCTGGAATCCACGTTTGTATCGAAGCACCTTTGAATCACTACAGGTTTATTCTGCTGTTCTGTATTCACCGATTGCAAAGCGCATAATTCTTTCGGCAAAAGAAAATGGAATAAAGGCAGCCGATGATTTGATTATCGATGCGCTCTCACATTCACTTCAGTTGTTATTGCGCGATTTTGAAATGGGCATTCTCGTGCCGGCACCATCTAGAAAAAGCTCAAATCGCAAACGAGGTAGAGATTTTCTCTCAGATATCACTCATGCACTTGCTCGAAACGAGTCACTGGAATGTGCAGATTTGCTGATTCACACAAGGAGAGTCAAAGACCAATCCGAACTCAATGCTCATCAAAGAAGTGCAAATATTTATCAGGCACTGGCAATTGATAGGAATAAATTGCCCGCACTAGGAGTTGGTATTGATGTGATCCTTGTCGATGACTTGATCACAACTGGTGCAACTCTTCTTGAAGCCCGCCGGGCCTTAGAAGTACGCGGGATAAGGGTTATTGCGGCAATTACTGCCTGCCTCTCACCACCGCTAAGATAGCCCAGTTACTGAGACCGACGGATATAAACCTTTGAAAGGGTGATTTGATGCCAGCCATTTTTGATCGCATTATGCGTGCTGGCGAAGGTCGAATCCTTAAAGAGTTAAGCAAGGTCGTTGTTCAAGTCAATGCACAAGAATCTCGCATGGTTGCCATGAGCGATGATGAATTGCGCGAACAAACACAGATTTTTAAAAATCGATTTGCACAAGGCGAAACTCTGGATCAGTTACTCCCAGAAGCATTTGCCGTTGTTCGCGAAGCTGCAAAGCGAACACTCGGACAACGCCACTATGACGTTCAATTAATGGGTGGAGCAGCGCTGCATCGCGGCAACATCGCAGAAATGCGAACCGGTGAAGGTAAAACTCTTGTCGCGACACTTCCGTCTTACCTCAATGCACTCGCTGGTCGTGGAGTTCACGTCGTTACCGTTAATGATTATTTGGCAGAACGCGATAGTGAATGGATGGGACGTGTTCATCGCTTTCTCGGTTTAAATGTTGGAGTAATTCTTGCAAACATGACTCCCGTAGAACGTCGCGAAGCATATGGCGCAGATATTACGTATGGAACAAACAATGAATTCGGTTTTGATTACTTGCGCGATAACATGGCATGGAATCTTGATGATTGCGTACACCGAGATTATTTCTTTGCAGTAGTCGATGAAGTTGACTCTATTTTGATCGATGAAGCTCGTACACCGTTGATTATTAGCGGACCTGCTGACAAAGCAACCAAGTGGTACCTCGAATTTAGTCAGTTAGTCCAAAAATTAGATCGTGGCCGTCATTACGAAGTTGATGAGAAAAAGCGCACAGCCGGAATTCTTGAAGAAGGTGTCACTCGCGTAGAAGAGTTACTAAAGATTGAGAATCTCTATGAGGCTGCCAATACGCCCATGATTGGTTATCTCAACAACGCGATCCGCGCTAAAGAGCTGTATAAGCGCGATAAAGATTATGTTGTAATGAATGGCGAGTTATTAATTGTTGACGAACATACAGGCCGAATCCTTGCAGGACGTCGCTATAGCGAAGGTATGCACCAAGCACTAGAAGCAAAAGAGCGCATTGAAATCAAGGATGAAAACCAAACCTTGGCAACAATTACACTTCAAAACTACTTCCGCTTGTACGAAAAGCTCTCAGGTATGACCGGAACAGCGATGACAGAAGCATCTGAATTCCATCAGATTTACAAACTTGGTGTTGTTCCAATTCCTACAAACCGTTCAATGGTTCGTATTGATCAAGCAGATTTGGTTTATAAATCAGAGGCTGGAAAGTTTGCAGCAGTAACTAAGGACATCGTCGAGCGTCATCGCAAGGGACAACCAGTTTTAGTTGGAACTGTCAGCGTTGAAAAATCTGAAGAGTTATCTTCATTGCTCAAAAAGAGCGGCGTTCCTCATGAAGTTCTCAATGCAAAACATCACGAACGCGAAGCTTCAATTATTGCGCGAGCAGGTGTTGTAGGCGCCGTAACAGTTGCAACAAACATGGCTGGTCGCGGTACTGACATCATGCTCGGTGGTAATCCAGAATTTATGGCTGACTTTGAATTACAGCGCAAAGGTTTATCTCCGGTTGATAATCCGAAAGAGTACGAAGCAGCGTGGCCAGAGGAAATTGCTAAACAAAAAGCTGCAGTTGCAAAGGGTCATGACGAAGTCAGCGCACTCGGTGGTCTCTATGTTCTCGGAACAGAGCGTCACGAATCCCGACGAATTGATAATCAGTTGCGTGGTCGTTCCGGACGTCAAGGCGATCCTGGTGAATCTCGCTTCTATCTTTCACTGCAAGACGAACTCATGCGCAGATTTAACTCCGGTTTAGTAGAACGCTTCCTATCTGCGGCTGGAATTCCTGATGATGAACCAATCGAATCAAAGATGGTTTCAAATGCAATTCGCTCTGCTCAAACACAGGTAGAAGCACAGAACTTCGAAATCCGTAAGAATGTTTTGAAATATGACGATGTAATGAATCGCCAACGCGAGGTTATTTACGGCGAGCGTCGTTTAGTTCTAGAAGGTAAAGACATCAAGGATCAAGTTGCTGAATTTATGAGCGATACTGCTGGCGCCTACGTAGATGCTGCAACTGCAGAAGGATTCGCCGAAGATTGGGATCTTGAAAAACTATGGACCGCGTTAAAGGTCATTTATCCAATTTCATTTACGATTCAAGAGCTTGAGACAGAAGTTGGATCTCGCGCAGGATTAGATACAGATTTCTTGAAGTCACGCATCCTTGAGGATTTATCCGCTGCATACCAAAAGCGTGAAGCAAGTCTAGGCAGCGAAGTAATGCGTGAACTTGAACGCAAAGTCTTGCTCTCAGTTCTCGATCGCAAATGGCGTGAACACCTATACGAGATGGATTATTTGCAAGAGGGCATTGGTCTTCGTGCAATGGCTCAACGCGATCCACTTGTTGAATACCAACGTGAAGGTTTTGATTTATTCGCAGCCATGATGGATGCCATTAAAGAAGAAATCGCAACTTACTTGTTTAACATCGAAGTTCAGATTGAAGGCGGCAACAAGGTTGCGGCTAAAGGCCTAGAACAACCAGAAGAACCAGTAGCTTCACTCAAGTACACCACTGCTGATGAAGAAGGCGTTTCTCGTTCAACAGATGTTTCCAGAAACGGTCCTTGTCCATGTGGCTCAGGAAAGAAATTCAAGCGTTGCCACGGTGCTGCTTAATTTCTTAAAGTAAGTTCAGCGCTGTACATAACCATCGATTATCTACGCCCTCAAATCGCACCGAAAGCGCCCGTAACCTTTTTCCATAACGGATAGTTACAACTGATTCACAAATGCCATCTAGTGGTTCACTCTGGTGAATTGTTCGCAATCTTCCAACTTCTTTCATCGTTCCAGCACGAGCCTGAAGCTCAGTGAAAATACTTCGGTGACACATGCGAGTTAACTGTGAGGGGGAGCGGCGCCCAGCCCAGATCTCTAAAACACTGACAACGAATCTCATAGTCCATTCATGCAACTCTGGAAGATCACTTGCTGACGTTGGTTGAGGAGAAAAATCTGGATCGTATTCATCATCAAATGAAGAAGGAATTAAATACAACCGAGCTTTTTGTTTTTCATGTTCTTCAACGATGGGGCGAAACATCTCCAACATGGGATGTTGCCAATCTTCTGCTTCACAACTGGAAATTTCTGCGTACACAACTGGCTTAACTATTGAAATGCTCTTGTGGGTAGTCATGAGAATAGATTGGCCATGAATTTGGCCTCTCAAAACATGCGAAGAGATGAGCTCAATCTCATCCAAAAGTATGGATGTGCATCGTTGGATTCAACGTGATTTATTTAGCGTTGAGTACCTCTCTATGGCCACTCAACGTAAATCATCAAACACCCGTTTAATTCTTGCGATAGCTCTGATTGTTGCATCCTTAATCAGCGCATTTATTTTTTCTTCGCTAGCCAATCAAAAAACGAGCATGATTGTGTCAACAACTTTCTTATTGCCCGGGCATCAAATCACCGAAAACGACCTCACGACGGTTCAAGTTTTGTTGGGTGATGTATCTGAGAACTATGTAAGTCAAGCGTCGCAAGCTATTGGTACTTTCACGAAAGTACGTATAGAGGCACACGAACTCATTGCCAAGAGTGCAATTACTTTGCAGTCTGGCGCTCTAGCACTGAGTTCGGTTCCAATCAGTATTCGCGCCGCAGATGCACCTGATGGCATTTCTCCCGGATCCACAGTGGATGTTTATTGGGTACAAGCCGACACTAACTCGCAAATTCAGTTGATTCCAGAGCTTGTCATCGCGAGTGCTCACGTAGTGGCAATAACTAGGAGTGGTTCAAATTTCGGAAGTGAAATTGGGCTGACAGTCGCTGTTCGTTCTGATGAAGTCTTATTGCTTCTAGGTGCAACATCACAAGGTCGAGTTGTGCTTGTGAGTTCACATGGCTGAAATTGCACTTCCCGTCATCATTACTGCTATATCCAACTCTGAGCAAGAGAGTTTTATAGCCGGCAGCCTCTTCACTCAAGGGTGGAGTGTTATTCATCGAGCTGTAGATTTCGAGTCACTGGTTGAATTCACGGCGAATAATCCAGAACAAGCAAGCACGGCGCTACTTTTGTATTCACCGGATCTCAATGGATTTGATTCACTGGTATTTGAATCTCTCACATTAAGTTTTCGACAATTAATTGGTTTTGCTACAGCAAATACGATACGAAGCGATGACGATGGTCTGCATGAGATTCCAGGCACGGCAACTCAATTAGCAACCTTCATTCGTGGGTATGTGCGATCTCCACTGATAAGAAAATATGCAGCGTCTGTTCCCGTTAAAAAAGGTGCTCATGTAATTGCAATTTCATCTGCTGGCTCGTGCACGGGTGCAAGCATGATTTCTCTGAACTTGGCATACGAACTCAGCCTTAAAGATAAGAAAGTTCTGCTCATCGATGCAAACTTAGCTGAACCAAATATCGCGATTTATCTTGACCAGAGGAATTTGGTTGATGAGCAGCTGTGGCGTCTCTCGTCACCATGTCTGTATGTCAAAGAGCTTACGCGAGATCGGATGGTTGAATTTGAAGAATTTATTGAAAAAGCAAAAAGTGAGTTTGATTTTGTGATTATCGATGTTGGAACTATTCAAGATTTATCTTCACAACTCTCTGATCGAAGAGCAGATTCAATGGTCATCACGTGGGCTAGCGACCATGCCAATAATCTATGGATTATTGCTAGAGCAGATCACATCGGCCAGATGCGCTTTAAGAGAGTTGCATCAATTCTTAACAGAACCTCGATTACATCATCAATCACACTCGTGCTGAACATGCGATCACCTGGACGAAAGGGTCAAGAGGAAGAAAAAATCTTTCTTGCTACCGCCTCGACTCATACGGCAAGCAGTCTCTATGTTCTCC
>Ga0208788_1001156_pt1 | contig 12855 bp, 7 predicted proteins | sample Wag4_2014_7_11_3_FD_187363 | JGI IMG/M metagenome (GOLD analysis project Ga0208788, IMG submission 187363) | Fresh water mixed with fracking chemicals microbial communities from Ohio, USA - Utica-2 Time Series FC 2014_7_11 (SPAdes) (version 2) ... | reverse complement strand
GGCCAAGGCTGCGCAGCCGGAGCGCTTCGCCATTACGATCCAGCGGCGGCAATTCAATGCGCAGGCTTGAACGGATTTGATCTTCCGGCGTCAGGAAATCCCCGCCGCGTGCCACCATGCCGCCGGCTTGGCCATGTGGCCGACCAACGCGATTGAGCCGATAGGGTTCCAGCACCCATTCCGCGACATTGCCAAGGATATCAAAAAGCCCAAGCGGATTGGGTTCCAGCATGCCGATGGGTCGCACCCGCCCGCCTGAGGAACGTGTGCCCTGAAACCAGACATGGCGCTGCATGCCTTCCGGCATGGGAAACACCCGCCCGCTGAAATCTGCCTCTGACACCGCACTGCCACCGCGCGCGGCGAATTCCCATTCATCTTCGGTCGGTAGGCGTACGAAGGCGCGCGCATCATCGCGCATCGGCAAGGCGTCCCGCGCATTGCGCGCAAGCCAGGCGGAATAACGCAACGTGAAGCCAATCGCCTCATGCCAGGCGATATCTGCCTGCGGCAGGCGCCCGGCGGTTGCAGGTGTTGGGCAGGTTTCGCGGGTGACAGCGCTGTATTGATCGCGCGTCACCTCATATTTACCGATGTAATAGCGCGGCGGTGCAGTAGAATCAGCGTCGTGAAACGGGCCGGCAATGAAACTCTGGCGCAAAAACTCACTGTAATTGGTCGCAGCATCCGCCTGACCCAGCATGGCCGGCCGATCCGCGAGCAAGCCTTGGCCAAGCGGTGTCGGTACCGGGCGAAATACCATGGCGCCACCACAGGGCATGGGCAGGATCAGATCATCAGTGAGGGGCTTTGGATTCCAGAATTCCGCTGACCATCTTTCCTGTGCCGGCGCTGCTTGCGGCAGGTTTGCAGCCATGGCGATCAAGGCGATGAATAGCTTACGCATCGCGAAGCCCCTCTGCTGGTTCGATCCGGGCGGCGCGATATCCGGCAAAAGCGGCGGATAGCGCCGCGCCCAAAAGGCTGACAAGCAATGCCAGCAAAAGATGTTCTGTCGCAATGACACAAATGCTACGTGCGCCAGCAGCATTTGCACCAGCCAATGGCAGGCGGTTCACCAGCCCCGCAACTGTAAGCGCCAGCAGGCCTGCCAAAGCAGCGCCAGCAGCGGCAATGATCAGCGCCTGCAATAGCGGAAAGATCATCATATCACGTCGCGAAAGACCAATCAGCCGCAACAGCGAAAGATCACGTTGCTTGCGTTCCACATTGGCATAAAGCCCCACCCCAAGAGAGACGAGGTACCCAACGCCACCCAGCCCCGCGAGCAAGGCGAATAGCAGCGTCAGGCTGCGATCAAGGCTGAGCAGGCCTTCCACCTGTTCGGCAAGCGTTTCAACGTCCACTCCATCGCGGCGCAGATCATGGTCAATCCGCGTAACGTCCTCCAGCCGCCGCGCATGGGCACGAAAGCCGGCATAAATCCGCGCTGGATCATCCGCGATATCAGTGGGGTTTGTGGTGGGGGGCAGCGTGCCATCGGTGAAGCCATCCACCAGCAGCAGCATTCTCAGGTCCACAAAAACGCCATCGCGCCCAAAGGCACTGGGCGGCGCAATGGCTGCGACCGTGACAGGCAGATTCAAGACTTCCCGCGCGCTGGCATTACCGCGAATGGCGCGCAATGTCACCTGCATGCCCGGATGCAGATCAAGCCGCGCGGCGAAGGAAGCGCTTGGGATGATCTGGCGCGGCGCAAGGCTGGGTAGGCCCTGCAGCAAGGGATCGCCTGCGGCGGTGGCAAGCAATTCCGCGCGCAGCACTGTGCCCGGGCGCGCTGGGTTTTCAAAGCGGGCTTCGGTATTCAGGCTGCGAATGCGCGGAACGACGAAAGCGATATCAGGCCGTGCGGCAAGGCGCGTGAGAAATGCTGCGTCGAAATTGCGATTGGCCGCATTCACCACCATGCGGCTGCGCGGATTATCAATCAGCTCCGCCCGCAGCCCATCAATCACGCCCTGCTTCAAGCCGAACAGCACAATCAGCGGCGCCAACACCGCCGCAAGGCCGATCAATGAACAAAGCGCCAGCGTGCGTTCATGCAAAAGATCACGCAGCGAAAGCCCTGCCAGCAGCCTGGTACGCCTTGGGTTTGCGCTCATGCCGGCATGTCTGAGGTTGCGCGGACGAGCCAGGAACGCCCGGCACCCTGACTTGCTTCCGTACGGATCGGCAGCAGCGCAAAACCATGCCGTGCCGCGCGGTCCGGATCATGCGTTGCCAGGATCAACGCCGTATCCTGTTCGCGCGCCTGTTCCAGCAGCAGCGCCATCACCGTATCGGCCAGGGCGGGATGAACACTCGCCGTTGGTTCATCTGCCAGCAGGATTTCGGGGCGATGCGCCAAGGCGCGCGCAATCGCGACACGCTGCCTTTGCCCAACGGAAAGTGACGCAGGCATCCTGTCCAGCAAGGCGGTAATTTCAAGCCGCGCCGCCAAGGCTTCGATATGCGCAGCATCAGGCCGGCCCAGGACAGCCTGGCTCAGTGCAATATTGCGCCGGACGGATAGAAACGGCAGCAATCCACCCGTTTGCAACACATAGCCGAAATGCGCGGCACGAATGGCGGTCAGGCGATTTTCATTGCGGACGCGCCAAAGGGCGGCAAGGTCTATTGCCTTGCCATCGCGCGGCGTCAGCAGGAATTGCGCGGCACGCACCGGGCGCCGCGCCAAGGCCAGCAAATCAAGCAAGGTGGATTTGCCCGAACCGGAAGGCCCCACCAGCGCCAAAGCCTCACCACGCGCGACGGAAAAGGCTTCGACCACCAGTTCAAAACCAGGCGCGCCACCCGGAGCCTGATGGCGGATAACCACTTCTTGCAGGAACAAGGTAGGCGCGTTTTGGTTCATGCATGCCCTCAGGGCAGCGCATCCAGCGGCACGGGATACATCGCCTCACCAGGATTACGCCCGCCATCGAAGCTCACCCAAAGCGAGGGCTGGCGGTTGAATTCCTCATAAAGGCGCAGCTTCGCTTCCAGCGCATTGATGATTTCAGTGCGTCGCCCAGCGCCCATGCTGTTCCATTCCTCCTGCGTGAATTCCATGATCTGGCTTTGATAGGGCAGGTCCTGGAGGAATTCGCCAAACGCCCCGTCCAGGCGCTGGAACTCTGCCATGCGGCGCGGGTCTCGTGCCGTGGCGGCAGCCGCAGCGCGCACGCGTTCAAAGAAGCTCTCCGGCGAGAGCCGCGCGGCCGCTTGCGCCTGGATGATGTTGCGCAGCGTGGTCGCAAGATCGGAAAGCTGATTGCGCGTCAGCAGCACACGCACATCCAAGGGCCGCCTTTCGGGCCGCGGATCAGTCGGGTTCAAATCCTGATCGAGCACGAAGCTTCGTACCACATCAGGCGCGGTTTGCTGCCTTTCGCGCCCCAGGTAGGAGAGCCGCATGGCAGTGCCGACAATCTCTGCCTGTTCGGAAATGCGCCGTTCAGCCGCGTTTTGTGGCGCGCGGATACCCGCGATGGGCCGCCCGACCGCGGCGGCCACTTGCGCCAGTAGGGCATCCGTCAGGGCATCAACGGTCTGGCCGAATTGGCCCATATTGCCCTCATTGATCGAGTAATAAAGTTCCCCCGCCGCGCCGAAGCGCGTGAGTTCGCGGTATTGCCGTTCGGCACGCGCATGGTTGTTGCGCCCTTCCGGGGTTTTCAGGTGGATGGCGTAGATCGCAACCTGCTTCGCCTCAGACTGCGCCAATTGACGCATTTCTTCTGGGCCCATTTGGGTTTGCCCACGTGGGTCCTTGGCATCCCGCGCGCCGGCATCGGTTACCAAAATGACGAAGCGTCCGCCATATTGCGGCCAAGGCACCTCATCTAAGGCGAGCTTGATGCCGGCCAGAGAATCTTCATCGAAGCCTTCATTGCTTTCGCGCGCTTCAGCCAGTTGTGAAAGCCGCGGCAGGATCGCATCCGAAGTCTCAGCCAAATCAGGCAGGGAGACCATGCGCGTGATGTAATCAAGCCTGGGATTGCCGCCCATATGATCACGGAAGGCCACCATGCCGAAGCGGAAATTGTCACGTACTGCGGTATCGCGAATGCGATCCACCACGCGTTTCAGCGCTTCGCGCGTGCGTTCAATGTAAGGGCCCATGCTGATGGTGGTATCCACCACGAAAACCACCGCACCACGATAATTGCGTAGCGCATCGGGATCAGCCGGCGGTGGCGGCGCAGCCTGGGCCGGGGCGGAGATCACTTCCAGCAATCGCGCTTCCTGCGCAGCCTCATTTTCCACGCGATCGGCTGAGATGATGGGCAGCAGATAGAATTGCCGTGTAATATCGATGAAATTCTCGGGCTCCAGCGCAATCACTGGCCCTTCGGTATTTGCCGTTGCGGCTTCGCGAAGCCGCGTGGCTTCTGCCGCACCGCCGCGTGTATTCAACCAAAGGGCTCGCGGTGTTTCGGCTTCACGGAAGAACATGGCGCGTTCGCGGCCAGCGGGATTGTTGGTAGCCAGCACCATGGTCTGCTTCCAATCAATCGTGCGCTCTGCGGGCACCCAGCCTTGCGTGCGGCCATCCTGTGCCGCGCCAATCTCAAGCCAGGCATCAGCACCGCTGCCTTGGCGCGCATAGACGTAGAACACGCCAAAGCCTGGCGTTGGTTGCGAAGGGGCACTCGCATCCGGGCGTTCCGCCAGGCGCGCCCCGGGGCGCAGGATCACGCGTTGGAACAACGCAGTGCGGCCTTCCATCAGCAGCGGTTGCCGTGCCGCCTGCTGGGCGCTGGCTTCCGCCACTGGCCCGATGCAGAACAGGCCAAGGGCCAAAGCTAAAAGCGTGCGACGCAATATCATGGCCAGAATTCCTTGAGCGCTGTTTCCGCCGAGCCATTGCCGCTCCGCGCCTGTTCTTCCAGCCATGTCTTGAGTGCGGCGCGCGGTGCTTCTGCCACCGCATCACCCTTCTGCACAGCATCGCGATAATAACGCGCCGCCGCACGCGGGTCAGGCGCGCGGAAGGGGCGGCCGGCGACAAAACCAATCGGGTCGTAAAGCCGCGCCACGGCGGTTAGTGCCGGCGCATGGCCACGTTCGCCAGCTTCTTCAAACAGCACCAACGCATCATCATGCCGCCCGGCTGCCTGACGCCTCAGTGCTGCTGCATGGATGGCGGCAGCATCGGGCGCAGATTGCACCAGATCGCGCAAGTTCATGCCATCGCTGCGCTCAAGCCAAGGCGGTTCCGCGATGACTGGGGCAGGTAACGGCGCTGGTGGTGCCGGCGTTGCGATGGGTGCGGGTTGTGGTGCGGGCGCTGGTGGTGCGGAGGTGAACCACCAGACAGCGCCCGCAATCGCAACAAGCAGCAATAGCCCTATGCCAGCCAGCAAGGGCGTGCGCAATTGGCTTGGCTCTGCCGGCTTCACCGCCATATCTTCGCGTAGCAACGGCGCGGGCGGGGATGGTGGCGTGGGCGGCGCCGCGGCAATCGGTGGTGGCTTCGGCGCTACTTCCAGTTCGCGCGGCATGACTGTTTCGGGCGGCAATTCGCCATCGAACACATCAATATCATCCGGCCAAAAAAGGTTTGCTTGCAATCCAGCCGCAGGCAACAGAAAAACCAGCGGGCCCGGTTCCAAATGCCGCGTCAGCCTTGGCCCGATCACCAGAATAGTGTCAGCCCCTTCCTGGCGGATTTCAAGCGGGATCAGTTTTTCTTCCTGCACCTGCCAGCCGCGCTGCCCGAGATTGGCCGCGGCATAGCCCTCGCGGACAATACGAAACCCACCATCACCTGACGCTTGCACGCCTTCAAGGGTGATGCGCGCATGGCCCAGGGAAAAGCGCCGATCATTTTCAACGCGCGGCATCATGGGGTGCGGCCTTTGCGTTTCATGTCTCAGGCCGCTGCCTTTCGCAGGCCATTCAGCAAGCTGCCAAGGCGGGCATTGGATTTTTCATCCACCATCGCGCCACCTGCGCCGCGCACATTATCTTCCACCAGGCGCACAAAGGCGACCGCCCAATCAACATAGAATGCAGCGTCATAGGCGATGGGCGTCTCAGAAAGCCTTGGCATGTCATCTATTGGTGCGGCGGGGCGGATGAAAATGCTGCGCCCTTCGCGCCCGGCCTTGGGGCGGGCTTCAATCGGGATTTTGTCAAAGCCCATCCAGGTGACGAAATCATTGATCGCGCGTTCGGCAATCATCACGGGCTTCAGCAGCCGGTTGGCCATGGATTCATTATAGGCTGCTTCCGTTCGCATGCGTGATGCGATGTTTTCGCGCAGCTTTAGGCGCCGCGCGCCGGCAGCAAGCTGGGCGACCAGCATCGCAATCGCCTCACGATCCATGCGGAACAATTCAGGGCTATCGGTGCGCGCGGCAAAGCGGTGCATATTCTGCAACCATTCGGCCACCGCTGCCTCAGCAAAAAGGTCTGCCTGATCGCGCGGGCCTTCTTCCGCTTCCTCAACCGGGGCGGCGGGAGCGGGATCATCTTCAAACAGCGCTTCAAATTCGCTCCGCAATTCGTGCGCTGTGGTCTTGCGCCCGACAGGCGCAGTCACAGCAGAGGGCGTCTCAGCCGCAGCCAATTGCTGGCGGCGGAACAGCTCGGCCAAGGTTTCGCCCTGCACCTGCAATTCGCGCAGCAGTAATCCAAAAGCCTGCGCTTCTGCGCAAGCGAGCAATTGCCGCCCGACCAGCCGCGCCTCTGCCCGGCGCTTCGCCAATTCGGCATCAAGATCACCGGAGACATGATAGCCTTCCAGCCTGCCCGCCATGCGCTTGGCAAGATCACCAAGCTGGCCTTCCACCTGGCGGCGCTTCAGCGCGGGATTGCATACGGGACGGAGCTTTTCGGAAAGATAGCCAATGCCGCCATCATTCAACGCCATGCCCGCTTCCCAGGCACGTTCAGGATTGGCGAAATGCTTTTGCACATCCGGATTGGCAAGGAAATTCGCCTTCAACCGCGCCACGCGTTCCGGATCGCGGAAGCCGATTTCACGGCCATTCGCATCATAATCCAACAGCCCCTTGTTCAACACCTCTGGATTGCGCAGCCAGAAAGTGTTGTTGAAGGGCTGATCTGGCACCCATTCGGATGGCCAGTCATGGCCAAGGCCCAGAAATTCGAAAATCGTCGTCTTCAGCCGGGTGGACCAGCGTTCCACATTGTCTTCCGCGCCGCCTTTGATCTCAAACTCCATGTCGAACATCGTCAGCACCAGGAACAGCGCGATATCCTGGCCCTTGCGTGCCCCGGGCGTGGCGCCATGCGTGCCATCAATCCAATTCCGCACCATGGCGGGCACGGTGCGCACTTCCTGATTGCTGTGCTTCAGGCAAAGCAACATGGAAGTCAGTTCCTGTTCCGCCAGATAGCGCTGATAGAGATAGGCAACCTTGCCGCGCCGGAGCAGCATGAAAAGATCGCTCTGCGCCACTTCCTCCGCCTTCGCGGCGTTGTATTTTTCGCGCCCGCGCGCACCGGGGAAATCCAGCAGATCGGTATAGTCGAAGAAATCGAAGGGCTTGTCTTCCAACTGCAACTGTAATTCGGCGACCACCGCAGTCAGCACCGCGCGCGGCAATTCCGCCCTGCGCCCGGCACGCGTTGCCACCGGTACGGGGTCACCATCCCCCTTGCCGAGATAAGACATGGTTTCCACATCGATGATGCTCTGCGCCTTTGGCTCAATCGCTAGCATGGGGCAGCAGGCTTCTTCCGGAAAATCGAGCTGCGCCAGCGCCTGAATCAGTTTCAGCGCTGTCGCGGTCATGGTTGGCGTATTGTTCCAAAGCAGCCCGTAAAGTTCCACACGATCGGCAATGGCCAGGCGCGGGGCGAGGCTTTCAATTTCCCGCCAGGCACCGGGCTTCAGCGCCAGATGTGTCGGGTGATTCAGGAAGTAGCGTTCAAAATACTCGAACAAATCATAGATATCATCTTCATTGAGCCGCCCTACTGCTACCGGTGCGGCCTTGGTGCGCAGCTTCGCGATACTGGCTTCGATGACGGTGCCTTCAAGCGGCACAACCGTGTCACGGTCAAAATCTTCCATGAAGGCATTGGCCATGATTTTCACGATGTCGGTTTCAGACAGCATGCGGCAGACCACGGGCATGCCGGGCAACCCGGTTACCGGCCGTGTGGTGAAGCGCGTCACAAGGCCGGTTGATTCCTTGCCACCATCGGGGTTGATGTCGCGATTGAAGCCGCGCAGCTCCTCACCGAAACGGATGGTGGTGGGCTTGCTTTCCTTCCGTGCCAGGGAGGCGATCAGATAGCTTTTCCCCTGTTGGCTTGGGCCAAAGACAGAAACGCACATGGGCCGGCGCGCTGCATTCGCAAGCTTGCGCGCCCGCAAGCCTTCGCGCCGGAAATCACGCGCCAAGGCAGGGCCTTCTTCGCGCACCACATCGCCGGCTTGGGCGATCCATTCAATGGCCCCATGCGCGGCATCCGCCACCGCATCACAGCTTTGCGCCAGGGCTTCGTTTTCGGCATTCGGTGTTATCATTGCCTGATCCTCACGGCACCGAAAGCGCGCCGGTATCGCGCCAGTAACCCGCTTCGCTGCGTTCTGTTTGCAGGCGCAGGCGCACAATGCCGCGATGCTGCGGATCGCCCTCGGCATCCAAGATTTCGTCTATGGTGAAATCCTCCCGCAATTCCTCGGCATCTGCACTTTCGGGGTCTATTTCCGCACGCTGGATTGAAAGTTTCAGTGGCAGCTTCAGCCGCGGCACGTTATCCGGATTGGCATATTCCAGAATGTAAAGCCGGCTTGCGGTCCAGCGTTCCAGATCCAGTTGGCGGAAACCAAGGAAAACCGGTGCGCGGAATTGCATGCTGAATTTCACATCCTGCGATGCGCCCGGTGCCTTGGATAGCGCCGCATCCGGGTCTTGCAGCAGCACATTCTGCCGAAGTATTTGCCCCGAGATTTCCATCCGCCCGAGGTATTTGGCGGTCGAGCGCATGGCGAGGCGGCTGGTGCGCATCAGGAAGTTCTCTAGACGCCCTTCCGCCACGGCGCAGAGCATGGCGCCAACCGCCGCCGTGGTTTTCGGATCATCCACACGCCCAGCGGAATCGCGGAAGGGATACCAGCTGCCGGCGCGGTAGCGATGCATCCCCACAATGCGATGTGGCGGCACCGGCATCTTGGCCAACACCATGTCAGATATTGCGCGCAGCCTGGATGGCCTGCCGGACAGCAGCAGCCAGTCGCAATCAAAGGCATGGACCACTTCACAAAGATCAGCGATCACCTGGCCAAGCGCTGCCTGCACAATCGCATCAACACTACCTGCGCCGGCGGCCATTTCAGCTTCCAGCAATTGGAAACCGGTGGCGCCGGCACGCGCCGCCTGTTGTTCGAAATAGCGCAAGGGCGCCGCCACATCGCGACCCTGTAGAATCAGCGCTAGTTTTTCTCGCAAAAATTCGCCAGAGGCGCGTTCGTCGATTTTCTCGTAGCCATGCAGGATTGCAAGCCCGGTCGGTTCCAGCACTTGAGTAACGAATTGCCGGCGCAAATGGCGTTCCAATTCGCTTTGCGCCCCGCGATCCCCGCCCAGTACTTCGCGTAGCAGCGCCTTCGGATCACGCGCACCAGCTTGGCGCAGGCTTTCTTCAAGCTGCGGCAAGACGATGCTTTGGATAACCTCCTGCAGCACCTCATCGCCCGCAATGCGAAAACCTTCGCGGAAATTTTGGTGCGGCTCAATTTCCTGCCCGGCTTCGGCGGAATAGGTGCAGATCATCAAATCCGTAGTGCCGCCGCCAATATCAATGCTGGCCACGCGCAAGGATGGCGCCTTGCCATAGCTGTCGCGCGCGCGCCCGGTCAGCGCAAAGAAGCTCGCGGGATCGCCACGCAAGCGCTGGCTCGCCTCAGTATACAGGAACACTAATTGCGTCGCCGTTGCCTCATCCAAATTGGCAATGACGCGTGGCTCTGGCGGCGGTGCCGCGGCGCCGGGCGTGGGATTGCCCCAGCCCATCATATCCCAAGCGAGGCGCACGGCAGCTTCGGCGCGATGGCGGAAAATCCGCTGTTCTGCCAGCGCCATGGCCGGCGGCATGGTCAGCAAAATGCGCCGCAGCCGGCGTGGCACATCGGGAAAGCTCCGCGCATAGCGGGTTTCCACCGAATTGATTTGTGACAGGGCCTGCAACAGAATTTCTGCGAGTAGAAAACTCATCAGCGATGAACGGCTGAAACGCGCGCGCACCGCAGGTTGGCGCGGCGCGCCCCCGCGACCACGCGGCTTGGCGCGCAGCACTTCGCCTTCTTCCGTGACCCAGGCCATGAAGCTGCCACTGACGGGTGGTTCCGTGGTCACGCCATCGGCGGCCATGCCATTGAAGCGCCAGACCTGCGTGGTTGGCCTTTCATCCCAAAGATAGCGCTTGGGCGAAGAAAGCCCCGTTGCCCCTTCATTGCCGCGCGCGGCTGCGGAAAGCCGCACGGCTTCCGGGCCGATGCGCACCGGGCTCAGCCATTGAAAGGCATTGCCGCGGCCGGAACGGCGGCTGAGTGCGTCCTTGCCGAAACTTGCACGCGCGAATTCCACGCGGCTTTCGAAAGGAAAGGCATAGCCCAATTCAGGCGCGCTCAAATCACGCAGCTTCAGGGGATAGCTGTTGTTCAGATTAAGCCGGCTGTCGCGTTCATCTTCCACCAGAATGCCGCAGGTGCGCGCATTACCAATATCCAGCACCAGATCAACATGGATCGGTTCATAGGATTTGCTGTTGGACACCACATCCACCAGCTTCACGCGCGGCAGGATGCGCGCTTCGGTCAGCAATTCCAACAAGGTGATATAACGCGCCCAATGTTCGCAGGCGCGTTGTTCATCCTCGGGGCGCGGGCGCCGGCCACTGGCCAAGCGCATCTCCTGCAAGACTTCTTCCAGCCATTGGATCAGCCAAGGTTCATTCATGAACCAGCTGGTCTGTTCCCGGTCTGACACAAAGGTGAATTCGCCGGCGCGTTCGCTATCCGCGGGCGAAACTGCGGTATAGGGACGGCCTTCTTCACGCGCCCGCAGCGCCGTATCAAAGGCCAATACGGCGTGATGCGTATGGCCTTCCTCATCAGGTGCGGATAACGCCGTGATGCGCAGCCGCGCCCAATTGGTCGGCCCCTTGTCATAGACTTCCTGGCCCGAGGCCCCCACGGCGGCCACGCGGAAATAGGGCAGCGGTATCCAGCGGCCCAGAATGAATTCAAGCGCCTGTCCGCGTCCCACCTGATAGATTTCCTCGTCGGGCGGGCTGCGGCCACTGATTGGGTCCAGCAGCGCGCCATCGCCGCTTTCCGTCAGGCGGCGCAGATTGACCAAGCCTGCACTTCCCGGTTCAGCACCGGGCGGCAGCGGCTGTTCCCAGAAGGAACGCGGCGCGCGCGGCAGGCGGTCCAGGTTGAACCGAATGTCAATGAACTGCAGACCGGTCTGCGGCACCAGGCTGATGATCTGCGGCAGGCCCTGCATTCCCGAAAATCCTGAAATTAAAGTGTGCTTCTCTTCAATATGCCGCTCACCCCTGCCGGGTGCAACTTTAGGCGGGCAACACCACCGGCTGGGGGTCCAGCCACTGCAGGAACCAGGATAGGCTGAAATGCAAATGTGGTCCGGTCACGCGCCCGGTCATGCCGATGGCGCCGATCCTTTGGGCTTTGGCGATACTCTCGCCCTCCCGCACCGATATTTCCGAAAGGTGGGCGTAAAGCGAATTCACCCCATGGCCATGATCCAGCACGATCAATTTGCCGAAGAAATGGAATTCATCGGCCAGGGTGACGCGACCGGCGGCACAGGCCAGCACCGGCGTGCCGGTGGGCGCGGCGAAATCCAGCCCGTAATGGGGCTGGCGCGGCTGGCCATTCAGGATCCTTTGGCTGCCGAAAACGCCCGAAATCCGCCCCGGGGCGGGGCGGATAAAACCCTCGGCAAAGCCGGTCAGGTTGGTTTCCAGCGCGCGGATCGCGGCTAGTTTTTCCCTTTCGCGCGCAATGCGGGTCAGGGTTTCGGCATCTGGCGTCACCTGCGCGGGCGGCAGGCCGGAAATGCGCTCGGTGGGCCATTGGCGCTTGGCGATGTTCAGCACGCGGGATTCCACGGCGCCGGATGGCGGGCTGATCACCAGCCGCGCCTGGGCTGCATGGTCGCGGCCAAAGCCAAAGGCGAAATCCCCCGCCGGTGAGACCCTGACCGCGCGGCCATCCAGGGCAAGGCGCATCCCCGGCGCGGCCCGGCCCAGCACCAAGCCGCCTTGCGTCAGCGCGGCTTCATTCAAGGTTACGGCGCGGGCGGGCGATGCAAACAGCAAAGCTGGTGAGGCCAGCATCAGCCGGCGGGGCAGGTTCATCGTCACAGAAGCCGTCCTTGGCGTGAGCCATCAACACTCACCCCCACTTCGCCATCGGCGAAGGTCAGGCGCAAGGGCTGGCCTGGGCTAATGGCGCCAGCCGCTACCACGGGCGCGCCCTTGGCATCCCGCACCAGCGCAAAGCCGCGCGCCAGGACCGAGGTATAGGAAGCACTCTCCAACCGCGCGGAAAGCCCCTCCAGCTCGGTCCGGCGTTGGCGAAGCGTGGCGAGTACCGGCGCCGGCGACAGCCGCGTGAGGCCGGGGGCAGCCGCCAGCCCATCGCGCCGCCGCGCCCAGGCGCTACCAAGCCTAAGGCTGAACGCTTCAACCGCCGCGCGACGTGCCAAAATCCCCTCTCGCGGATGGGGAATCCGGATTGCGCCAAGCTTCTGCGCCCGCGCCGCCAGGCTGGCACCTGCGCCGCGCGGCAGTCTTTCGCCCCAATCATCCAGGCGCTGGCGCGATTGCGCGAGCCGCGCC
>Ga0208788_1001155_pt1 | contig 12857 bp, 10 predicted proteins | sample Wag4_2014_7_11_3_FD_187363 | JGI IMG/M metagenome (GOLD analysis project Ga0208788, IMG submission 187363) | Fresh water mixed with fracking chemicals microbial communities from Ohio, USA - Utica-2 Time Series FC 2014_7_11 (SPAdes) (version 2) ... | reverse complement strand
AGCCAATGAGACGACTGTGTGGTGACTGGCTCAAAGCCTCGCCAGACCTTGTGCTCACCCTGGGCCCCGCCCTCGAACCGGGCGATGCCCTGGTCAATGGCCCAGGCCATTGGGGTGTAATAGGCCAGTTCAAAGTGCAGGCAATCAATGCTGCGCAGGCTGCCCCAGTAACGGCCATAGAGCGTGCCGCCTCTGAAGTCCCAGCCAGACTGGTTGGTCAGGACTGCCTCGAGCTGATGTCGGGCTGGCTGATGGGCCAGCAGGGCGGCCCCCACTGGCTGGTCTTGCGGGTCGAGGCCAAGGGCCATGACCCAGGCCCAGGGCATGGTCTTGGCTACTGCTTGGAAGAACGCCGGCTTAAGGTAAGGGGGATTGCCGTGGGCCAGATAGGTGGCCTCGTAGCAGTCATAGAAAAACCGCCAATGGTCATTGGTCATGTGATCGGCCGTGAGAATCTGGGTCCTGATGCCAGCCTGTTCAACCTTTCGACGCTCGGCTCGTATTTTCTTGCGTCGGGGTTGGGTAAGGGTCTGGCAGAAGTCCTCAAAGCTGGCATAGCCTCGGTTGTGCCAGTGGAACTGAACACCCTGACGGGTCAGCCAGCCGGCCGCTGAAAGCGCTTGGTGGTCCGACTCAGTGCCAAATAGACAATGCATAGACGACAGCCCACTGGACTGGGCCAACTCGGTCAGATGCTTCGCCAGGGCCTGCCGCGCCTGTGCCCCCTGGCCGAGTAGTCGGGATCCCGGCACTGGGCTAAACGGGCTGGCAATGAGCCATTTCGGAAAATAAGCCCGTCCGGTCTGCTCATAGGCCTGGGCCCAGGCCCAGTCAAAGACATACTCCCCATAGCTGTGAGACTTGGCATAGAGCGGGGTGGCGGCCAGGGCTGTGTCGTTCTGGTCGAGTAACAAGACTGGATGGGCCTGCCAGCCGGTCTTGGCCACCGCACTGCCCGAGGCCTCCAGAGCCGTCAGAAACAGTCGATGGGTGAAGGGGGTTGGCTCTGGACTCAGGGCCCAGAGACGGTCCCAGGCCTGTGCCTGCGACTCTGACAAGGACGCAAAGTCCGGCAGGACCTGCATGCGATAATTCGGCAATGCCTCTCCAAATCTTTATGGCCCAGCTCAACGCCACAGTGGGCGATGTCTCGGGTAACGCCGACAGCATAAGACAGGCGGCCGCTCGAGCACACGCAGCCGGTGCCGGGGTATTGCTCACGCCCGAGCTCTCCTTGGTAGGCTATCCACCTGAAGACCTTCTCCTGAGACCCAGTTTTCTGCGCCGCTCCCAGGAGTTACTGGATGAACTGGTTGCGCAGACCACCGAGTGGCCAGGTCTTGCGGTGGTCATTGGTCATCCCCGTCAGGTTGAGGGTCGTGTGGTCAATGCGGCCACCGTGGCCCGCGATGGCAAGGTGGTTGGCGTCTATGGCAAGTTGGAACTGCCCAATTACGCGGTCTTTGATGAGCAGCGGTATTTCGTGCCGGACGGTGCGCCCCTGGTCTTTGAGGCTGGCGGCCACAGGCTCGGCGTGGTGATCTGCGAGGACGTCTGGTTTGGACGAGCCGCTGCCATGGCCCGCGCAGAGGGGGCCGAGGGCCTGTTGGTCCTCAATGCCTCGCCCTTTCACCTCAACAAGCATGCTGAGCGACTGGCCGTGGTTCGTCAGCACGTCTCTCGTCACAAGATCCCCGCCTTTTTCTGCAATCTGGTCGGTGGTCAGGATGAACTGGTCTTTGATGGCGACAGCTTTGTCACCGATGCCTCTGGTGAGGTGGTCGCCAGGGCCAAGGCCTTCGTGGAGGATGACCTGATGATCGGCCTGCAGCCAGCCGGCTCGGTGGGTGCTGCTGCCGTGGTGGCCGGCTTGTCGCCTGAGGCGCAGATCTACCAGGCCCTGGTGCTGGGGACTCGAGACTACGTTCAGAAAAATGGATTCGCTGGCGGAATTGTCGGCTTGTCGGGTGGCATCGACTCGGCCTTGACCTTGGCCATTGCGGTCGATGCTCTGGGGGCCAAGAACGTCACCGCCGTCATGATGCCCTCGCCCTATACCTCGGAGATGAGCCTGGTCGATGCCAGAGCCTGTGCCAAGGCCCTGGATGTTGAGCTGCACGAGATCTCGATCTCGCCCGCATACGACGCCTTGAGCCAGAGTCTGGCCCCCTTGTTCAAAGGCCGCCCCGCTGATACCACCGAAGAGAATCTGCAGTCTCGCATTCGGGGTGTCCTGCTGATGGCGCTCTCCAACAAAACCGGACGTCTGGTGTTGACCACGGGTAACAAGTCGGAGATGGCGGTTGGCTACTGCACGCTTTATGGCGATATGGCTGGTGGCTATGCGGTGATCAAGGACTTGACCAAGGGCTGGGTCTATCGCCTGTCGAACATGCGCAATCAGCAGAAGACTGGTGTCGATGGGCAGTTGGTGATTCCTCAGCGCATCATCGATCGCCCGCCCTCCGCAGAGCTGCGACCGGATCAGGTGGATCAGGACAGCCTGCCGCCCTATGACGTGCTCGATGACATTCTGGTACGGTTTGTTGAGCAGGGTCAGGCGACCGCCGAGATCTTGGCGGCGGGCCATGATCGTGAGACCCTCTCAAAGGTCTACCGCCTGCTTCGCTCCAGTGAATACAAACGCCGACAGGCTGCCCCTGGTGTGCGCATTACCCCCAGGGCCTTTGGTCGTGACTGGCGCTTTCCGTTGACCAACCGATTTTTGGAGAAGGAGATTTTTCAATGAAACTCATCACTGCCATCGTCAAGCCGTTCAAGTTGGACCAGGTTCGTGAGGGTCTGGCAGAGATAGGCGTCTCGGGGCTGACCGTGACCGACGTCAAAGGCTTCGGCCGTCAGAAAGGTCACACCGAGGTCTACCGGGGTGCCGAGTACGTGGTCGATTTTCTGCCCAAGATCAAGATCGAGGCCGTCGTGGCCGATGACTTGGTGGATCGCGCGGTCGAGGCGATCGTTCAGGCTGCTCGCACCGGACGCATTGGCGACGGCAAGATTTTTGTTCAGCCCATTGACCAGGTCATTCGCATTCGCACTGGCGAGACCGGCAACGAGGCGATCTAACGCCCGGCGCTTTTCAGTAGCACCAGCACCGCCCCTGCGCCACCCTGCGGGGGCGTGGCCTGACAAAAGGCCAGCACCTCCTCTTTCTGCATCAGCCAGGCTCGAACCTTCTGTTTGAGCACTGGCGTGCGCCCTACCGATCCAAGACCCTTGCCGTGAATGATGCGCAGGCAGCGCAGGTCTCGGCCGTGACAGAGACGAATGAAAGCCGAGAAGGTCTCTCTGGCCTCGTCGGTTCTGTAGCCATGAAGGTCGAGTTCCGCGGCCACCGACCAGTGGCCTCTGCGAAGCTTTCGAAGCGTATCGGAGGAGACCCCGTTTCTGGCAAACGACAAGGCTTCGTCGCTGTCGAGCAGTGCATCGGGTGTCATGTCGGACAGTCGGCTCTCGGTTAGGGCCTCTTGCTCGTCTCGCAGACGTTGAAGCGGAAGGGGCTTGGGCTTTGGTTTGACGCCAGCATGGGGATGCCGGTTGTTCTCCAATGGCAGAGCCCCAGCGACCGCCTGCTCAAATAGCAGTCGGTCGTCGGGGGCCGAACGGTCAGATGAACTGTCCGGTGGGTTAGTGCTCGAGCGCTTCAAGGTAGCGCTGCGCGTCCAGGGCCGCCATACAACCGGTGCCTGCACTGGTGATGGCCTGCCGGTAAATGTGATCCTGCACGTCACCAGCCGCAAAGACACCGGCAATGTTGGTGGCGGTGGCATTGCCCTCAAGGCCTGACCGGGTCTTGATGTAGCCGTTGGCCATGTCCAGCTGTCCCTCAAAGATTTGGGTGTTGGGCTTGTGGCCGATGGCAATGAAGACACCGTGAACAGCGACCTCTTTTTTGCTGCCCGACTTGTGGGCCAGCCGCATGCCGGTTACGCCACCATCGTTACCCAGGACTTCGTCGAGGGTGCTGTCGAGCTCGAGTCGGACATTGCCGTTTTTGACCTTGTCCATGAGTCGGTCGACCAAGATGGGCTCGGCCTTGAATTTGTCACGACGATGGACCACGGTGACGGTCTTGGCGATGTTCGACAGGTAGAGTGCCTCTTCGACAGCGGTGTTGCCGCCGCCGACCACGGCCACGTCTTGGCCTTTGTAGAAAAAGCCATCGCAGGTGGCGCACCCCGACACACCCCGACCCATAAAGGCTTCTTCGGATGGCAGGCCCAGGTACATGGCCGAGGCGCCTGTGGCGATGATCAGGGCATCGCAGGTGTATTCGGCTGCATCGCCCACCAGCCGGATGGGCTTTTCGGTGAGGGCCGCGGTGTGAATGTGGTCATAGACCAGCTCGGTCTTAAAGCGCTCGGCATGCTCCTGGAAGCGGGCCATGAGGTCAGGGCCCATCAGGCCCTCTTTTTCAGCAGGCCAGTTTTCGACCTCGGTGGTGGTCATCAACTGGCCACCCTGGGCCATGCCGGTAACTAGAACGGGGTTGAGGTTGGCCCGGGCGGCATAGATGGCGGCGGTGTAGCCAGCAGGACCTGAGCCAAGGATGAGGAGTTTGTGGTGAACGGCCATAAAAAAGCTTTCAGTCTGTTTTAGGAGGGACGGCTCAGTACAATTATATGAATGTCTTTATTCAAACGATCGAAAGTCCCTGAGCCAGCCAAGCCAAGGCGTGTCTCCGCCCGCCGCAAGGCCGGCGTCGGCCCCAGTCAGGCCGCGGGGGCCACCGAGGTGTTTGCTGCCGATGTGGCCTGGATTCTCTGGCTGGCTGCGACGGCTTTTCTGGCAGCGGCCTTTGCCAGCTTCTCACCCAGTGATGGGGGCTGGTTTGCCGTGTCCACTCAGGTCGTGCCGCAGAACTGGTTTGGTCGAGCCGGCGCCGTGGTGGCGGATCTGTTTTTCTTCTTGTTTGGCATCAGCGCGGTCTGGTGGGTGGTGTTGTTCAGCGTGCTGGCCCTGTTTTTCTTCCGGGCTGCCAGCATGCTGCGCCGGTCCCAACAGCTGGCAGGGCAGGGTCTTTCAGCAGAGCCTGCCTCGCCCTGGGCCGAGTTGGGCTGGCGTCGGTTCGGTGGCTTCTGGCTGCTGCTGGCCTCTAGCTGTGCGCTGGAGGCTCATCGCCTGGAATTGGGCCAGAGCGTCTTTTCATATATGCCCGGTGGTGCACTCGGCAGTTTCGTGGGAAGTTCGATTGAGTGGCTGGTCGGCAGTGCCGGGCTCACCTTTTTGTCGCTGATTGGCTTTTTCCTGGGCCTATCAGCCTTCTTCCATTTCACTTGGCTGGGCTTTTTCGAGCAGTTGGGCCGACGCCTGGAGCAGATGGTCTCGGGCGTGCGGGCCAAAGTGGACGAGGCGCAGGATCGCAAGCTGGGGGTCACGGTGGCTGGGGAGCGAGCCGAGCGCGTCTTGCAGAAAAAAGCCCGTCCTGAACCCAAGATCGAGGTCATGCCGGTGGCCGAGGTGGTCGAGTCTAAAAAGGTCGCCGAGACCGAATTCAAGGCCCAGCAGACCCCACTTTTTGTTGGCCTGGCTGGCAGCGGAGACCTTCCCCCGTTAAGCCTCCTGGAGCAGGCCGTCGATCAGGGTGAGCCCGTCTCGGCTGAGACGCTGGAATACACCTCGCGTCTTATCGAGAACCGCCTGGCTGACTTTGGTGTTGAGGTTCGGGTGGTGAGCGCTCAGCCAGGGCCTGTCATCACTCGCTACGAGATTGAACCGGCCCTGGGGGTCAAGGGCTCGCAGATCGTCAACCTATCCAAAGACCTGGCCCGCGCATTGTCGCTGACGTCGGTTCGCGTGGTGGAGACCATTCCTGGCAAGAGCCTGATGGGATTGGAGCTGCCCAACCCTAGACGTCAGACCGTTCGACTTGCGGAGATCATTGGCTCGACCGCCTTCCAAGACAGCGGTGCAACCCTGCCCATGGCGCTGGGCAAGGACATAGCCGGTGCACCTACTGTGGTCGACCTGGCCAAGATGCCCCATTTGTTGGTGGCGGGCACTACCGGCTCTGGCAAATCCGTTGGCGTGAATGCCATGCTGCTGAGCTTGCTATATCACGGCTCGGCCGACAAAATTCGCCTGATTCTGATCGATCCCAAGATGCTGGAGCTCTCGATCTACGAGGGCATTCCGCATCTGCTCACGCCGGTGGTCACCGACATGAAACTCGCGGCCAATGCCCTGCACTGGTGTGTGGGCGAGATGGAACGTCGCTATCGGCTGATGAGCAAACTCAACACTCGCAACCTGGCAGGCTTCAATGCCAAGGTAGAAGAGGCCCTGAGGAAGGGCAAGCCCTTACTGGATCCCTTGGCCCATCCCGAGATGGCCGAGGCCGGCCAGGTGCCCCCTCTGGCGCCCTTGCCGCAGATTGTGGTGGTAATCGATGAGCTAGCTGATCTGATGATGGTGGTGGGCAAGAAGGTCGAGGAGTTGATTGCCCGACTGGCCCAGAAGGCCCGTGCCGCCGGTATCCATCTGATCCTGGCGACTCAGCGTCCGTCTGTCGATGTCATCACTGGTCTGATCAAGGCGAACATCCCTTCTCGGATTTCTTTTCAGGTCTCCAGTCGCATCGACTCGAGAACCGTGCTGGATCAGATGGGGGCAGAGGCCTTGTTGGGCATGGGTGACATGCTGTTCTTGTCTGCTGGCTCTGGCGTACCTACTCGAGTCCATGGCGCCTTTGTGGCCGACGACGAAGTCTTTCGGGTGGTGAGCTACCTGAAGGAGCAGGCCGGTGGCGCCCAGTACAACGAGGCTATTTTGGATGGTGCTGGTGAATCAGGCGGCAGCTTTACGGCAGGCCTTGAGAGCATTGTTGGCGGTGGCGCTGGTGGCGCCGATGGCGAGGCCGATGCGCTCTATGACGAGGCCGTGGCAGTAGTGCTCAAGCACCGACGTGCCTCGATCTCTTTGGTGCAACGACACCTTCGGATTGGCTACAACCGTGCGGCCAGGTTGCTCGAGAGCATGGAGCAGGCCGGTGTGGTCTCGGCCATGCAGAGCAATGGCAACCGCGACATCCTGGTGCCCGCTGGCAATGAATAAGTTCCTGTTGGCCTTGCTGGTGGGTCTGTTTGGTTCGCCTGCGATGGTCCTGGCCACCCCCACAGCGGGTGCACCTACAGCGGGCAACCCTGAGTCATCGATACCCGAACCGGCTGGGGTGGTCATGGTGGAGGCCAGCCCCGACGCCAGGCTTTTTGCTGCTCTGGAGAAGACCAAGACCTTTTATGCCCGGTTTGAGCAGACGCAGAGCAGCCCAACTGGGCGCAGTACCCGCATGTCAGGGCAGCTCTGGGTCAAGCGGCCCGGCCAGTTGCTCTGGAAGATTGAGAAGCCCTATTCGCAGACCCATCTGATCGAGGGACAGACGTTTGTTTTGTTTGACCCTGACCTGGCGCAGGTCACCAAACGCAGCCTGACCAAGGCCTTTGCGGCGACGCCCGCTGGTCTTTTATTAGGGGCAGAGGATCAGGTGGCCAGGACACTCACCGAGCAGTTTGTGGTGTCTGGGCAGCCACCCCGGGAGGACTTGGCCTGGGTCCGGCTGGTACCCAGGCAGGCCGACCAGGCTCTGGCGCACATTGACATTGGCCTGGATGCCAGCGGCGTGGTCAAGGCCTTTGACTCCATCGATGGCCTGGGGCGCAGCCTCAAGATTCGTTTCTCGCAGGTCCGCATCAACCAGGCCATTCCTGCGAGTCAATTCCAGTTGATCATCCCAGCTGGCACCGAGGTCATCTCGCAGTGACCAGCGCCGCGCCGCTGGCTGAGTTGTTGCGGCCGCAGCGGCTTGAACAGGTTCTGGGGCAGGACCACCTGCTTGGCCCGTCGGGACCACTGACCAAGGCCGTGGCAGGCGGGCGCCTGCCCTCGATGATTCTCTGGGGGCCGCCCGGTGTTGGCAAGACCACCATCGCTCGACTCTTGGTTCAGGCCATCGGGGCTCGCATGCTCATGATCTCGGCCGTCTTGAGTGGCGTGAGGGAGATCCGCGAGGCGGTTGCCCAGGCCGAGCTCTATCAGTCCCAGGGGCAGGCCACGATGGTCTTTGTGGACGAGGTCCATCGGTTTAACAAGTCTCAGCAGGATGCCTTTTTGCCGCATGTGGAGTCGGGCTTATTTGTCTTTGTTGGTGCGACGACCGAGAACCCTGCATTCGAGGTCAACCGGGCCTTGCTGTCCCGCGCGCAGGTCTTCCGGCTAGAGGCTTTGAGGGCCGACAGCCTGGGCGGGCTGATGGCGCGAGCACTGGCCAGCGAGACCTTGGCAGGCCTGAGCTTTGATCAGGCGGCAGCAGACCGCTTGTTGCTGGCGGCCGATGGTGATGGCCGCAGGTTGTTGAACCTGATCGAGATGGCGGGCTTTGCCTTTGCCGACCGTCCCGCGGTGGTGGACGACGAGGCGCTCTCCAAAGCCATGCCGAGTCTGCTGAGACAGTTCGACAAGGGGGGCGATAGTTTCTATGACCAGATCAGTGCGCTCCACAAGTCGGTGCGGGGCTCTGATCCCGACGCCAGCTTGTATTGGCTGGCCCGTATGCTCGATGGCGGCGCAGACCCACACTATGTGGCCAGGCGTCTGATTCGCATGGCATCAGAGGACATCGGTCTTGCAGACCCCAGGGCCTTGGAGATGACGCTATCGGCGGCAAAGGCCTATGAGCGGCTGGGCTCCCCCGAAGGTGAGTTGGCCCTGGCCCAGGCGGCGGTCTTCTTGGCCATGGCTGCCAAGAGCAATGCTGTGTATGTCGGCTGGAAGGCAGCTCGGGCCTTGGTGGAAAAGACCGGTTCTCTACCGGTACCCCATCACCTCAGGAATGCCCCGACCGCCCTGGCCAAGTCCGAAGGCTATGGCCGTGGCTACCGATATGCCCACGACGAGCCCGACGGCTTCTCAGCCGGTCAGACCTATCTGCCCGATGCCCTCTTGGGCGAGTCTGCGCTTTATCAGCCGGTAGACCGCGGACTTGAAAGTAAAATTGCCGAAAAGCTGGCGAGCCTTCGTCAGAGAAACCAGGAAAAGAAGACCTCATGATTGATATCGCCCTGCTGCGCAAAGACATTGACCAGGTGGCGGCCCGCCTGCAGGCCCGCGGCTATGCGCTCGACGTGCCTCGATTCAACGTGCTGGAGGCCCAGCGCAAGGCGATTCAGACCAAGACCGAGACCCTGTCGGCCAGTCGAAACGCGTTCTCTAAACAGATTGGTCAGGCCAAGGCTAAGGGCGAGGATGCCAGTGCTTTGATGGCCCAGGTGGCTGATCTACCCAACCAGTTGGATGCAGCCGCCGCCGAGTTGGCCCAGGTGCAGTCTGAGTTAGACGACTGGCTGGCAACCATTCCAAACCTGCCGCATGAGTCCGTCCCTGCAGGCGCGTCATCCGATGACAACCAAGAGGTTCGCCGCTGGGGCACGCCCAAGGCCTTCGACTTCGAGGTGAAGGACCACGTCGATGTGGGGGCCCCGTTGGGCCTGGACTTTGAGGTGGCCACCAAGCTCACGGGTTCACGGTTTGCTGTGATGAAGGGTGGCATGGCTCGTCTGCATCGCGCACTGGCCCAGTACATGCTGGATGTTCAGACTGGTCGGCATGGCTACACCGAGTGCTACACCCCCTACATCGTGAATGCAGACTCATTGTTTGGTACTGGGCAACTGCCCAAATTTGAAGAGGACCTGTTCGCCGCCAAGAAGGGTGGCCAAGAAGGGGCAGGGGAGTCGCTCTACCTCATCCCCACTTCAGAAGTCTCGCTGACCAACCTGGTGCGCGACGAGATTCTGTCGGTCGATCAGCTGCCCATGCGTCTCACAGCCCACACGCCTTGCTTTAGGAGCGAGGCCGGCAGTTACGGGAGAGATACGCGCGGGATGATTCGTCAGCACCAGTTTGACAAGGTCGAGATGGTGCAGGTGGTGGAGCCCGAGCAGTCCTACGAGGCCCTTGAGCAGATGGTGGGTCATGCCGAGGCGATTCTGCAGGGCCTGGAATTGCCCTATCGGGTGATGCTGCTGTGTACAGGGGACATGGGCTTTGGTGCGGCCAAGACCTATGACTTGGAAGTCTGGCTGCCAGCCCAGCAGACTTATCGAGAGATCTCAAGTGTCAGCAACTGTGAGGCCTTTCAGGCCCGACGCATGCAGACCCGTTATAAAAAGCCGGTCGATGGTGGTAAGACCAAGAACGAGCTGGTACACACCCTGAACGGGTCTGGACTGGCTGTTGGTCGCGCCTTGGTGGCGGTCCTAGAGAACTACCAGCAGGCTGACGGCCGTCTGGTGATTCCCAAGGTGTTGGTGCCCTACATGGGTGGATTGACCGCGCTCTGAGGTGGTAGAGACCAGTTTTCTGCCAACGGATCAAGCCTGGCAGAGTCGTCTGGCAGGCCTGAACCCTCAGGCCTACGCCAAAACACGCAACCATTTGCAAGGTGCGGTCTCGCGCATCTCTCCCTACCTGACCCATGGCTTTCTTGGCCTGCAAGAGGCGGTTGCACAAGTTCGCAGCCACAATCGGCTTGAGGCCACGGACAAACTTTTTTCGGAATTTGCCTGGCGGTCGTTTTTTCACCATGTCTGGGACTGGGCTGGTGACAGCATCTTCAAGGACATGCGCCCCGGGCTGCCGGGTATCCGTTATCGCAGCGAGCTTCCTGCAGATATTCGGGAGGGGCGAACAGGACTGGCGGTCATTGACCAGGCGGTCGCTGCGCTCTATGAAACGGGCTATCTGCACAACCACGCACGGATGTGGCTGGCCAGTTATGTGGTGCACCTGCGTCACGTGAACTGGCGAGCCGGCGCGGACTGGATGTTTGGGCACCTGTTAGATGGTGACCTGGCGTCTAACCATCTCTCTTGGCAGTGGGTTGCAGCGACCTTTAGCGTCAAGCCTTACTTGTTTAATGCAGAGAACGTGGCGAAGTTTGCGCCGGCTGTGTGGCAGTGTTCAGGCACACCACTGGACACAAGCTATGAGGCCTTGGAGCAGATGGCGCGTGGTCTGGACGAGGATGAGCGTGGCAAGTTCGAATCCCTCGCCCAATATGCCAGACAGCACTCTGACGCAATGGAGGAACCCTTTTTGCGTTCGGTGCCGCCGCCCGAGTTACAGCAGGGGGTTCTTCGCTCTGTCTCTGACCTACAGACGTGGCTGGCCAGCAGTGCATGGGCTAGCGATCTGCCCCGAGTCGAATTGGTCCACGCCTGGACGCTGCGCTCGGTCGTCTCCTCACCAGTGACTACGGGCACCAAACCACTTCGATTGGGTCTGATTCACCTACCAGCGCACCAAGGTTGGCCCTGGTCAAGCAGGCGTTGGCAGTTTGTGATCAGCCGCATGCAGGAGGTCTGCGATGCGGTCCTCATTGGCGACGTCAGGTCATTGCAACCCGCTTTGTCCTGCGCTCAATCCCTGGTGTGTCTGGACAGCCAGGGCAGTCCTCTCACTAGAGAGGCGATAGCCAGCTTGCGTCCAAGCTGGGAACAGCCGACTCCTTGGCTGACGGCGCCCCCCCGTCCTTGCCAGTCCTTCTCGTCTTACATCAGGGCAGTACGGGAGTTGCGGTAACGAGGCTGGCGTTAACCGGTCTGGATGATGTCTCTGGCGCATGCCTGGCCACTGAGCCAGGCCCCTTCGATTCGACCATCTGCGAGCCAGTCACCGCAGACGCCCAGGCGCATCTGGGCATCCCAGAGGGCCGATTCACCTGACTCGCCAGCAGGATGGCTCAGGGCGTAACGCCATTTGTGAATCTGGGTCCATACGGGTTGTACGGATGTGATCTGCGCAAAGGCGCCCAGCAACTTCGTTTGGATCTCCTGTCCGTCTTGTTCAATGGTCTGGGCGCTGAACTCCGGACTGGCATGCAGGGTCCAGGTCTCGGGCCCGGTGCGACCAGGTTTGGAGTGATTTCTGGCGATCCAGCGCAGCGGCCCCTCGTTGATAAACAAGGCATCAAATGGCAGGTCCAGCGGCTGGTCAAAGCCCACCAGGCTGGCCCAGCAGGGGTCGAATCGAGTCTGGCTGGCCTGTGCGATCCATGGGCTGGGCAAGACCGAATCAAAGGTCACCAGCTGAGGGGCCGGGATGGCGAAGACCACGGCCTGAACGGTGGGCAGGGCAGTGTCCTGTTCCTTTGAGTAGAGCAGCCATCCGTCTTGGCCACGCTCGATGCGCGTGATGGTGGTATTGATCTGTAGGTCCAGTTGGTCGGCTAAGGATCTCACCAGGCTGTTCATGCCTGGGTTGGCGACGTAGCGTGTTGGCCCCGGTTTGGCAGTCCATTGAAAGGGCTGGGCAGATGTGAGCTCACCGATTCGGGCGCGCCATGGCGAGACCAGGCCGGCTGACATCCACTCGTCCACTTGGGCCTTGAAGACGTTGCCTCTGGCGGTGAAGTATTGGGCGCCGTGATCGGCCTGCCGATCATCGCTCCGTCTGGTGCTCATGCGGCCAGCCGCGCCACGGCTCTTTTCGTAGAGCACGACAGAGTGCCCGGCTGATTGCAGTTGAAGGGCGCAGGTTACGCCGGCCAGGCCAGCGCCAACAATGGCAATGGATCGTTTGGTTTGGGTCATGGGCAGCAGTCTTATCGGTGGGGTTTACGGCCTCGGGCTATAATCCGATCCTCGCGGAGAGGTGGCAGAGTGGTCGAATGTACCTGACTCGAAATCAGGCGTGCGGGTAACCGTACCGTGGGTTCGAATCCCACCCTCTCCGCCACAGGATTCGAACCGGGCTAAACAGCGCGCGAGGCTGAGTCCGTCACCCTAAAGTCGCTGCTAGAACTCGCTAAACTAACGGGATGGCTCGCATGAAACGTGCATTAG
>Ga0208788_1001153_pt1 | contig 12871 bp, 10 predicted proteins | sample Wag4_2014_7_11_3_FD_187363 | JGI IMG/M metagenome (GOLD analysis project Ga0208788, IMG submission 187363) | Fresh water mixed with fracking chemicals microbial communities from Ohio, USA - Utica-2 Time Series FC 2014_7_11 (SPAdes) (version 2) ... | reverse complement strand
CCCAAGAACGCGCAGCAATTTCTTGAAGACGGGCTAAATCTTCGTCACGCATAAACTCACCGCCCTTGTTGCTGCGTTGCAAGAAAGCAAAATCAGCGGCCAACTGCGCCAGCTCATGTTGTAACGATGCATCCTCAGGCAAAGCCAAGCCCTGTTGTGCCGCCGTGACACAGCGTTGCAAATGTGCGATGTGTAAATCACGGCGTAAAATCTCAATACGCAATGCCACCATATCAATACGATCGATAAACGCTTCTAATTTGGTGGATTTTTCCATCACGTGATGAGGCGTGGTGACTTTGCCACAATCATGTAACCAAGCAGCAGTCGTCAGTTCGTAACGATCGGCTTCCTGTAGCGAAAAATCAGCCAACCCGGGCAAATCAGACTGGCTGGCGGCTTCGGCAAGCATCAGTGTTGCTTCGGGGACACGGCGGCAATGGGCACCGGTGTGCGGTGATTTTGCGTCAATCGCACTGGCAATCACCTGCACAAAGCTATCAAATAAATTGCGTAACTCAGCAATTAAGCGTTGATTGGTCAGCGCAATGGCAGCTTGCGAAGCCAAAGACTCAGCAATCTCTTGGTCGGTGTTATCAAAAGCAATCGCTTTACCGGTTTCATCCAATTTGTTAATCAGCTGCAAGACGGCCATCGTCTCACCTTCATGATTACGCAGTGGAATGGCTAAAAAAGAGCACGAACGGTAGCCAGTACGCTGGTCGAATGCCTTGGTTCCAGCAAAGTCAAATCCCTGTTCGGTATAGGCATCGCGCACATTCACCGTTTTATCATGCAGCACCGCATACGCCACCACCATCTTTTCATTCGGCGTGCCATCGGCTTGATACAGCGGTAACACCGGAAAACGATTCCCCACCGGTTCGCCGGTACCGCCCAAATGGATATTCAAGCTATCGTTCTGCACAATAGCAAAGTGCAAAGCTTTGGCTTCAGGTTCGTACAGATAAAACGTCCCTGCATCTGCCCCCGTTAAATCGCGAGCACTGTTTAAGATCATTTCTAGTAAACGGGCTTGATCGCGCTCTGCCGATAGCGCAATACCAATCGCGTTCAAACGCCGAATGCGCTCAATATCGCGCACAGAAGAGGTCACCTCAGTCATACCTAGCTTTCTCAATATCGGGATAGCAAGCGGATACCGTCCCATCTCTAACAGAGGTGAGCCAATTCCATGCCAAATTGTACGTATTTCTGTTCGAGAATCAGTATTTTTTTAACTTAACGTCTTAGAGAAATTTTTTGTCATCAAAATTTAACCGTAGTGACTAAAAAAACCTATTGCAACTATTTTTAGCATCATTTGTCTTTTTATTGATTAAGGTAAAAATTTTGCTGCTTTGTTTGTGATATTATTGATATTTTTAATTTTCATAGAATAGAGCTTCATCAGCTATGCAAAATATCCGGATAGGACTTCGTCTGAGTTTTGCCTTTGGCATTATGATTTTCTTCGTGGTGGTCATGTTGTTGGTGCAACTGACTGGCGTTTCTGCCCTGCGTAATCACCTGAACAGTGTGGCAAAAGACCAAAATCGCATGGTCGAAGCCGTGACTGCGCTGACCTATAACTTACAGATGCAGCGCACTTTGTATCGTGACACAGTGATGTATCCCGATGTGGCAACGAAACAAAAAGCCGTTGAAAAAATGCGTCATACGCGGGCCGAGTACGACAAGATTCTGCAAAGCATCACTGAACATTGGCAAAGTTATCCCCCCGGCCCCGAAGAAAAACAGCTATTAGAAAAAGCTGCAGCACAGCGCGTAATATCTGAACCTGTCATCGACAAAATGATGCGGTTTGGGGTGGCTGGGGATGTTGAGGCGGCGATTCGAGTGATGAATGAAGAGCTTATCCCTGCGGTACGCCCTTGGCGAGAAAGCCTTGAGGCTCTCATTAAAGCAGAACAAAACCGTATTGAAAATGAATTGGCTACAGCAGAAGCCACCTATTACAGCGCCCTGTATTGGGGAATAGGTACAGGCTCGTTGCTGTTGATTTTGGCTGTGGTCGCTGGCAGCTTGATCACACGCAGCATCACCCAACCAATGAAAAATATGGTGCATTCAGTGAAAGCCGTGGCACAAGGTGATTTAACAGTAACCTTGCCAACTGCAGGCCGCGATGAGACGGGTCAAGTCGTTTCCGCCATGCAAGAAATGACACATCATCTTTGTAGCAGTGTTCGTAGCGTGCAAGGGGGCGTTGACCAACTAGAACAGTTGGCCAGCTGTCTCTCTGATATGGCTAACCAGCTGTTGCAATCGGCGCGTGACCAATCGCGGGCATCAACTGAATCGGCCTCGGCGATTGAAGAATTGTCAGTCAGTGTTGGCACTGTCGCCGGCACCAGTCAACAAATGTATTACAGTGCCGAACAAGCGGTTGAAGTGGCGCGTGAAGGTAAACAGCAACTGAGTTTACTGACGCAAGAAGTCAACAGTATTGAACACATCGTGCAGCATATCGCTGGCTTGGTGCATGGCTTCCTTGAGATGAGCAACCAAATCACCAGCATGACCAGCGAAGTACGCGACATTGCCGATCAAACCAATCTCTTAGCATTAAATGCAGCAATTGAAGCCGCACGAGCCGGTGAACAAGGGCGCGGTTTTGCTGTGGTGGCGGATGAAGTGCGTAAACTCGCTGAAAAATCGGCAGAATCGGCCAATCAAATTGATCGCGTCACTCGCATGTTGAGTCAGCAATCACAATCGTTGGAAGACTCAATTCAACAAGGTCTCACCACCTTAGACAACAGCCGTCAGGTGGCAGCAGGGGTCAACCAAGGGATTGAGCATACCGAACACACTACCGTTGTAAGCTGCCAACAAGCGGCGAGCATTGCCGATTCGGTCAAAGAACAACAAGCCGCCAGCCATGCCTTAGCACAAAATATGGAAGCGGTGGCTGCGGCAGCAGGGCACAATGCCGTGGTGGCGGAACAGCTTTCTGCCCAAGTGCAAACCCTATTGCAATTGGCTCATGTCTTAACACAAGGTATCCGGCACTTTCGGGTATGAGGCATAATGACTCACCCCGCTTGAAACAAGCGGGTTCGATTTACTCAAACAGGACACATTCATGGCCATTACAGTCAACGGTGTTGAAATCACCGACGCGATGATCGCTGCGGAAACAGAAAACCACGGCTACGCCCCCAACCCGCGCGAAGCGGCAATTCAACAACTGATTCTGCATCAACTGTTATTGCAACAAGCGCGTGCCAAAGGCTTGACCCAAGAAGAAGAAAACTTGGCCATTGCAAGCTTGCTCGACCAAGAATTGCAATTTACCCCATTGGATGAAGCCGCATGTTTGGCTTTCTATGAAGGCAACTCGCACCACTTCCAACAAGGTGAAAACGCTGTCGCCAGCCATATTTTGTTCGCTCGCCAAAATGGTGACGAACTGGCCGACTCGTTACAAAAAGCCAAAGCCGAGGGCATCTTGGCCGAAGCCCAAACAAACCCAGCCCGTTTTGCCGATTTAGCACGCGAACATTCGGCATGTCCTTCCGGTAAAGAAGGCGGTAGTTTGGGTCAGTTTGGCCGTGGTCAAATGGTGCCACCGTTTGAAGAAGCGGTTTTCAGCACCGATGCAGGCGAAATCGCTCCATACTTGGTAGAAACCCAGTTTGGTTGGCATATTGTGCAAGTCAATGATCGTCAAACCGGCGGTTTAGTCCCATTTGAAGCGGTGAAAGAAGAACTGCGTCAACACCTCAATGAGGCCGCAGGTCGTCAAGCCATGCACCAATACCTCAGCGGTTTGGTACAAGCCGCAACCATTGAAGGCTATCAAATGCCAGCCTAAGCCTTAGGCCAAGTCCACTGCTGTTCTAGTTGCCGTAGTTAAATACCAGATGAGCAGCAGTGGCACACATAATCACACCAATCAAACTGTCTAATACGCGCCAGCTCATCGGTTTAGCAAACAACGGCCCCAAACGACTGGCAAACGCGCCTAACAAAATAAACCACAGGCTTGACGCAGTAATACAGCCCAGCCAATACGACCACCGCGCCGCATCATCAAATCGCGCCGACACACTGCCCATCAGAATGACGGTATCCAAATAGACATAGGGATTGAGCAAGGTAAAGGCCAACGCCGCCAACACAGCTTGTCTTAACGTCGCTGCCGTGGCGGTTTGTGTGGTATCAAATTGTGGTGGCCGCCATGCGGCTTTAAAAGCACGCAAACCATACGCCAGTAAAAAAGCGGCTCCACCCCATGTGGCAATCGAGATAAATGCCGGCCAATTTGCAATCCATTGCCCCAACCCTGCCACACCCAGCGAAATCAACGCGATATCACATAAGACACATACTGTCACGATAGCCAAGGTTTGTTGTCGGGCAATCCCTTGTTTAAGCACAAAAGCATTCTGTGGGCCAATGCCAACAATTAAGCCAGCAGCAACAGAAAAACCAGATAAATAGACAGAAAGCTGTAACATAGACTCGGCCATTTAGCAGAAAAAAAGAGAAAGCTATGGTCGATAATGCCATTGAGCCAAATACTATGCTAGTCATTTACTTTTTTAAGAGCATAGATCACTGTTTTTCTGTCATTCGCTATAGAACCATTGGTATGGCGCTTAGAGCAAAAATTCCCTTCTTAGGTCACGGTTTTTGTTTACCATCTGTCTTTTCTTGTATTGGCATCATAAGGATAGTTTGTGTCAACTTTGCACCCCCACACGCTGGCCATTCGCGCTGGCCGACAAATCAGCGAATTTAATGAACATAGTCCCGCGCTCTATCTCACTTCGAGCTTTCTCACCGAGTCGGCTGACGAGGCAATGCGTCTATTCAGTGGTGAATTAAGTGGTAACACCTATTCTCGTTTTACCAACCCCACTGTCAGCATGTTCCAAGAACGCCTAGCCGCGTTGGAAGGCGGCGAACGGGCGATTGCGACAGCCAGCGGCATGGCAGCCATTTATGCCCTGATTTTTTCCTTATTAAAAGCAGGCGATCATATCGTGGCTTCGCAAAGCCTATTTGGTGCTACCCTGCAGATGTTCAGCAATTTATTGCCGAAATTTGGTATTGAAGTCAGTTTTGTGCCGTTAACCGATTTGTCCGCTTGGCGAGCAGCCATCAAAGACAATACCAAGCTATTTTTTGTTGAAACCCCTTCTAACCCCCTGACAGAAATTGCCGATTTAGCGGGTTTGGCCGCCATTGCCCATCAGCATGGCGCATGGTTAGCAGTCGATAATTGTTTCTGCTCACCCGCCCTACAACGTCCGATTGAACATGGCGCTGATTTTGTCGTGCATTCCGCCACCAAATTCCTTGATGGTCATGGCCGTGTGTTGGGCGGCGCGGTAGTGGGGCCCGATGCCCTGATTGAACAAATCTACCTTTATGTGCGAACCGCTGGCCCTACGCTATCGGCCTTTAATGCTTGGGTATTGTTATCAGGCTTAGAAACCTTATTTGTGCGAGTGGAAAAACAAGCGGCGAATGCCCTTGCCCTTGCCCAATGGTTAGAAACCCATCCGATGATTAGCCGTGTTTACTACCCCGGCCTTGCCAGCCACCCACAACATGAACTGGCCATGCGACAACAAAGCGCTGGCGGTGCCATCGTGTCGTTTGAAGTTAAAGGGGGACGTGATGCGGCATGGCGAGTGGTGGATAATGTTAGTCTCATCTCACGGACGGGCAATTTGGGTGATGTGAAGTCAACCATCACCCACCCAGCCACCACCACCCACGGCCGTTTAACCCCCGAAGCCCGTGCAAAAGCAGGGATTGGTGAAGGATTGTTGCGTATCTCAGTGGGATTGGAACACGTCAATGATCTCATCCAAGATTTAACGCACAGCCTAGCAACGGAGGCGTAATGCGGCGGCGGCTAAGAATTATCGCCAATGGCAAAGCAGCCAGCGACCCAGCGCTACGTGAAGCCGTTTACAGCCTGCGCCATACAGGTGTCGAACTCGAAATGCGCGTGACGTGGGAAGGGGGCGATGCGGTACGTTTTGCCGGCGAGGCGGTGCGCGAGGGCGTAGATACGGTGATTGCTGCCGGTGGCGATGGCACGATTAACGAAGTAGTCACGGGTATGTTAGTCGCGCCGGTCGAACGGTTGCCATCGCTGGGTATTTTACCGATGGGCACCGCTAACGATTTTGCTACCGCCTGCGGCTTGCCATTAGACATCTTACCCGCCCTGCAACTGGTTTGTACCCTGCCGCCCACTTGGATTGATGTCGGCCAAGTCGGTGGCCGTTTTTTTATCAATATGGCGACCGGCGGTTTTGGCACGCAAATTACAGTCGATACCCCCGCCGAAAGCAAACGTGCCCTTGGTGGCTTAGCCTATTTACTCACCGGTTTATCTCGTTTTAGCGGCATTGCGGCTGAAACAGGGCATTTTAATGGCCCGGGATTTCATTGGGATGGTGATTTTTTGGTATTGGCAGTCGGTAATGGTCGGATGGCCGGTGGCGGTCATCCTTTATGTCCTGATGCCTGTCTTAATGATGGGCTATTAGATGTCCATATTTTGCCGAATGCCGATGCAGGCAGTGCTTTGTGGACGTCATTAGTCGATGGCGTCGAGGCAGTCGCACGCGAAGTGTTTGTCTCAGTTCGTACCCCCACGCTAGAAGTCAGCGTCCCCGCTGGTTTAGCAATCAATTTAGATGGCGAACCACTACAAGGCAGCCATTTCCGCTTCGAGGTCAGGCGTTCGGCATTAGCTGTCCATCTTCCTTTGGATTGTCCTATGCTATTGCGCTAAGTGACAGAACATTGTTGCAGAGCAATGGTGTTATCGAGGCTGCTGCGGTATGATTCGCCGATTCTGGGTTTACCAAATGTGGGCTGTTCTATTGAATCGCCCACGTATAAGGTAGGCACTTCGGCAAATTTCATTGCCTCTATCACTTCACCAATGGCGACTTGTCTTTGCGGAGCAGCAAATTGACAGTCGAGCCATCCTCTCGTGACCGAGAGACGTTTTTCGGGGAAAAGGATGAAAACCACATTTCTCGATTTTGAGCAGCCCATTGCAGAGCTGGAAAACAAGATCGAAGAACTGCGCTTTGTGCAAGATGACTCAGTGCTCGATATTTCTGAAGAAATTGCTCGGTTACAGAAGAAAAGCCAAGAGCTGACTAAAACAGTCTACGCCAAACTGTCACCCTGGCAAATTTCACAAGTGGCACGCCACCCACAGCGGCCCTATAGCCTAGACTATATCAATAGTATCTTTAGCGATTTCCAAGAATTACACGGCGACCGTGCCTTTGCTGACGATCCAGCGATTGTCGGCGGTTTGGCACGTTTTAATGGCCAATCGGTGGTGGTAATCGGTCATCAAAAAGGCCGCGATACCAAAGAGAAAATTCTGCGTAACTTTGGTATGCCACGACCAGAAGGCTATCGTAAAGCCTTACGCCTGATGCGTTTAGCCGAAAAATTTGGCCTGCCGATTATCACTTTTATCGATACCCCGGGCGCTTATCCTGGCATTGGTGCTGAAGAACGCGGTCAGTCCGAAGCCATTGGCCGCAATTTGTACGAAATGACCCGCTTACGCGTACCCATTTTGTGTACTGTGATTGGCGAAGGGGGCTCGGGCGGTGCCTTGGCGATTGCGGTAGGCGATCAAATCAATATGCTGCAATACTCGATTTATTCGGTGATTTCTCCTGAAGGCTGCGCCTCGATTTTGTGGAAAAGTGCGGAAAAAGCTTCCGAAGCCGCCGAAACCCTCGGCATTACCGCCAGCCGCCTGAAGACTTTGGGTTTGATCGATAAGGTGATTCCAGAACCTGTCGGTGGCGCACATCGTGATACCCATCAAATGATGCAACAGATGAAACGCACCATCGCAGAAAGCCTGCGCCAGCTGCAAGGGCAAAGTATCGATCAGATGTTAGATGCCCGTTTTGAACGTCTGATGGCCTATGGTCGTTTCAAAGAAGCCGATACTGTTTGATTGGCCTATTGGCCTAGCTGCCTGTTCAATCGAGGCTGCCCTCAGTGGTGGCCTCGATTCCGTTGTGCTATTGCATCGCCTCGTTGCCCTGCGACAACAGGGCGCCCCCCTGACCCTAAGTGCACTGCACGTCCATCACGGTTTACAAGCGGTGGCCGATCAATGGGTCGATTTTTGTCAACAACTGTGTGCCAGATGGCAAGTGCCATTGCGAGTTGAGTATGTCCGAGTCTCAGCGCAAGGCAATGGTTTGGAAGCCGCTGCCCGCCATGCCCGTTACGCTGCCTTTGCGACAAGCCCCGCCCAGATTATTGCCCTCGCCCACCATGCCAACGATCAAGCAGAAACTGTCTTACTCCATGCGCTACGCGGGGGAGGCAGTGCGGCGCTGGCAGCCATGCCGACTTGGCGGCCTTTACACAAACCGAGTGGGCAACCCTATCACGGGCAACAGCCCACTACCTTCAGTGAAGCACCGTATTTGTGGCGCCCGCTTTTGTCTTACAGCCGTGCCCAATTAGCCGATTACGCTCAACAGCATCAGTTGACATGGCAAGAAGACCCCAGCAACCACCAACTGCATTGGCGCCGCAATGTCGTGCGGCACCAACTTTTGCCAGCCATTGAACCATTCTGGCCACAGGCACTGAACCACTTACAACAAACAGCACAACAAGCAGCACGAGAACATCAACTGTTAGACGAATACAGTCAAGCCGATTTACAGCACTGCGGCGCAACTGCCTCCACATTACCATTACACCACTGGCAACACCTGTCGCCGTTACGACAACAGGCGGTGTTAATTGCCTTTTTACGGCAGTGCAGCACAACGCTGCCATCAACGGATGCCATTGCCCAGTTTTGCCATGATTGCCAACATGCCTCCCCCTCGGCACAACCCACCTTGCGCTTTGGCCGTTGGCAACTGTTTCGCTATCGACAACAGCTCTATGTCTGGCAACCCCCGACAACAGCCTTCCCAACACACACCCTTATCCCCCCCAAGAGTATCGAATTGGGCTATGGTCGGCTGTCTTGGCACAGTCAACTTGGCCTAGGTATTGCCGCTGCGGTAGCAGCCAAGGGTCTAACGCTGCGGCCACGCCAAGCAGGGGAATCCATCACCATCGCTGGAATTGGCCGCCGGCCATTAAAAAAACTGTTTCAGGAAGCCGGTGTGCCCTTGGCATGGCGTGATGTATGGCCGGTGTTAAGTCAGGGACAAGACATTGTAGCCCTCCCCGGTATTGCAATTGGCGCACCTTATCAGGCTGGGGCAGAAGAGATTGGCCATTGGCCACAGTGGGACATGACCCCAGCGGACAGCGTATAAACGGCCCATCGCTGGGTGAGGCAGGTATAATGCTCGCCTACTTTTGTTCTTCTCTTTTTTTGCAGGGTTACCCATGCTTGATATTCAACTGTTACGTCAAGACATCGCAGCGGTGGCACAGCGTTTAGCTGGCCGTGGCTATCATCTCGAAACCGAACAATTCACCCAACTCGAAGCCGAACGCAAAACGCTGCAAGTGCGGATGCAAGAGCTACAAGCCAAGCGCAATAGCGTATCTAAACAAATTGGCATCGCGAAAAAGAACGGGCAAGATGTCGCGCCAATCATGGCCGAAGTCGCTAGTTTGGGCGATGAACTGAAAGCTGCCGAAACCGCGTTCGAGCAAGTGCAACAACAACAAGAACAATGGTTATTAACATTGCCTAATCTGCCACATGAGTCGGTGCCAGTGGGGAAAGATGAAAACGACAATGTCGTGGTACGGACAGTGGGCACACCGCGTGCATTTGACTTTGACGTCAAAGACCATGTCGATGTCGGTGCTGCCTTAGGCTTGGATTTCGACACTGGGGCAAAACTGTCTGGCGCACGCTTTACTGTTTTGCGTGGCCAAATCGCCAGCTTACACCGTGCTTTAGCGCAGTTTATGTTGGATACCCACACCCGCCAACATGGCTACACCGAATACTACACGCCTTATATTGTGAACAGCGATGTGCTGTATGGCACCGGTCAACTGCCTAAATTCGCTGATGATATGTTTAAAGTCAGCAAGGGCGGTGATGAAAGCGGTCACGAGCAATACTTGATCTCCACGTCGGAAATCACGCTCACCAATACCGTACGCGATAGCATCGTCAAGGCAGAACAATTGCCGATCAAGATGACGGCTCATTCGCCTTGCTTCCGTTCCGAGGCAGGGAGTTATGGCCGCGATACCCGTGGCATGATCCGTCAACACCAATTCGACAAAGTTGAAATGGTACAAATCGCCCATCCAGACCACTCTTATGCTGCCTTAGAAGAGATGGTTGGCCACGCCGAAGCGATTTTACAGGCGTTGGCATTGCCCTATCGGGTCATCACCCTGTGTACCGGCGACATGGGCTTCAGCGCGGCAAAGACCTACGATCTTGAAGTCTGGTTGCCGGCACAAAACACCTATCGTGAAATTTCCAGCTGCTCCAACTGTGAAGATTTCCAAGCCCGTCGGATGCTGACCCGTTTCAAAGATGAACAAGGCAAAAACCGCCTAGTCCATACCTTAAACGGCTCTGGCTTGGCAGTGGGCCGGACGTTGGTGGCGGTATTAGAAAACTATCAAAATGCAGATGGTTCGGTCACCGTGCCAGCAGTGCTGCGGCCTTATTTAGGTGGCGTGGAAACCTTACGCGCCTAATAGAGTCGGGGTTTCTACACGCTGTTAAGAAACCCCTCTCTGCTTGCACAGGAAAGCGCCATGTTTATCATCTGGATTGGTTGGCTGTATGTCGTGTTGATGCTGGCAGTGGCACAAAACTCGATCATCCGCAGCGGTTTGGTTTTAGTCCTACTCGGTGTCCTGCCCAGTTTACTTTTACTGTTTATTGTTCGCCGCCGGCAACAGATGAAGGCCGCCGGATTGATTGAACCGCGCCGTAAAAAGAAAAAAGACCCGTTTGCCGACACAGAAAACAGCGACTAAACGAGGGCACCGAGAAATGTCCCTCGTTTATGCTGGTTGTTTTTCTGTTAGGTGGCTTGCAATCACGGTCTGATTGCGGCCATTACGTTTTGCCTGATACAAGGCAACATCGGCCTGTTCAAATACTTGGGTGATGGTGCTGCCATCATGTGGATAATGCGCCACCCCCAACGACAATGTCACTGGCCGCTGACAGGGATTGGGCATACGGGCCATTTTCTCGCGCAAGCGTTCGGCCACTTCATAAGCAGTATGAATCGGGCATTCGGGCAGCAATATCACAAATTCTTCGCCACCGTTGCGACACACAATGTCCTGTTCCCGCACAACGCTACGCATCACTTGTGCTAATAGCGACAACACCTCATCACCCACTTGATGACCAAATTCATCATTCACCCGCTTAAAGTGGTCGATATCGACTGCTAACACACAAAAATCGGTTTCATGTTGAAGATAGTCTTCCAAAATCACATCCAAACCACGACGATTCACCAAACCGGTGAGAGGATCGGTAATCGCATCGCGTTTCAAATGGCGCAGGGTGCGGTGTACCGCCGTGAATCCTTCTTCCAAAGATTGTTTGAGTTGTCGCGCCTCAAAATACCACGAACCAATACGCTGAAAATCATGGCGGTGTTCGTGACGATCGAGTTCTTTTGCAATGTGCGCCAGCTTAGAGAGTGGCCGTGCAATTGCACGCGACAGCCACCACAGCGATAACAACGACAACAGCAGCAATGGCAAGGTATGGATCATTAAACTCAGCATCAGATCGTCTAATGGTGCCAACGCTTCGCTCATAGGCCGCTGTGAAACAATGCCCCAGCCGGTTTCGGGCACAATCGCAAAACCCGCCAACATACTTTGGCCTAGTGTATTGATAACCGGCTCTGCCCCTTGTTGCCCTTGCATCAGTTTTGCCACTACCGGATTACGCGCCACATTGTCACCAATCCGTTTACGGTGTTGGTGATAAATAATATTGCCTTGGTGATCGACAACATAGAGATAAGAACCATCACGGTAGAAATGCTCACCCAAAATACGATTAAGGGTGTTTTGTTCTTCGAGATAAATCGTCCCGCCGACATAACCCAGATATTGCCCTGCTTTATTGATCATCGGCACCGAGAGCATCATCACCAAGCGGCCAGTATCAGCCCGATAGGGTTGACTGACTAAAGGACGGCGTTTTTGCAACGCTTCCTGTGCGCCGCTGGATTGCAAGGTGGTATATAAAACACGGGTAAGCTGCGGCGAGGTGGCTAATACTTTGCCGGTGTGATCAACCACCAACACAGCATCGAATGATGAAATTTGTTCGCGCAGGCGGCTGGCTTCTTGGGCAAGGAATGCTGGGTTGGCAAGATGATTGACCAATAAACCGGCGCTGAATGTCAGTTGTTGGTGGGTGTCTTGAATAAACACGCTGACCGTGTTGGACAGCTTATTGGCATAAACCCGATTTGTTTCGAGGGTGTTGGTAATCAGGGTTTGTTTTTGCAGGTGATAGCTGGCATAAAAGGCATTTAACAACGCAAGCATAGTGGATAAAAACGCCAACAATAAAATCAGTCGCCGTAGGCTCAACCATTGACCACAATGCCAAGCAGCCAATTGCTCTGTCATGCGCGAAGCCAAAGAAGTCGCCATTACCCACTTAGTGATTAGATGAAAAAGAGTTTAATTATAGCAATTTATCAAAATTGATACAATCGATTTATCTAGTATTGATAGGGAAACTAGCCGTATTGCATGTCGGCGGCGTAGGGTACAACGGGGCAAACATTACTTGTACGGTGCCATCACCCCGAAGGGGCGACGCACCATAAATCCTCATCAATTAAACATATAGTGGGCACAAAAACAGTGCCCACGCTACTAGCTCTCCATACAC
>Ga0208788_1001152_pt1 | contig 12876 bp, 10 predicted proteins | sample Wag4_2014_7_11_3_FD_187363 | JGI IMG/M metagenome (GOLD analysis project Ga0208788, IMG submission 187363) | Fresh water mixed with fracking chemicals microbial communities from Ohio, USA - Utica-2 Time Series FC 2014_7_11 (SPAdes) (version 2) ... | reverse complement strand
AATCTGTAAGGGCATTCACACAGGACCAGATTGTTGCGGCAAGTTGGAGCCACAGAACTACATAAGCAGCCTTAGAAGTGGTTATCCCTCTTCGAATCCTCGTGCTGAAAACAAGAGCAGCAACAGAGAGCCCGTAAAAAGGAATAAAGAGTGCAAAAAGTATGATCCCCATGGCCCTAATTTTAGTGTCTTTGTTCCTATTTGGGGCATTTATATTCACTTAGAAACAGTGGGGGCTGTGTTTGCGGGACTGCGAGAAAACTCTTAAGTAGTGGCTTTTGCAAGGGAAAAGATGCCTAGATACATAGCCTCCTCTAATGAGGGGCTTCTAGCAAGATAAATCTGCGAGGCGTAGAATTAGTACATGACGATTGAACAGAAAAGACTGCTAGTTTCTTCCATTCCAGGCCCTAAATCTCAGGCCCTTCATGCACATCGTTTAGAGCACGTTGGCCATGGGGTTGGAACCTCACTACCTGCATACATTGATTCAGCTCACGGAGCGATCCTTGTTGACGTAGATGGCAACCAGTACATCGATATGGGTTCAGGTATTGGTGTTACAACAATCGGACACACAAACCCAGGTGTAGTTGCAGCTGTATCAGAGCAGGTAGCAAAGCTAACCCACACACTTTTCACCGTCACCCCATACATGCCTTACGTACAGGTTTGTGAAATCCTAAACCGCCACATGCCTGGAAATTTCGTCAAGCGTTCAGCTTTGTTCAACTCAGGAGCAGAAGCAGTTGAAAACGCAATCAAGTTGGCTAGAAAATTCACCAAGCGCAATGAAATTGCTGTATTCGATCACGCCTACCACGGTAGAACCAACCTAACAATGGCGATGAACTTCAAGAACATGCCTTATGCGGATGGCTTCGGTCCTTTTGCTGGAAGCGTTACACACGTTCCAATGTCTTACCCGTTCCATGACCCTAAAGGAATGACTGGAGAAGAAGCGGCAACTCGAGCAATCAACTACATGGAGAAGAGAGTTGGAGCTAACAACCTAGCTGCTGTAGTCATTGAACCTATTCAAGGTGAAGGTGGCTTTATTGTTCCAGCCCCTGGCTTCCTAAAGACCCTAAGTGCTTGGACCCATGCCAATGGAATCGTTCTAGTAGCAGATGAAGTACAGGCTGGTATTGCTAGAACTGGTCAGTGGTTTGCATCAGAGCACGAAGAAGGATTTGAACCTGATCTAATGACAGTTGCTAAGGGTATTGCCGGTGGTATGCCTATCTCAGCAGTTGTTGGTAGAGCAGAAATCATGGACTCATCTCACCCAGGTGGAATTGGTGGAACCTTCGGTGGTAACCCGGTTGCGGCTGCGGCTGCTATCTCAGTTCTGAAGCAGATTGAAGATGGTGGAGTTCTTGAAAAGGCTAAGCACATCGAGACAGTCATGATGGCTCGCCTAGAACTTATGAAAGCTAAGTACCCAGTCATCGGTGAGATCCGTGGACGTGGAGCCATGATTGCAATCGAATTGGTGCAACCAGGTACCCGCACACCAAACTCTGCAGCGGTAGATGCAGTAGTCAAGCACTCACACCTAAACGGTGTAGTTATATTGAATGCTGGAACCTACGGAAACGTAATCCGCTTCCTGCCTTCACTTGCTATCAGCGATGAACTTATACACGATGCTCTAGATGTTGTTGAAGACGGACTCGCAAAACTCTAAAAACCAGAGGACAAAACCCAATGCACTCATATGCAGATAGAGAAAAACTAGCCAAACTATTTGCAGATGAGGTAGCCCTCTTCACAGCAAAGCACCCTGAATCAGCAAAGCTTCATGAAAGTGCGAAGAACGCCCTCATGGGCGGTGTTCCAATGTCATGGATGTCAAAGTGGCCTGGTCCTCACCCTGTGTACGTAACTAAAGCCAAGGGCTCTAGATTCACCGATGCTGATGGCATTGAATACGTTGACTTCTGCCTAGGTGATACAGGTGCAATGGTTGGTCACTCCCCTGACGCTTCTGTGAAAGCCATCGCAGAGCAGCTTGCAAAGGGTATTACCCTGATGCTTCCTACAGCTGATGCTGCTGTAGCAGCTCAAACACTTTCAGATCGTTTTGGAATGGCTAAGTGGCAGTTCACCCTTACAGCTACCGATGCCAACCGACACATCTTGAGATACGCAAGGCACATCTCCGGTCGACACAAGGTTGTTGTTCACGACTACTGCTACCACGGAACTGTTGATGAAACCTTTGCGGTTCTTGATGACAATGGAAACACTGTCAGTCGCGAGAACAACATCGGCCCTCAGGTTGATCCAAGTGAAACAACCATCGTTGTTCCATTCAATGACTTAGAGGCAGCCGAAGCAGCATTCGCAACTGGTGAAGTAGCAGCAATGCTTATCGAACCTGCGATGACCAACATTGGAATTGTTCTGCCAGAACACGGTTATCTTGAAGGACTGCGAGAGCTTTGCACACGCTATGAAGTAATTCTCATCATCGATGAGACACACACTCTAAGCGAAGGCCCTGGAGGAATGACTGCTCGCAGGAACCTTCGGCCTGATGCGGTTGTTTTGGGCAAGACAATTGGTGCCGGTATTCCTGCAGGTGCGTTTGGTATGACTGCAGAGCTAACCGCAAGAATTCAGAAGAGCCTTCACCTAGAACATATTGACGTCGGTGGTGTTGGTGGAACTCTTGCTGGAAATGCTCTTTCCATGGCTGCTATCGCAGCAACTCTTACTAAAGTGCTAACTCCTGAAGCATTCGTATCTATGGAAGCCCTGTGTGATGTTTGGACTAAGAACGTTCAGGACTTGATTACTAAGTATGGAGCTCCATGGCAGGTAAGCCAACTTGGTTGTAGAGCTGAATACTCATTCAGATCAGAAGCACCTAAGAACGGTAGAGAAGCGGCAGATGCAGATGACTTTGAATTACAGCAGTATCTTCACATTCACGCTCTAAACCGTGGAATCTTGATGACACCATTCCACAACATGGCTTTGATGTCACCGGCTCACACAATTGAAGATGTTGAAAGACACAGAGCTCACTTCGAAGAAGCTCTTATTTCTCTGTTTGCTTAGTGCTTCTTTAGCAAGCTGCGACGTTTACGCTCGCCGTTGATCTGAGTAGCTAGTACTAGCAAGATTGCTGCAATGAACACTGCGCTACCAATCACGTTTGCCTCAGCAGGAACGCCTCTAGCTGCTGCTGTGAAGACGTAGCGAGGGAATGTCATGTCGGCACCTGCGTTGAAGTTGGTGATGATGAAGTCATCGAAGCTAAGTGCAAATGAAAGAAGAGCCGCAGCTGCAATACCTGGAAGCAATAGTGGGAAGGTAATCTTCCAGAAAACCTGTCTAGGGTTTGCGTAAAGGTCTTTACCTGCTTCTTCAAGAACAGGATCCAAGCTTGCAACTCTTGCCTTTACTGTCACAACAACAAATGAAAGACAGAAGACAATGTGTCCAAGGATGATTGTGCCGATGCCCTTCTCAACTCCAAGGCTGAAGAACTGAGATGCCAAACCTGCACCTAGAACAACCTCAGGAGTTGCCATAGGTAAGAACAATAGAAGGTTTGTTGATCTGCGGAACTTGAAACGGTAACGAACCAAAGCAATCGCAATCATTGTTCCAAGAGCTGTGGCAACAATAGTTGAAACAACACCGATTAGAACTGAGTTACCAAAAGCTTCACAAACACCTTCACGGTCACATACGTTAGTCCACTTATCTAACGTGAATCCTCGCCAAATCAGGTTGGTCTTGAGGGAGTCATTAAAAGAGAAAACGAAGGTGTAGCCAATAGGTATCAAAAGATAGATAAAAGCAAGAACTGCATACAAAGGAAAAGCGTATTTACCCAAACTAAATTTCATTAGAGCAAATCCTCCGTTCCCGACTTCTTCACATAGCCTGCAACAAGAATCAGGATGGCACCCATCAAAAGAACGGATAACGCCGAAGCTGCCGGATAGTCATTGCTAATGAGGTAATTCGATTCGATGACATTTCCTATCATGGCCGTTGAACTCGACCCTAGGAAATCACCAGAAGCATTGATATAGTCACCGGCAATTGGAATAAAGGTAAGTAATGTTCCTGAGATGATTCCAGGCATTGAAAGAGGAATTGTTACTTTTCTAAACACTCTTGAAGGAGATGCGTACAGATCAGATCCAGCTTCTAGATAGCGAGTGTCTAGTCTCTCAAGGGAAGTGTAGAGAGGAAGAGTCATGAATGGAATGAAGTTATAAGTAAGACCAAAGATAACCATGAACGGTGTTCCAACAACATACTGATCTGACTCAAGAAGCCCAAGCTGTTGAAGGGTTGTCACAATCCATGACTCGTTAGAGAAGATCTGCTTCCAAGCAAGAGTTCTAAGCAAAAACGAAATGAAGAATGGAGCAATAACCAAGGTAAGCATTAGCTTCTGTAGCAATGGGTAAGGACGAGCCTTCACACCAATGAAATAAGCAAGTGGATATGAAATAACCAAAGCCAGAATGGTTGCTGCTAATGCGTAGAGGAAAGAGCGCATCATTTGTGGGAAATAGTCTGAGATAACTACAAAGTAGTTGTTGATTTCAAATGCTGCTACATAATCTCCAATGAAGCCATCCGGATCTGGTGCCTGAAGAGAAACCATAATCAGAGCAATAAGAGGTGTGAGGAAGAAAACTCCCAGATAAGCAAGCCCAGGTGCGAGTAGCGCGATTGCTACCTTGCCCGTTTTTGTAGGTTTAGAAAAACCCTTTGGCTTACTAGAACTGAAAGCTGCGAAGGCCATCTTCGCTAGACCGCTTTGCCTGTGTCAGGTAGATCAGACAAACCAAATGAATGCTCGACTGACCAAGAAATCCATACTTTTTCACCAAGTTCAGTAACAGGTGACTTACCGACATTTTGAGCAAACACGGTTAGGTTTCCAAGACCTGGAACTTGAATCAAGTACTGGTTGCTAACACCGGTAAATCTGATGTCAATAATTTCACCAGGACCGATGATGTTAGTTGAGGAGCTAGCAGTTGGCTTCTTAGAAGTGAAGGTAGCCTTCTCAGGTCTAAATCCAATTGCAATCTTGCCTTTGTGCTTTTCAGCTCTAGCCTTTGGAACAGAAATCTTATTTCCCGCAACCTCAATGCTGACTGAGTTAGCTGAACTTGATTCGACTTCTCCGACCAAAAGGTTTGACTGACCAAGGAACTTAGATACGAATACAGTCTTTGGTCTGTCATAAAGAGCTTCTGGAGCACCCATCTGTTCAATGCGACCCTTGTTCATAACAGCAACAGTGTCTGCCATGTCCATGGCTTCTTCTTGGTCGTGAGTTACGTGCAAGAACGTAAGACCAACTTCAATCTGGATAGCCTTCAACTCAATCTGCATCTCGCGACGCAGTTTCAGATCAAGTGCACCAAGAGGTTCATCCAAAAGAAGAAGAGAAGGCCTGTTTACCAAAGCTCTAGCCAAAGCAACACGTTGCTGCTGTCCACCAGAAAGCTGCTGAGGCTTACGATCTGCTAGGTGAGCTAACTGCACTAGGTTCAGTGCTTCTTTAGCTTTTACTAGAGGCTCGTCAATCTTTCTCTGACGTAAACCAAATGCAACGTTCTCCAACACATTCATGTGTGGGAAAAGAGCATAGGACTGGAACACAGTGTTGACTTGGCGCTCGTGAGGCTTAGTCTCTGTTACATCCTCGCCACCGATAAAGATGTTTCCGGATGTTGGAGTCTCTAGGCCAGCAACCAATCTAAGAGTTGTAGTTTTACCGCAACCTGAAGGGCCAAGCAGGGCGAAGAACTCCCCTGCTGGGACGTGAAGGTCAAGCTCTTCAATTGCAGTGAAACCAGGGAACTCTTTGCGAATCTTCTTAAGCTCTAAGTCAGCTCCGCGGGCAATAAATTCCTTTGCCACTACGCGCCTAGTTTGATATTTTGGAACGCCTTAGTGAATGCTTGTTCTTCTTTACCATCAAGAGCTCTAAAGCCCTGAGTCAAAGACAAGAACTCTTCGCTTGGGAAAATAAGTTGGTTGTCAGCAAGAGCTGGATCTAGCTTGATTGCTTCTTCCTTAGCACCCATAACTGGTGTGATGTAGTTCACGTAAGCAGCCAACACAGCAGCGTTGTATGGGTCGTAGTAGAAATTCATTAGCTTCTCAGCGTTCTTCTTGTGAGTGGCTCCCATAGGAATTACGAAACAGTCAGCTGAGATAGTTCCACCTGATTCAGGAAGAACGAAACCAAAGCGGTCATAGCCTGCTTCTGCGTTCAACTGAATGATGTCACCTGACCAAGCGATAGCTGCGATGGTGTCTCCGTTTACTAGATCATCCTTGTAGCTGTTTCCCTTGATACGAGCAATCTGACCTTCGGTTACCTTCTGGCCAATAACTTCAATTGCAGTCATGAATGCATCTTCGGTCAAGCTGCTTGCATCACCAATTGCAATGCCCTGAGACATCAAAACTATTCCAACGGTGTCACGCATTTCGCTTAGAACACCGATGCGTCCCTTAAGTGCTGGGTTCCAAAGGTCTTCAATAACAGCAGGCGCTTCTTGACCAGTTGCATCCTTGTAAGCCTGCTTGTCGAAAGCAAAACCAGCAAGAATACCCTGGTATGGAAGTGACATTGTTCGCTGTGGGTCGTATGACTCACCTAGGTAAGCAGGCTGAAGGTTCTTCTTGTTTGGAAGATTTGCATCATCAAAAGTTTGAACTGTTCCCTGGTTGATCCAACGAGCTGCCATCCAAGAAGTTGGGCAAGTAATGTCCGCACCAATGTCTTGACCTAGTGCTAGCTGGTCCTTAACTTTTCCGTAGTAAGAGTCATTGTCATCAAAGTCTTCACGGTAGGTAACTGTAATTCCAGTTTCGCTCTTGAACTTTTCAAGTGTTGGGTAGTTTCCATCGTCATCGATGTCAACATAAAGTGACCAGTTGCTCCAAATAAGAGTTGGGTCTGAATCACTGACATCGGTTGCTGGAGTTAGCTTTGGCTTGTCTGATGGAGCACAAGCTGCAAGTAGAGCTGCTGCTGAAGTTGCAACTGCACCACCTAGAACTGCTCTACGTGTGACTTTATGGGCTAAAGCAGCTTTAACCATTTCGCGTAGTTGTGGATCTTCTGGAAGGTTTTGGTTCATAACCTTTTGCTCCTTTTATACAAGGGCCGTCAGACGGCCGAGATTGGGCACCGACTGCGCGAAAGAACGCATTGCTTAAAATAATGCCATACCCCACAAGATTTGAGGGCAAAAAGGGCAAATCCGTGAAACTCATTTACAGCCCCTTTCCTACCCAATTGGGCTCAAACAAAGCCTAAAGAATTGGGGTATTCTTGATTTTGGTTGGAGCAAGGTAGCTCCCACCCAGAGGAGAATCATGAAGATCGCTGTCCCTGCAGAGATCAAGAACAACGAATTCCGCGTAGCAATAACCCCAGCGGGAGTCCACGAACTCGTAGCATCAGGCCACGAGGTTTACATTCAAAAAGGTGCCGGCCAAGGCTCAAGCATCTCAGATGAAGACTATTCAGCAGCCGGAGCACACATCCTCCCTGATGCCTCAACCACTTGGAACACCGGAGACATGATTCTCAAGGTGAAGGAACCTATTGCTAGCGAATATGGCTACCTCCGTCCTGGTCTCGTCCTATTTACCTACCTTCACCTAGCAGCAGATCTAGAACTGACCAAAGAGCTGGTTGCCAAAAAGGTAACCTCCATTGCTTACGAGACTGTCCAGACTCCAAACAGACAGCTACCTCTTCTTGCTCCTATGAGCGAGGTTGCTGGTCGTCTATCTGCACTAGTCGGAGCCCAAACTTTATTTGCTCAAAACGGTGGACATGGAATTCTTCTAGGTGGAGTGCCTGGAACTAGATCTGCCAAGGTTGTTGTTCTCGGTGGCGGTGTTGCAGGAACAAATGCAATTGCAATGGCTGTAGGCCTAGGTGCTGAAGTTACGGTTCTAGATACAAACATCAATCGCCTTAGAGAACTAGATGCCCTTTATGCAGGACGTTTAAACACTCTTGCAAGCAACAGCTTCGAAATTGAACGAGCAGTAACTCAAGCAGATTTGGTAATTGGTTCTGTATTGATTCCAGGAGCAAAAGCTCCAAAGCTCGTAACCAATTCATTGGTTAAGAAGATGAAGCCAGGATCTGTTCTTGTAGACATCGCAATTGACCAAGGTGGATGTTTTGAAGATTCAAGACCAACTACTCACGCTGAACCAACATTCAAAGTTCACCAATCAGTTTTCTACTGTGTTGCAAACATGCCTGGTGCTGTTGCTCACACATCAACCTATGCACTGACTAACGCAACCTTGAGCTATGCGAAAGCTATTGCTAACAAGGGCTGGTTAGAAGCGTGCAAGCAGGATAACGCTCTAGCACTCGGTCTAAGCACGCATGATGGAGCTCTAGTTAGCCAGCCTGTAGCTGAGGCTCACGGACTTGCATTTGTTGATTCAGCGAAGGTTCTGGCATAGCCAACTGAATCGAAAGATTCTTGAACCAACCCCTTCCCGCAGGAAGTTTTTCATTCCATTGGTTCTTAGGTAAACCTGCTGCAAGGTGTTGATCTAGGTTTCCTTGTCTCAAATAGATGAGATTTTCAAATCTGCGTTGAAGCGAGAGCGGCATAAGGAATGAACTCGACATTGCGCAAATAATCTGCCTCCCACTTTGAAAAGCCTCTTCAAGCTCTTGAATAGTTGGACAATCCAAAACAATTGCGTCGGCATTGTTGCGTGCAGAATTACAGAAAGTGCTCTTGCCAGAGCTATTAGCCCCAACTACCAAAAGTGAAGTGCCATTCAACTCAGCGAAAGTAAAGTTTTCAAAGCGCTGTTGAATAGGAATGTCGAAAACTCCCAGTAGCCCGTCCTTAGAAATGATCATCAGAGGAAGACCATTTGTCCAACCATCCACAAGATTGGGAAACAACTTTGATTCGCCTAAGTTGGGGATTGATTTCGAGATTGGAAAGTCAAAACTCATCGTGCTACTCCCCCAAATGGCAATAGCTCTTGATGAGTTAGAAGCTCCAGCTCTCACTCCAGGTAGTAGAGAAATTAGATCACCTGGATCCATCGCCCCCAGAGCAAATCTCATACTCAAGTTAGTTATTAGTGCCCTTGGAATTCCAGAAAGCGATTGACTAGTAGCAATCAAATGAACGCCGAGTGACCTGCCTCTAGCTGCTATTGCATCCAGGGTTCCAATAGCCAGTGGGTGTGAAGTGATGATGGCTGGGAGTTCGTCTGCAAGGACAATCGTCCTTGCTAAATCAGGATACGCATCTATAGAAGACACTCCTGCTTGAGCCAGAAGCCGTTCACGCCTCTTCAGTTCTCCTGAAAGGTATAGCCAGAACCGCTCATGTCTTCCTTCGTCTAAGTCAGTAACCAGCGTCAGTGAAGCAGGATGGTCGTTTAGCCCTCTAAGGGCGGCTCCGCCTTTGAAGTCCGCTAACACTAACTGGAGCTGACCCTTGCGAACACCAACCAGCATTGAAGAGGTAATGAGTTTTAGGAACTCACTCTTGCCTGAGCCTGTGGACCCAACTATCAATGCATGTGGTCCATCTTTGACTAGGTCAAACTCAAGGTTGTTACCTTCTGCAACACCAGCCCAGAAAGGTAGCTGCCCAACTCGGTTGGACCTGTAGAAAGAAGCCTCAAGCTCTTGAGTTCGATTACGAACTTCACGTTCTGCAGCAAGTTTGCTGAAGTGTTCAAAGAAGATATCGCTGTATTGGTCTTTGAATAGCCAGCCTGATTTAGGAAGTACTTTGTCACCGATTGCCAAAGCGTTAGGTGTAACCCAGAGAGGCTGATCGCTGAAGTCCACATCTGGCTCTTTGCGTTTCTTACGCATCAAAGCCATGGTCAATCCAGCAGATAAAACACTCACGAATGTAAATAGAGCGAACTGCCACATTCCAGTTACCAATGCCATGACTACTCCAAGTAGTAGTCCAGGAATGAGGGCAAACCAGCGCATGATTAGATGTTGCCCTAATCACAGGGTAAAACTAATGCCCGTTATCTTTATGTGGATAACGGGCAGATAGTTCTTTGGCTAGAAACTAATCTCCGATGTAGCTCATTACGTGCTTGATGCGTGTGTAATCCTCAAAGCCATACATTGAAAGGTCTTTTCCATAACCTGAGTGACGGAAACCACCGTGAGGCATTTCAGCAGCTAGTGGGATATGGGTGTTGATCCATACACAACCGAAGTTCAATCCCTTAGCAAAGCGCATTGCTCTGGTGTGATTGCTTGTCCAAACAGATGAAGCCAAACCATACTTCACATCGTTTGCCCAACGCATGGCTTCAGCATCGTCCTTGAAAGATTGGACTGTAACTACAGGACCAAAGATTTCGCGCTGAATGTGCTCGTCTGTTTGCTTCAGTCCAGTTAGAACAGTTGCCTCGTGGTAGAAACCAGCTCCTGAAATGGAACTACCACCAATAGCGATGGATGCGTGATCAGGAAGACGGTCAATGAAACCAGTCACCTGAGCTAGTTGGTTCACATTGTTTACTGGGCCAAACAAGATATCATCTCTGCTTGGATCTCCAGTTATTGCGTTTGCTTTTACTTCTTCAGTAAGCAAAGCAACAAACTCATCGTGAACACTCTCGTGAACCAAGATACGAGTTGCAGCTGTACAGTCTTGTCCTGCGTTGAAGAATCCAGCAACAACAATCTGAGCTGCTGCTTTCTGAAGATCTGCATCCGCAAAAACAATTACTGGTGCTTTTCCACCAAGTTCAAGGTGCACTCTCTTGAGATCAACAGCTGCACTCTTTGCAACTTCCATACCCGCTCTTACTGAACCGGTGATAGAAACCATCTGAGGAATCTCGTGTTCAATCATTGCTCTACCGGTGTCGCGGTTTCCTGTGACAACGTTAAACACACCTGCTGGCAAGAACTCGCTAGCAATTTCAGCAAGCATAAGAGTTGATGCAGGAGTGGTGTCAGAAGGCTTCAGAACAATTGTGTTTCCAGCTGCAACTGCTGGAGCAAACTTCCAGGTAGCCATGTTCAATGGATAGTTCCAAGGGGTTACCTGACCGATGACACCAATCGGTTCTCTGCGAATAGAAGAGGTGTGGTCTTTGGCGTACTCAGCGGTAGCTCTACCTTCTAGGTTTCTAGCTGCACCTGCAAAGAATCTAATCTGATCGACAGAAGGCAAGATTTCGTATTCAACCAAAGTGCTTCGAGGCTTACCTGTATTGCGAGATTCAATGTCAGCAATCTCTTCAGCTCTTGCTTCTAGAGCATCAGCGATTCTGAATAGAGCTAGTTGACGCTCACTAGGGGTTGTCTGACTCCAGGTCTCAAATGCTTTGTCGGCTGCCTTGTATGCAGCATCAACATCGCTCTCGTTTGAAACAGGAGAAGTTGCATAAACCTCACCATTAGCAGGGTTGACGATGTCTAGGGTTTCACCTGACTTGGATGCCACATGGCTTCCATTGATGAAGTTCTTTAGTTCCTGAGCCATTTGAAAACTCTCCTTCGAGCCTTATAAAAGGGTAAACATTGGGTATTTCTGTTGAATAAAGACTAATACAGCCCTGTGTTTAGGTACCAATCCGTAGGCCAAAAGGCCAAAATGATACGGAATCTATACCAAATTGGTAAATTTAGTGCGATTTCTGAAGTGAAATGGCCAAATGTGTGCCAAAATCGCAGTATGGCTAGAACAGAGCGGGCAAAGGCGTCAGTTCTCGATGACATCTCTAAAGAGATCATCGAGCAACTCCAGATTGACGGTCGCAAGCCATACAGCGAGATTGCTAAGGCTGTGGGCCTGAGTGAAGCAGCTGTTCGTCAGAGAATGCAGAAGCTTCATGACACAGGCGTAATGCAGGTAGTAGCTGTTACCGACCCTCTTCAACTTGGTTTCTATCGCCAGGCCATGATCGGTATTCGTTGCACAGGGGATATGACAGAGCTTGCAAACAAACTCTCTGCAATGCCTGAAGCAGACTATGTGGTTATGACAGCAGGATCTTTTGACATCTTGGTTGAAGTCGTAGTGGAAAACGATCAAGACCTAATCGATGTATTGAACACAAAAATCAGAGCACTTCCAGAAGTGGTTTCAACTGAAACTTTTGTGTATCTCAAACTCCACAAACAGTTCTATAACTGGGGTGTTAGATAACTAAATAGGTTTGGGCACCAAAGTGGTGCTCGAAGTGTATTGCCAATCGGCAATTCAAAAACGCAACACAAACAAAATGTAAAGAGTGATATCAAATGGCAACCAAGGAGAGCATAGCCCGAAAGCTTGTCTCAGCGATTACGCGAGGCAAGGCTCCTGCTAAAAAGCAGGCCAAAGCAAGAGCCGACCAAGCCACTCCGCTTCTTAAGGCTCGTAGAGCTGGTAAAGAAGCAACCCCGGCAATGCTGCAAAAAGCTGCAAAGGACAATTTGTTCTTGCATTTCACCCGTCACAGCCCATACCAGAAGAGTGACATTCCTATCATCACTAAAGCTGAAGGACATCACTTCTGGGACATTAACGGTAAGAAGTACTTCGATGGAATTTCATCGCTGTTCGCCGTAAACGTAGGTCACGGTCGTGAAAGATTAGCCGAAGCAGCAGCAAAGCAGATGAAGAAGTTAGATTACTTCCCAATCTGGTCACACACCCACGCTCCAGCGATTGAGTTAGCGGAACGCATACTTTCATATGCACCGAAGAACCTTTCTCGCGTATTCTTCACCACCGGTGGTGGTGAGGCAAATGAAACCGCCTGGAAGCTAGCCAAGCAGTACTTCAAGATGACTGGCAAGCCACTAAAGCACAAAGTTCTTACCCGTGCTGTTGCTTACCACGG
>Ga0208788_1001149_pt1 | contig 12882 bp, 10 predicted proteins | sample Wag4_2014_7_11_3_FD_187363 | JGI IMG/M metagenome (GOLD analysis project Ga0208788, IMG submission 187363) | Fresh water mixed with fracking chemicals microbial communities from Ohio, USA - Utica-2 Time Series FC 2014_7_11 (SPAdes) (version 2) ... | reverse complement strand
TTTATATCCGTTTACTGCAAATTGAATTGATTTTCTTCCAGTAAACAGAACTCCATTAAACAACAAATTCATTACGGCTTTGGTGCTATCACCTAAGTCCTTGTATATTAGCAACAGAAATAGACCAAACACATATCACCTATGCGTCTACCAAATAACTGTAGGAGCTGGGCCTTAGCCCTACTACTCGTATCCATTACTGTTTTATCTTCTTGCCAGAAAAATAATTCTTACGGCAGAAGGTCTGCAGGTGAACCTGGCAAAAAAAGCCCTACCACAGGCGCAGACTTTTCCTTCGATGTGGAAGACTCCACTCAATTTTTTGTGTCCAGGGATGCAGAACAGTTGCCTGGCCCCAACTTAAAATTGATTCAAGGAGGAAGAGCCATCCTTGGCTCGCAGGAAGAAGATGTGATGGCTTTCCGTGACAACCTCGAAAGAACGGTCTCCATTTCTACCTTTTGGATGGATGAAACTGAGATGACGAATAACGATTACAAGGAATTTTTATTCGACATGAAAAAGCGAATCAGCAAGGATTCCTTGGATAAACTAGAGCCTTCCGAAAAAGTATGGCGTGGTGCCATGTCCTTCAACGATGTCTATGAGTCCTACTACTTCAGATTCCCAGGCTTCAATTTTTACCCAGTAGCAGGCGTATCCTGGAGCCAAGCAGATACCTATGCAAAGTGGAGAACTGAGTATGCACAAAAGGTAGTCATTAGTGATAGAAAAATGGACACAACACTTACCCGATCCCAGTTGATCGAGCTTGGGGTAGTGATTGCTGAATTTAGACTTCCAAACGAGGCAGAATGGGAATATGCTGCCAAGGCCATGATTGGTACCCAATACCTAGACGAAAACCAAGAGTATGGACGTATTTATCCTTGGGACGGAAGAGGAGTAAGAAATCCTTACGACAGTAGAGGTAAAAAGGGCGCAAAGCAAGGTGATTTCTTAGCTAACTTTAAGCGTGGAAGAGGTGATTATGCGGGTATCGCGGGTGACCAAACCAACGATGGTGAAATCATCCCTACCAATGTGTATGACATGGCTCCTAATGATTTTGGTTTGTACAATATGGCTGGAAATATGAACGAATGGGTCTATGATGTCTACCGTCCACTTTCCTTCCAAGATGCTGATGACCTCAATCCACTTCGTAAAGATGGTGTGTATGACGATAGAGCTGAATATGGAACTTCCTTACTCAATGACTCCATCCGTGTGTACAAAGGGGGATCATGGAAAGATGTCACCTACTGGCTAGCCCCAGGAGCACGCCGATTCATGCACCAAGATTCCTCCACCAACCACATTGGCTTCCGATGTGCAATGGTATCTCTAGGAGCGAAAGGAAAGTAATCGCGCTAAATCATTCTAAAAAAGCCCTTTTTCCTAATGAAAAAGGGCTTTTTTGTTTAGTAGGTTAATCCAATTAGAAAAAGAACCTTCCTAAGAGTCTAAAGGAAGGAAAAAGATTAAAATACAAGAAGGCAGGCTGTGGACTGTTGAATGCTAACTTTTGACAATTTCAAAAAAGCCTACAAATCCGCTCCCCACATAAAGATCAAGAACAAAATTCCGAGGGCGATTCGGTACCAACCAAAGGCCGTGAATCCATGGGTAGACACATAGGATAGAAATAATTTTACGGCACCCCAAGCCGAAGCAAAGGCCACGACAAATCCAACCCCCAACAGGACCAACTGCTCGTTACTGAAAGCAAGATCCGATTTGAGTAGGTCGTAGCCCCCAGCGGCAAGCATCGTAGGTACGGCGAGCAAAAACGAAAATTCCGTGGCCTGCTTCCGATTCAAGCCATTGAATACCCCTCCAATAATCGTCGCAGCTGCGCGTGAAGTGCCCGGCACCATGGACAAGCACTGGCAAAGGCCGATGAAAAAGGCGTTTTTGTAGGAAAGGTCTTCCACCTCCACTACGGTAGTTTCTTGCTGAAGGACTTTCTTATCAATAAAAATCAGGATGATACCCCCCAAGATCAGGGAAACCGATACCACCACGGGATTGAAGAGGTATTCCTTGATGTAGTCGTAAGCCAGCAATCCTACTACAGCGGTAGGCAAAAAGGCAGTAATCAACTTAAAGTAAATGGTCAGGCTCCGAAAAAAGCGCTTGATGTACATCAAGGCAATGGCCAGAATAGCTCCCAGCTGAATAAATACCTCAAAGGTTTTTACAAATTCATCCTCGTGAATGCCCATCGCCGTGGACGCCAAAATCATGTGGCCCGTGGAGGAAATGGGTAGAAATTCGGTAAGTCCTTCGACTAAGGCAATCAGGATGCTTTGAAATAAAGTCATGCAGGCTGGGGTTTGACCCTACAAAACTAACAAACACCTGCAAACCCCAAGCGGATTTTCTGCGTCTTCATTCCAAGAAGCCTTTTCACTTGGCTTTCTACAAATAATTTGCTTGATTCAACTTTCAAAGACAACTTATGAAAAGACTACTTTTTTCCCTCCTCCTAGTCAGTCACGCTTTCCAAGGATTCGCTCAAGACCTCAAGGAAGTGACGCTTACCAGCCAGATCAAAGAGGTCACCCTATTCTTGTCTGGAGCACAGGTTTTTGAATCAGCCACTGGCTCCATCCCCGCTGGGGAATCCGTGCTTCTGGTCAAAGGGCTTTCTCCCTACCTGGATGAAAAAAGCATTCAACTCAAGGGGCAGGGCAACTTTACCATCCAAGCCGTGAACAAGCGCATGGATTTTCTCAGTGAAAAAGAAGTGGGTGAAAAAGTTGCTGCCCTCGAAGCCCAAATCGAAGCCATTCAAAAATCCCAAACCCTAGCACAAAATCGTCTTCAAGTTTTGGCCAATAAGGCGAGTTTGCTTTCCGCCAACAAGGATCTGGGTAGCTCCCAATCAGGGCCAAGCATGGCAGAACTGCGGGCTGCTTTGGACTTTTTCGATGCTGAACTAACCAAAATCACCAGCGAAGAACTTCAAGTCAAATCCAAAATCACTGAGGGAGACCGAGAGCTAGAACGCCTCCAAAACCAAATCAACGCGATGCGCGAAAGTCAAAACAAGTCCACCGCAGAGATCCGCATCCGGGTCAAAGCTGCTGTGGCTGGACAAGGTACCTTTCAAATCAACTACCTCGTCGCCAATGCAGGTTGGTATCCCAAATACGATGTGCGTGTCAAATCCATTACGGATGCCCTTCAACTGCAGTACAAAGCAGAAGTGTTCCAGAACACCGGCGTGGATTGGAAAAATGTCAAACTGCGCTTTTCCAATGCCAATCCCAACCAGAATGGACAGGCTCCAATCCTCGACAAGTGGGAACTCAACTATGCACGGTACACTACTGTCAATAAGTTTGCACTACCACAGACGCCTGGCACCATTAGCGGAATAGTCCTGGATGAAGGAGGGCAACCTCTTCCTGGTGTCACAGTTTTGGTCAAAGGGACCACGATTGGTACCTCTACAGATATGGAAGGCAGGTATTCACTTACCTTGCCCACTACCGCAAAAACCTTGGCCTTCTCTTTTATAGGTATGCGTTCGGAAGAACTGCCCATCCAAGGCAGATCCTACTTGAATGTGACCCTTATACAAGAAAATCAGGTGCTGTCAGAGGTGATGGTCACCGGAAGCTACATAGATAGAGAAAAAAAGGCATTGGCAGGGACAAACCTTACCATCAGAGGAACTAGCCCCATGGATGCAGCCCCCCTATTGACCTCCTTCGTCGAAAATCAAACCACCGTAGAAATCCAAGTGGCCGAGCCCTACTCCATCAAAACCAATGGGGAGCGAACACTCGTTGACCTGAAAACCTACGAGATCCCTGCAGCCTACCGCTACACCGCCATCCCCAAGTTGGATAAGGATGCCTTCCTCTTGGCCGAAATCTCCGACTGGAGCCAATACAACCTGCTCGAGGGGGAGAGCAACCTGTATTTCGAAGAGGGCTTCGTGGGAAGATCTATCCTTAACCCAGCTGCACTGCAAGACACCCTTCAAATCTCCATGGGTCGAGACCGATCCATCGTGATGCAGCGCGAGAAAGTGGACCAGTTTTCCAAAAAACGCAGCGTCGGATCCAACATCACCGAAAGCCGTGGCTATGAAATCAGCCTCAAAAACAACAAATCCCAAGCAGTGACCCTGCAGCTCAAAGACCAAATTCCTATCTCGGTCAATTCCAACATTACCGTCACCACAGGGGAACTTAGTGGAGGCACACTCGATCCCCTCACAGGCATCGTGACTTGGGAGATCACCCTTCCTCCTGGAGGGCAACAAAAGCTTTCCCTACGCTACGAAGTAAAATACCCCAAGTCAGAACGAATAATTTTAGACTAACTCAAACACCCATGAAAAATGTATTTGACCCAGCAGTTACCGCTGAATTGATCCATCGTATCGAACAACTTAATCCGCAAAGTCCTGCCCTTTGGGGCAAAATGTCGGTAGACCAAATGCTCGCGCATTGCTGCGTAGCCTACGAAATGGCTTTTACGGACAAGCATCCCAAAGCAAATCCCGTGCTGCGCTTTCTCTTGAAAAACTTTGTCAAAAAAGGCGTGGTCAACGATGTTCCCTCTAAAAAGAACCTCCCCACCACCCCTGCTTTTCGAATCAAAAATGAAAAGAACTTTGCGGAAGAAAAGGGACGGCTCATTGCCTTTCTCGAACAAACTCTTGCTGCAGGAGAAGTAGGATTTGAAGGAAAGGAATCCCCATCCTTTGGTCCGATGACTGCCAAGGAATGGAACAACCTCCTATACAAGCACCTTGACCATCACCTAACTCAGTTTGGGGTTTAGAACATTCAAAAAATGAACAGGAAGTGGCCACTAAAATCCTGGAGGTCAGTCCTCAATTTAAGTCTTGGGCTCCTGCTATTTTCGTGCTCCAGCAAGAATAGCTCCTCGGAAATGAGTTTTCAAAATCTTCCCGAGGAAAGGCAGGGGGCCATTTCTTCCTCCTCCCAACACCCTCCTTGGGCAGGAACTTATTTTGGCCAATTGCCCTTCAAAGAGGGTGATGGAATCGAAACGAGGATTCGCCTCAGCGAAGACAGCACTTTTGTACTCCATACCGAGTACCATGGCCGCAACGATGCGCTGGAAGAAGAATTCACCGGAAAGATAGTTTGGGAAAAGTTGGCAAGTGAAACAAGGCTAACCCTAGTCGGAAAGATCGGGGGATATCCCAGCCAATACCTCATGCAAGACTCACTCCTGATTCAGCTCGATTCCAAAGGTCAGAAAATAGATGGGCCCTTGGCAGAACGCTACTGGCTCAAACGCATCAAGTAAAGCGAACCACCTTCCCATGCGCCTTGGAGGTCATCGGATAGGGGACAGCTTCTGTGATGGCCTTAAACAGCAACTCCACCAATTTTTGCTTCATAAAGCTGCGATTTAAAATCAAGCTCACCTCCCGCGTTGGAGATGCTCCGACAAATGGACGGAGCCGAGACTTTTCCTCTTTGGATAGTTCCCAGGTAGCGAGTTCGGGCAAAAGTGTCAGTCCCTTGTAGCGGTTGACCATGTTGCGAAGGCCTTCCAAGGAACCGCTTTCGTAATGGAAGTTTTGATGGCCAGACAGGCTTTGGTCGCAGAAGTTGAGCACCTGATCCCGGAAACAATGTCCCTGCTGCAAAACCCAGAGTTCCTCCTTCTTGATCTGCTCCGGCCCAATCTCCTGCTGAGAGAGTAGCTCATGTCCCATGGAAAAATAGGCATAAAACTTCTCGTAAAATAGGGGCTTTTCTAGGATCCCCGGGATCTCCAATGGGGTCGCCACAATCCCCACATCCAGCTCGTCGTTTTTTAATTTTTTGAGAATTTCCTCCGTCACCAGCTCCTGCACCACCAACTTGACCCCGGGATAGTGCTCCAGAAACTTGCGGATAAATAAGTGCAGCAGATAGGGTGCAAGCGTAGGAAGAATCCCTAGCTTGATTGTCCCTGAAATATCCCCCTTCAGTTGGGCAACCAACTCAAAAATCCCCCTGCTATCCGTCACCACTTTCTTGGCTTGCTCAATCACCTTGGCGCCCGACTCGGTAGGTATGACGGGCATTTTGCTTCGGTCAAACAAGACCACCCCCAACTCCTTCTCCAGTTTGCTCAGCTGTGCACTGAGCGTAGGTTGGGTGACAAAGCAAGCGGCCGCAGCCTGCCCAAAATGGCGGTGCTTATCGACGGCTATTAGGTATTCCAACTGTTGAATAGTCATTTCGATTGATTTTCTCTATCGAAAGCTCGGAAAAACAAAGGAGAACTAGGGCATCAACTGCTGAAAAAATACATCTCCACTCGGGAGGGTAATGACTCCTTTTATCACAATCCCCACATAAATTGGGAAAAGAAAAAGATTTTCCACTACCTTAAAGTAGTTTTAATCGATGACACCCTAACCCAAAATTTCTTATGTCAGCATCTTTTTCACGTCGAAAATTCCTGGGCGCCAGCCTCTTGACCTCCGCAGGAATAAGCATCCTTCCTGGCCTTTCCTTCGCCTCGACTGCTCCAACCCCTCTTTTTAAAGTTGCCCACGAACGTGTACGACTAGGTTTCATTGGGGTAGGACGCCAAGCCATGGGCTTGCTCAACAATTTTATGCGCATCCCCGGAGTGGAAGTAGTTGCCGGAGCCGATGTGTATGCCATCAAGCGAGAGCGATTTGCACTTCGCGTTCAAAAAAATCTAACGGACGCAAGTAAACCAGTCGTCGCACCCAAACTGTATGAGGACTACCGTGAACTCCTTCAGGACCCCAACGTAGATGCGGTGGTGATTGCTTCTCCAGACCATTGGCATGCGCTGATGGCCATCGATGCCTGCAAAGCCAAAAAAGACATTTACCTTGAAAAACCACTCACCTTCACCATTAAAGAAGGGCAACTCCTCGTGCAAGCCGTTCGCGAAAACGGAGTAGTCTTGGCCGTGGGTTCCATGCAGCGCGCAGCGGTGAACTTCCAAACTGCTGCCATGCACGTACAGCGGGGACAACTGGGAAAAATCTCCCAGGTACTCGTTCACGTAGGAGACAATCCCCACCCCAAGCCTTACGACTTGGCTGCACAACCTATCCCTGAAGGCTTGAATTGGGAAAAATGGTTAGGGCCTATTCCTAGCTTGACATTCAATGACCTGCTCAACCCTGGAATTTCGCTATCTCCGGAAAAAAATGAAACTGCTTGGGGAGCCTGGCGCTGGTACAAAGAAACTGGCGGAGGCTTGATGACCGACTGGGGTGCACACATGATCGATATCGCCCAGTGGGGACTCAGCAAGGATAGAAACGGCCCGACCACGATCATCCCAGGATCCGCAGCAGCACCGCTCACCTACCGCTACGCGGAAGGAGTAGAAATGCAGATCACCAAATTTGACGAAGGCCGACAAGGGGTAAAGTTTATCGGTGAAAAAGGCTGGATCAAAGTTTCTCGAGGCAATTACGATAGCTCCATCTCAGAGCTACAGCTCGGCAAAGAACCTGAAAACTTTGGCTTCGGCGCACATCACATCGACTTTATCGACTGCATCCGCAAGCGCAAAGACCCAATCGTCCCAGTAGAAATCGGACACAGCACCTGCACGGCCTGTACCCTAGGAAATATTGCCCATGAGCTCGGCCGTACCATCACCTGGAATCCTCAGACACAAGTGTCCACCGACGCTGCGGTGAATGCCAAGCTTCACTATGCCTATGAAAGAGGCTATAAACTGACCTAATCCCTCGTCTAAGAAAAAAATCTGACTCCAAAAAACCTTGAAGACAGTTCTCGAGTTTGAAGAGTAGTTCCTATTTTTGGAAACTGGTGTTCAAAAACGACTCGGAAAAATTAACTAGACAATAACAAGAAATCATGGAAAAACTAATTGTAGACTACACCGCCGTAGCGGTAAACACCGGAGGCAGAAAAGGCCACGTACGCACCGAAGATGGCATGCTTGACTTTGACGTGGCGATGCCAAAAGAAATCGGCGGCGAAGGAGGAAAAACCAATCCTGAGCAACTATTCGCAGCGGGCTATGCAGCTTGCTTTGGAGGTGCTTTGGCAGCGGTGGCAGGAACCACCAGCTTGAAAGACTCCGAAATTAAAGTGAAAGCACACCTGGGTCACTACGGCCCTGGAAGCTTTGGGCTTGGCGTAGACATTGAAGTAAAAATCCCAATGGCAGCCTCTCTAGAAGAAGCGCAGAAGTTGGTAGACGCAGCTCACCAGGTATGTCCTTATTCCAAGGCTACCCGTGGCAATATTGAAGTGACCGCAACAGCGGTGGCCTAAGCGTTCTGATACCACTTAAAAAAGGCAGGCCTGTGATGGGCCTGCCTTTTTTTTGCCTTTCTGCAAAAGGGCGCATTCTCCCACTCGTCACTTTTCCCTAGCTCGGTGACCCACCAATTGCCAAAAGCATGTAACTTTCCAGTTGAAACCCATTTTCTATATGAAAAAGCTATTCTTTTCCCTTTGCTTGGCCTGCTTCGTACTCGGTACCGCAGTGGCACAGCTGAAGACCCCAGAGCAATTTCTAGGTTACAAACCTGGTGACCGCTTCACTCCCCATCACCGCATGGTCGACTACTTTGAATATGTCGCTGCGCAAAACCCCAACATCAAGCTTATCCAATACGGCGAAACCAACGAAAAGCGTCCGCTAATCCTGGCCATCCTCTCGAGCCCAGAAAACATGGCGCAACTCGAGCAAATTCGTACGGACAACTTGAAGCGAACAGGCATTCTTTCAGGAACCCCAAGCACCCAAATTCCCATCAACTGGATGTCCTTCAACGTTCACGGAAATGAATCCGTAGGCATGGAAGCGGCGATCTCCACCTTCCACACCCTGGCCGATCCCAACAATGCCAAGGTGCAAGCCTGGTTAAAAAACCAAGTTATCATCCTCGATCCAGCCATCAACCCGGACGGAAGAGACCGCTACTCCAACTGGTACAACCAGAAAATGCATACCCAGCTACAGCCAGACCTCCAGTCCATGGAACACAACGAACCTTGGCCAGGTGGACGAGCAAACCATTACTTGTTTGACCTCAACCGTGACTGGGCTTGGCAAGTACAAGTAGAGTCTCAGCAGCGCCTCAAGATGTACCAGCAATGGATGCCTCAGCTTCACCTGGACTTTCACGAGCAGGGCATCGACAATCCTTTTTATATGGCTCCTGCTGCAGAACCCTTGCACGAGCAGCTGACCCCCTTCCAGCATGAGTTTCAAGAAATTTTTGGCCGAAACACTGCCAAATACTTCGACCAAATGGGTCGATTCTACTTTACAAAGGAGCGCTTTGACCTCTTGTATCCATCCTATGGCGACACCTATCCCATGTACAATGGCGCCATCGGCATGACCATTGAGCAAGGTGGAGGAGGTCGTGCCGGCATCGGTGGCTACAACGCCGTTGGCGATACGGTCACCTTGAGTAGTCGAATTGCCGGTCACTACACTGCTGCACTTTCTGCGGTAGAAATGACCAATGCCCACGCTTCTCGGTTGGTGAGTGAGTTTGAACGCTACTTCAAGACCAACTCCACAGCTCCCAAAGGCATCTACAAAAGCTTTGTGATCAAGGGCGAAAGCAACCCGGCACAAGTGGCCAAATTGCTCGAGCTTTTGGATAAAAATGGCATTCGCTATGGAAAAGGAACTGCCAAGACAGGCCTGAAAGGCTACGAATACCAAAGCGGAAAAGTAGCCGTTCCTTTTTCTACGAGTGACAAAGACATCGTCATCTCCGCGTACCAACCCAAGTCCGTGTTGACCCAAGTGCTATTTGAGCCCAATCCGGCGCTCCACGACTCCATCACCTACGACATCACGAGCTGGGCCATGCCGTATGCGTATGGATTGAAAGCCTATGCGCTAGACACCCGACTCGATCCAAGTGGAGACTACGAAAAGGCAGTTCCTAGCCCCTTGACACAAGAAGGCACTCCTGTAGCCTACTTGGCTCCTTGGCAGGGTACCCGCGATGCTGCATTCCTTGCAGCACTGCTCAACAAGAAAATTCGCGTGCGTTACGCCGAATACCCCTTCTCGGTGGAGGGTAAATCCTATCCAGCCGGAACACTCCTAATCACCAAAGGAGGCAACGAATGGGTGGCCAACTTTGACCAAGCCGTTCGGGACGCTGCCGCGCAACATGGAATTCAGCTCAACACCACAGGTACAGGCTATGTGGACCAAGGCAAGGACTTTGGCTCACCAACCGTTCGCGTCATCCAAGCTCCTAAAGTGGCACTTGTAGGTGGGACTGGAACTTCCTCCCTCAATTTTGGAGAGGTATGGCACTTCTTCGAAAAAGACTTGAAGTATCCGCTCACAAGCCTAGATGCTGCATCAATGGGCAATGCTGATTTGAGTAGATACGATGTAATCATCCTTCCTTCCGTATTTGGCTCCGCCCTAAATGCGAATGCCCAAACCAAGTTGAACGACTGGGTGAAGGCCGGAGGAAAAGTGATTGCCATTGATGGCTCGGTCAACCTCTTTGCCAACAAGGAAGGCTTCAAGTTGAAAACCTTTGATACGGAAGATGAGAAAAAAGCAACTGAGAAAGCCGGTCAGGAACTTGCCAAGAAAGAGCGCTTGGAGCCCTATACTGAAGGAGAGCGCTTAGAAATCGCAGGTGGTACTGCTGGAGCTATCTATGAAATCAAGATGGACGAAACCCATCCGCTAGGCTACGGCACAGGAGGCAAATTCTACACCCTCAAGAATAATTCTAGCCGATTTGCCTTCCTCAATGGAGGAGCGAATGCAGGGATTATTGCTTCCAATGATTCCTACAGAACAGGATTTATCGGCTTCAAAATCAAATCCCAGATGGGTCAATCTCTCGTGATTGGCGCGGAGTCTCAGGGAAGAGGACAGGTAGTTTACTTTGTGGATAACCCCATCTTCAGAGGCTTCTGGGAGAGTGGCAAGCTCGTGTTGAGCAACGCCATATTCTTGGTAGGGCAGTAAGCGCTCTTCTTGATACCAAAAGGGCCCTGAACTTTCACAAGTTCAGGGCCCTTTTGTTTCTAGAAAGTCTCGTAAGCCCTTTTGATATTTCCGAGTATAGCTAGCGGAAAACAGTCCACTCGTGCTGAGAAAACCCCATTAAAAAAGATTGGGTCGAAAAATTAGTCAGTTAAAATTTCAATTTATTTTCGCTGCAGGCCGCTTTTCAGTTCCCGGCTGTTTGGTTAAGTCGTCGCCTAGTGTCTTCCTATATTCGTTTGCTAAGGTAGTAAGTGCTTCTACTACTGCTGGATGCTGCGGGGCCAAATCGAAGGTTTCCCCTGGGTCCGTGGAGAGATCATAGAGGGCAAAAGGGACTTCTGCGGATTTATAGATTCCTGGAAAACCGTCATTGCCTCGCGTAGTATCCAAATACGTTTGGGACAAATGCGGGAAAACAAGCTTCCACTTTCCTTGCCGGATAGCTTTCAGGCTATTCGCATCGTAATAGTAGACAAAATGGTCTCTCGGATTTGCGTTTGCTACCTGCTGAAGCAAGGGTAAAATATTGATTCCATCAATTTTTTGCTTGGGTAAATCCGTCCCTGTTAGCGCAGCCAAAGTGGGAAAGATATCCATGGTCGTAGCCAGATTATTCGAAACGGTTCCTGCAGGGATTACTCCTGGAAAACTCATGATGCAGGGTACCCGCACGCCTCCTTCCCAAGCAGATCCTTTGCCTTCACGTAAGCCACCGCTGCTACCTGCATGGTTGCCAAAGGTCAGCCAGGGTCCATTGTCGCTCGTAAAGATGACAAGCGTTTTTTCGGTTAGCCCATTTTTTTCTAAGGCGCGCATCACTTCCCCAACGGAATCATCGATTTCAAGCAAAAGATCCCCAAAAAGCCCCGCTCCACTTTTGTTTTTATAAGCTTCTGAAACCGCTATAGGCACATGGGGCATGGAGTGCGCGAGGTACAAAAAGAAAGGATTCTTTTTGTTGCGGTCAATAAATTCAACTGCTCGCTCCGTATACATTCCTGTCAGTTGGGCCTGATCTTCGAGGGTTTGAATAAGCTTTACTGGCTCAGTTCCTTCCAGTAGATAAAGCGGGGGATATTTGAATTTTCGATCTACAGTATCGGTGACGGGTTTGCCATCGTATCCCATTGGCCACATGTCATTGGAATATGGTAAACCAAAATAAGAATCAAATCCATAGGAAGTAGGCAGATAAGGCGCTTTTGCCCCCAAATGCCACTTTCCAATCATGCCAGTTTTGTATCCTTTCTTTTTCACCAAGGAGGCCAATGTTTCTTCAGTTGGATTAAGGGCTACGGTAGACCAAGGCATCAAGGCTCCAGAAATGCTCAAGCGATTGGGATAGCAGCCTGTAAGTAGGGCTGCTCTTGAGGCGCTGCATACAGCTTGAGCAGCATAAAAATTAGTGAAGCGCATGCCTGTAGCGGCCAACTGATTGAGATTTGAAGTCTGTTGTGGATAACCGCCATAGACCCCTAAATCACCATACCCCATGTCGTCCATGAAGATGAGAACAATGTTTGGAAGATCTGGTGTAGCCAAATTTTCCTGTGCTTGGGCATTGAACCAAAGGATGATAAATAACGGGAGGAAGAATCTTTTCATAGGTTGGGCTTAGACTAATGGCTTTCAGAATAACAGGAACAACATACTGATGCTAAATTTATCGAAAAATAGGACTAAAGGACTATCCTTAATTTTAATACTTAAACCACTATCACTTCTACCTGCTACAAGCCATGAATTTCTTTTCAAGTATACTGACCAAAGGGCAGATCAGTTTGAGGTAGCCGAATTCGGTTTAATTAATCTTGTATAATTTTTAAATGAACAACACCGTCCTATTGGTTGAATAATAGGGAGTATTCCCTATTTCTATTC
>Ga0208788_1001148_pt1 | contig 12884 bp, 7 predicted proteins | sample Wag4_2014_7_11_3_FD_187363 | JGI IMG/M metagenome (GOLD analysis project Ga0208788, IMG submission 187363) | Fresh water mixed with fracking chemicals microbial communities from Ohio, USA - Utica-2 Time Series FC 2014_7_11 (SPAdes) (version 2) ... | reverse complement strand
GAACAACTCGACGTCCTGTGGCAGGTAGCCGAGCCAGGGACCCAGCTCAGCCTTGTTCCATTGATAGATATCGGCGCCGTCCAGGCGCACCTTGCCGCCTTGTGCCGGCCAGACGCCAACCAGCAGACGTGCCAGGGTGGATTTGCCTGAGGCTGAGGGGCCGATGATGCCCAGGGCTTCGCCGGGTGCCAGGTTGAAGCTGACGCCGCGCAGGATCGGCGTGGGCGAGCCCGGTGCGCTGGCGAAGGCGTTCTCCACGTGGAGCATGCCCAGCGGCTTGGGTAGCGGCATGGACGGCTTGTGCGCAGGAAAGTCAGCCAGCAGCCCGGATAGCCGAGCCCAGGCTGCACGGCTGGAGAGCAACTGCTTCCAGGCCGAGATCACCTGCTCCACCGGCGCCATGGCACGGCCGGAGAGGATCGAGCAGGCGATCATCATGCCCGGGGTGATCGTGCCCTGGATCGCCAGCAAGGCGCCGGCCCCAAGGATCAGTGACTGCAGGGTGACACGCACGAAACGACTGCCTCCGGCGATGTAGGCCGCGCGGTCGGAGGCCAGGGTCTGCAGCTCGAGAATTTTCAGGTGGTTGCCGAACCAGCGTTGGCGAATTGCCGGCAGCATGCCCATGGCCTCGATCACTTCGGCATTGCGCAGGTTGTTGTTGGCGAAACTGCCGGATACCAGCGAGGCCTGATTGGCCTCGGCCAGCGGCTTGCGCGTGCTGACTTCGGTGAGCCAGGCCAGGCCCACCAGCAGTAACGAACCGATCAGAGTAATCAGGCCGAGCAGTGGGTGTACCAGGTAGATCACCAGCAGGAAGATGGGGGTCCAGGGGGCGTCGAAGAAGGCGAACAGGCCGTTACCGGTAAGAAACTGGCGGACCTGCGAGAGATCCTGCAGCGCCTGTGCCGGGTTGCCGCCGGCGCGGCGCAGGTTGCGCTCGAAGGCGGCGCCGAAGATGCGCTTGTTGAGCATCATGTCGAGGCGGTTGCCGACGCGGATCAGCACGCTCGAACGCACCACTTCCAACAGCGCCATCAGTACATACAGGCCGATCACCAGCACGGTGAGCATCAGCAGGGTGGTGACATTGCTGCTGACCAAGGCACGGTCGTAGACCTGCAGCATATAAACAGCCGGGGTCAGCATCAGCAGGTTGATCACCCCGCTGAAGGCGGCCAGGGCGTAGAAGGTGCGGCGCAGGCGAAAGAGCACCTCGGCCAGCTCGGAACGCGGGGACTGCGGGACGTCCATGGGACCCTCCGGCACTGCATGTTCGCTGGGTGTCCTGCGTGGGTTGACGGCATTTCGACGATTGGCGTGCAGGACCGTCTATTGGAGACATTTTCTTGTCTCTTTGGGTGTCGCCCTCTAGGTATAGATGGGGTTTTCGTCGATGTGCAAGGGATTTAATCGTCTTATTTTTTCGATGTTTCGTTTTGTTTAATCAAAAAAAATCTTTATTCGATAAAAGCTTATAGGAAATAAGGATAATTAATGAGGCGACTGACGGTATCTTGACAGCCCTATTGGCTTGGACTTAAGTCTAGGCGTGTGATCCAAGCCAATAAGTCGACACAGCTTTCGTTGGCAAGCTCCTGCATGGGGCGATCACCATCGGAATCACGTTTTACCGGACGCCTGAGGCGTCTTTGTTAGGGCATTTCGTCGACCTGAAACTGCACGGGTCTCCTACTGCCTGATTTCTGACGCCAGGCTTCGTGCCAGCTTCAGCATAGGGACATACCAAATACTGATTGCACGCCGATTAGCCCGGCAGGTTGGAGTGGCAGCGTTTGGCCTCTATCCCGGGAACGCTCTGACGATTGCGTGATGCGCAACGGACGGGGTGGGCTGTTTCTGGGCCAGGGATTCCTCCGATTTCGCGCATTCAGCCGCTGGGTTTCAGAGGTGGAAGGAAATGGCCGATTTCATCAAATCCGATCTCGAGTTCATCCTGCAGCAGATTTTCATTGCTGAGGCGCATGCCGCCGGACAGAGCCTGAGCGAGTTGCTGCCCAACTCCCAGGTGCCCTGGGGGCTGCGTACAGTGGATGGCAGCGACAACCTTAACGGGGGCGCCGGTACCGATCAGTTGCTCGGCGGCAACGGCAACGACCAACTGTTTGGCGATGGTGGCAATGACATCCTCGATGGCGGCGTCAGCAACGACAGGGTGACTGGCGGTGCCAGCAACGACACCATGACCGGTGGTACTGGCAACGACATCTTTGTGTTCGGGCCGAACTTCGGCAATGACCGGATCACGGACTTCGATGCCAACTCTGCCGGAGGGCCAAGATCTACTCAATATCGCCGCGCTGGGGATTACGGCAGCGACCTTCGCTGCGCGGGTGAGCATCGCCGATGCCGGTGCCGACACCCTGGTGACGGTCAACGGTGCGGATGGCGGCACCATCACCCTGGTTGGAGTCACCAATCACACCACGGTGACGGTAGCGGACTTCCAGTTGAGTTGAGTCGGGAAGCCTGGTGCCTGGCTTTGCCCGGCACCATGGCGACAAGGGTATAAACCTTGAGGGGAGCATATTCGATGAGTGACAAGATCAAGGTAGGCATAGTCGACGACCATCCGCTGCTACGGCAGGGGGTCGCCGCGACCCTTAGCCGGGTCGAGGACTTCGAGGTGGTGGAGCAGGGCGGTTGCGCCGACGAGGCGCGGGAAATTTCCGCGCGCTGTCAGCCCGATGTGCTGCTGATGGATGTCAACATGCCGGGTGATACCTTCGCTGCGGTACGCGCCATCAGCAAGGCACAGCCAAAGGTCAAGGTGTTGATGCTGACGGTGTCGGAGTCCGAGGACGACGCCTATTCGGCTCTGGAGGGCGGCGCCCAGGGCTACGTGCTAAAGGGGGTCAGTGGTCCTGAGCTGATTCAGGCGATTCGCACCGTGGCCAAGGGTGAAACCTTTATCACCCCGGCGCTGGCGACGCGCCTGCTGAGCAACTTCCGCAAGCACCAGACCGAGCAGCGTGGGGTAGACCTTACCCACCGCGAAGAACAGATCATCCGCGAGGTCGCCAACGGTCTGACCAATCGTGAGGTGGCGGCCAAGCTGGGGTTGAGCGAGAAGACGGTGAAGTACTACATGACCAACGTGATGCAGAAGCTGCATGCGCGCAATCGTGTCGAGGCGGTGGCGGCAGTGCGCCGCTATTGGGAAAGCCACAAGACCTGGACGGTAGGCATCGGTGCGCCGTGACGGCACAGGTGCTACTGGCAGTTTTCGTCATCGTGTAAATCGAATCTGGCCGTGACCCGGGTACCTTGCCCGGGGGCCGATTCGAGCTCGAACGTTCCGCCCAGAGACTCCACCCGATAGCGCATGCCCACCAGTCCCAGGCGCGAGCGATGTGACCCTGTCGCGGCCTGAAGACCCTTATCGATGCCGGCGCCGACGTCCGTCACCTGGACTTCCAGTACGCCCTGCCTGCACTCGGCGCTGACCCACTGTCCCTGGCCGCCGGCATGGTGGAAGGCGTTGTTCAACGCCTCCTGTACCAGCCGGTAGACGCAGATCTTGTAGGACAGACTCAGCACCTCGGGTAACTCGCCGAGATCTAGCTGCACCTTGGTTTCGCTGCGTTGCTCATGGCGTTGCACCACCAGTTTGAGCAGCTCATCCAGATTCAGTTCGTTGATTTCCGGCAGGGCCAGGCCACGGGAAATACCGCGAATCTCGCGCAGGCTTTCCTGCGCGGCGTTGCGGATGGTCTCCAATGGCTCGCTGGTCGTGCTTGTGGACAATGCCGCCAGTTCATCCAGGCGCAGCAGGATCAGGGTCAGGAGCTGCGCCGGACCATCGTGCAGGTCGGCGCCCAGACGCCTGTGTGTCAGCTCGTTGATGGTGGCGAACTCGTGGCTGGCGGTATTGACGCGCTGCTGCAGCGCGGTGTTCTGCTGGTGCAAGGCCTCCCGCTCGCACATCTGCTGGCGCAGGATCGCCTGCTGGCGATCGATGATGCGGTCGCCGCGGCGGACGATGAGAAACAGCAGCAGGAGCATGGCCAGGGTAGCGGCGGCGATGATTGCCCAGACCTGCAGATGGATGCTGGCGATCTCGTGCTCCATCTCGTAGAACTCACCGATGGCGATGATCCGTCCGCTACCGAACTCGCGCAGCGGCACATAGGTTTCGTACAGCGGCTGATTGAAGCTGCGCTCGTAGGCGTGTTCGTCGTGATCCAGCGGGCTCAGGCGGGTGACCACCTCGCCCTGCATGGCGGCGGCGATGGGGCCGGCCGGGTGATAGTAGAAGACCGGCCGCTTGCTGCTGTAGACGTTGCTGCCGTCGGGTAGCCAGATTTTGACCGAGACGATATGGCTGTTGAGCGAGGTCTGGCTCACCAACGCGTCGATGGCCTGCACGCTCTCGGGTTTCAGGCTGCGCGCGTTGGCCAGTTCCTGCACGTACTCGTCGAGATAGGCCTCCATATAGATGGCCGCGCCTTCTCCTGCACTCTGCGCTGCGGCCAGCCTGATTTGCTGGCTGACCAGGCTGCCGACGAAGGTCATGCTTACGCCGAGAATCAGTGCAGCAGCGAGAACGAACTGCACCGAACGGTTCGCCGACCCCAGGCGACGCCAGCCGGATGAAGTGGGTTCGACCAAAGTCCCATCACCATTCTCGACCAAGGTCGTTGAAATGGATTCGACCTTTGCATCTGTGGTCATTGCTGTTACTCCCGGATGCTTGGAGCCAAGTGCTGAAAGACCTTTTGCTGGCTGCAACGTGCTGAGGTCTATCAACAAGCTAGTTCAGGATTGGCCTTGTCGGGTCGCCGAGTGCAGATCACCAACTCCGTAGAGGTTGGCGTGTGCTTCAGGCGACAGGTGAGGTGGCAGTCACAGCTGTAGCTTGATAGGACGCATGGAGTGGGTCTTGAGTATTCTCAAGCGTGGTGCTGGCGATGGCATGCGGTGCAAGAGAGGGCGCCGCGGCCGTCGATCAGGCCACCTGTGATGGAGCGCAAATGATGGACAGCAGTCCACGTCGTACCGTAGCGGCGAGCTTGTGTGGTACCGGTTTGTGGCATGGTCACGGGCCGCCTTAGTCCCATCCCACGGCCTAGCCGCCGCGGGGCAAACGATCGCCAAGTGCGGTCAGAGCCCTTTTCCATCTGCCCAGACACACATATTCCTGCGCTGCGCCACGCCGTTGCAATGTTGCCGTATGCATGTGGTTTCACTGACGTCTCCGTCAGTCGCGCTCACATCAAAGGGAGCACAACAAAATGGCTGTCAAGACAACCCAATCCGATCTGGAATTCATCCTCCAGCAAATCAAGATCGCCGAAGCCCACGCCGGTGGCGCCTCGCTCTACGACCTGGTCGGCAACCCGCTGCTGCCCTATGGTCTGCGCACGGTCGACGGTACCTACAACAATCTGGTACCTGGCCAGGAGCAATACGGCTCGGCCGACCAGGTCATGCCGCGGCTGCTGGACCCCGAGTTTCGCGATGCGGAAAATGGTATCGATGGTGCCGGCGCCCCCCGGCTTCCCCGGTTCGGGCACCCAGACCAGCTATGAACAGACCAGCGGCTATGTGGTGGATTCGCAGCCGCGGGTGATCAGCAACCTGATCGTCGACCAGAGCCTGAACAACCCGGCGGCGGTGATGGCCGCGCTGGAGTACGCCGGATCCAGCGACGTCTTCGGCGATGCACAGTTGGTGGCCAACGCCCTGGCCACGCTGAAAACCACCGAGGCGGCGGCGCTGGGCAATAGCGCGCTGGTCGAGGCCAGCGCCGCGCTGCTGGCCGCCTCTGCCGCTGCGGCCCAGGCTGCAGCCGAAGCGGCGGCGCAGGCGCAGGCGCAGGCCGATGCCGACGCCCTGGCGCACAGCGAGTCGCTGGCGCTGGTAACTGCTGCGCAGGCCGCGGAAGGGGCTGCCTTGGCGGCGTTGATTTTCGCCCTGAACAACGGTGGTGATGTTGTCGGCACTTTGGCCACATACAACGCGGCAGCGGCTGCGACTGCTGCAGCTCAGGAGCAGGCTGGCACAGCTGGCGAAAGTGCTGCCGCATCGGCTGCGCTTGCTATGGAGGCTCAGACCGTTGCTCTGGCAGCGGCTACACAGTTGGCCAGCGATACGGCCGCCCACGAACTGCTGCTGGCCGAGGTTGCTGAAAGCAGCGCCGAGGTTGCTGCTGCCCAGGCCGCGCTGGATGGGCTGCTGGACGGTTTGGGCATCGTCATGGACAACGGCAGCGTGCAGGTGCCCAACGTGTCGCCGGACGAAGGCCTGAGCGCGCCTTTCAACGCCTGGATGAGCCTGTTCGGCCAGTTCTTCGACCATGGCCTGGATCTGGTCAACAAGGGCGGCAGCGGCACCGTGTATATCCCGCTGCAGCCGGATGACCCGCTGTATGTTGAGGGCTCGCACAGCAACTTCATGATTCTCACCCGCGCCACCAACCAGCCGGGGCCGGATGGCATCCTCGGCACGTCCGACGACGTGCGCGAGCATGTCAACCAGACCACCCCCTTCGTCGACCAGAACCAGACCTACACCTCGCACGCCTCGCATCAGGTGTTCCTGCGCGAGTACGTCATGGTCGACGGTAAGCCGGTGGCCACCGGGCATTTGCTCGACGGCCAGAATGGTGGCTTGGCTACCTGGGCCGATATCAAGGCGCAGGCGCGCGAGATGCTCGGCATCAACCTCACCGATGCCGATATCGGCAACGTGCCGCTGCTGGCCACCGACCAGTACGGTCAGTTCATCCGTGGCGAGAACGGTTTCGCCATGCTGATCATGCCCGGCAATCCACCGGTTCAGGTAGAGGGCGATCCGGACAATCCCATCAGCACCCAGGGGGCCGTGCGCACCGGCCATGCCTTCCTCGACGATATCGCCCATAACGCGGTACCGGTGATAGTCAACGGCCAACTGGTGGCCGATAACGACAGCGAGGTGGGCAATGACGTAGCGGTCAACCTCATGACCGGACGCAACCTCGAGTACGACAACGAATTGCTCGACGCTCACTACATCACCGGCGACGGCCGCGGCAACGAGAACATCGGCCTGACCGCGGTGCACCATGTGTTCCACTCCGAGCACAATCGGCTGGTCGAGGCCAACAAGCAGGCCATTCTCGCCAGCGGCGATCTGGCCTTTATCAACGAGTGGCTGCAGCAGCCGGTGGAGTCTGTGCCGGAGAGTGTCGACGGGCTGATCTGGAACGGCGAGCGCTTGTTCCAGGCCGCGCGCTTCGTCAACGAGATGCAGTACCAGCACCTGGTGTTCGAGGAGTTCGTGCGCAAGATCCAGCCGTTCACCGATATCTTCATGGTGCAGCCGGATATTGAGATCGATGCGGCCATCGTCGCCGAGTTCGCCCACGTGGTGTACCGCTTCGGCCACTCCATGCTCAACGAAACGGTGGACCGGCTGAGCTTCGACATGCAGTCCAGCGACATCGGCCTGATCGAGGCCTTCCTCAATCCGGTCGAGTTCGGCAGCGCCGATGCCGATGTCATGGCCGGCTCGATCATCCGCGGCATGACCCGGCAAACCGGTAACGAGATCGACGAGTTCGTCACCGGCGCCTTGCGCAACAACCTGGTGGGGCTGCCCCTGGATCTGCCGGCGATCAATATCGCCCGCGGCCGCGACACCGGCGTGCCGTCACTCAACAGTGCGCGCGAGCAGTTCTTCGCCGCCACCGGCGACAGCAACCTCAAGCCCTATGTCAGCTGGGTCGATTTCGCGCTGAACATCAAGAACCCGGCATCGATCATCAACTTCATCGCCGCCTACGGCCAACACGAGAGTATCCTCGCGGCCGATACCGCCGAGGCCAAGCGCGCCGCCGCCACCCTGCTGGTGATGGGCGGTAGCGGCAGCCCGAGCGATCGCACCGACTTCCTCAACAGCAGCGGCACCTGGGCCAACCGCGAGTCCGGCCTGAACCTGGTGGACTTCTGGATCGGCGGCCTGGCCGAGCGCAAGATGCCGTTCGGCGGCATGCTCGGCTCGACCTTCAACTTCGTCTTTGAAATACAGATGGAAAAACTGCAGGACGGCGACCGCTTCTACTACCTGTCGCGTACCCAGGGGCTCGACCTGTTGGGGGCGCTGGAGGCCAACTCCTTCGCCTCGCTGGTGATGGCCAATACCGACCTTGGTCAGCCGGGCTCCTCGCACCTGCCGGGGGATCTGTTCGCCTCGGTAGACCATATCCTCGAGCTGAACCAGGCGCTGCAGATCGGCGCCGACCCGGTCTGGGGCAATCCCATCATGCAGGCGCTGACGCCCATGGTGGAACGTGGCGAAGGTTATTTGCGCTACAACGGTGAAGCCCATGTGGTGCTGGGTGGCACCGAAGGCAACGACACCCTGATCGGCGGCATCGGCGACGACACCCTGTGGGGCGACGGCGGCAACGACCGTCTGGAGGGTGGCTACGGCAACGACATCATCCAGGGCGGTGACGGCGACGACATCATCACCGACATCGGCGGCGACGACATCATCAAGGCCGGCGCCGGCAACGACGTGATCCATGGCGGCAACGGCCTCGATCTGATATTCGCTGGCGACGGCCATGACTTCGTTATCGGCGGCACCGACGGCAAGGAGATCCTGGGCGGCACGGGTAACGATTTCATCCACGGTGGCGACGGTATCGACGCGCTGTTCGGCGGTTCCGGCGACGACTGGGTGGAAGGCGGCGGACGTTTCGACTACATCGCTGGCGACAACGGCGACATCTTCTTCGAGAGCCCGATCCTCGGCCACGACGTGCTCAACGGTGGCCAGGGCGACACCGACTACGACGCCGACTCCGGCGACGACATCATGTTCGCCGGTGCGGGTATCCAAAAGAACATCGGCATGTGGGGCTTCGACTGGGTGATCCACAAGGACAGCACGGTGTCCGCCTACTCGGATCTCAACCAGCTGGTGTTCGACACCGAGCCGCTGAAGGTGCTGCGCGACCGCTTCAGCGATGTCGAAGCGCTGTCGGGCTGGGATCGGGACGACGTGCTGCGCGGCGACGACCGCGGCAACGACCCGGATGCCGGCGAGGAGGAACAGCTCAACGCCAACAACGCCCTCAGCCAGGCCGGGGTCGACCGTATCAATGGTCTGCGCGAGATGCTCGACTATCTGGTGGAACTGCCGCCAGCGGAGGGCGACCTTGAGGCCGTCATCGCCTTCAATGCCGGCAATATCCTGCTCGGCGGCGGCGGTAGCGACGTGATCGAGGGGCGCGGGGGCGACGACTATATCGACGGCGCCCATTGGCTCAACGTGCGCATCAGCATCCGTGACGACGCCGGCAACGAGATTGGCACGGCCGATGGCATGACCAAGGTGATTACCGGCAAGAGCGGCATTCTTGCCAATACGGCGGACAGCCTGACGCTGGATCAGGCCATGTTCAGTCGCCTGCTCAATCCCGGCCAGTTGCATATCGTGCGTGAGATTCTCTATAGCAAGGACGAGAACGACATCGACACCGCGGTGTACTTCGGCCTGGCCGATGAGTACGACCTCATCGAGAACGTCGACGGTACCTGGACCATCAGCCACACCCGCTTCGCCGGTGGCGGCGGCACCGTGACCACCTTCGACCCGCTCGATCCGGACGGGCTCAATACCACGCGCAAGATCGTCTCCGACGGCACCGATACCCTGCGTAATATCGACCGCGTGCAGTTTGCCGACCAGGTGGTCTGGTTGATCGACCGCCCGGCCGAAGGCACGGTGTTGATCAGCAATATGGCGCCGGCCGAGGACGACATGTTGCTGGCTGCCGCCACCGTCAGCGATCCCAATGGCACCGAATTCGCTGTGCTCAGCTACGCCTGGCAGGCGCTGGTGGCCGGCGAGTGGGTGCAGGTCGGTACGGGGCAGAGTTTCACCCCCGGCGATGCCGAGGTCGGGCTGGCGCTGCGCGTGGTGGTCAGCTTCAACGATGACATGGGCAACCCGGAGAGCCTGGTGTCCGCGGTCACCGCGCCGGTGCTCAACGTCAACGATGCGCCGACCGGCTTGCCGCAACTCAACAATGCTTCGCCCAGTGTCGGTCAGGTGCTGATCGCCTCCACGGCGATGATCGCCGATGCCGACGGCTTGGTCGGGGTGACCTTCGCCTACCAGTGGCAGGTCGGTAGTGGCAGTAGCTTCAGCAATATCGCCGGCGCCACCGCACAGTCCTTCACCCTGACGGCGGCTCAGGCCGGCCAACAGGTGCGGGTGCAGGTCAGCTACACCGACAACCGCGGCACCTTCGAGTCGCTGACCTCGGCGGCCACGGCGGTGGTAGCCAGTGCGGTGATCATGGGCACCAACGCGGCCAATACGCTCAACGGCACCGCGCTGGACGACCATATCCTCGGCCTGGGCGGCAACGACGTGCTCAACGGTCTGGCCGGTAACGACATCCTCGATGGCGGCGCCGGCAACGACACCCTGGATGGCGGCCTCGGCGCCGATGTCATGCTCGGCGGCCTGGGCAACGACATCTATATCGTCGATAACCTCGGCGATCAGGTGATCGAGGTAGTCGGCGCCGGCACCGATACGGTGCGCACCACGCTGCTCAGCTATGGCTTGGGCGAGAACGTCGAGCACCTGACCTTCATCGGCAGCGGCAATTTCACCGGTTACGGCAACGCTTTGGCCAACACCCTAACTGGCGGTGCAGGCAACGACGTGCTCGATGGCGGCGCCGGAGCCGACCGCCTGGTCGGTGGGGCGGGCAACGACAGCTACTATGTCGACAACCCCGGCGATGTGGTGGTCGAAGCTGCTGGCGCTGGGGTCGATACCGTCTACTCCACCAGTGCCAGCTTTACCCTGCGGGCCAATGTGGAGAACTACGTGCATCTCGGTGCCGGTGCAGCCAATGCCTCGGGTAATGGCCTGGCCAACCAGATGACCGGTGGGGCGGCCGCTGACACCCTGCGCGGCCTGGGCGGCGACGATGTGCTCAGCGGCATGGGCGGCAACGACACGCTCTACGGCGGAGCCGGTGCCGACAGTCTGTTGGGAGGCGAGGGGGGCGATACCCTGTTCGGTGAGGGTGGCAACGACATCCTCGACGGCGGCGACGGTGACGACATCCTCGATGGTGGTGCGGGTAACGACATCATGATCGGCGGTGCCGGCAACGACACTCTGTATGCCGATCAGGGCAACGACATCCTCGTGTTCGGCCCCAACTTCGGTAGCGACACCATCATCGGTTTCGACGCCAACCCGGCTGGAGGGCAGGACCTGCTCAACATCGCGGCGTTCAATCTGACGGCGGCGACTTTCGCCAGTCGGGTATCAATCGCCGATGCTGGCAACGATGTGTTGGTGACGGTGGGCGGTGCAGATGGCGGCAATATCCGCCTGGTCGGTGTGACCGACCACACCAGCGTGACCATCGCCGACTTCCAGTTGGTATGAGGTGGCGTGATCCCTGGCGTTCGGATCACGCACGGTAGCCAAGGTCGGCGCCAGGTTGGCTGCGGAGCATCGCCTGCGGGGGCGGTGCTCCGTGGTCTTCTTTGCAGGGGGTGGAATATCGCAAAAAGTTGCGGCATGACGCATGTCGAGTTCCGCGAGCGTGGTAACGTAATACGCAGTTACATTCACTTACCCGTTCCCATGTCGATCAAGGATTCGATCCTGGCAGCCGCGCTGGCTGCTGTCCTGCCGTTCACCTGTGTTGCATACGCCAATCCCGAGACCGAGCCAGAAACGCTGCGGTCGACGCCGAGGTCATCGAGACCGAGGATGTGGCGCAATACATCAGTCCTGAAGAATTCGTCGCCAGCCTGGAGTTCAAGGGCGGCCGCGTCGTCCTGGGCAACGATCTGGCCACCCTCAACCTGCCCGATACCCTGGTGTTTCTCGACGGTGAGAACGCTCAGCGTCTGTTGGTCGATGGCTGGGGCAATCCGCCAGATGACGTTCCGCCGCTGGGCATGATCCTGCCGGCTGGCGTGTCGCCGCTGGCCGATGAATCCTGGGGTGTGACCGTCGAATACGAAGACAGCGGCTACGTGTCCGATGAGGACGCCGGCGATATCGACTACGGCGACATGCTCAAGGACATGCAGGCCGACGTGCGCGAGGCCAACACCTGGCGTGAAGAGAACGGCTGCGAGGCCGTGCAACTGGTCGGCTGGGCCGCCGAGCCGCACTACGAAACCGAAGGCAAGAAGCTGTATTGGGCCAAGGAGCTGAAGTTTGGCGACAGCGAGGCCAATACCCTGAACTACAACATTCGCGTCTTGGGCCGTAAGGGCGTGCTGGTGCTGAATTTCGTCGCCAATATGGATCAACTGGCAGAAATCGAGGCCAGCGTACCGACCGTGCTGGCTGTAACCGAGTTCAACCCGGGCTAGCGCTATGCCGAGTTCGATCCAGATCTGGATACCGTAGCCGCATACGGCCTGGGCGCGCTGGTCGCCGGCAAGGTGGCGGCCAAGACTGGTTTGCTGGCGCTGCTGCTGGTATTGCTGAAGAAGTTCTGGTTCATCCCGGTGGTGCTGGGCGGCTGGCTGTTCAAGCGCATTGGCATGCGCAAGAAGCAAGCGCCGGTCGGCGCAGTGAGCGCTCCGGTCGCACCGTTTGCCGAGGCCAAACCGCAAGAGCCAGCGCAAACGGTGATGGATCTGAACAAACCGGACGATGCGGACAAACGCTGAGTTTAGTCCGTAGCCCAATGAGATGGACTCCTCCCTCCTACGGCGTCATTGCGCCAGACTGAAGGTTGTAAAACAAGCAATCCCGGAGGGGGAGCCCGCATGAAACTTAAACGCATAGGCGTGGATTTGGCAAAGCAGGTTTTTCAAGTTCATGGTGTCGACAGCCATGAGCAGGTCAAATGCCGCAAGCAACTCAAACGGCAT
>Ga0208788_1001147_pt1 | contig 12894 bp, 11 predicted proteins | sample Wag4_2014_7_11_3_FD_187363 | JGI IMG/M metagenome (GOLD analysis project Ga0208788, IMG submission 187363) | Fresh water mixed with fracking chemicals microbial communities from Ohio, USA - Utica-2 Time Series FC 2014_7_11 (SPAdes) (version 2) ... | reverse complement strand
GTCGATGGTTGGGCGCTGATCATGGGCACACTGGCCGCCAGTTTCGGCACCTTATAGCGAGGCTGATGATGACTCCCGAGGTTGCGGTTGATCTGTTTCGTGAAGCGCTCTGGCTGATCGTGCTGATCGTCGGTCTGGCCGTGGTGCCGAGTCTGGTGGTGGGGTTGATCGTGGCCATGTTCCAGGCGGCCACGCAAATCAACGAACAGACGCTGAGCTTCCTGCCGCGCCTGATCGTGATGCTGGTTACCCTGATCTGGGCCGGCCCCTGGCTGGTCAGTCAGCTGATGGAGTACACCCAGACGCTGATACACAACATTCCCTACCTGATCGGCTGAGAGCTCATGAATAAATCTACTGCGCTCGGCATCTCGCGCTTCGGCTGTGCTCGCAATGCTCATGTATTTCAATACACTCCGCTTGCTGCGCGCAGGCGAAACGCGACCTGCCTTCGCTCGCGACGTTTTCTTCATGAGCTCTGAGGCGCGGCGATGCTGGAGTTGAGCAACGAGCAGATCAGCAGCTGGGTGGGCCAGTTTCTGCTGCCGTTGTTCCGCATCGCCGCGATGTTGATGGTCATGCCGATCATCGGCACCCAACTGGTTCCGACCCGTGTGCGCCTGTATCTGGCGCTGGCCATCACCATCGTGCTGGTGCCGGTATTGCCGCCGATGCCGCAGGTTGATGCGCTGAACTTGCGCAGCCTGTTGCTGATACTTGAACAGGTGCTGATCGGCGCCATGTTCGGCTTCATCCTGCAGTTGTTCTTCCACCTGTTTGCCGTGGCCGGGCAGATTATCGCCATGCAGATGGGCCTGGGCTTCGCCTCCATGGTGGACCCGACCAATGGCGTGTCGGTGCCGGTGCTTGGCCAGTTCATGCTGATGCTGGTGACCCTGCTGTTTCTGGCGATCAACGGTCATCTGGTGGCGTTGGAGATTCTGGCGGAGAGTTTCGTCACCTTGCCTTACGGCCAGGGTTTCATGGTCAACCATTACTGGACACTGGCGGGCAAGCTGAGTTGGGTGATCGGCGCGGGCCTGCTGTTGACCTTGCCGGCAGTGACTGCGTTGCTGGTGATCAACCTGGCATTTGGCGTGATGACGCGCGCAGCGCCACAGCTCAATATCTTTTCCATCGGTTTCCCGTTGACGCTGGCCCTGGGCCTGGTGATCTACTGGATCAGCCTTTCCGATTTCGGCAGCCTGTTCCAGGCGCTGGCCAGCGATGCTTTGCAGCAGCTGGGTGAATTCGCTCTGGTGAGGTAGCCATGGCCGAAAGCGAGAGCGGTGCCGACAAAAGCGAGGAACCCACAGGCAAGCGACTTGAAGAGTCGCGCAAGAAAGGCCAGATCGCCCGTTCCAAGGAGCTCAATACCCTGGCGGTCACCCTCACCGGCACCATGGCCCTGATTATCTTCGGTGCCTACATGGGCAACGTGCTGATGGACATCATGCGCGGCAATTTCAGCCTGCCGCGTGAGGTGTTGATGAGCGAGCGCAGCATGGCGCTTTACCTGCTGGCTTCCGGCAAGGAAGCCCTGCTGGCGATGCAGCCATTCTTGATCGCCTTGCTGATCGCCTCTATCGTCGGCCCCATCGCTTTGGGCGGCTGGCTATTTTCCACGGAAGCACTGCAGCCCAAGGCCAGTCGGATGAATCCGCTGGCGGGGCTCAAACGCATGTTCTCGGTTCAGGCGCTGGTCGAGTTGCTCAAAGCGTTGGCCAAGTTCCTGGTCATCCTCGCCGTGGCGCTGGTGGTACTTTCGGTGGATCAGGACGATTTGCTGGCCATCGCCAATGAGCCCATCGAGCCGGCCATCCTGCACAGTCTGAAGGTGGTCGGCTGGAGCGCTTTTTGGCTGTCCTGTGGCCTGATCCTGATCGCCGCCGTGGATGCGCCATTCCAGCTGTGGAGTCACAAGCAGAAGCTGAAGATGACCAAGCAGGAGGTGCGCGACGAGTACAAGGACACCGAGGGCAAACCCGAGGTCAAGGGACGCATTCGTCAGTTGCAGCGTGAAATGGCTGAACGCCGCATGATGCAGGCCGTACCGCAGGCCGATGTGGTGATTACCAACCCGACGCACTTCGCCGTGGCGCTCAAGTACGACCCGGAGAAGGGAGGGGCGCCGCTGTTGCTGGCCAAGGGCGGCGACTTCCTGGCGCTGAAGATTCGTGAGATCGCCCAGGAGCACAAGGTGATGGTGTTGGAATCACCGGGGCTGGCGCGGGCCGTTTACTACTCTACCGAGCTCGATCAGGAAATCCCCGCCGGTCTCTATCTGGCGGTGGCGCAGGTGCTGGCCTACGTCTATCAGCTGCGTCAGTACCAGGCCGGCAAGGGCAAGCGCCCCGGCCCGTTACCGGATTTGCCCATCCCGCCAGATCTGCGTCGTGATTCGTAACGTGCGTCTTGGGCGCTGCCCTGTCATTTATGGAACGCTTCTTGCCATTACCCCTTCAGGACGCACTTTCGCGTCAAAAGATTGAATGGTTTGGGGTAGGGACGTGGCAGTAGATCGCGCACAGCTAATCGGTGACGTACGCAGCAACCTTGCAGGTTTGCGCCACGGCAACCTGGGTATCCCCCTGCTGCTGCTGGTCATGCTCGGCATGGTCATGCTGCCGATCCCGCCGTTTCTGCTCGACACTCTGTTCACCTTCAGCATCGCGCTGTCCATCGTCGTGCTGCTGGTCAGCATCTATGCGTTGCGACCGCTGGATTTCGCCGTGTTCCCTACCATCCTGCTGGCGGCCACGTTGTTGCGTCTGGCGCTGAACGTGGCTTCGACCCGCGTGGTGCTGCTCAACGGCCACGAGGGCCACGGCGCGGCGGGGCAGGTGATCCAGGCCTTCGGTGAGGTGGTGATCGGCGGTAACTACGTGGTCGGTATCGTGGTGTTCGCCATCCTCATGATCATCAACTTCGTGGTGGTCACCAAGGGTGCCGGACGGATTTCCGAAGTGAGCGCGCGCTTCACCCTCGATGCCATGCCTGGCAAGCAGATGGCTATCGACGCCGACCTCAATGCTGGCCTGATCGATCAGAACGAAGCCAAGAAACGCCGCAGTGAAGTGGCGCAGGAGGCAGATTTCTACGGCTCGATGGACGGTGCCAGCAAGTTTGTCCGCGGCGACGCCATCGCCGGCCTGCTGATTCTGTTCATCAACCTCATCGGCGGTATCGCCATCGGCGTGCTGCAGCACGGCCTGCCGTTCGCCGAGGCGGGCAAGGTCTACACCCTGCTGACCATCGGCGACGGCCTGGTCGCACAGATTCCCTCCCTGCTGCTGTCCACCGCCGCCGCGGTGATGGTGACCCGTGTTTCCAGCTCCGAGGACATGGGCGCCCAGGTCAACCGGCAGATGTTTGCTTCGCCGCGGGCGTTGGCGGTGGCGGCGGCGATCATGATTGCCATGGGTCTGGTGCCCGGCATGCCGCATTTCTCCTTTATCAGCCTGGGCCTGGTGGCCGCTGGCGCCGCCTACTGGATCGCTAACAAGCAGCGCAAGACCAAGGAAGAGGAGGTCAAGGAGGTACAGCGCCAACAGGAGCTGCTGCCGGCGCAGAAGGCGCAGGAGGTCAAGGAACTGGGCTGGGACGACGTCACCCCGGTGGACATGGTCGGCCTGGAGGTCGGCTACCGGCTGATTCCTCTGGTGGACCGCAACCAGGGGGGGCAATTGCTGGCGCGGATCAAGGGTGTGCGCAAGAAGCTGTCGCAGGAAATGGGCTTTCTCATGCCCTCGGTGCATATTCGCGACAACCTCGATCTGGCGCCCAACGCCTACCGCTTGACGCTCATGGGCGTCAGCGTGGCTGAGGCCGAGGTGTATCCGGATCGCGAACTGGCGATCAATCCCGGCCAGGTGTTCGGCCCGCTCAATGGTATTGCCGCCAAGGATCCGGCGTTCGGTCTGGAGGCCGTGTGGATCGACCCCTCTCAGCGCGATCAGGCGCAGTCGCTGGGCTATACCGTGGTCGACGCCAGTACCGTGGTGGCCACTCACCTCAATCAGATCCTGCACAAGCATGCGCATGAGCTGCTCGGGCACGAGGAAGTGCAGCAGCTGATGCAGTTGCTGGCCAAGAGCTCGCCGAAGCTGGCCGAAGAGTTGGTGCCGGGTCTGGTATCGCTGTCGACCCTGCTCAAGGTGCTGCAGGCGCTGCTGCAGGAGCAGGTGCCGGTGCGCGACATGCGCACCATCGCCGAGGCCATCGCCAACGTCGCGACGAAGAGTCAAGATCCCGCCGCGATGGTCGCCGCAGTGCGCGTGTCGCTGGCCCGCGCCATCGTACAAGGCATCGTGGGACTAGAGCCGGAGCTGCCTGTGATAACCCTCGAGCCAAGGTTGGAACAGATCTTGCTCAACAGTCTGCAGAAGGCCGGTCAGGGCAGCGAGGATGGCATCCTCCTCGAACCGGGCATGGCCGAGAAGCTGCAGCGTTCCCTGGTGGAAGCGGCGCAGCGCCAGGAAATGCTCGGCAAGCCGGTGATTCTACTGGTGGCCGGACCGATCCGGGCGATGTTGTCGCGCTTCGCGCGGCTGGCGGTACCCAGCATGCACGTGCTGGCCTACCAGGAAATTCCGGACAACAAGCAGGTCACCATAGTCGCTACGGTTGGCCAGAACTGAGGTAAAGGGTCATGCAGGTCAAACGCTTCTTCGCCGCCGATATGCGGACCGCCATGAAACTGGTGCGTGATGAATTGGGCGCCGATGCCTCGATCATCGGCAATCGCCGCGTTGCTGGTGGTGTCGAGCTGACTGCTGCGCTGGATTATCAGGCGCCGACGCCGGTACGTCCGAACCCGGCGCTGGAAGCCGAGCTGCGCAAGACCCAGGCGCGCATCGCCAGTGCCCAGGCCGAGCTGACCACCCGTGCCGAGCAGGATGCTGGCAAGGATCGCCAACTGTTCGCCAACGAGTCGTTGTTGGCACCCGAGCTGCCGGCGACTCCGGTCAAGCCGCAGCGCCCGGTCGAGGCCGCAGCGCCTGCTACGCCGGCGGTCGATCCACGTGCGCTGGATGCAATGCGCTTCGAGCTCAATGGCCTGCGTGAGCTGATCGAAGTACAACTGGGCTCCATCGCCTGGGGGCAACTGCAGAACCGCCGCCCGCAGCAGGCCAATCTGTGGCGCCGCCTGCAGCGCATGGGGCTGTCTGCCGAGCTATCGCAGGCGCTGCTGAGCAAGGTGGCCGGTGTGGCCGAGCCGCGTCAGGCCTGGCGCATGCTGCTGGCGCATCTGGCTCACGCGATCACTACGCCCAAGGTCGAGCCGCTGGAAGAGGGTGGTGTGATCGCGCTGGTTGGCCCGGCCGGCATGGGCAAGACCACTACCCTGGCCAAGCTGGCTGCGCGTTATGTGCTTAAGTATGGCTCGCAACAGGTCGCTCTGGTGAGCATGGACAGCTTCCGCATTGGCGCGCAGGAACAGCTCAAGACCCTGGGGCGCATTCTCGGCGTGTCGGTGACTCAGATCGACCCTGGTCAGTCTCTGCTGCAGGCTCTGGCGCCGCTGGCCAAGAAACGCGTGGTGCTGGTCGATACCGCTGGCCTGCCAGGCAACGATCCGGCGCTGCGTCTGCAGTTGGAGAGCCTGGCCTCGGCACGCATCAAGGCGAAGAATTATCTGGTGCTGGCCGCAACAAGTCAGAGCCAAGTGCTCAAGGCGGCCTACCATAGTTACAAGCGTTGTGGCCTTTCAGGCTGCATACTGACGAAACTGGACGAAGCCGCGAGTCTGGGTGAGGTTTTAGGTCTGGCTATAGGCCAGCAACTGCCGGTAGCCTATGTGACGGACGGGCCGCGGATTCCGGACGATCTGCACGTGCCGCGTAGCCATCAGCTGGTCAGCCGTGCCGTGGGGCTGCAGGCTGCCGAGGAGCCGAGTGAAGAGGCCATGGCGCAGATGTTCGCCGGTCTCTACCACAACCCGGCGCAGCGCGCCGGCTGAAATAGCGACAGTGTTGCACCCTCTCGCGCAGGTGCGTGGGAGTGAACGGCCCGAGGGCCACGTCGAAGTTAGACAAGGTGTAGAAAGAACATGGGTATGCATCCCGTACAGGTGATCGCAGTGACCGGCGGCAAGGGCGGTGTCGGCAAGACCAATGTGTCAGTCAATCTGTCCATGGCCCTGGCTGACCTTGGTCGTCGGGTGATGTTGATGGACGCTGACCTGGGCCTGGCCAATGTCGATGTATTGCTGGGCCTGACCCCCAAACGCACCCTGGCCGATGTGATTGCCGGTGAGTGCGACCTGCGCGACGTCCTCCTGCAGGGGCCGGGCGGCATCCGTATCGTGCCGGCTGCCTCCGGCACGCAGAGCATGGTCAGCCTCACGCCGATGCAGCATGCCGGGCTGATCCAGGCCTTCAGCGACATCAGCGAGAACCTCGACGTGCTGGTGATCGACACCGCCGCCGGCATCGGTGATGCCGTGGTCAGCTTCGTCCGTGCCGCGCAGGAAATTCTCGTGGTGGTCTGCGATGAGCCGACCTCGATCACCGATGCCTATGCGTTGATCAAGCTGCTCAACCGTGACCACGGCATCAGTCGCTTCCGCGTTTTGGCCAACATGGCCCACAGCCCGCAGGAAGGCCGCAATCTGTTTGCTAAGCTGACCAAGGTGACGGATCGCTTCCTCGATGTCGCCCTGCAGTATGTTGGCGCCGTGCCCTACGATGAGTGTGTGCGCAAGGCCGTGCAGAAGCAGCGCGCCGTCTATGAAGCCTTCCCTCGATCCAAGTGCGCTCTGGCGTTCAAGGCGATCGCTCAGAAGGTCGATACCTGGCCGTTGCCGGCCAATCCCCGTGGCCATCTGGAGTTTTTCGTCGAGCGTCTGGTGCAACAACCGACTGCAGACTCGGCCATATGACAGCAGCTTCTGGACTTCGCATGTACAACAAGGCTCAGGCGCAGGACTCCCAGCACCAGTTGATCGAGCGCTATGCACCGCTGGTCAAGCGCATTGCCTTCCACCTGCTGGCTCGTCTGCCGGCCAGCGTGCAGGTTGATGATCTTATCCAGGCCGGCATGATCGGCCTGCTCGAAGCCTCGCGCAAATACGATTCCAGCAAGGGTGCCAGCTTCGAGACCTTCGCCGGTATCCGTATTCGCGGCTCCATGCTCGACGAGGTGCGCAAGGGTGATTGGGCGCCGCGTTCGGTGCACCGCAACAGCCGTATGGTCAGCGATGCGATTCGTGTCGTTGAGGCAAGAACCGGGCGGGACGCTAAAGATCACGAGGTTGCGGCCGAACTCCAATTGAGTCTGGAAGATTACTACGGCATTCTTGGCGACACTTTGGGCAGCCGCCTGTTTAGTTTCGACGACCTGTTGCAGGACGGCGAGCATGGCGGGTTGCACGAAGACGCCGGACACACTCACCTCGAACCTTCGCGGAACCTCGAAGACGAACGCTTCCAGGCGGCCTTGGCCGATGCCATCGCCGGTTTGCCGGAGCGCGAACGTCTGGTGCTGGCGCTGTATTACGATGAAGAACTGAACTTGAAGGAAATCGGTGAAGTGCTGGGGGTTAGCGAGTCACGCGTGAGCCAGTTGCACAGCCAGTGCGCGGCGCGTTTGCGCTCGCGGCTGAGTGAATGGCGCGCTGGCTGAACGCGGCGTACTCGCAGGCGCAAAACGGTTTCACGATTAAAGGGCGTAGTTGCAAGCGCAATACGTTTGGGACTGTACGGAGGTCGACTTGGACAAGAACATGAAAATCCTCATCGTTGACGATTTCTCGACGATGCGACGGATCATCAAGAACCTCTTGCGGGACTTGGGTTTCACTAACACCGCGGAAGCCGATGACGGCACCTCGGCGCTGCCGATGCTGCAAAGCGGCAGTTTCGACTTTCTGGTGACCGACTGGAACATGCCCGGCATGACCGGCATCGACCTGCTGCGTGCGGTACGTGCCGACGATCGCCTCAAGCACCTGCCGGTGCTGATGGTGACTGCCGAAGCCAAGCGCGATCAGATCATCGAGGCGGCCCAGGCCGGTGTGAATGGCTACGTGGTCAAGCCCTTCACCGCTCAGGTGTTGAAGGAAAAGATCGAGAAGATCTTCGAGCGGGTCAACGGCTGATGTCAGCCGCGAGGGTGCTATGGAACATGATGACTCCACGCTGGGTGACCTCGAGTCGACCCTGAAAAGCAATGCCCGCGATCTGGTCGATAGCCTTGAGCAAGGTAATTTCGGCGCTGCGGTGCAACTGATCAACGAGCTGAACAAGGTCCGCGATCGCGGGCTGTATCACGAGGTCGGCAAACTGACCCGTGAACTGCACAACGCCATTGTCAATTTTCAGCTCGATCCGCGTATGCCGCATGCCCAGGAACTGTCGCAGATCGCCGACGCTACCGAGCGCCTGAACTACGTCGTGACCATGACCGAGAAGGCCGCCAACCGGACCATGGATCTGGTGGAGCAGAGTGCGCCGCTGGTCAACGACCTGAGCAATGAGGCACAGAGCCTGAGCGTCGAGTGGGGCCGTTTCATGCGTCGTGAAATTGGAGTAGACGGCTTTCGTGAACTGGCCAAGCGTGTCGAGCTGTTCCTCGCCCGCAGTGAACGAGATGGCGCCAAGCTCTCCGAGCACCTCAACGGCATTCTGTTGGCTCAGGACTATCAGGACCTTACCGGCCAGGTGATCAAGCGTGTCACCCAACTGGTGACCGAAGTGGAAAGCAACCTGCTCAAGCTGATGCTCATGGCCAGTCAAGTCGACCGTTTTGCCGGTATTCAGCACGACTACGCAGCGCTGCGTACCGAACAGGGAAAATCAAAAGAGCCATCGCAGGGTGAAGGTCCGCAGATTCATGCCGATAAGCGTGATGACGTTGCCTCCAACCAAGACGATGTCGACGACCTGCTGTCCAGCCTAGGGTTCTAAGGAGCACACAATATGAGCTTCGGCGCCGATGAAGAGATCCTCCAGGATTTCCTGGTAGAGGCCGGCGAGATTCTCGAACAGTTGTCCGAACAGTTAGTCGAGCTGGAAAGCCGACCGGACGACATGAACCTGCTCAATGCCATCTTCCGCGGTTTTCATACCGTCAAGGGTGGAGCGGGTTTCCTCCAACTCAACGAGTTGGTGGAGTGCTGCCATATCGCCGAAAACGTCTTCGACATCCTGCGCAAGGGTGAGCGTCGCGTCGAGTCGGAGTTGATGGATGTGGTGCTCGAGGCTCTTGATGCTATCAATGGCATGTTCGGCGAGGTGCGTGAGCGCCGCGAGCCGACGCCCGCGTCGCCTGAACTTCTGGCGGCATTGGCACGCCTGGCCGAACCGGGCGGCGCCGAAGCGGCTCCTGCGCCGGTGCAGCAGGCCGAGCCGGAACCCGTGCCGGTGTCTCAGCCAGCTACGCCGTCCGCTGCCGCGGGCGACATCACCGACAGCGAATTCGAGCAACTGCTCGATGCCCTGGGTGACGCGCCGGCTGCCGCTCCGAGTGCACAGACCAGTGCCAGCGATGAGATCACTGATGACGAGTTCGAGTCGCTGCTCGATCAGTTGCACGGCAAAGGGCAGTTCGCCGGTACGGTCGAAACGCCTGCCGCTGCGGTAGTTGCTTCTGCGCCTGCTGGCGCAGCGGCAGGTGATGAGATCACCGATGACGAGTTCGAAGCGTTGCTCGATCAACTGCATGGCAAAGGCCAGTTCTCGGCCACCGCCGAAGCTGCTGCTCCGGTTGCAGCCGTTGCTGCAGCGCCCGCTCCGGCGGGTGATGAGATCACCGATGACGAGTTCGAGGCGCTGCTCGATCAATTGCACGGCAAGGGCAAATTCGTGCCGCCCGCTGAGCCGGCGCCAGCGCCTGCCGCCGCGGCCAAACCTGCAGCAGTGCCCAAGGCCGCCGCGCCTGCCAAGCCCGCAGCAGCCAAACCTGAGCCTGCTGCTGCTCGTGCTTCTGCCGCGCCCGCGCCGGCTGCTGACAAGGCGCCGGCCGCGAGCGAAGCGGAAACCACCGTACGGGTCGACACCGCGCGCCTCGACGAGATCATGAACATGGTCGGCGAACTGGTGCTGGTGCGTAACCGTCTGGTGCGCCTGGGGCTCAACAGCGGCGACGAGGCGATGTCCAAGGCAGTGTCGAACCTCGACGTGGTGACTGCGGATCTGCAGACCTCGGTGATGAAAACCCGCATGCAGCCGATCAAGAAGGTCTTCGGCCGTTTTCCGCGCTTGGTGCGCGATCTGGCGCGCAACCTGAAGAAGGAAATCAACCTCGAGTTGGTGGGCGAGGAAACCGACCTCGACAAGAACCTGGTCGAGGCCTTGGCTGACCCGCTGGTGCACTTGGTGCGCAACGCTGTCGACCACGGCGTTGAAACCCCGGAAGAACGCGAGAAGGCCGGCAAGGCTCGCGCAGGCCGCGTGGTGCTGTCCGCCGAGCAGGAAGGCGACCATATCCTGCTGTCGATCACCGACGACGGCAAAGGCATGGATGCTGACGTGCTACGTGCCAAGGCCGTCGAGAAAGGCCTGCTGGACAAGGACGCGGCCGATCGCCTCAACGAGTTCGAATGCTACAACCTGATCTTCGCCCCGGGCTTCTCGACCAAGACCGAGATCTCCGACGTGTCCGGCCGTGGTGTCGGCATGGACGTGGTGAAGACCAAGATTTCCCAGCTCAACGGCACGGTCAACGTGTTCTCGCAGAAGGGCCAGGGTTCGAAGATCGTTATCAAGGTGCCGCTGACCCTGGCGATCATGCCGACGCTGATGGTGATGCTGGATAATCAGGCCTTCGCCTTCCCGCTGGTCAACGTCAACGAGATCTTCCATCTCGATCTGTCGCGCACCAACGTGGTCGACGGTCAGGAAGTGGTGATCGTGCGCGACAAGGCGCTGCCACTGTTCTATCTCAAGCGCTGGCTGGTACCACAGGCCTACCATGAAGGTCAGCGCGAAGGCCATGTGGTGATTCTCACCGTTGGCAGTCAGCGCATCGGCTTTGTCGTCGATCAACTGGTCGGCCAGGAAGAAGTGGTAATCAAGCCACTGGGCAAGATGCTGCAAGGCACGCCTGGGATGTCCGGCGCCACGATCACTGGTGACGGACGCATCGCATTGATTCTCGACGTACCGAGCATGCTCAAGCGCTACGCTCGACGTTTCTGATGTTTCGCGGCGCGGGCCATGGCTTCGCGCCGTCTAGGAGTGTGTATGGCTGTTAAGGTTCTGGTGGTGGACGACTCCGGTTTCTTCCGTCGGCGCGTGTCGGAAATTCTGTCTGCTGACCCCAGTATTCAGGTCGTGGGCACGGCCACCAATGGGCGAGAAGCCATTGATCAGGCGTTGGCGCTCAAGCCCGACGTGATCACCATGGATTACGAGATGCCGATGATGGATGGCATCACTGCGGTTCGAAACATCATGCAGCGCTGTCCGACGCCAGTGCTGATGTTCTCCTCGCTGACTCATGAAGGCGCCCGCGTCACGCTCGATGCGCTGGATGCGGGGGCTGTGGATTTCCTGCCGAAGAACTTCGAAGACATCTCGCGCAACCCCGAAAAGGTCAAGCAGATGCTGTGCGATAAGGTGCACGGCATCGCGCGCAGCAACCGCCGTTTCAGTGCGGCCGCGATGGCTCCGGCGCCGACTGCGGCTAGTCCGGGCGCGGCGCCGACCAGTCGTCCTGCTGTCTCGGCGCGACCTGCTGCACCTGCTCCCGCTGTCCCTGCGCGTCCGACAGCAGCGGCCGGTGGCGCAGCCCCTACGTCGTCAGCGCCCAAGCGCAAGGCCTACAAGCTGGTGGCCATCGGCACCTCGACCGGTGGCCCGGTGGCGCTGCAGCGCGTGCTGACCCAGCTTCCGGCCAATTTTCCGGCGCCGCTGGTTCTGATCCAGCATATGCCGGCGGCCTTCACCAAGGCTTTCGCCGAGCGCCTGGACAAGCTCTGCCGCATTCAGGTCAAGGAAGCTGAGGATGGCGATATCCTGCGCCCAGGCCTGGCGCTGCTGGCGCCTGGTGGCAAGCAGATGATGGTCGATGCGCGTGGCGCGATAAAAATCCTGCCGGGTGACGAACGCCTCAACTACAAACCCTGTGTCGATATCACTTTCGGCTCTGCCGCCAAGTCTTACGGTGACAAGGTGCTGGCCGTGGTACTCACCGGTATGGGCGCCGATGGCCGTGAGGGTGCGCGCCTGCTCAAACAGGGCGGTAGCCAGGTGTGGGCGCAGGACGAGGCCAGTTGCGTGATCTATGGCATGCCCATGGCCGTGGTCAAAGCCAATCTGGCGGATGCGGTCTACGGCCTGGATGACATTGGCCGGCACCTGACCGAGGCCTGCCAGTGACGAACGCTAAGTCGGAAACATGCGCATGGATGTACTGAGCCTGATTGGCGTCATCCTGGCGCTCGTTGCCATTCTGGGCGGCAATTATCTCGAAGGCGGGCACGTTGGTGCCTTGCTCAACGGTCCGGCGGCGCTGATCGTCATCGGCGGCACGCTGGGCGCGGCTTTTCTGCAGGTGCCGGTGCAGGTGTTCAAGCGTGCCATGAGCATCATGCGCTGGATCTTTTTCCCACCGCGTATCGATCTGGTCGGCGGCATCAATCGTGTGACCGGTTGGAGCATGGTGGCGCGCAAGGAAGGCCTGCTCGGCCTGGAGGCAGTGGCCGATGCCGAGCCTGACCCCTATGCGCGCAAAGGTCTGCAGTTGCTGGTCGACGGCGCCGAGCCGGAATCCATTCGCAGCATTCTGGAGGTCGATCTCTATACCCAGGAGGCGCGCGATATCCAGGCCGCCAAGGTGTTCGAGAGCATGGGTGGTTATGCACCAACCATCGGTATTATCGGTGCAGTGATGGGCCTGATTCACGTGATGGGCAACCTGGCTGATCCGAGCATTCTCGGCAGCGGCATT